>JAEEGJ010002006.1_pt1 | contig 179515 bp, 171 predicted proteins | sample 8958761 | NCBI WGS metagenome assembly JAEEGJ01 (sample SAMN16246546, study PRJNA631951) | gut metagenome | biome: gut microbiome; feature: rumen; material: RS-attached | host: Bos | place: Iran: Karaj | collected 2018-10
TGGAGCAAGAAAAGTCATAGCAGCGGATTTTCAGATAAATACGCCTCAATGCGTCAAAGAAGCTATAGGAAACTATAGGGAGGATAACGACTGGCTGGGACGTTTTCTGAACGACTGCTGTGATGTGGATCAGTGCTATAAGGAGAAGTCAGGAGAGATATATAAGGAATACAGGCGATATTGCGGAGAGACAGGCGACTTTATCCGTAGTACTACTGATTTCTATGGAGCTCTGGATCTTTGCGGTTTTGAGCGTAAAAAGACAAAGAAAGGTATTATAGTCAGCGGTCTGAGACTGAAAGCAGATGATTTTCTTGACTGATGACCTGCACTAAAAAACACTGTTTTTCTCCAATTTATGGAAAAGTGCATATCGGTGTATATTATTTCCATACTTTACGCAGGCGAGAAAAAATAAAAAATTCTATTATGTAAAAGGTATGGATTTGATAATCACCGAGGTGCACTTCTCATAGAATAGCCCTTTATTTGATGTGACGGGTGAATGTCACAAGAAAGGATAAATACCATGACGAAAAATGAAACAGGCAGCTTCTATAGCTGGATGATATATAATTTTCTGGAAAAGAACAATCGCTTCGGTGATCTTGCCAGAGATATGAACGAGGACTATAGCTTCCCACATGATAATGATTTTGATGCCATTATTGACTACCTTGTCTTTGACTGCGGTGCAGCGGAGGCCTGTGTTGATGTATTCCGCGAATGCTGGAAGAAATATCAGGAGGCACTGGTATATGCTTGAAAGGGAAGTAGAGAGGAAGCTGGTGAAGGCTGTCAGAGACAGAAAAGGTGTCTGCTGGAAGTTCGTATCACCTGGAACAGCAGGTGTACCTGACAGGATAATACTGATGCCTGCAGGGAGGATAGCCTTTGTAGAAGTAAAAAAGCCGGGAGAAACTCCAAGAAAGCTGCAGCTTTCAAGGCACAGGCTCCTGCGGCGATTAGGCTTTAAGGTATTCGTGCTTGATAAGGCAGAGGAGATAGGAGGGATTCTTGATGAAATACAGACCACATGATTATCAGAAATATGCATCGGAGTTTATAAAGTCGCACCCTGTGGCAGCACTTCTCCTTGATATGGGACTGGGTAAAACCAGTATAACACTGACAGCTATACATGATCTGATGTTTGACAGCTTTGAGATAAGCTCTGTCCTTGTTATAGCTCCAATCCGCGTAGCTCAGAATTCATGGCCTGAAGAAATCAGAAAGTGGGATCACCTCAGTGACCTGAGATACAGCATAGCAATTGGCACTGTTGAAGAACGCAGGGAAGCTCTTAAGAAAAAAGCTGATATTTATCTTATCAACAGGGAGAATGTACAGTGGCTTGTGGAGGATAGCGGCATTCCATTCAAGTTTGATATGATAGTAATTGATGAGCTGAGTTCATTCAAGAATCATCAGACAAAACGGTTCAAGGCTCTGATGAAAAAGCGGCCTTTGGTCAGACGTATAGTAGGACTTACAGGAACACCAAGCAGTAACGGGCTCATGGACATTTACGCCGAATACCGAATACTGGATATGGGAGAAAGGCTGGGCAGATTCATAGGTAAATATCGTGAAGCCTACTTCAAGCCTGATAAGCGCAATGGAGTTGTCATATATTCTTACAAGCCTCTTCCTGATGCAGAGAAAGAGATATATGAGAAGATATCGGATATTACTATTTCCATGAAAGCTACAGATTATCTGAAAATGCCTGAGCTTCTGGAACTGAGCTATCCTGTATATATGTCCGATGCAGAAAAAGAGAAGTACAGTGAGATGAAGCAGGAACTTGTTCTTGATCTGCCTGACGGAGAGATAACGGCTGCAAATGCTGCCAGTCTCAGCAACAAGCTTTCTCAGATGGCAAATGGTGCCATATATGACGAGGATAGACAGGCAGTTAAGATACACGATCATAAATTAGACGCACTAGAGGATATAATAGAAGCTGCAAATGGTAAGCCTGTACTTGTAGCCTATTGGTTCAAACACGACCTTGAGAGAATAAGTGAGCGGCTTAAGTCTCTGCATATACAGTTTTCAACAATGGACAAGCCTGATGCTATACAACGATGGAACAGGGGAGAGCTCCCCGTAGCTCTTATACACCCTGCCTCAGCAGGACACGGTCTCAACCTTCAATCGGGAGGAAGCTGTCTTATATGGTTCGGCCTGACATGGTCGCTTGAGCTTTATCTTCAGACCATAGCAAGACTCTGGAGACAGGGGCAGAGATCAGGTACCGTAGTAATACAGCATATTATAACCAAAGGGACAATAGATGAGCGTATCATGAAGTCCCTGCATATCAAGGACGCAGACCAGTCCGCGCTGCTTGAAGCAGTGAAGGCAGAAATAGGACAATCATAGTAAATCAGAGTCAATCCGAGCGGAATACATACATCGGAGGTAACTTATGAATATTATCTGGCAATACTTAGATAAAAAGGGAGCAGCCATAAATGCTCTCAAGGATTATAACAGCATGGCATATATCATTGAGCACACAGATGAGGAGATAGCAAATATTCACGATGACCTTACTGCTATCGGCAGTCCCGAGTTCACTGATATGCCAGGCGGTATACATAACCCGCAATCAAGAGAAATAAAAATGGCAGCCGCTATTGATGAGATAGACGTGCTGCGCGAGCGATACAGGCAGGCGAAAGAATATATGGAGTGGTTTCAGCCTGCATGGGATACACTATCTGATGATGAACGATACGTTCTTGAGCAGTTTTATTGGGTGGAGGAAGATGTATATACTATCTGCGAGCACTTCAATATTGAGCGTTCTTCAGCGTATAACAAGAAAAACAGGGCTGTTCAGCATCTGACACTTCTTCTTTACGGAAAGGCATGAGTAATTTCGTGGATGACATTTCCGTAAAGGTGTGATATGATATATATTAGCAAAGAAAGAGAGCCGTTGTGGATATTCACAGCGGCTTTTATTATGTTTGAAGGAGGTGTCGGCGATGCCGAGGAAGGCACTGAAACCGTGCAAGCATTCCGGCTGTCCGAGATTGACAGAGGGTGTGTACTGCGACGAACACAAGCCGCTGCACCCTGACCGACCTTCAGCAACCAAGCGAGGCTACAGCAGCAAGTGGCAGCGTGTCAGTATTATAGACAGGGAATATAACGTCATCGCAGGACATGGACGTATAATGGCTGCTATCCCATCGGCAACTCCACGCAGGAGAACGCCGTGGTCATTGATACCTTCGGCGGCAGCGGCTCGACGCTCATGGCGTGTGAACAGATGAACCGCATTTGCTACATGATGGAGCTTGACGAAAAATACGCCTCCGTCATTCTCCGCCGCTATGTTGAGGACACCGGGAATGCCGAAGGCGTGTATGTAATTCGTAACGGGCAGCAGATTCCTTATTCCGATCTGGTTAAAGAGGTCGAAACGAAGGAAGGCTGACAACGTGATGAGTGTACGATTTAATATTCAGTATTTTGGTGCTTTTTTATCCATTCTAATATTTCTTCTATGCTTGCATCAGGCTTAAACTGTTTTTGATACAACCCACTCCAATACAAGTCACCGATGATGAAATCAGCATATTCCTCCATCATATCGATCTTTCTGTTATATACATCCCAACGCAAGGCAGCATACTGTGGTTCAGGGGATTCAAACAGTTCATAGCAATACGGATTGATGGTAAGCTCAGCAATGCTTTTATGGGTAAATTTTTCGATTGACGATATCATCTTTTCAAATGAATCGAATTTAAAAGCAGCTCGGAAACCACCCTCTGAATCACGATCATCATATGTGTGATCATAATCAAGAAAAACGGTATTATCCTTTGTGACTCTAAGCAGACAGCAAATGCCTTCATACTTTTTTTCACAGTAAACAACAGGCGGGTAATTTCCCAATTCAATATATCGTATCAACTCTTCTTTCGTCATGACTATCACCCCATAGTACGATGTTATTTACTATGATTATACATTATAGCCGCCGATCTGTCAATATCCGGAAACGCTGTAATATGCACAAATAGACGCAGTGTATATCGCCCTAAACGAACAGCAGATGCTGTATGCGGAGCTGGTAAAAGAGGTCGAAACGCAGGAAGTCTGACGCTGTATCATACTTATAATTTGTATTCAGTAGGAATTAAAAATCCTAAACGACCATTCGTATGCCTGTGGGTTCGCTCTGAATTTTTGACGATCCTCTTCAAGAATAATAAAACTATCAGGTAATCTGTACGAATGATTTTCCCATAATCCTTCATGCTTGTCTGATTCAAGTGCTGTGTATCTGTTTTCATAATGGATTCGTTCTAATTCATATATAAACTTTCGCAGCAGATTGGCTTTTATCAGGAAATTGTATTCATCGTTTTCACGTTCATCCCATTTATGGAATTCTTTTTCATCATCAGAAAGCTCCATATACGGAATATTATTTTCTTTTTCACGCTGATGTATATCCCAGTAACTGCTTTCAACTTCATATAAGAAACGGTTATCTTCAGGAAAAATCGCATTGCTGAAAAGGCAGCTGCACATTTCTCTCAAAGCCGATTGAGGAAATGGAATAATGATATCCTCATAGCTATAATTTGTCTTCAGATACCTGTTTATTATGTCAATCCAACTGTTACGAGGTACAGCCGCATCCCATCCGCACATCCATAATATAGTAAAATATTGGCATTCTTCGGGATCAAATACGTCAGGATCAAGCACTCTTTTTCGTGCATCTTCTGTATCGGGCATAGTAATACATCTTCCTGTTGCCTTCTCAGTTATCTTAGCTTCTATGTATAGATCAAGTCCCATAACATCCTCCAAATCAAGTAGTTAAATAAATACCGATTTCTGTTACTATGATTATACAGTGCCTATGACGATATGTCAATATCCGGAAACGCTATAATATGCACAAATCGGCGCGGTGTATGCTATCTTCAACAGACAGCAGATTCCGTATGTAGAGTTAGTTAAGGAGGTTGATACAAAAGAATCATGAAATGCTTTCGGGATTTATTATTTCTCCACGTTTTCTTATTTCATTTATAAGCTTAAGTTCTGAAATTATCTCGCCTTCAATCGGATATGTATCCTTAAGCTTCATTGCAGCCTGATATTCCTTTTCAGCAGCTTCGGCATCATGCTTGATAAGCAATTGATAAGCGTACATAAGTCTTCGTTTGGAAATAAATGTCTTACCTGCAGAGGAATGTACTTTGCAAGCTCCTGATCATATATCTTCTCAATTTCTTCAGCAGATGCACCATTCATTATTTTACAGAACATCAGTTCCGAAAGGCTTTCAAGCTGATAATACATGATCTTATCATCACTTGCAGCTTCGGATAATATCTTTTCTGCACCTTCATAATCCATTTTATCCATAAGAGCCTGTCCTTTTAGTAATTCTTCAGCTGCTTTGTAAAAGCCTTCGTTGCCAAGAGCCAGAAGCTCGGGAGAAATCTGTGACAGAGTCATGCCGTTAAAGAGAAGCCCGTTTACTTTCAGTGTTTTGTATATTGCAACTCTTTCAGCAGGATTTCGTAGCATCATCATTATATTATAGCCGTCATTTGGAACTTGTATTATCATTGGAATAAGGTTAGTAAAGCCAATGACTAGAGATATTGCTCCTAATACCCAAAGGAAAGTACGTATAATGATTCCGTTGATTGAAAAAGCTATTGGAAATGTGATAAGAGCAGTCAGGATGTTGAAAATACCTCCGCCTGCGTGATACAGGAAAAAAGGCACTTTTTCAGGTTCTTTGCTTTCTGGGGGCATAAGGACACATTGTCCTGCTGTACCCTTTATTGACATTTTTTTAAATTCAAATTTATTATTGCGCTTTATCAGTGTAAGTGAGCCTACTCTAAATAACAGATATTTGTACCCTGAGAGCAAACCGAAAACAAGATGTCCCGCTTCATGTATTATTATTATAAGCAGATAAGAAATAAAAAGTGAAACACAAGCTGTAATTACCATAGCTGTTTTGTCTGCTCCGCTTACAGCTAATGAACTGGGAGATATATGCTTGATTATTTTTCCAGCTACCAAGCCTCCACCGAAGCAGCCTATAAAAAACGCAGTTAAAAGAAATATTATTTTTTGATCTTTTTTCTTTTTCATTTCAATTCTCCTTAGTAGTTTTTTATTGTAGTTTATATTGCGTAAGAACCAATAAGAACCAAATAAGAACCAAACGCCTATTTGGACAAATAGTGTACTGGAAGAAAATACTCATATTTTTGGTTCTTACGTAAGAACCAAAATGACATTTTTAGAGAAAAACGGTATATAAAATTTTAACCACGCAGTCCATAAACCGCGTGGTTAAGCCATTTGCTTGGAGCTTGTGACGGGACTCGAACCTGCGACCTGCTCATTACGAATGAGCTGCACTACCAACTGTGCTACACAAGCAACTATTAAATTTTAGAAGGAGACCTGAACATTACGAATGCGCTGCACTACCAGCTGTGCTACACAAGCAAATATTAAATTTTGTAAGGCGGTCTGAACTAACCGATCAGCAAATCCGTAACATAGATATTATACATCAAAAGGGCGGCGATGTCAAGAAAAATCTTTACAAAAGGGAAATGCGACAGAAAAGACCGCCGCATTTCTCTGAACACACATTATATAAGAAAGAGGTCAATAGATGTTTACGTGTGCTTTTGAAGCAGGTTCTGTTTTGATCTCGAACTCGAAATCGTCGGAATTATCGTCAGAAAAATCGAAATCAACGTCTGAACCTATTGAGAGGCTGAACGACATCTCGGTATCTTCGGGAACTGGAGTGAATTCGTCAACCTTTACGAGATAAGCCTTGAAAACTGACAAATCATCAGACATATCAAGTATCAGCTTATCGTCCTTCTTTATGAGAGTCATTTCTTCGCTCTCATCTATAGACATACCGTCCTTATCCTTTGTTTTTCCCTCGTCGGGATCAACAACTGTAAAAGTGATCGTATTTGCGTCCTTTTTCTTCCACTTTATATCCAGAGGATCCTCAGAGCCTAAAAAGCCTGAATAGAGGAAAGAGAAGAACGAACCTGTATTATCCTCGTTGATCTCGATCTGGAAGAGAGTAAAAGCATCTGCACCCCAAAGATTATCGGTTTTTCCTTCTTCTGTTTCCAGCTCTTCACACTGCCACTTGCCTGAAAAACCGTCAGTATCGGACTTGTTTGAAGTCTTTCCGGACTTTTTATCCTTTGCTGTCTCTGTAGCAGCAGAAGACGATGGTGCGTCAGACTCATAATCCTTGACCTTCCTGATGCTGAAGCTGCAGCTTGCAAGAGCTGATGTAAGGCAGATAAGAGCTGCGGATAAACATAATACTTTTTTCATAATAAAACCCTCCTAAATCATGGACGTCTTTTTTGAAGTTCACTGCAACCTCTGTGGTAGTCATCTGAACCTCTCGACGAATGCATTGTAACACAGCCTGCTATCATTGTCAAATAAATGTCAATGGTAGGACAAGTTGCGAAAAACAGCCATAACAGGCGATTTCTGATATTCTGTTATGAAGCCTGCGAGAGAAGCGCGGTTTGGCTGATAACTGCCAGGATCGCCAGAAACAGGCAAAAAAACGATATACGGCAGCATGAAATGATATAAAAAAGTGCGATTCTGCGTTTTGAACAACTGGACTGCAAAAATAAGTATGCTTTATTGTGCTATATGCTGCAAAAACATATAAAAAAGCGGACAGAAATGAAATTTCATCTCTGTCCGGTCAATATTTATTCATAATCGTCTTCCGACTGGTCGCCGCTGTCGCCATTTTCATTTTCAGAGCCGCTCAGGTCGCCTGAAACATCTTCAAACTCCTTGGTAGTAACTTCCTCGACGATAGGCTTCTGACCCTTGTATACGGTAACTATGAAGCCGTCCACATTGTTTCCGGAGATCTCATATCTTTCTCCGTTGGGAACAGGAATGCTTGTCTTTTCCGAGCTGTCGTCAGCAGCCACGAAGTATATTTCGTAATCGTTCTTGTCGTCACTGAATTCAAGGTGTTCGCCGCTGTAGGGGTACTTGCGCAGGAGGTCAATATATTCCTCAAGGCAGAGGTCGTGTGAATCCATATAATATGCATGGGGCTTGCCCACATAGCGGAAGTGCCACGGCTCGTCACGGAATTTTGTAATGCTCTCCTTTGAACGTGTATAGCGAACTATAAAGCCGTACTTGTAGCAGTTCGCGTTTAACCACGCGAAATCGCCCTCGCCGTTGTAGTCATAGTTCTCTGTCTCGGTAAAGTCAAAGGCAAGACCTGATTCATGTTCGCTGAAGCCGGCAGGAGCGACCCGCTTTGAGTCGGATTCGCCGGTGGAAGCAAGGTCCTTCTGGTAGAGCTCGTCCTGAAACTCCTTTGTGCGGTATGAGCCATATATCTCAAGGGTATCATTTGCGTAGATATCATAGAAGTCCTGTATCATTTTTGACATTGGTCCGTATACCTGTCTGAGAATAGTATAGGAGGTGTCAACTATGGAGAAACAGTGGCAGTTGTTCTCGACGTTCATATCATAGATATTGACAAGGTCTTCGTTGAATGATGTAAAATACTCATGGTCTCTGTTTATAAGTATAAGGTCGCCGTAGAACTTGTTCTTTGTCTCAACGGACAGCGACTCGTATATGACCTGATTCGGGTCAGGCTCTGTAGTCTGGGTCATAAGGTCCTGTTCGATATTGTTATTATCGAAATAAGGCGACTGTTCCACCTTTGTGATGTCGGTAAAGGCGTTCTTGACAAAAAGGCCGCAGCTGCCGAGGAGTACAAGGCTTATAACGATCTCGGTGGTAGTTTTGGCGTGCCTTATGCTTTTTTCTTTGCTTATCCTTTTCTTGGACATAGGTATTCTCCAATCCGCTGTCATAATTCAGCTTGCAATAGGTTGCTTTTGTTCTTTATTATCTCTTTTCTGAAAGCTTTTTGATTACTGACATATGACCGTTACGGGAAATAAAAAGTGTTCTCCGACGGTTCACGGTATATTATAACACATTTCTTTGTGAAAATATAGTGGTTTGGGATTATATTTGTAAAATCGCGGTATATGCATAACAATATGACGAATTATATGTTATTATTTACCAATGAGGAGAACCTGATTGTTACTCAAAAAGCTCCTGTTATGTGACAAATTGCTCATAAAAACGGCACAAAGCGTTATTGTATACAAAAAGGGTCGGCACTTTAGCACAGTATTGCACAATCTTTTTTTAAACCCCTTGAAAATCCATTAACATAATGATATAATATATTTGTGAAAGTATGTATTAGCAGAGCTGTTAGGGGGGCGGCTTTAAAAAAACAGTCGTTCTTCCTGTATTTCCGGCTCTGCGGTTTTTCTGTATTTTCGCCTAAAGGAGTGATGTTTATGAAATGTCCACAGTGCGGAACCAACAATGAAAAGGGCTTCAAGTTCTGCGTGAAATGCGGAACCAATCTCGAAAATCCGCAGGATATTAACATTGAACAGGTAGATATGGGCGGATATCATTCTGAAGAAGATTCTGCGACCGGCGGATTTACCCTCGGCAGCGGCACTTTCACCATCAGCGACATTTCATCGAGGGATTCATCTTCAGACCTTTATACCGCCGCTGAGCTCAATGATACTGATGAAGAGTTTGATTTCAGCAGCTTTGACGATATAGATGAGCCTTTTATCCCTAAGCTCGATACAGGAAGAGTTACTCTTCCGGAACAGACAAAGGCTGTAAGGCAGGCACAGATGCAGAATGCGGGCGGTATGCGTCCGCAGGGCATGATGCAGGGTATCCCGCAGCCACAGGGCATGATGCAGGGCATACCTCAGCCGCAGGGTATGATGCAGGGTATCCCGCAGCCGCAGGGCGTGATGCAGGGAATCCCGCAGCCTCAGGGCGTGATGCAGGGAATCCCGCAGCCTCAGGGCGCGGCTTCACCTCAGGGCGGCGCTCAGCAGATGAACGGAATGCCTGTTTACGGACAGCCCGTGATGTATGCTCAGCCTCAGATAATCGGCTATGACCAGAACGGTATGCCTGTTTACGGTCAGCCCGTGATGTACCAGCCCCAGCTAATCGGCTATGACCAGAACGGTATGCCTGTTTACGGACAGCCTGTGATGTACAGCCAGCCTCAGATAATCGGCTATGACCAGAACGGTATGCCTGTCTACGGACAGCCCGTGATGTATGCTCAGCCTCAGATGGGCGAGCTGCCGGAGGGCGCCGCTCCCAATGCGGCAGGTATGCAGGCGGTGCCTAATATGGGAGGTATCCCCGGAGCCCAGTTCGCGCAGAATGCTCCTGTTCCTCCTCCGGTGGAGGACAAGGAAAAGGTAGAGGTGCCTGACGATTTCTGGGAGTTCTTCGACGGCGGAAAGGCTACAGAACACGCTGAGACAGATAACGCCAGCGACTTCTTCGGAAAGCGCGGAGATGAGATAGAGGGCATGAAGCGTTTCGAGAAGAAGGGCAATCCCTATATGAGCGATACCCCTCTTGTTGACGCCAGCGAGCTCAAGAAGAACGATTCCTCAAAGCTGAGCAATATGTATATGAAGAGCGCTGAAGTCGGCGACGCCAGCAAGCTCCGTGCCAAGGACGACTACAGAATGAGAGACTATATGGGCTCTACAAAGGCTGTTGACGCTTCTGAACTCAGGGCTAACGAGAAGGGCAAGGCGTGGAATATCATGGGCGGTACAAAGACGACCAACGCCGACGACCTTGAAGCCGCAGGAGCAGCGCAGCGCAGAGGTTCTATGATGGCTCAGGCAGATCACGCGGTACAGGCTATGCCTAAAAAGGCAAAGACCTACAACGACGAGATAGACGCCATAGAGCTGCCGGAAGAAATGAAGGCAAAAAAGACCAGAAACAAAGTGGAAATTCCCGGCTTGCCGGAAATTTAATAAATCTATTTTATATCTTATCAAGGAGATGTTGTAAAAAATGAAGAAGTTTTTACAGGAATTCAAGGAATTCGCACTCAAAGGCAATGTAATGGACATGGCAGTCGGCGTTATCATCGGTGCTGCATTCGGAAACATTGTAACAGCTCTCACTGAGGACTTCATCAATCCTCTCATCGCTTGTATAGGCGGCGCTGAAGTTGCCGGCAAGATCAAGCTCGGTGATACCGGACAGTACCTCAACTGGGGTCACTTCATCACAGCTATCATCAACTTCCTCATCATGGCATTCTGTATTTTCCTCATGATAAAGGCAGTAAACAAGGTCATGAGCATGGGCAAGAAAAAGGAAGAGGAAAAGCCTGCCGAGCCTCCGAAGGAAGAGGTTCTCCTCACAGAGATCAGAGATCTGCTGAAGGAAAAGAAGTAATTGCATACTTTCTGTTATAACACCAAAAGCTCCCGTATTTACGGGAGCTTTTTGCATATTTTTTATCCGATTTTCATTGCAAGAAGGAACAGACCTACGAAAGCGCACCACATTCCTCCGATGAGCCACGCGGAGAGCTTTGCGGAGCGGAACAGCTCCTTGCAGTACATCTCGCTGACATTGTCCGAATTTATGAAAAATCTGATCACTCCGCCGTATCCGGGGGAGAGGAAATCCTCGTTCTGGTCAAAAACTATGGTACGGTCTTCGATAAAAACTGTGGGTTCTCTTTTCCCGGTATATTCGTTCATGGCGAATCTCAGCTCACAAGGAATATCGCACCTTATTTTTCTGAGCCATGCGTCGGCGTAGTTCAGCACTATTAGTGCAACTCCGAAGAACAGGAAAAATATATGCATAAGGTCGTTTATGCGATCAAAGCTGCGTGAGAATACGCACACCCATGCAAAGCTCAGCGCTCCCCATATAACTGCCGCCGCGCTCTTGAAACAGAAACGTCCGCAGCTGAGATGATGTCTCAGGTGAACAGATCCTGCCCCGAAGAATATAGCGCTGACCGCCAGATAACAAAGCCTTACGTCTGTAATGCGGATCGCCGCAGGGATAATTGTCGCTGTCAAAGCAATGAGCAGGCATTTAGTTACATTTAAAGCCAGCTTTGTATTATAAGTCATATTCACAGCTTCAAGGAGTCTTTCCTTCAGTTCCTGATCACTGTATTCGTTGTAAGCTTTTTTGTTCATATTGATCCCTCATATCATTTGTGCCGCCTCAGAATAAGAGACGGCACTTTTATCAGCTGTTAATGTCACTTGATATCGGCGTGATGTGCCTGAAGCGACTTTACGCCGAGGTGAGTATTGTTCTTGATAGCCTTGATGCCCTCTGCGCTTGCCTTTGCGGCAGCCATAGTGGTCATGTAAGGAACCCTGTGCTTGATAGCAGCCTTGCGGATATAGCTGTCGTCGTGAGCGCTGGTCTTGCCTGCGGGAGTATTGATTATCATCTGTATCTCGCCGTTTGCGATCTCATCAGCGATATTCGGACGTCCCTCGTAGATCTTGAAGATCTTGTCGCAGGGGATACCTGCTTCCTTTATCATCTCATAACTCTTGCCTGTAGCGATTATATGGAAGCCCAGCTCATGGAATGACTTTGCGATATCAACAAGCTCAGGCTTGTCTCTTTCGCATACGCTGAGAAGAACAGTTCCCTCCAGCGGGAGCTTGTTCTTTGTAGCCTCCTGAGCCTTGTAGTAAGCCTCGCCGAAGGAAGGAGATATACCGAGGACCTCACCTGTTGAACGCATTTCAGGTCCGAGGAGAGGGTCTACCTCCTGGAACATATTGAATGGGAATACAGCTTCCTTTACGCCGTAGTGACCTATCTGCTTGTCCCTGAGCTCCGGAACGGGAGAAGGTCTGCCTGTGATAGAGGAAGTGATGATATCCGTAGCAATCTTTACCATGTTGATATCGCATACCTTTGATACCAGCGGAACAGTTCTTGACGCACGGGGATTTGCTTCGAGAACGTATACTGTGTCGCCCTCGATAGCGTACTGCATATTCATAAGTCCGCATACGTTCATTTCCACAGCTATCTTCTTGGTGTACTCCTTGATAGTAGCCACCTGCTTTTCTGTCAGGTTCTTTGAGGGGAGTATACAAGCGGAGTCGCCGGAGTGTATGCCTGCAAGCTCGATATGCTCCATAACAGCGGGAACAAAGCAGTGCGTACCGTCGGATATAGCGTCAGCCTCGCACTCTGTAGCGTGGTTGAGGAAACGGTCAATGAGGATAGGTCTGTCGGGGGTAACACCAACGGCAGCGTTCATGTATACTCTCATCATCTCGTCGTCGTGAACTACCTCCATTCCGCGTCCGCCGAGAACGTAGGAAGGACGTACCATTACGGGATAGCCTATCTTGTTGGCGATAGCGATAGCCTCGTCAGCGTTTACAGCCATGCCGGCCTCAGGCATTGGGATACCCAGCTTGTCCATCATAGCGCGGAAGTGGTCACGGTCTTCGGCAAGGTCGATAGTCTCCGGAGTAGTGCCGAGGATATTGACGCCGTACTTTTTCAGGTCGTTCGCAAGGTTGAGGGGAGTCTGTCCGCCGAACTGAGCGATAACGCCCACAGGCTTCTCCTTTTTGTGTATAGCGAGAACATCTTCAAGAGTAAGGGGCTCGAAATAGAGCTTGTCCGATGTATCATAGTCAGTTGATACTGTCTCAGGGTTGCAGTTTACGATAATTGACTCGAAGCCCAGCTTTTTCAGTGCGAGCGCGGCGTGAACGCAGCAGTAGTCGAACTCGATACCCTGACCGATTCTGTTAGGACCGCCGCCGAGTATCATTATCTTGGGCTTTTCGGTGCTTACAGGGCTCTTGTCTTCGTCAAGATGATATGTTGAGTAGTAGTAAGCAGCGTCCTTTGTACCGCTTACGTGAACGCCCTCCCATGCTTCCTTTATACCGAAGCCGATACGGGCATTGCGTATCTCCTCCTCTGTTACTTCGAGGAGAGAGCTGAGGTAACGGTCGCTGAAGCCGTCCAGCTTAGCCTGTCTGAGCACGTTCTCGGCAGGAACTGAGCCCTTCATTGTAAGGAGCTTCTCCTCCTCGTCAACGAGCTCCTTCATCTGCTCGATGAAGTACTTCTTTATCTTTGTGAGCTCATAGAGCTCGTCTATGGTCGCGCCCTTGCGGAGAGCCTCATACATTACGAACTGTCTCTCGCTTGTGGGGAAGCGGAGCTGTGCGAGGAGCTCCTCCTTGGTCATGCTGTTGAAGTTCTTGGCAAAGCCGAGACCGTATCTTCCTGTCTCCAGTGAACGGATAGCCTTCTGGAAGGCTTCCTTGTAGGTCTTGCCGATGCTCATTACTTCGCCGACAGCTCTCATCTGAGTGCCCAGCTTGTCCTCAGCGCCCTTGAACTTCTCAAATGCCCAGCGGGCGAACTTGATAACTATATAATCGCCGTCGGGAACGTACTTGTCAAGAGTACCGTACTTGCCGCATTCGATGTCCTTCAGTGTAAGACCGCAGGCGAGCATAGCCGAAACGAGAGCGATGGGGAAGCCTGTTGCCTTTGAAGCGAGAGCGGAAGAACGTGAGGTCCTTGGGTTTATTTCAATAACTACTATACGACCGGTCTCAGGGTCACGTGCGAACTGACAGTTGCAGCCGCCGATAACCTCGATGGATTCGATTATCCTGTATGACATCTCCTGGAGTTCCTTCTGAACGTCCTCAGGAATAGTGAGCATAGGTGCGGAGCAGAAGGAATCGCCTGTATGAACGCCGATAGGGTCGATGTTCTCGATAAAGCATACTGTGATCTTGTTGTTCTCCGCATCGCGGACAACCTCAAGCTCCAGCTCTTCCCAGCCGAAGATACACTCCTCGACCAGTACCTGTCCTACAAGGGAAGCCTGAAGACCTCTTGCACAGACTACCTTCAGTTCATCTACATTGTATACCATACCGCCGCCGGCGCCGCCCATAGTGTAGGCAGGACGGAGAACAACGGGATATTTCAGCTTTTCAGCTATTTTAACAGCCTCATCGACAGAATATGCTACCTCGCTCTTTGGCATACCGATACCGAGAGCCTTCATAGCGTTTTTGAACTCTATACGGTCCTCGCCGCGCTCGATAGCGTCCACCTGAACGCCTATTACCTGAACGCCGTACTGTTTGAGTACGCCTGCCTTGTCCAGCTCGGAGCAGAGGTTGAGACCTGACTGGCCGCCGAGATTGGGAAGAAGAGCGTCGGGGCGTTCTTTTTCGATTATCTGGGTAAGTCTTTCGAGGTTGAGAGGTTCGATGTAAGTAATATCAGCAACATCGGGATCCGTCATGATAGTAGCAGGGTTTGAGTTTACGAGGACTATCTCATATCCAAGCTTGCGGAGAGCCTTGCAGGCCTGAGTGCCTGAGTAGTCGAATTCGCAGGCCTGTCCGATGATGATAGGACCCGAACCGATTATCATGATCTTGTTAATATCCTGTCTTTTTGGCATATTATACTCCTGACCCGTACACCGGAAAATGTACGTTGATATATTTGCCATGAAACGTCATGGCGCAACTTCTTACCTTATATAATAACATAATTCGGTGCAAATTGCAATATAGAAAATATCTTTTACGACCAGTACAATTTTAGGGAATATGCCGTATCTGTATGAGCCGTTAGCTTGCAGGGGCGTACAGTGTGCGCCCGCCACTTACCTGCTTTTTTTGCGGGCGGGACTCGTCCTGAAAAAAATTTTTTTGTTTCCTGTTACACCCTGCAAAAAAAATGCGTTAGTATAAGTGAAGGCTGCTTTCAGCCTTGAATTTTATGTAAAGGATGTAATAAGAATGAAAAAGGTAAAACTTATCGGCACATTACTTGCAGCTGTGATAGCAGCAGCACCCGCAGCAGGTTTCACAGGAAACGTATTACCGTTCAACGATAATGCTATCGTTGCAGATGCAGCAGCATATGCACCTATTTCAAGAACGGTATTCGGTACGTATTTAGTATTCAGATCCAATACCGTTGATCCTATTCTCTCGACTGGCAACGGTGAAGGCTGTTACAATTTACATTACAGAAATGGCAGAATGGTGATTTCAAGAGTTCATTATGCACAGGGCAGAAGATATGAGTACAATGTAAAAATGTATGATGTGGGCGGAAATTCTCTCTTATTACAGGGAGACGGAAATCTTGTAGCATATAACTGCGCATATCCTGATGATTTTTCGCGTCCCACCGCACATTCAAATACATGGAGCTTTGATCTTGCAAACATTACATTCAGTTACACTTATAAACTGACTTATTCGGGCGAATTGCAGATCCAGCGCAATTTCTTATCTGGACAGTATAAAGGAAAAAGCGATATTATCTGGAGAAGCTCAACTGGCAGAATGTATAAATTATGATCATGAAAATCTAAAAAGAATAATCATAAGTGAAGGCTGCTTTCAGCCTTGGATTTAATGTAAAGGATGTAATAAGAATGAAAAAGGCAAAACTTATCGGCACATTACTTGCAGCTGTGATAGCAGCAGCTCCCGCAGCAGGTCTCACAGGAAACGTATTGTCATTCAATGATAATGCTATCGTGGCAGAAGCAGCAAATACTCCGGCTTCAGTTACGATTTACGGCAACGGAACAGAATACAGGCAATCAAATAATCCTGTTCTGAAAAATGGTTCATACGCTTTATATTATCGAAACAACAGAATAGAAGTTACTCAAACTGTAAAGGCAGGCAGATCAACACAGGTACGGACCCGAAAGTACAGATCGGTAGGCGGAGTCAAGCTTTCAATGCAGGGAGACGGTAATCTTGTGACTTACGATCAGTCCGGACGTCCCGTATGGCATACCAATACATGGATGTATAACCTCTCAGACCCAAAGGTGCGTTTTACCTATCAGTTGACCAGCACTGGCACATTACAGATCAAACGTACATTTTTAACTGGACAGTTTGCAGGTAAATATGATATTATCTGGCAGATGTAATATATAAAAAAGGACTGCAAAAGCAGTCCTTTTTCTTACCCTTTGCGCCGTGCAAGCATTGCAAGGGTAAGGGAGAGATTCTCATATAGATGTCCTGTTATCGTCAGCCAATAGTTCTTGAATGGTACAGCCTTGAAAGGTAAAAATATTGTAATTATATATTTTTCCAAAGATTACTGCGCTTTTGTATTCGTGTGTCATATAGCATTTGCGCCCGTCAGAAAGTGTGAACACTGCTCTGTTTCCATCATATTTCGCTCTGACAAAAGCTGTGAATTCACTGAGGTCTTTTGCAACGACTACCTGTACATCTTCGCCGTTTTTGTTTCTGACAGTACGCAGAACTTCGTATTCGCTGTCGTTATTGACTTTTATTATTTTTGATATATCGCCTGCTTGAGTGTAATCATAACTGATAAGGTGGTATTCCGAATAAGCAAACGGAGAAATAATGCCTGCGAGTACGATAATTAATGCAATAATGGTTATTTTCTTTGCTTTTGACTTGTTTTTCATGGTATTCTCCTTTCAGCAGCGGAAAAGCTTTTGCTTACAAGTCTATAATAGCATATAAATACCTTAAAAACAATAAATATGACGAAAAAGTAATAGAAAAAGGGCTGCAAAAGCAGTCCTTTTTCTTACCCTTTGCGCCGTGCAAGCATTGCAAGGGTAAGGGAAATATTCTCGTTATGCACCGCAACGCCCTTTGGAGCGCTGAGATATACTGCGGCAAAGTTGAGGATAAACCTTATCCCTGCCTTTGCCATTCTGTCGCAGACCTCCTGTGCAGCCGCCTCCGGAACGGTAATGATACCGATGTGTATGCCGCTGCTTTTGCAGAAGCTTTCCAGCTCGTCGATATGGCGGACCGGCTTGCCGTTTATGGAACTGCCCACGCGCTCGCTGTTGCAGTCGAAGCCGCAGACTATATCGAAGCCGTAAGCCTCAAAGCCGTTGTATTCAAGCATAGCCCTGCCGAAATTGCCCATACCTGCCACAACAACGCTGTCATGGTTCTCGAAGCCAAGAAATCTGCCAATATCGCTCATAAGCTCGGAGGTGATATAGCCCACCTTGGGTCTGCCGCCGCTGCTTACCGAAGCAAGGTCCTTTCTGACCTGAACGTCGTTGAGTCCGAGGGCTTCCGCGATCGCCGTAGCAGAGATATTGCCTTTTTTCCGCTCTTCCGGGAGGGATCTGAGATAATTGAAGTACACAGGGAGACGCGCCAGCGTCTGAGAGGTAATATTCTTATTCATGGTGTACCCCCGTTCAGGGACTTACTTTTTCTGCATATATTCGTCCATAGCTGCGGCAGCCTTCTTGCCGGCGCCCATAGCGAGGATAACTGTAGCAGCTCCTGTTACAGCGTCGCCGCCTGCGTAAACGCCCTCCTTTGAAGTAAGACCGTCCTCATCTGCGATGATACCGCCCCACTTCTGGGTATCGAGACCTGCTGTAGTGGACTTGATGAGCGGATTCGGCGAAGTACCGATAGACATGATGACGCAGTCAGCCTCGATGTCCACGAAAGCGCCGTCTATCGGGACAGGCTTTGCTCTGCCGGAAGCGTCGGGCTCTGAGAGCTCCATCTGCTGGCAGTGAACGCTCTTTACCCAGCCGTCGTCTGTAGCCTGTATCTCAATAGGATTTGTGAGGAACTTGAAGATAATGCCCTCTTCCTTTGCGTGCTCGACTTCCTCTGCTCTTGCAGGGAGCTCAGCCTCTGTACGTCTGTAAACTATGTATACCTCAGCGCCCAGTCTCTTAGCGCAGCGGGCTGCATCCATAGCAACATTTCCGCCGCCTACGATAACAGCCTTTGTGCCTGCCTTGATAGGAGTAGCGCTGCCCTCCTTGTAGGCTTTCATGAGGTTTATACGTGTGAGGAACTCGTTGGCTGAGTAAACGCCGTTGAGGTTCTCGCCGGGGATATTCATAAATCTGGGAAGACCCGCGCCTGAGCCGATGAATACGGTCTCGAAGCCCTCTTCCTTCATGAGCTCGTCAACAGAGATAGTCTTTCCGACTACTGTATTTGTCTCCACCTTTACGCCGAGAGCCTTCAGACCGCCGATCTCCTTCTGAACTATTGACTTGGGAAGTCTGAATTCGGGGATACCGTAGGAGAGAACTCCTCCCGCAACGTGGAGAGCTTCAAATATAGTAACGTCGTAGCCCTTCTTGGCAAGGTCGCCTGCGCAGGCAAGACCGGAAGGACCCGAACCGATAACAGCAGCCTTGTGACCGTTCTTTGCGGGTACTTCGGGAGCTGCTTCGGGCTGTGCGTTGTGCCAGTCGGCAACGAAGCGCTCCAGTCTTCCGATAGCAACGGGTTCGCCCTTGATACCTCTTACGCACTTGCTCTCGCACTGTGTCTCCTGGGGACAAACTCTTCCGCATACAGCAGGGAGAGAGCTGGACTTTGTGATTATTTTGTAAGCCTCTGCGAAATTTCCCTCAGCCACCTGAGCGATAAATGCGGGGATATCTATCTGCACCGGACATCCTGTTGAGCAGGGCTTGTTCTTGCAGTTAAGGCAGCGTTTAGCTTCATCTATAGCCTGTTCTTCGGTATAGCCGAGAGCTACCTCGCTGAAATTCTTGTTTCTTACGTCGGGAGCCTGTACAGGCATCTCGTTTCTTGCAGCAGACATATTCGGCATTTTACTTTACCTCCTTGAACAGATTGCAGGCTTCCTCGTATGCATGGCGCTCGAAGGGCTTATACATAGCTCCTCTTGCCATAGCCTGGTCGAAGTCTATAAGATGACCGTCGAATTCGGGACCGTCGACGCAGGCGAATTTTGTCTCGCCGCCGACTGTGAGACGGCAGCCGCCGCACATTCCCGTACCGTCTATCATTATGGGGTTCATAGAAGCAACAGTGGGAACACCGTACTCCTTGGTGAGCTTGCAGACGAACTTCATCATTATGAGAGGTCCGATAGTGATGACTCTGTCGTACTTTTCGCCGCTGTCTATGAGCTTTTTGAGAGCGTCGGTAACGAGACCCTTTTCGCCTGCGCTTCCGTCATCGCTCATAAGTACGAACTTTGAGCTTGCTGCTTTGAACTCGTCCTCAAGAATAACGAGGTCCTTTGTTCTGAAGCCAACTATTGAATGTACCTCAACGCCGAGGGCATGGAGCTTCTTTGCAACGGGATAAGCAATAGCGCAGCCAACGCCTCCTCCTACGACAGCTACTTTTTTGAGACCCTCTGTCTCTGTAGCCTTTCCGAGAGGTCCTACGAAGTCCTGTAAGCAGTCGCCCTCGTTCATGTGGTTGAGCTTTTCTGTCGTAGCGCCTACTATTTGAAAAATGATAGTAACAGAGCCGCTTGTGCGGTCAAAATCAGCGATAGTGAGCGGTATGCGCTCGCCGTCAGCGTCTGTTCTGAGTATTATGAACTGTCCCGGCTCAGCCTTCCTTGCTACCTTGGGAGCGTTTATACGCATAAGGGTAACGGTGGGGTTGAGGCTTCTTTTTTCAAGAATTTCAAACATTGTCCATACCTTCCTTGCGATAGATTTGCAATGCGGGAGCTTTTCGCGGACGTCGCCGTTGACTTCCGCCGATACAGGCATTGCATTGATATATTCAATATTATATCACATAACGGGGGTGTTGCACAAATATAACAGCGGAATATCGATATTCCGATATCGATATTTTTGCTGTGAATGATATCGGGAGCACTGCCGGACTTTGGCTTATCTCCGTGGGAATACAGTGGAAATAATAAAAAAGGGCGGCGTGAGCCGCCTTGAAATATATAATTGCATAGTATAAGGGCTGATCGGTCATCAGCCCCTGCACAGCGCAGATCTGACTGTAAAATACAAGGGGCGATGTGAACATCGCCCCGCAAATAACAATATATGATGATTATTCTTATTCAGAATGCGCCCATATTCAAATACACATATCATTTGTACTCTGCAAAGGCACTCTCATTTCTTACCTCATAAAGACGGTTTACAAGTTTCAGCTCGTTTTCCGAGAGCTTATGTCCGGAAGCATATATGAGCATATCCTTGAAGTTGTTGTCCGGGAATGCGCATTTGCGCTGTACAAGACCATATTTTCCGCACAGGCTCGCAGGCATGGGAGAGTCCAGCATGAAAGCCTGAGGCACGGTGAGCAGGAAGTCGAGAGCGCTTCCGCGGTCGTACATACAAACCTTTCTTACGGGAACGTCAGCAGGACGGTTTGAAGCATAGAGCTTCTCGACGGCTCCCGACACATAGGGAACAGCGTCGTCGCCCTGTCCGAGCTCGGTGTAGTTGCAGGAAAGGTCGGAATAGGTTATGATATCCGCGTTTGCGGCAGGGTGCTCGGAGGACATTACCGCCAGCATCTCAAATTCCCAGAGCAGCTTGTTGTCGAGATTCTTTTCCGCAAGGAAGTCTGTGAAGTATTTCTCATGGGCTGCGTTGAAGCGGATTACTCCGAAGTCGTAGCCGTTTTCACGGACGTTTTCGATAGTTCTCAGGGAGTTGGTCTCACAGAAGAATATCTCCATATCTTCGGGAGCGTTCAGTCCCGCGATATACTCCGAGAAAGCCTTTGAGATGTAGCCGGTTCTCGGTACAGATATCCTCAGACGGCTGTTTTTCGGCTTGTCCGGAGAGTGTATCGCCTCCATATTGTCTATCTGTATAAGTATCTGCTTGGCGTAGTCGAGGAACCTGAGTCCCTGATCTGTAGGTATTACGCCCTTTGAGGTACGTCTGAATATAGTTATGCCAAGGGTGCTTTCCAGTTCCTTGATAGCCTTGCTCAGATTGGGCTGAGCCATGTAGAGATTTTCCGCAGCCTGTGTTATGGAGCGTGTCTTTTCTATCTCAACGGCGTATTTGAAGTGAAGAGTATTCATGGTTCAGTCCTCCTTTTGTTATTTTCTTCTGTTTGGGAAGCCGTTTCCGTTCGGATTATCCACGCGGTGTACCTCAAGGTGTCTTGAGCCGGAGGGCTTCCTGTTTTCGGGAGCCGCAGGTGCGGCAGGTTTCTGTTCTTCTTTTTGCGGAGCTGCTGCGGCACCGGGAGCTGCCGCCGGCTTTTCCTCAGCCTTTTTCGGCGCTTCATGAGCAGCGCTTCTTTCTGTTATTTTTGCGGGCAGACACGGATTTCCGGAAGCTATACAGTCTGACGGGACGTCCTTTGTAACGGCACTGCCAGATGTTATCACCACGTTATCGCCGATAGTTATTCCTGCCGCTATGGTCACATTGCTGCCGAAGCATACGTTATTGCCTACCTTGATAGACTTTGCGTATTCAAGTCCGGTATTCCTTGTGACCGAATCGAGAGGGCGGTCTGCCGTACAGAAACAGCAGTTCGGACCGATATACACGTTATCGCCGAAGGTTATCTCGGCATTGTCTATCATAACGCAGTTTACATCGGCGTGGAAGTTGTTTCCGATAACTATATTGTAGCCGTAATTGCAGAGGAAGCCTGCTTCGATAGTTACATTATCGCCCTTCAGAGCGACAATCCTGTCGATGACTCTTTCCTTTTTCTGGAAATCGTTGTACTCCAGCGCGTTGAATTCAGCGCAGAGCTTTCTTGCCTTTACTCTTTCTGTGAAAAGCTCTCTGTCGCTTGCGTCATAAAGCTCTCCAGCCTGTTGTTTTTCTTTTTCGGTCATTTTAAACCCTCCTTGTTTTATATTATATTTATAAGCTGAGATCAGCGTTTTAGCTTACCATTGTCTGCCCCGGCCGAGTATGAATTTTAAGAGAAAAGCTCCCCATACCGGCGAGGTGAACAGTACGATCATAATAAGTTTCACTATGAATTGCCAGAGACTTTTACAATAATGCCCGAACACACTTTTCAGGTAATACCGCTCAGGAGAATCCGGGTCTATCATTATCGTATTGTCTAAACCGGTGCTTTCGGCAAATATTGACCCGTCATGATCCATGAAGTGATAGCATTCGCCCTCATAATAGTATTTGTAAATGTTAGTGCCGTCAGGCGCGTAATCATCGTGTTCATAAGGCACCGGGCAGGTGCAGGAGTTTTTTCTGCCTAAAGCGGCGGCAGATAAAACGATAAGATATATCAGCCTTCCGATGGTTATTGAAGCAATAGTCACTATCATAAGCGCAAGTACTATTTTTGCGGCAAAGCCTGCTATTGACTTATCATACATGGAAAGGGACCCGCATATCCCGAAAAGCGTTACGAATATGCCGATTATCAGTAAAGGCAGGCGGTTCTTTGCGTTGTTTTCCACTGCTCTGCCGTTTTGATATATCGTTCCGCTGTTGTCTATTCCCGGTAAAATGAATAATATACCGACGAGCGGGAGAGACAGCAAGGGCTTGATGAGCCCGATAACGCATATTACGGCAAACAGTATGATGTAAACGAGCATGGAAACGGCTATACCGCCTCCTTTTCGGACCTGCGTTATGAGCAGTGAGTAGTCAACTTCTTTTTCCACCAACGGAAGTATATTTATCTTTTTCATGTCTAAGCGGCGTTTATCAGCACTTGCTTCCCTTTGAGCCGAAGCTTCCTCCCATTGAGAGTATATTGGTATCAAATGTATAGCTTATCTTCTCGCCCTGTCTGTAGCGTTTGAGAGCGAGCTGTATGAGCCTTTCGAGGAGCTCAGTGTACTTCACGCCCTTGGGCTCCCAGAGATAGAAAGCGAGAGAGCCGGGGATAGTGTTTATCTCGTTGATATATATCTTGTCTGTTGCCATATCTATCATGAAATCGATACGTGTAACGCCGTTGAGTCCGAGATAACGGAAGGCGTCAACAGCTGTCCTTCTGATGAATTCGTCCTGTTCGGGAGTGATATCAGCGGGTATCTTTCTTTTAAGGGTAGCCATGCCCTTGCTGCCGCCCTTGCCGCCGCCTACGTACTTCTGGTCGTAGCTGAGGATATCGTCGCCGCTTGCCTGTACCGGCTCCTCGCATACGGAAGCCTCAGCGGACTCGCTGTCGCCTGCTACGGCGCAGTTTATCTCCTTGAGCTGAACCACACAGGGCTCGATGAGGATACGGTCAGCGAACTCGAAAGCCTCCTCGATAGACTTTATAAGACTGTCTCTGTCCTTGCCCTTTGAGATACCTACGCTTGAACCGAGGTTTATGGGCTTTACGATAACGGGATAGCCGAACTTCTTCTCTACCTCGGCTACCATTCTGTCCATGTCGTTTATCTCGTATGACGAGAAGCGGCAGCAGTCAAGAACAGGGAAACCTGCGTCTTTAAGGAGTATCTTCATTACGAATTTATCCATGCCGATCGCGGAAGCAAGCACATCGCAGCCTACATATGGCAGGTCGAGGGTCTGCAAATAGCCCTGCAGAGCGCCGTCCTCAACATTGGTGCCATGAACGATAGGGAAAGCAACGTCAATATCGGAGATGACATTTGAGCCGAACTTCTTCATCTTCTGGCGGATAAGCTGTACCTTGCCCTCGCTTCTTACGAAAACGCACTCGGTACACTCTTTGAGGAGGGCGGGGATATCCCTGAAGCTGTTGATATCCATGAGCTTCTCGCCTGTCCAGAATTCGCTCTTTTTTGTCATATATACAGGGATAATGTTGTATTTTTCCTTGTTTATGCTTGCCATAGCCTGAACTGCCGAGATGACTGATACCTCATGCTCGACGCTTCTTCCGCCGAAAAGAACTGCAAGATTGATCTTCATTACTATTTCTCCTTTTATTTAATTCGGAATTAATGTGTCTGCTTTGCAGACATATCAAAATATTTCAGATCTATCGCCGACAGGCGCTACCTAAATTCCTAATTCCGCATTTCTCAATAATTGTCGGGCAGGTCGTTTTCAAGAAGGACTATTTTCTTCTTGTCAGTCTGATAGGCGTTTACGTGGGCGAGAGCCTCGCTGAGACTGTCCGCAACGAAAACATTTTCCATATCATAGCCTGCGTCCTTGATACCGTTGTATATCGGCACTGTCTGAGCCTTGCCCACGAGAACTATATGGTCGCAGGCTTTTGCAGCCTCCTGACCGAACTCGAAGTTGAGCTCCTCCTGCTTCGCGCCAAGCTCTACCATACCGGGAGTTACCAGTATACGGCAGGCGTCGAAAAGTCCCAGTACATTGAGAGCTGCGCGGCAGCCGCTGGGATTTGAGTTGTATGCGTCGTCGATAAAGGTCATATTGCCGCCCTTGTCGAGAAGCTGCAATCTGTGGGGAACTGCGGCGATACGCTTGACAGGGAGAGTGAGCTTTTCAAGCGATATGCCCGTACCGTGAGCGTAGGCGATAGCGCCGAGTACGTTCTGTACGTTGTGCTCACCGAGGAGCTTCATTGAGAAGCGCTGTGTCTCGCCGCCGGGAGCAGTTACCGTGAACTCAGTGCCTCTGTCTGAAACGGAAATATCAGTTGCGCGGTAGTGGTTGCCCTCCTGAAGTCCGTAGAGCACCGCATTTGGATATTCGGGAGCCTTTTTACGGATAAGCTCGTTGTCACCGTTGAGGTAAATCTTACCGCCCTTAGCCTTTACATGGTCGGCAAGCTCGAACTTGGTATTCACCACATTCTCGATAGAACTGAAGGTCTCAAGATGCTGAGGACCGACGGAAGTGATTATTCCGTCATGGGGGTCCGCAATGCCGCAGAGCTCCTTTATTTCGTGAACTCGTCTCGCGCCCATTTCGCAGATGAAGTATTCGTGAGTGGGCTTTAAGTCGCGGCGAATGGTTATTGTAACTCCCATGGGAGTATTGAAGCTCTCAGGAGTTTTCAGGGTGTTGTACTGTGAGTTGAGAAGCTCGTCAAGGTAGAACTTCATACTGGTCTTGCCGTAGCTTCCCGTGATACCCACTTTATGGAGCGTGGGACACTCGGAAAGTATCCTCTTTGCGTCGTTGATGTACCAGTTCTGTACCGCTTTTTCCACGGGCTTGTTTATCAGATTGGACAGCGGAACGAGTATGGGAGTAAGGTACAGCGCAGAGCCAACAAGTATATATGGCAGAGCCGTTATGAACCAGTGTGTTTCTTCCCGGCCGCCGTTTGCAGTGTCCACCTGCACGAATGTCTTTCCGTTAAGAATTGCAATTACATAGAATACCGCAATGAGTATACCGAAGGTTATCATCATGCGTTTCATTCTTGCCGTATAAACAAGGGGCTTCTTGAACTTCTTGCCGGGCTTGTTGAGCAGGGCTGTTATGGCATTGAAGAAGCAAAGCGTTATGACAAAAATGGCTGCAGTCACTTCACTGCCCCTCTGGAGCGGTATCAGCAGAAACTGCGTCAAAAACAGCACCGCAGGCAGTATATAGCGCTTTCTGTTCTTCTTCATCCAGCGTGAATGTTCGGGAGTCTTGTAGCCGTTGAGCTGCAGCATATGGAACTCTCTCAGTCCGAGAAAGACTGTCGCCGTCAGCGCAATGACCGCAAATATTATCCATAAAACCAAATTCATATATTTCTCCTTGAATTCGGAATTCGGAATGCGTAATTCGGAATTAATGTGTCTGCTTCGCAGACTGATCAAAATATTCAGATCTATCGCCGACAGGCGATACCATAATTCCTAATTCCGAATTCCTAATTCCGCATTAATATCATTCTTCTATCTTCATGAACGAGCACATCACGCGGTTAAAGGTGAACTGCTGTTCAAGGAATGAATAATGCCCTGCGTTTTCCAGCTTTACAAGACCTGCGTCGGGTATGAGCTTCTCCATTTTCTCACCGTCGGAAAGGGGAGTTGCAGTATCGTTCACGCCCCATATGAGCAGTGTGGGAGCCTTTATATTCGGCAGGTAAGGCTCCAAGTCCTCGTTTACCACCTTTACCATGACCTGTCTCATCATGGGCGAAGCTGCGGCGTAATCCGCGCTTCCCATTTTCTTGCGGAAGTTCTCCAGCGCGTCGGGGAAGAGCTTTTTTACTATGCCCAATGAAAGGACAGCCTTTCCCATTTTGTAATAGCGTGTGCGCCAGCTCTTCTTGTTGGACTTCGGCGGCATGATGCCTGCGCTGTCCACGAGTATTACCTTTGTCACCCTGAAAGGCAGGTCGTCGCGGCTGTGCATTTTTATGATGACACGTCCGCCGAAGCTGTGACCGAGGAACATAACCTCCTTAGCGTCGTAGTCTTTGAGGAAGTCGATAACGAACTGCACATAGGAGCTCACGTCCCATACTTCCTTTGGCTCGTCGCTCTTTCCGAAGCCGGGCATATCCATAGCCACGACCTTGTACTTCTTCGAGAGAAGCTCCATCATATTGGCAAAAAGGGTGATATTGCTGCCCCAGCCGTGAAGCAGTACGATGAGGTCGCCCTCGCCCTTTTCCTCGTAGTTTATCTTCAAACCGTTGACTGTTTTTTCCAATTCTATTATCTCCGTATCTCTAAGTTGAGAGTGGAGAGTGGAGAGTGGAGAGTGGTGGTGTCTGCTTCGCAGATATATTTTAAAAAGCTTATCGACTCTCAACTCTCAATTCTCAACTTTCCACTCTTATATCATATACGGCATACAGCCGCAAATATACATATATAATTTATTATATCACTTACGGTATTTATTGTCAACAAAAAAATCGGGCGGCAGTTAAGCCGTCCGAATGAGGTCATTATTCTTTTGCTTTTGTGTCGAGCCATAGCTGCCATAGGTCGATAACAACATCTTTGTCACGACAGTGAACAGTAATGGTGTCGCCTTCTTTTACATCGGGAAATCCGCGGACTGATACGTTAGGGGATTCGCCGCGGTCATCAAACGGAAGCTTGAAAGTTGGATATATCTCCATTGACAGTTTGTAATTTGTCATATCTGAGAAATCCCAGAAATCCCTGTGCTCAACATATCTTGCGTTGCTGCAGTCCGGCATAATGCGGACTATAAGTTCTTCGCGCGAGTCGATTTCGGCAGCATCTGGTATTCCGTCATTGTTGCTATCGGTAATGTCAGCTTTATCACTCCAGCTATATGTGTTCACATTCGTGATTTCGGCTGTATAGTGGAGCTTATCAGAGCTAATGGGTATAACTCCCACGAACAGAAAAACAAAGGCGGCTGCCAGTGCGGCGAAAGTTCCGAAAAATATTGCAAAAGCCCTCAGTATGAAGCGCTTTTTTACTTTTTTCAGCGGTTTTACGTCCTTATCAGGCGCTTTTATAATATCTTCCTTATTGTTCATGCTCTCATAGACAGCATTGCACTCCTCACACTCATGGAGGTGCTTTTCTATTTCTTCGTTGCTGTCCTGAGATGTAAGTTTGTCGCAGTACAGCGGCAAAAGGTCTCTCACGATATTGCATTTCATAATATCACTCCTTTCATTGTAGGGACGACCATTGGTCGTCCGAAAAGCAAATTTCATGTCGGACGCGCAATGCGCGTCCCTACAGGCTAACGGCTATCGGCTAATTTCTGTTTCGCGCGGTAGTAGGTCACACGTGCCCAGTTTTCGGACTTGCCGAATATCTCCCCTATCTCCCGGAAGCTCAGCTCCTGCGAAGCCCGGAGCAGTATTATCTCCTTTTCCGTCTCCGGCAGGGAGTGTATCCTTTTCAGCAGGCGGATACGGCTGTCCTCGCTTTCCGCCTCCTCGTCGGGACGGGGAGAGGTGTCCTCGATGAGCTCTGTTATCTCCTCGCTTGTATGCTTCCTGCGTTTGCGGAGCTCCTCCAGCCATGCGTTCCGCGCGATACTGCACAGCCATGTGTATACGGAGCTGTCTCCCTTGTACTTTTTAAGCGACCGCAGAGCACGGTAAAAAGTCTCCTGAGTGAGCTCCTCGGCGGTATCGGCATTGCCGCAGAGGGTCATGAGGTACAGGAACACCTTTCTGCCGTTTTCCCTGTAGTATTGCTCCATATCCGACGACACGACACCGCCTCCTTTCCGAACGTTCATATATTAGTTGCACGAAATGCGCATTCGTTACAGAAGATCAGAAAAATTTTCAAATTGACATTGCAGACCTTTCGTGCTATACTGAAAAAGTATTGGATATACGATATTATACAACATTTTGCATACATCTTCAACTCAGTTCCGGAAAAACGGCTGTATATTGTCCGTTGCTTTTTTTACAATTATATGATATAATAATAAGATAGCGGCATTGGATCGGCAGCCGCTGCATAATTACTTCTACTGAGGTGCGTAATGGCAAACAAGTATTCACTGGGTATAGATGTGGGCTCGACCACCGTAAAAACGGTCATAACCGACGCTGACGGGGAGATACTCTACTCCAAGTATCAGCGGCATCTTTCAAAGGTCAAGGAGACCGTAACAGATCAGCTTAAAATAATACAGGCGGACTATCCCGACGAGGAGTTCACTGTCTGCATAACAGGCTCGGCAGGTCTCGGACTTGCAAATTCCGCAGGCATACCCTTCGTGCAGGAGGTACACGCGGCGTTTCTTGCCGTAAAGGAGAAGCAGCCCGACGCCGACGCGGTCATAGAGCTTGGCGGCGAGGACGCAAAGATAATATTCCTTACAGGCGGCGTTGAGCAGCGTATGAACGGCACCTGCGCGGGCGGCACGGGAGCTTTTATAGACCAGATGGCTACACTTCTCGGCATCACCGCCGACGAGCTGGACGAGCTGTCCCTCCACGCCCAGAAGGTATACCCCATAGCTTCACGCTGCGGAGTATTCGCAAAATCAGATATACAGCCCCTTCTCAATCAGGGAGCAAGACGTGAGGACATTGCGGCAAGTATCTTTCAGGCAGTTGTCGATCAGACCGTTTCCGGACTTGCTCAGGGACGTACTATCGAAGGAAAGGTGCTTTTCCTCGGTGGTCCGCTGTTCTTCCTGAACGGACTTAAAAAGGCTTTTGTAAAAACTCTCGGACTTGACGGCAGCAATGCGGTATTTCCGCAGGAGGCTCCCGTATTCGTGGCTTACGGCTGCGCAATATATGCGGCTACAGCCGAGGACGCCTTTGCCATAGACGATATTATCGAAAAGATACAGAACGCAAAGGCTTCAGACGATATTGTCACGGGAGAGCCCCTTTTCAGCTCTCAGGCAGAGTATGAGGGCTTCATAGACAGGCATAAGAAATTCGATCTTAAATACGCCGATCTTCGTACATACACCGGTGACGCATACCTTGGCATAGACGCGGGCTCCACTACCACGAAGCTTGTGCTCATAACCGATGACGGACGTATGCTCTACCACCATTATTCCTCAAATCAGGGACAGCCCCTCGACAAGATAGCCGATCAGGTGAGGAAGATATACTCCGAGATGAATCCCGGCATCACCATAAAGGGCTCGGCTGTTACCGGCTACGGCGAGGATCTGATAAAGGCAGGTCTTTCCATAGACCACGGCATAGTTGAAACTGTTGCCCATTTCAAGGCGGCGGCATATTTCTGCCCCGACGTTGACTTCATAATTGATATCGGCGGACAGGACATCAAGTGCTTCAAGATAAAAAACCAGAGCATAGACAGCATAATGCTCAACGAGGCTTGTTCATCGGGCTGCGGCTCTTTCATACAGACCTTCGCAATGGCTCTCGGATACGATATCGCCGAATTCTCCCGGCTGGGACTCTTTGCGGAGCACCCTGTCGATCTCGGCTCACGCTGTACTGTATTCATGAACAGCTCCGTAAAGCAGGCGCAGAAGGACGGCGCTACCGTTGAGGACATCTCCGCGGGACTTTCCTCGTCCATCATCAAGAACGCCATATATAAAGTAATACGCGCGAATTCTCCTGACGACCTCGGAAAGAATATAGTAGTACAGGGCGGCACCTTCCTCAACGACGCGGTGCTCCGCTCCTTCGAGAAGGAGCTTGGCAGGAATGTTATACGTCCGGCCATTTCCGGACTTATGGGAGCTTTCGGCTGTGCCCTCTACGCAAAGGAAAGAGCGGACGGAGAGCCCTCAAAGCTCATACCGGCAGAGGAACTGGAGAACTTTACATATACCTCACGCTCTGTGAACTGCGGCGGCTGTACCGCGCACTGCCAGCTGAATATCATCAGCTTCGGTCAGGGACGGAAATTTATTTCCGGAAACCGCTGCGAAAAGGGCGGCGGAGCCGTCAATAAAAACACCGTACCGAATCTCTATGAGTTCAAATACGACAGTATCCTCAATACCGTAAAGACCCATCAGCCAAAGCGTTTCCGCGCAACAGTGGGACTTCCCCTTGCGCTGGGCTTCTATGAGCAGCTGCCCTTCTGGCACACGCTGTTCACGACTTTGGGCTTCAGGACGGTCATTTCCGACGAGAGCTCAAGAGATATGTATTACCTCGGACAGCACACCATACCCTCGGATACGGTATGCTACCCCGCAAAGCTTACTCACGGACATATCGAGAATCTTCTCGACAAGGGAGCGGATTTCATATTCTACCCCTGCATGAGCTACAATCTTGACGAGGGCGGCAGCGACAACCATTTCAACTGTCCTGTAGTCGCCTATTATCCGGAGCTCCTCAAAGCCAACAATCCGAAGCTCAACGATGATAATTTCGTGCATCCCTACCTTGACCTGAATATCAGAAAGAACGTCATAAAGGTACTGGGACAGGCTCTCGGCAGGTATAATGTCAGAGGAAAGATATCTGAGGCTGTGGACAGGGCATACGAAGCCCTTGAGACCTATCACCATACCGTGACCCGCAAGGCAATGGAGATAATAAACCAGGCAAGAGCCGAGGGCAGAAAGATAATAGTCATCGCCGGCAGACCCTACCACATCGACAAGGAGATAAACCACGGGATACACAAGCTTGTGTCAAGCCTCGGCATGGCGGTCATCACTGAGGACAGTATCGCAGGTCTTGCGGAGACTCCGAAGCTGGGGGTACTCAATCAGTGGACCTATCATTCACGTCTTTACCGCGCGGCGAAGTACGTAACTACTCAGCCTGATATGCAGCTCATACAGCTGGTATCCTTCGGCTGCGGAATAGACGCCGTTACCGGCGACGAGGTGAGACATATACTGGAAAGCCGCGGAAAGCTCTATACACAGCTTAAAATAGATGAGATAAACAACCTCGGCGCCGCAAGGATAAGACTCAGGAGCCTTGTTGCCGCTATGGAGCAGGCAGAGAAAAAGCCTGCCAGAAAGCGAGAGGTGCAGCCTGTGTGACGTCACAGGCTCCAAGCATTTATTGGGTAAATAACTTTTTTGGCGGTCGGTAACTGCGGGGCGTTTGCGTATTTGTGGTATAATAAGCAATTGCGAACGCCGTATACACAATAAACCACCAGAATATTTATATACCCCATTTATTATACGGAGGTCACTATGCCCGAATATGCAAAGTTTACCGAGGATATGATAAGGACCCATACTATCCTCGTTCCCGATATGCTGCCCATACACTTCAAAATGCTCATATCCATATTTGAAGCAAAGGGCTATAAGCTGGAGCTGCTGCGGAACGATTCACGAGCCGTAGTTGACGAAGGCCTGAAAAATGTACACAACGACGCCTGCTATCCCGCACTGCTGGTAATAGGACAGTTCATGGACGCGCTGAAAAGCGGAAAGTACGACCCTGACAGGACTGCCCTGCTCATTACCCAGACGGGCGGCGGCTGCCGTGCCTCAAACTATATCCATCTGCTGAGAAAGGCTGTGGCGAAGAACTATCCCCAGATACCGGTGGTATCCCTCAATTTCAGCGGACTTGAAAAGGACAGCGCCTTCAGGATAACAGCGCCCATGTTTCTGAAAATGCTGTACGCCGTGCTCTACGGCGACCTGCTCATGACCTGCTACAACAAGTGCAGAGCCTATGAGATAAACAAGGGCGACGCAAAGAAAATGCTGGACAAATGGCACAGGAGACTGTGCAATATCTTCCGCAAGGGCAGTAAGATGTTCCTGAAAACCAAGAAGATATACAGGGATATACTTGACGACTTTGCTTCCATCCCCCTCAGCAGCGAGAAGAAGATAAGAGTAGGCATAGTGGGAGAGATATACGTGAAGTATTCTCCCCTTGCCAACAATCATCTTGAGGATTTCCTGATATCCGAGGGCTGCGAGCCTGTTGTGCCGTCGCTGCTGGAGTTCGTGATGTACTGCGCAGCGGCAAACTTCAACAACGCCAAGATATATGACCACCCCACAAAAAGCTCTGTGTTCAACAAGATAGGCTACGACCTTATCTACGCAAAGCAGAAGGAGCTGATAAAGGTGATGAAGGAGCAGGGCAGCTTCGAGCCCCTCCACGATTTCGAGCACCTGAGAAAGCTTGCTGACAAGTACATCAATCAGGGCGTTGTAATGGGCGAGGGCTGGCTGATACCTGCGGAAATGGCTGCGCTTGCGAAGTCGGGCGTTGAGAATATAATCTGCACTCAGCCCTTTGGCTGCCTGCCGAACCATATAGTCGCGAAGGGTATGTCAAGAGCAATAAAGCAGGACAATCCCAACGCGAATATAGTTGCTATAGACTATGACCCCGGTGCCACACGGGTAAATCAGGAAAACCGCATAAAGCTCATGCTTGCAAACGCGCGTCTTTGATTTTACGCTCACACATGATATAAGGAGCTCGATATGATAAAAACAAGAACAGGTCAGGTCGTGGTATCAAACGAAAAACAGAACAGACTGCTGAAAAAGCTTTACGGCAGCACTGCGGGAAGAGTCATGCTTAAAGCGCTGACAGCTCCCGCGCTGTCATATATAGCAGGCTGCTTCATGGATTCGCCCCTGTCAAAGCCGCTGATAAAGCCCTTCATCAGACGCTGCGGTATAGATACGTCGGAGTACATTATGAAGGGCATAAATTCCTATAATGACTTTTTTACCCGCAGGATAAAGCCGGGCAGACGACCTGTGGACACTGATCCTGATCACCTTATAAGCCCCTGCGACTCAAAACTGACCGTTCACAAGATAAACAGCAGGAGCTTTTTCTGCATAAAGGGCTCACGTTACAGGGTATCCGACCTGGTCAGCAACGAGTTCCTCGCAAAGCGCTACTGCGGCGGATACTGCTGTATATTCCGGCTTGAGGTGAACGACTATCACCGCTACTGCTATATAGACGACGGAGTGAAAAGCGAAAATACCTATATACGCGGAGAGCTCCACACCGTAAATCCCATAGCCCTTGAAAGATACAATATCTACAAGCGCAACAGCCGTGAGTATACTGTCCTGCATACCGAGAATTTCGGCGATGTGGTGCAGATAGAAGTTGGAGCAATGCTGGTGGGAAGGATAGTCAACCTTCATGAAGAGAGCTCTTTCATGCGGGGCGATGAAAAGGGAAGATTCGAGTTCGGCGGCTCTACGATAGTCCTGCTCTTTGAAAAGGACAGTATCGTTCCGGATATGGATATACTGAGAAATTCCGCCGATGGTACCGAAACTGTCGTGAAGTACGGAGAAAAGATAGGAACAAAGGCTCCTGAGGAGCAGACATGAATACCCGGAGAATGATATGAAAAAAATATATTTGCTGCTGCTTTGCGGCGTTATGTTTACAGCCGCAGGCTGCCTTGAAAAAAAAGAAGTATCCGTCGAGGTGCCTCAGATAGATGTCGCTCCTACGCTGGAACCTTATACCGTCGCGGACGGCGTTTTCGACGTTGACGCGGTAAGGAGCAATATCACCATAAAGGGACAGCACTTTGACCTGCCGGTAAAGCTTTCATCACTTGGCAGTGAATGGGAGTACCGCTTTTACAGCAGGTCGGAGTATGGCCTGAAAAACGGCAGCGGATTGGCGACACTCTACTTCAGGGGTGTTGAGATGTGTACCGCTTCACTGGAAAACTGCTACAAGGGCGCGGAAAAAGAAAGCGTTGTATACAGCATCTCAATAAAGACCAGCGAAAGCGATATCTACGGGATAGTTCCGCTGGTCTCCACCGTGAGCGACGTGGAAAAGCTCCTTGGCAAGCCGGATGACGAGCAGACAATGGAGATACCCTTTATGCACAGCTATACCTACGGTGTTCTCAGCGGGACTGACGATAAGGGCGTCGTGAGAGGCCATTCGGTCACTGTGGATTTTGACCAGAACGGAGTCGTGGACTTCGTGAGCGTTACCTATTCCGATATGAGCGGAACGGAAGAAAAATAATTTTTATTTACCCCCTTGACAAATGGCGGCAAGTGTAGTATAATGTGTAAAGTGATTTTGCATTACAGCATGAAGAGGTACGCTGAATATGGCTAAGGAACTGAAATTCGTAATGCTCCTTGACTGCTACGGAGACCTGCTCACAGAACACCAGCGCAGTATCATGGAGATGTATTACTGCGAGGATCTCTCCCTTGCGGAGATAGGTCAGCCGCTGGATATAACAAGACAGGCAGTGCGCAGTATAATAAAGCGTACAGAGGATATCCTCATGAACTATGAGGAGAAGCTCGGCTTCGCCGAAAGGCTCGGAAAAATGCGTGAATACTTCGGACGTATCGAGTCCGCGGCAGAACGCATCGCCGACGGGGATATCAAAAATGAAATAACAAGTGATATAAAAAAGGTGAGGGAGCTCCTCTGAGCGACCTGACTATTTCATAAACAGGAGGCTTCATAATGGCATTCGAGGGACTTTCCGAAAAACTTAATAACGTCTTCAAAAAGCTCAAATCAAGAGGAAAGCTCACAGAGTCCGACGTAAAAGAAGCAATGCGCGAGGTTCGTCTTGCTCTTCTTGAAGCTGATGTAAGCTACAAGGTAGTAAAGGACTTCGTAAAGAATGTCACCGAACGCGCTGTTGGCGAGGAAGTGCTCGCAAGCCTTACCCCCGCACAGCAGGTAATAAAGATAGTTAACGACGAGCTCGTTTCACTCATGGGCAACAGCAATGCCCGTATAAATATGGCTTCAAAGCCGCCTACGGTAATAATGATGTGCGGTCTTCAGGGTTCAGGTAAGACCACCCACGCCGCAAAGCTTGCAAAGCTGCTCAAGAAAGAGGGACACCGTCCACTTCTTGCAGCCTGCGATATTTACCGTCCTGCCGCTATCAACCAGTTGCAGGTGGTAGGCGCGAAGGCTGACGTAAAGGTATTTGAGATGGGTCAGACAGACCCGGTAGTAATCGCTAAGAAAGCTCTTGCCTACGCTAAGGACTACGGTCACGATATCCTTATCATAGATACCGCAGGCCGTCTTCACATAGACGAGACCCTCATGGACGAGCTGGTAAACATCAAGAATGAGACCCAGCCCGATGAGATAATGCTGGTAGTTGACGCTATGACAGGTCAGGACGCAGTAAACGTCGCAAAGGCGTTTGACGACGCCGTAGGCATCACAGGCGTTCTTATGTCAAAGCTCGATTCAGATACAAGAGGCGGTGCGGCACTGTCCGTACTTTCCGTAACAGGCAAGCCTATCAAGTTCGTGGGTATGGGCGAAAAGCTTGACGATTTCGAGCAGTTCCACCCTGAGAGAATGGCTTCAAGAATACTTGGCATGGGCGATGTTCTTACCCTTATCGAAAAGGCTGAGAACGTAATGTCCCAGAAGGACGCTGAAAAGCTGACAAAGAAGTTCAAGGAGAACAAGTTCGATATGGACGACCTCCTCGACCAGATGAAGCAGATAAAGCGTATGGGCTCCATGAAGTCAATACTTGGTATGCTCCCCGGCGTCGGCGACAAGCTCAAGGACGCTGATATCGACGAGGGCCAGCTCGGCAGGGTAGAGGCTATGATAACCTCTATGACACGTGCTGAAAGAGCAAAGCCCTCTATCATAAATCCCTCCCGTAAAAAGCGTATCGCAAAGGGTTCGGGAACAAAGGTAGAGGACGTAAACAGACTGCTGAAGCAGTTTGAGCAGATGCAGTCGGTAATGAAGCAGTTTACAGGCAAAAGCGGAAAGATGTCTCTCCGCAAGGCAAGAAAGAACCTTGCAGGTATGAACTTTGACAAGTTCACAGGCAAGGGCGGCGGCAATCTGCCGTTCTGACAGGTTTTCAATGCGGTCTCCCGCCGCTTGAATATATATTATGTTTCCGGAGGTGAATACAATGGCAGTAAAGATCAGACTCAGAAGAATGGGTGCTAAGAAGGCTCCTTTCTATCGTGTAGTAGTTGCTGATTCCAGATATCCGAGAGATGGTCGTTTCATCGAGGAGATCGGATACTTTGATCCTACAAAGGAGCCCTCTGTAGTTAAAATAGACGCAGATAAGGCTAAGGACTGGATCGCAAAGGGCGCTCAGCCTACAGACACAGTAAAGGCTATCCTCAAGAAAGAGGGAGTTCTTTGATCATAAGCTAAATGGAAGAGGAGAGGCTTGAGCGTCTCTGCCTCTGTCCGGCAGCTTTACGGAGGTTTTTACAATGAAAGATTTACTTTATGCCATCGCAGCAGGTCTTGTAGAAGATAAAACTGCCATAAATATTACCGAAGACGCACCGGATGAAGAGGGCGTTATAGTTTTTCACCTTAACGTAGCTCCAGACGATATGGGAAGAGTTATCGGCAAGCAGGGCAGGATAGCAAAGGCTCTCCGTACGATCATGCGTGCAGGTGCAGCTAAGAAGGACCAGAAGGTCTCTGTTACGATCGAATAAAAAGTGAGCTCCCTATAAAGGGAGCTTTTTGTTGGCTTACGTTTAACGTAAGCCTTTTTTATTTTTCGTCGCCGCCGAAATAGAGGTCTGTCATCTGATTTAAGCCGAACTTTTCCGCAAAGTGCTCAAAGTCCTTTTTAGCCGTTACAAGGCTGTAACCATTTTCATCAAAGAAATCATCGTCCATATCGCTGAGCTGGGCATAGAATTCAAGACCTATCATCAGGTTTTCCTTGGTGTTGTTATCAGAGAGCCTGTCAAGCTGCTCAACAGCTTCTTTCGGCTCGCCGTTCCTCATTTGTTCTATGAGTGCGAATGCCTTCTGCCTTTCGACCTCCTGCAGCATTTCAAAGGATCTCTCCACCTTTGTGCCAAAGACCACCTTGGCGATAACAGCGGTCATTTCTTTTATCTGCCGCATGATGTAATCCTGTTCAAACATAAACAGCCTCCTTTCGTTATAAAAACAGACCTGCCGTTTATGGCACGACAGGTCTGTATCGTTTGTCAGAAATCAAGCTTTGAGCGGAGCTTCTCGAAGAAGCTCTGACGCTTTGCGTAGTTCTTTTCGTTGAGTGAAGCCTCGAACTCTTTCAGGAGGTCCTTCTGCTTCTTTGTGAGGTTCTTGGGTACTTCAACATATATCTTTACGTACTGGTTTCCGCGGTCTGTGCGGTGGAGGCGTGTAACGCCCTTGCCCTTGAGGCGGAATATAGTGCCTGTCTGAGTGCCCTCGCCGATAGTATATTTTACGTCTCCGTCGATAGTGGGGACTGTTATCTCGGCGCCGAGAACGGCTTCCATGTAAGTAACAGGGATATCGCAGTGTATGTCGTAGCCCTCACGTCTGAATATGGGGTGGGACTTTACATTGATGCCAACGAGAAGATCGCCGCTGGGACCGCCGTTTACGCCGCAGTCTCCCTGACCGCCGATACGGAGTGTCTGTCCGTCGTCAATACCTGCCGGGATATCCACGGATACGGTCTTCTGTACTCTTATACGTCCTACGCCGCGGCACTTGCTGCACGGGTTCTTGATTATCTTGCCCTTGCCTCCGCAGTGAGGACATGGCTTTGTTGAGGAAATAGCGCCGAAGGGAGTACGCTGAGTAGCCTTGATAGTACCTCTGCCCTGACAGTCCGGACAGATATCCGGAGTTGAGCCTGCCTCTGCGCCTGAGCCCTTACAGGATTCACAGACGCACATACGGTTTATCTTGATATCCTGCTTTTTACCGTTGCAGGCGTCCATAAAGCTGATGGAGATAGTTTCCTGTATATCCGCGCCTCTTCTCGGAGCGTTTGCGTTTGAGCGCTTTGAGCCGCCGCCGAAGCCGAATCCGCCGAAGATACTGCCGAGGATATCGTCCATATCGGCAAATCCGCCGAAGCCGCCCATACCGTCAGAGCCGCCGCCGTAGCTGGGGTCGACACCTGCATGGCCGAACTGGTCATAACGGGCACGTTTTTCGGGGTCGGAAAGCACCTCGTTAGCCTCGTTTATCTCCTGAAACTTCTCAACGTATGAAGGATCATCGGGGTGAAGGTCGGGGTGATTTTCTCTTGCCTTTTTTCGGAAGGCTTTTTTTATCTCGTCCTCAGAAGCACCCTTCTGTAATCCGAGGACTTCATAATAATCTCTTTTTTCAGCCATAGATAACTCCATTCTGTCGCTGCCGGAGCAATGACAATGTTGTAGGGGCGGATATTATCCGCCCATGCCGTTTTAAGGGCAGGTTGCGGGCGGCTGATAACCGCCCCTACAATAATTTACAGTAAATACACCTATAGGGCGGAAGTTCATTCCGCCCTAAAAGTCTTATCAACTGTTCTCAATTGAATCCTCATATTTGCCTCTGCCGCCGTCGTAGCCGGAAAGCTCGTCGTTCGCAAGGTTGTAGAAGCCCTTGAAGCCAAGGTAGACCAATGCGATAAGAGCGGCAATTATCAAAATAGTCTTCAATTTTTTATTCATAGATCAGACCTCTGTGAAGTCAGCGTCAACTACTCCGTCGTCGTTTCCGCCCTGAGCGCCTGCGTCAGCCGCACCGCCCATATTAGCGAACTGTGACGGGTCTATGCCCTGAGCGCCGTTAGGAGCAGCCTGCTGGTAGATCTTAGCGGAGAGGTCGTAGAATGCCTTCTGGAGATCTTCCTTGAGGGACTTTATCTCGTCGTTGTTGTCAGCTGCGATAGCTGACTTGAGAGCTGTGCATTTAGCTTCTATATTGGATTTCTCGTCAGCGGATACCTTGTCGCCGAAGTCTGTGAGAGCCTTCTCGCACTGGAATACAAGGTTCTCAGCCTCGTTCTTGTTGTCAACGGCTTCACGGCGCTTCTTGTCCTCAGCAGCGTACTGCTCGGCTTCCTTTACAGCCTTGTCGATATCGTCCTTGGACATATTCGTGGAAGCTGTGATGGAGATGTTCTGCTCCTTGCCTGTGCCGAGGTCCTTAGCGGATACGTGAACGATACCGTTCTGGTCGATATCGAAGGTTACCTCGATCTGAGGGATTCCTCTCGGAGCGGGAGCGATACCGTCGAGACGGAAGGTACCCAGCTGCTTGTTGTCTCTTGCGAATTCACGCTCACCCTGAAGTACGTTGATATCAACGGCAGGCTGGTTGTCTGCGTATGTTGAGAATACCTGTGACTTCTTTGTAGGGATAGTTGTATTTCTTTCAATCATTCTTGTGCATACTCCGCCTGCTGTCTCGATACCGAGTGAGAGAGGAGTTACATCGAGAAGAAGGAGACCGTTCTTAACGTCGCCGCCGAGAACGCCGCCCTGGTATGCAGCACCGAGAGCTACGCACTCATCAGGGTTGATACCCTTGAAAGGATCCTTGCCGATGAGCTTCTTTACAGCTTCCTGTACAGCGGGGATTCTTGAAGAACCGCCGACCATGAGCACCTTGTTGATCTCGGATATGCTCAGACCGCTGTCGCTGAGAGCCTGTCTTACAGGTCCCATCGTGGACTCAACGAGGTCAGCTGTGAGCTCGTTGAACTTAGCCTGTGTAAGTGTGAGGTCGAGGTGCTTTGGAGTACCGCTGGCGTCAACAGTGATGAACGGGATATTGATATTTGAAGTAGTTGTGGATGAAAGCTCTATCTTTGACTTTTCAGCTGCGTCCTTGAGTCTCTGAGCAGCCATCTTGTCCTGTGAAAGATCGATGCCCTCAGTCTTCTTGAACTCCTCAACTATCCAGTTGATGATACGCTGGTCGAAGTCGTCGCCACCGAGACGGTTGTTACCTGCTGTAGCAAGTACCTGCTGAACGTCCTCGCCCATTTCGATGATAGATACATCGAAGGTACCGCCGCCGAGGTCGTAAACCATTACGGTCTGCTCCTCTTCCTTGTCGATACCGTATGAGAGAGCAGCTGCTGTAGGCTCGTTGATGATACGCTTAACGGTAAGACCTGCGATCTGACCTGCGTCCTTTGTAGCCTGTCTCTGTGAGTCTGTGAAGTAAGCAGGAACTGTGATAACAGCTTCTGTTACAGGCTCGCCGAGGTAAGCTTCAGCGTCAGCCTTCAGCTTCTGGAGTATCATAGCGGAGATCTCCTGAGGAGTATAGTTCTTGCCGTCGATAGAAACTTTATAATCTGAACCCATGTGTCTCTTGATAGAAGAAACGGTCCTGTCGTGGTTTGTGATAGCCTGTCTCTTAGCCACCTGACCTACGAGACGCTCGCCGTTGTTTGTGAAAGCAACGACTGAAGGAGTTGTTCTTGCGCCCTCGCTGTTGGGGATAACTACAGCGTTACCGCCCTCCATAACAGCTACGCAAGAGTTAGTTGTACCAAGATCGATACCAATGATTTTTGCCATAATATATTCCTCCTGATCTATAAGCCATCAGCCATTAGCCATTAGCCTTTAGCTGGTGGTGTCCGCATTGCGGACGGATTTGATTGTTTTGATTGATTTTTTTCGGAACGCCGAGGGCGGCGTTCCCTACAGGCTAAACTGCCACTGCCACCATAGCAGGTCTTACCAGCTTATCTCCGAGCATATAGCCCTTCTGGAACACTGCGCACACGTAATTGCTTGCGTAGTCCGTTCCGTCCTGCTGCTGTATGGCATTGTGCAGGTTCGGATCGAATTCAGCGCCGAGAGCTTCGATCTCGCTGACATTCATCTGCGTCAGGAAGCTTTTGAACTGATTGTAGATCATGTTCATGCCGTTTTTGAAGTTCTCGTCGGAACATTCCGCTTCAAGCGACCTCTCGAAGCTGTCAAGCACGGGGAGAAGCTTCTCCACGCACTGAACGGAAGCGTTCTGATAGGTCTCCGTTTTCTCCTTTGCGGTCCTTTTGCGGTAGTTGTCGTACTCCGCGAACAACCTCAGGTATTTATCCTTTTCCTCTGCGAGAGCGTCTTCGAGGTCGGCGAACTGAGCGGCTGAATCGTTGTATTCGCTTGCCGCGTCGGCTTCATCGAGTTCGTCGGAGTTGTCTCCGGCTTCCTCAGCCATATCCTCGTCGAGCTCATCGAGGGGCTCTGAGATATTCTCGTTTTTCTCCATCGGTCATTGCTCCTTTCTACGGCTCCTGTATATCTGACGGAGCGTTTGTTATGTCATCGTCGCCGTCCATGAGAGCAGATATCTTCTGCGTCAGGTACTCGACGTAAGGGATTATCTTTTTGTAGTCCACACGCATGGGACCTATTATTCCCAGCGAGCCGGCTTCCTTGCCGCCCTTGCGGTATTTTGAAACTATAAGGCTTGAATTGCCTATTGCGAAGCTGTCGTTTTCCGAGCCGAACTTTACCTGTATGCCGCTGAAAGCGTTTTCAAGCATCTCGGAAAGTCCGTCCTTGTGTTCAATGAACTTTACGACCTCCATTTTGTCCAGTTCTTCACAGGAGAGAAGCTTTTCGCTTCCGCTGACAGTCAGCTCCTGCTGGCGAAGATCCTCTGAGAGCTCGCATATACCTTTTACAAGGGGAGAAAGCGATACCATGTAGGCGCTTACCGCGGCCACCATTTTATCGAACATTTCTTCCGAGAGGTCATCGACTGATACGCCGCTGAGGTTTTCCTCTATATAATGTGTAAAGAAATCCAGCTGTTCATGACTCAGGTCGAATTCCAGTCTGCAAGCCTTGTTTTTTATGCTTCCGTTGGAGGTTATCAGCAGGATAACGTAAAGGCGCTTTCCTGTGGGTATGACCTCTACCTTTGATATTACCGAGAAACGCGGTACCGCGTTGGTAACTACCGCGGCGCACTGAGTTATCTCAGTGAGAGCGGTGGCGGCGTTCTGCACAAGGAGCTCCTCAGGAGTGTCCTTGCCGCCCAGCATTTCATCGAGCCTCAGCTTTTCATCCTCCGGCAGATCGTGGGGAGTCATGAGCTCGTCGATATATAGGCGGTAGCCCTTGAAGGTGGGGACTCTTCCTGCTGAAGTGTGAGGCTGTTCGAGGTAGCCGAGCTGTTCCAGCGCTGCCATATCGTTTCGGATAGTAGCGGAAGAAACATTTATATTTTCAAGCTGCGAGATCGATTTTGACCCGACAGGCTCGCCTGTCCGGACGTACTCGTCAACCACGGCAGCAAGTATTTTCAGCTTTCTGTCGTCCACTGCACTCACGACCTTTCAATCTCGTTAGCACTCTATCTCTTTGAGTGCTAATTATAATTTATCACTATTGTGATGTTTTGTCAAGGGGTTTATACATTTTCGGCTTTTTGACCTATTTTTACCACCTGCTTATATGCATTTAGAGCAAATTGACAAAGAGTATAACAAAGCGGTTTTTCGTGGATTATCCTATTGACAAAGGCGTTTTTACGCTGTATAATAAAGGTGCAGTAAGGTACTGCATAAAAATGTTTGAAGAGTAAAAATGCGTTCGTTATACCTACGGGTATTCCAGTGTTGACCGGACGGGGAGTTGTCGGTCAAACGAAAAGCTTAGGCTTACGGTTCGTATTTTGCATCCCGCTTCATAGGACAATATAAAAGAGACTATGCCTTCTTTTCTTGTCGTATGAGTGAGGAAAAGGAGGATTTTTTTATGACTACAAACAACAGAGAAGCTGCGGTAAAGCAGGATATCAGACTTTTCGGCAGCACAAAGGTGCTCATCGTTGCGGCGCTCCTTGCGGCAATGAGCATCGTGCTGGGCAAATTCGGCGCTATAAATATAGGAAACAGTATCCGTATCGGCTTCGGCGGACTGCCCATACAGATGGCAGGTATCTTCTTCGGACCTGTTGTGGGAGCTGCTGTGGGACTTGTTGCGGACGTCATAGGCTGTCTGCTCAAGGGCTATGCCATAAACCCCATTATCACCATAGGCTCGACCTGTATCGGACTTTTCTCAGGTCTGGTTTTCCACTATGCCCTCCGTCCCATGAAGAGCGTTCTTCTGCCGAGGATAGCCATTTCGACTGTTGCGGCTCACGCTGTAGGCTCAATGCTCATCACATCCTTCGGACTTTATGTCTACTATCATACCCCGTTTGAGACTCTTATGCTGCGTGTACCGATATATCTTATAACAGCGGCTCTCGAAACAGCTGTCATATACCTGATGCTCAAAAACAAGGCGTTTTCCGCAGAGCTTGACAAGGTAAGAAGAAAATGAACTTCACGGAAGCGCTGGATTATATGAAAAAGGCTGCCGAAAGGGGCAGTGTACTGGGACTTTCCCGTATCACCGAGCTCCTCAGGCTTCTGGGAGATCCGCAGGAAAAGCTGAAGATCGTACATATAGCAGGCACCAACGGTAAGGGCTCCTTCGGGGCTATGCTTACCTCTGTGCTTAAAAGCGCAGGCTATAATGTCGGGGGATTTTCTTCCCCTGCCCTGACCGGAGTTACGGACAGCTTCCGCATAGGCGGCGAGGAGATATCAAAGCAGGATTTCGCCGACCTTATCGGTGATATTGCGCCTGTATGCGAGAGCATGGCGGAAAAGCCCACGGAGTTCGAGGTGCTGACTGCGGCTGCCTTTGAGCTATTTGTGCGCAGAGGCTGCGATATAGCGCTTGTTGAGTGCGGAATGGGGGGCGACCTTGATTCCACCAATGTGATCAAGGCTCCCGTATTGTCGGTAATTACCAATGTTCAGAAGGATCATGCCGCTTTTCTCGGAAATACCATTGGGGAGATAGCTTCCCACAAATGCGGTATCATAAAGCGCGGCAGACCCGTTTATTTCGGCGGCGACAGCGAGGAAGCCTACGAGATAGTCATGGATACCGCGGAGAAAACGGAGGCGGAGCTGTTCCTGCCTGATTATTCGCAGTTTGCGTGGTCTGACGAAAGCTGCACCATAAACGGTACAGATATCACTTATAAGGGCGAAAAGCTCCATATACCGCTTCTTGGCACCTATCAGTGCGAGAATGCGGTGAACGTGCTGAGCTGCGTTGAGATACTGAGGCGCGAGGGTATGGATATACCTGCTGAGGCAGTCCGCGAGGGACTCGCAAACGTGAAATGGCACGGTCGCTTTGAGGTGCTGTGCAAAGAGCCCCTTATCATATACGACGGCGCTCACAATCCCGACGGCATACGCTGTGCGGCAGACAGTATACGCCGATATTTCGATAAAAAAGTCGTTCTGCTCATTGGCGTGATGGCTGACAAGGAATATGAGCTCTACGCGGATATGCTTTCTGAGCTCGCAAATGCGGTATTTACCGTAAAACCCGATAATCCCCGCTCGCTGGACAGCGCAGTCCTCGCGGAGACCTTCCGGCGCAAGGGCGTAACGGCGGAACCTTATGACGATTTTGATGAGGGCGTAAGAGCTGTGTACAGCTATGCAAGTGAGAGAAAGCTCCCGCTCATAGCGCTTGGCACACTTTATATGTACAGGCAGTTCACGGAGGCTCTTGAAGAGCTGAAAAAGGACAGGAAATAACACAAAAACCGGCTCTGATACGCATATCAAAGCCGGTTTTGTAATTCATGCTCCCTGAAAATGGGACGTTATTTCCTTTCGTTCTCTTTATGCTTGCCGATGGTAAAGGAGCTTGCTTTCCACTTGTCGTCTTCCTTTACGGCTTTTACTGTCATTTTCTCCACAACGCCGAAATTGTTCACCGGAACCGCAGCTGTGAATGATGTGTCAGATGATTCGGTCATCTCAGGCTGTCCGGCGTACTCAAGACCCTTGCTGCCGTCGGACTGCACCAGATAAAGATAGCCGCCGTACTCACGGAATGAAGCGCTGTCGCCCTCGTATATCCCCTTGTACTTTTCGAGGAGAGTTCCGCTGAAGGAGTCGCTGAGCAGCTTCTTTACGTCATCTGTGCTGCTGAAACGGCTGTCTGTCACCTTGAAGAATATCATATCAGTGTCCTTGCCGTTTTCCTTGACAGTGAACTCTTTTGCCAGCTCGTTGTCGGTCTCGACGCCTGCGCCTGTCCGGAGCATTTCCGCTGTATTTACCGCTTCAAACAGCCTTACCGCGTCAGCGAGATGCTCATCGGAGACCTCGGCGGCAGTTGTTTCCTCTGTGGGAGCGGCAGTAGTTGCGGCAGCAGTCGTTTCGGACGCAGCTTCTGTGGCAGTTTCAGCGGTTGTTGCTGAAGTTCCGGAAGAAGTTGAGCCAGTGACCTGCGAACCAGCCTTGCTTCCGCAAGAAACTGCGGAAAAGCAAAGCATTGCAGCTGCTGCGATATATTTTATCTTTCCTTTGTTCATATTTATCCTTTCTTTTTACAGTATCTTTTTATACGTCTGCATCTATTATGATACACATTTTTGACGGATAATGCAAGATAAATAATTCACAAACTTTGTGGGAGCATAGCTGCTTTTTAGTGTATTTAGTGCAGATATGGAAGAACTGTTGGTAAAAACGGCGCAAAAAAGGACTGCCGGAGCAGTCCCTTTTAATGTCATTAACCGATCTTGGGAAGATTTGCAATTGACTTTGCGATCTCCTCGTCTGTGGGGATATAGTCGCTCATAGTGCCGTCGTTGTATGCGCCGTAAGCGTACATATCAAAATAGCCTGTACCGGTGAGACCGAAGAGGATAGTTTTCTCCTCGCCTGTCTCCTTGCATTTGAGAGCCTCGTCGATAGCGGCGCGGATAGCGTGGCTGCTCTCCGGAGCGGGAAGAATACCCTCAACTCTTGCGAACATCTCAGCAGCCTCGAATACAGATGTCTGCTCGACTGATGTAGCTTCCATGAGACCCTGATCGTAGAGCTCGGAGAGTATGGAGCTCATGCCGTGATAGCGGAGTCCGCCTGCGTGGTTAGGTGAAGGCATGAAGCCGCTGCCCAGTGTGTACATCTTCTGGAGCGGGCAAACCTTACCTGTGTCGCAGAAGTCGTAAGCGTAAGTACCTCTTGTGAAGCTTGGGCATGATGCAGGCTCAACTGCGATAATACGGTAATCTGCTTCGCCGCGGAGCTTCTGACCCATGAAAGGTGAGATAAGTCCGCCGAGGTTTGAACCGCCGCCTGCGCAGCCGATGATGATATCGGGCTTGATGCCGTACTTGTCCATAGCAGCCTTTGATTCAAGACCGATGATGGACTGGTGGAGGAGTACCTGAGCGAGAACGCTTCCGAGAACATAGCGGTAGCCTTCCTTGGAAGTTGCAGCCTCTACAGCCTCTGAGATAGCGCAGCCGAGGCTTCCGTTAGTACCGGGGAATTCCTCCAGTATCTTTCTGCCGATCTCTGTTGTATTTGAAGGCGAAGGAGTTACGTTAGCGCCGTAGGTACGCATTACCTCACGGCGGAAGGGCTTCTGCTCGTAGCTTACCTTGACCATGTATACATTGCAGTCGAGTCCGAAGTAAGCACAGGCCATTGAAAGAGCCGTACCCCACTGACCTGCGCCAGTCTCTGTGGTAACGCCTTTGAGACCCTGCTTCTTTGCGTAGTAAGCCTGAGCGATGGCGGAGTTGAGCTTATGGCTTCCACTGGTGTTGTTGCCCTCGAACTTATAGTAGATCTTTGCGGGAGTGCCCAGCTTCTTTTCGAGGAAGTAAGCTCTTACAAGGGGAGATGGACGGAACATTCTGTAGAAGTCCTGTATCTCCTGAGGGATGTCGATGAAGGGTGTAGTTTCGTCAAGCTCCTGCTTTACAAGCTCGTCGCAGAAAACGTGGCTGAGCTCTTCTGCTGTGCAGGGCTTGCCTGTGCCGGGGTTGATGAGAGGAGCGGGCTTCTTTTTCATATCAGCGCGTACATTGTACCACTGCTTGGGAAGATCCTTTTCCTCAAGGTAGATCTTGTAAGGTATTTTCTCATTTGACATTGACATAGTAATTCTCCTTTTCATAAATAATATTTGGGTTCGTACCATGCTGAGACGGAAATATAAAAAGCTTCTGTCCCGGCATTAACTGCGGGGACAGAAGCTGTAAGTTCTTCTGCGGTGCCACCCTGCTTGACGCTGTGCGTCCACTCAGTACGTACATGACATACGCCGGTTTTGTTAACGCAGAGCCTCTGCGTCTCACCTACACAGCGCGGTAAAAAGCGCCTTCAGCTTGCCCTCGGAAGTCCATTCACTCTGCCGCACTTACCTGCTCGCACCAGCCGCAGGCTCTCTGAAAAGCTAAAACAGAAGCTACTCACACTTCTTCAACGGTTTATTACAACGAAATTATAACACATACAACCGGATATGTCAATAGCGGCTGCTGTTTTTTCAACGAAAGCGACTAAGAAGATATTTGTCTGAGGGTGGATTTGCTGCGAAATTTCAAAAAGCACAGCCGCGTCTGCGCGGATATACGGTCAATTGAATGATTTTTTACCGAAAAGCGCGGCATAAAATCGGAAAAGGGCTTTTCAACGGTGTGCAAAAGTGGTATAATATTACTTGATATCGCTGCGGTACTTCGCACGTGTACGGGATATACTTTCCTCGCTTCGCTTAATGAGGTTGAGGAGAGATGACGAGTACTGCGAATAGTCCTTCTGGAGAGTTGCCGTAGTAACGTAGAGGGTATCGAAATTATCAACGCAGTCGTTGCCGTCAAGGGCAATACCGCTGGAAGCGGCTTTGATGTTTGCCTCACTCATTGAAACGATAGCGTTGGAGCTGTCGTTTGCGATGACCTTGGGGATACGGAAGAGCTTCTGGTCGTTATGGGGGTTAGCGTTGTAAACGATACGGAAGAGCTTGTATACCGACAGCATGAGGTATGACGATACCTCTTTTATAAGAGTGATACTGTTTGCCTTCTGCGCAAGGCTGAAGAGCAGACTGATAGAGTTGTTGATGATCCTTCTGTTGAAGTTGATGATCTCTGGAGACGGCATCTTCATGCTGTTGTTTCCGTCGTCGTCCGGGATATCTTCTATAGTAATGGTTTTTCCTTCTGGCTCGGGAGTTCTGCCAAGCAGATAGTCGCAGGAAACATTATAGTAATCTGCGATCTTTACAAGGAAGTTGAGTCCGCACTCTCTTATTCCCTTTTCGTAATGCGAGAGAAGAGCCTGCGAGATGCCTAAGTCCGTGGCAGCCTGCTTCTGACTGATGTGTCTTTCCTTACGCTGTAAAGTTATTATTCTTGCGAAATCCGAGTTCATTGAAATTCCTCCAAATCGTATGGTTTTGAAAAAAATCTTGTACTTATATTATAATACAAAATGTATAATTTGTAAATATGCAGAAATATGAAAGAATTTGTTGAAAAAAGTAGTATTTTTCGTGAAATTTACTAAGAGTTAAAAAAACGAGCAGTATTTTTGTGCAAAATTATCCTATCTGTAGCACCTGCCCGGAAGGTGTGACAAGGTAATAACATATAAAAGGAGAGTGTTATGAAAGGTTACAGGATAAGCGTGCTCCGTCACGGCATGACGGAAGCCAATGAAAAAGGCATATACATAGGCAGCACGGATATGCCCCTGTCGGACAGGGGCGCAGCAGACCTTGCGGCAAAGATGGACGAGTTCGACTACCCTGCTGTACATAGAGTTTACTCATCGCCGCTGAAAAGATGTACAGAGACTGCCGAGATACTTTTCCCCTATACTGAGCTTTGTCCGGTGGACGACCTCAGGGAGCTGAATTTCGGCGATTTCGAGAACAAGAGCATTGACGAGCTCGCAAAGCGGGCTGACTATAACCAGTGGCTCCGCGGCGGCAAGGAGAGCCGTCCGCCCAACGGCGAGAGCCTTGAGGAGCTGACAGCACGTACCTATAAGGCTCTCCATGCGGTGATAACGGATATGATGGAGTCGGGGCTCACCCACTGCGCCATGATAACCCACGGCGGTATAATCTCGAATATGCTCAGCTGCTTCGGTATACCCAAATATCCGCCGTCGCAGATAACTGCTGAGGCGGGAGGCGGCTTTGATATTATTGTTACCGCACAGATGTGGCTTAATTCACAGGCGTTTGAAATTCTTGGATACTGTCCGTATGACAGGATACCCGATGACGAATACTGATGTATTTCCTGAATATTTCATGAAAAAGAGCCGATAATATCTGCAAAAACATTTGAGTAAATACCTTTTTTGGTGGTCGGGAACTGCTGTGCGTTTGCGTAAATGCCCCAAACCACAAATAAAAATTCTGTCAAGGCCGCCATTTATGGCGCTTGTCTTGGCCTTTACAGAATTTGTATTTGTGGTATAATAAGCAATTGCGAACGCCGTATGCACAATAAACCACTAAAGAATTTATATACCCAAACATTCTTCGGAGGCGCGGATATGAAGGTCAGGGAACTGATACGCTATACAGACAGGCTGCTGAAAGGCAGACGCACAAGGACTATGCTTATATGCATACTTCCCGTCGGAGCGGAGCTGTTTTTCCGCTGTGCGGAGGCTGCGGTGTGCAGTCTGCTGCTGTATTTCGGCGACAGGGAGCCTATCAGCCTCTTCGGCAGCGGCGACCCGGCAAGGCTTGCGGTAACGGTCATGAGCACTGTCCTGAGGTGGCTGACGGCTGCTCCGCTGATGTATGCGGCGGTGTACCGCCTTTACGGTCTGACCGCGGAGCGCTGCGACAAGCGGCGTGAAAGCTTTTCACGGATACTGCTGAGGAAATGTACATTCAGGCGCAGCATCTCGGCTGCTCTCTGGACAAGGACAGCAGGGCTCCTTGCGCTGGCGCCGGCTGTTTTCTTTGGATTATCGGCATTCGGACTGATACATGACAGAATGTTCGCAGATGAGTTCTTCGTCGTGGTCAACGCCGTTTTCCTTACGGCGGTATCGCTGATGATGTGGCTTTCGCTGAAGCTGAGCTTTGCGGCTGTACCGTACCTGCTGGTGCGATTCCCTAAGCTTACGGCTTTTCGCGCCATGCTGTACTCGGTAAGGCTCATGGGCGGCAGAAAGAGAGTATTCCTGCGGCTTATAGCGATATATCTTCCGCAGATGCTTACGCTGGTGCTGCTGCCTTACGCCGTTACAAGGCTCATGACCGCTTTTTCGCTGAGTATCGACATTTTTATCAAGGAGGACGAGTACCTTGAAACGAATAGAGCTGACGGTGGAGAACGCAAAGCCCGTAACTCTGGAAAAATTTCTCACAGGAGAAAAGGGCGTATCAAGGCGGCTGCTGACAAGGCTTAAACGCTGTGAAGGCGGCATAACGCGGAACGGAGAGCTGATCCGCAGTATTGACGAGGTCCGGCAGGGAGACGTGATAGTTCTGAGCCTCGCGGACGACAGCTTCCTCGAACCCAATGGCAGCCTGAACGTACCCATAGCCTTTGAGAACGACAGGCTTGTGGTGTTCGACAAGCCCAGCGGTATGCCTGTACATCCTTCCATACGCCATCAGGGCGACACCCTCGGAAATTACTTCGCTCACCTTTATCCGGAGCTGACCTTCCGCTCGGTGAACAGGCTCGACCGTGACACCTCAGGGCTGTGCGTCATAGCCAAGGACGCTCTTGCGGCAAAGCTGCTGCAGGGGAGCTGCAAAAAGGTATACTATGCGGCTGTACACGGCACTATCCCGGAGAGCGGCACTATAGACGCGCCCATAGCCCGTGAGAGGGAGTCTATAATACTCAGGTGCGTCCGTGAGGACGGACAGCGCGCGGTAACGCATTATAAACGGCTGCAATGCAATGGGAGGTACTCTCTTGCGGAGATAGAACTCGAAACAGGACGTACTCACCAGATAAGGGTACATTTTGCTCATACCGGAGCTCCGCTCGCAGGGGACGACCTCTACGGCGGACTTCGTGATGATATAAACAGACAGGCTCTCCACTGCGGCAGGATAAGCTTCAATGATCCGCTGACAGGAGAGAGCATAACAGTTTCCTCGGAAATACCGGAGGATATAAGATCACTTTTCACACAGGAGGAAAAATAATGGAAAAGATAGCAAGCTTTCAGGTAGACCACACAAAATTCGGCGTAGGAATGTACATATCACGTATAGATGACGATATAGTAACCTATGACGTGCGCATGGTAAAGCCCAACGGCGACGTATACCTTGCGACTCCCTCAATGCATACCATAGAGCATTTATTTGCGACCTACGCGAGAAATTCCGAGTTCGGAAAGAATATAGTATATGTAGGACCTATGGGCTGCCGCACGGGATTCTATCTGCTCACAAGGGGTATTTCCCACGAGAACGCAATAAAACTTGTGCGTGAAGCATATACTTTCATCAGGGACTACGAAGGCGTTATACCCGGCTGTACAGAGGTGGAATGCGGCAATTACCGTGAGCATGATCTTGCTTCCGCAAAGAAGGACGTAGTTCCGCTGCTTGAAAAGCTTGAAGGTTATACAGTGGAAATGCTTGATTATTCATGGCATTTTGACAAAAATTAAAAGCGGATTTTGTGCATGATGATGAAATATCCGCCAAATTGAGATATTTAGCGGATCATTTCTTTTTATTGTCACAAAATACTGGTATAATAATCTTTGTGTGATATTATTACCGTGAAAGGAGGAGGCACCATGGCAGGAAAACGGCATGAGTACAGCTATGTATATACGCCCCGTGATAAGAAGCCGGAGATACCGAAGATACCGCAGGAAACAGCATATACAGAGCATTTCGGTGCGAAGGAGTTCTTTCCGGAATTCGGCGGATTTGCTGTTGATCTTGTAAAAGCGCTGTTCAAGGGTCTGCTTTATTCGCTGAAGCTGATAGGCTCGGAGCTGCTTAGTCTCGGCGCTGTCATACTCAAAGGGCTGATATGGCTTTTCATGGAGCTGATATCTCCTGTACGGGAAAGATTCAATCTTAACAAGGGACTGCAGAAGCAGGTCCGCAAGGCAAAGAAGCTTGGCGAGGAAGAGTACAAAAAGGCTCTCTTCCATTTCTGGTGCTCCTATCTCTTCGGTGAGGACGGAGTATTCTATACCGCTTTCAATTATATACTTCCCATTCTTTCGATTGTGTTCCTTGTGGGAATAATACGGTACGGTTCGGGACTTGAGTACGGACTCAGCGTAGAGTACAACGGCAGGGAGATAGGCATAATAACTGCCGAAGCCGATTTCGAGGAAGCCGAGCGGGAGGCTCAGCAGAGAATATCATATATCGGAAACAATGAAAAAATAGACCTTTCGGCAAAGTATTCCCTCAGGATAATCAATGAGAATGATAAGGTGTATACAGCCTCGCAGCTTGCGAATGAAATGCTTGCCGCTTCCGACCACGCTCTTACTGAAGCATACGGCATATATATAGACGGCAGGTTCATAGGTGCGGTCAGAAACAAGGAAAAGGTGCAGGACGCCCTTAACGAGAGGATACTGAATTTCCGTGTGGACGGCGTAATAAAGGATGTCGCATACAAGGGAGATGTTGAGTACACCAAGGGAATGTATCTTGCGGAAAGCGTTCTTTCAGAGAAGGATGCGATAGAGCTCCTTACTTCCTCAAAGGAGAAAAAATCGGTATATATCGCTCAGAGAGAGGATACAGTCGTAACTATAGCACAGAAATTCAATATGGATCTTGCAAAGCTGGAGGAGATGAATCCGGATATAACCGCCAACTGCCGTAAGGGTATGCTGGTCAATGTCATCGAGACCGAAAGCTATCTGCCTATACAGTATGTCCGCGAGATATCGCCTGTTACCTTTATCGACTATGAGACCGTAGAGGTCGAGACAAGCTCTCTCAACGCAGGTACAAGGGACGTTATCGCCAAGGGCAGACAGGGCGAGAAGGTCAGCCATATAGAGGTCACCTACGTGGACGGCAAGGAGTATTCCCGCAAGACTATCAGCACACAGATAACAAGACAGCCTGTAGTCGAAAAGATAGGTATAGGCATATATGCCGCCAGACCTGACAGCGCGAGCACTGTCCTTACAGGCTCCGGAGAGTTCGGCTGGCCGGTTGACGGAGGATACGTTAGCGATCCGTTCATCAGCGACAGAAACCATAAGGGTATGGATATAGGCGCTATGACCGGTACCGAGATATATGCCGCAGCAGACGGCGTGGTAGTATCTGCCGGCTGGAATTCCGGAGGATACGGCTATTTCGTGCAGCTCGGACACGTTGACGGATATCAGACCGTATACGGTCATATGAGCTCCGTGCTTGTTGTCGAGGGACAGGAGGTCTCAAGAGGACAGCTCATAGGACTTGTTGGAAATACCGGTAATTCCTTCGGCTCCCACTGCCATTTTGAGGTGCGCCATAACGGAGTATGCCTTGACCCCGCACTCTTTATAAATACTGCCGACAGCTTCAATGAAATTGCCAACAAACAGAAAGAGGAAGAAAAGAAAAACAAGAAGAACTGAAAGAGCTCCGCGATCGCGGAGCTTTTCTTTTACTTTCTGTTCTTTTTGTAGATAATTGCAAGGCCCTTGATGAGCAGGTTGCTGTCGAGTATTATCTTTCGTCTGCACAGAGGCACCACAAGCTCGGACAGACCGCCTGTAGCCACGACGGTACACTTTTCGCCAAGCTCCTCCTCCATGCGGTCGATAATGCCGTCGAGGGCGCTTGCGTTGGAGTAGAGTATACCGCTCTTCAGGCAGTCAACTGTGTTTGTTCCGATAACATGGGGCGGAACTTCAAAATTTATCTTGGGGAGCTGTGCGGTGCGTGCGGTGAGAGCGTCTGCCGAGACCTTCATACCTGTGAGTATCACGCCGCCGCGGTAGTTTTTCTTGCTGTCAACTACGGAGAGAGTGGTAGCCGTTCCCATATCTATGATTATGAGCGGAACAGGGTACTGGTTTATCGCCGCGACTGCGTCAACAGCCTGATCGCTGCCCAGCTGTGCCGGGTTGTCGATTAGTATATTCAGTCCGGTTTTTACTCCGGGACCTGCCATCATCACCTCAACTCCGAAGAGCTTTTTCACAGCTTCCTTGACTGTATTCGTGACAGACGGAACTACCGACGACATTATAGCGTCGTCTATGTCTGAGATGTTGAAGCTGTTCATTTCAAGTATGGTCTTTATGAGTACAGCGTATTCCGCTGCTGTTGCGTTGTGGTCTGTGCTTATGCGCTCGAAGATAAGCACCTCGTCCCTGTCGTCAACACAGCCGAAAACAATGTTTGTATTACCGATATCTACTGCTAAAAGCATAATTATCCTCCTGTATATTTTTAAGCGGTTTTTGAGAACCGGACGTTCGCAGTTTCATATTATACTACGCAAACGTCTGACTGCCTTCGACCGCCAAAAAAGCTATATTCCCTGTTATTTATCCGTGCGGAATGGCGGCAGCGGCAGCTCGTTCACGCCGAAAAGTCCGACCTCAGCATAGTTTGTCCATTTGAAACGGGCTGCGGCAGGAGCCTTGACATTGTCGCTGTGAAGCTCGATATAGGGCAGCCTTACCTTTGCTTCGGCAGGATAGTATTTACCGTCTGCTCCCGCTATCTCAAAGCCGTCGAGGCAGCGTTCGTCAGTGCCGCAGAGCCCTCTTTCGCAGTTGGTGAGGTATATGTGCATGGTATCTCCTATGACCTCATAGCTGTCATACATCGGCGGCAGTGTGTCGCTGTCGTTCAGTATGCCGTATACCACGTTCATAGCCTGAAGATACAGCCTGTGACCGATGGGGGATTTGTCCAGCGGGTGTATATTGTTGAACTCGCCGCAGTCGAGAGCGACTGCGAGACCGGTATTTTTTACAGTGCGGAAAACCTTTTCCTGAGCCTCCCTGATGTAAGCCCAGCTCTGTGTATCCGGGTCGTACTCGTATCTGAACATGGGCAGCTGAACTATCATGAAGGGCAGTTCATCGTCATGCCAGTCATGCCGCCAGTTCTCTATCATAGCCCTGAGGAGAACATCGTAGGTATGGGGGCGGCAGTCGTCGGCTTCTCCCTGATACCACAGCACGCCTGCAAGGGTATACGGAGCTATACGGCTGAGCATAGTTTCATAAAGTCCGCCGGGACGCAGGGGATTTTTTATATTCAGCGGACCGGAATACGGATTTTCACCGCATTCGGCCAGCACCTCGTCCCACTTTGCGTTGGGGTGGGCGGCAACGTATTCCTCTGTCGCGCTGTTCCATTTCAGCTGCTTTTCGGAATATGCGTCGTATTCAGCTATCATCTGCTCGTCGGTCTTGCCTCTGGTCTCGTTGTCGTAGTCATCAAGGTAGGGGTGCAGACGGCTGTCATAGCTGAGATACTCGCGGCTCATCCATGCGGAAGCGGAGGTCCCGCCCCAGTTGCAGCCGATTATTCCCACTGTAACTCCGAGTCTGCGGCTCAGCTCCTTGGCGAAGTAATATGCTGCCGCCGACCATGAGCGGGAATTGTCCGGGGAAGGAGTCATCCAGCAGGACTCCCTTTCGGCTCTGAGAAGCTCGTCGCCGGGCATACTGCATTTGGGAGTATAGTAATATCTCACGTTCTCGCCGTAGCAGGCTGCAAGGGCGGCAGCGCCCCTGCGGTCGTAGCGGAGCTCGAATTCCATGTTGGACTGACCTCCTGCGAGCCAGACCTCGCCTATGGCTACATTGCTGAATATCTTCTTTACAGCGCCGCATGACACCACAAGTGTACATGAACCAAGCTCTTTGCGCGGCGGGAGCACGGCTTCCCATTTACCGTCCTTTATGACAGCGCGGGCGGAGCTGTCGAGCTCCGGGATACTTACGGTTATAACCTTTTCTCTGTTGGTGCAGGTACCGAAAACACGTATCGGCTTATTGCGCTGAAGCACCATATTATCGCTGAAAACAGCTGCTATCTTCATAATATCCTCCTCTTTACTTGAAAATGAGAGAGCCCGTATTCTCCAGTGATTTCAGCAGTGTGAAACGCGCTTCGTCGCGGTATTCGGGCTTTGCCATATAATACATATAGGTTTCGAGCACATTTATAGGACTTGCGGTCCTTCCCTCTATTTTGAACTGTTCAAAGCCCATAGGAACATATTTCTCCCATATATCGTCGGGGGAGATATGTGTGCGCAGACCCTTTATATCGAAGAGACCGCGCTTTGAGTACGGGCAGTCGCGGAAATTCTCGGTGTCGTACCTGTCACCGTTGAACGGGAGGTTGGGATACTTCTTTATATGCTCGTTATAGGCTATCTGCTGAACGCCTATGGTATAATAATGAGCCGAACGTCGTGGACATCCCGGCTCGCAGCAGGCGTTTGACAGGAATTCTATACGCGGTCTGTCCTCCATTGGTATCTGTTCGAGGAGGTCGAATCTGTTGTTGAGGTCGTAGTCCATAACGACTATATGGTAATCCTTTTTCAGCTCTTCAAGGAGACCCTCGATAGTATCCAGGCGCTTGCAGGTGGAGCTTGTGAGCTTGTAATCGGGATAGTTGCGTCTGATATAGTCTTCAAGCAGGGGCGACATAACAATAGCTTCGTTTAGGCCGTTGTTTGCCATTGCCATAACCATATTGCAGAACTGATCGCTGAGGTGTTTCTTTTCAAGTGCGGGATTTGTGAATGTAAAGCGGAGGGGTATACCGAGGTCGTTGAATGTCTTTATAACGCCCTTGACAAAGGTCTTGTCGCATACGCCGCCCTGGGTCCTGCCGCCGTTCCACAAGGAGGGTGGAAACACGCCGTAGAACGACGCTATCTCTACTCCCTCGCGGAAAAACTCAGGCTTATGGCTGAGAAGCTCCGCAAAGACCAGATTGAGCTTGAAGTTGCCGGAAAAGTCGGGAAGATGGAAACGTACTCGCATAGTATTCTCCTTAAATCAATGTATGGAATGATTTTAGTGTTTTTATTATCAAGTCAGGATCTGACGTAAAAGTTGAGAGTTCAGGTGTTCGCTTCGTTCACGTTATTCAAGTTTTCTCGCCAGAGGCGACTCCATAACTTTCAACTCTCAATTCTAAACTCTGAATTTAAATAAAGCTTTGTCCTGCAATAACAGGTTTAATCTATGCAGTCTCCGCGTTCCGATACTGTCTCGTATCCTGCGGATTCTATTCTTCTTTGCAGGCAGCCGCGGCACTCAGCCGCTTCCTCGCCTGTGCATATCTTGTTATCGTAGAGGTCGTACTTTTTGCGCACCTTTACAGGTGAAAGATTCGGCATTACCACGTTGCAGCCTGTCTGCAGTCCAAGCTCCCTTCCGTTGGGAGCTATAGTGCCGAGGGCAGTTGTCGCGGGGAGCAGTACCTTCGGGAACATAAGCCTGAGTATGCCGAGAAGCCGCAGGGTAAGTTCAAGAGTGCCGCCTTTTTCGCCGGCAAATGGAGTTTTGTGATGAGGCACGAAAGGACCTATTCCTATCATCTGCGGCTGAAGCTCCTGTAAAAAGCGAAGGTCGGCGATGAGATGCTCTACAGTCTGGAAGGGAGCTCCCACCATGAAGCCGGCGCCCACCTGATAGCCCAGTTCTTTCAGCTGAAACAGGCATTTCTTGCGGTTGTCGAGGCTCATTTCCTCAGGGTGCAGCTTTGAATACAGCTCCTGTGAAGCTGCTTCGTGGCGGAGCAGATATCTGTCTGCGCCTGCATCTCTCAGCAGCTTGTAGCTCGCATATGAGCGCTCACCGAGTGAGAGCGTCACCGCGCAGTCGGGATACTTTTCCTTTATCTCTTCTATCAGCGGACAGAGAAACTCGTCCGTAAAGAAGCTGTCCTCGCCGCCCTGCATTACGAATGTGCGGAAGCCCAGCTCATAGCCGTTTTCGCAGCAGCTCAGTATCTCCTCACGGGAAAGGCGGTAGCGGTCTGCGTCCGTATTGCCTCTGCGTATGCCGCAGTATAGGCAGTTGTTTTTACAGTAGCTAGAGATCTCTATAAGACCTCTCAGGAACACCTTTTTCCCGTAGCTCTTCTGCCTTGCCTCGTCTGCCCTTTTACGGAGCAGTTCCGCGGCGTCCTTATCATCAGTATTTATCAGCTCCCTCAGCTCGCTGTCAGAGAGGTCGCCTGTGCTGTACAGCTTTTCGACAATTTCCGTCATATCAGCCGCCCAGCCTTATCATTTCGTCTATGCATTTCCTTGCCTGAGCGATAAGCTCGTCACTCATAAGTATCTCACAGGCTTCACGGTCCTCGCCGCTTATTGCAAGGAGAGTATTGTACACGTCGGGAAGCGTTGTGAGCTTCATATTATGGCAGACAAGGTCTCTGCTCACAGGATAGAAGCTCTTTTCGGGACAGTCGTACTGCAAATGCTCAACTATTGAATTCTCCGTACCGATGATGAACTCCTTTTTGTCCGACTTCTTTGCATAATCCATTATGCCCGTTGTCGAGCCCACATAATCCGCAAGTTCTACTACTTTGGGGGTACATTCGGGGTGTACGAGGAAGAGAGCGTCGGGGTGCTCCTCCCTTGCCTTTTTCACCTCGCTGACGGTTATCCTTGCGTGTGTGGGACATCCGCCCTGCAGGAGCTTTATGTCCTTGTCGGGGCACTGCTTTTTTATATAGTCTCCGAGGTTGCAGTCGGGGATAAAGAGTATCTTGTCACTGTCGAGAGCCTTTACTATCTTCAACGCGCTGGAAGAGGTAACACACACGTCGCAGACCGTTTTGAGAGCGGCTGTGGTATTGATATACGCAACAACGGTGCGGTCGGGCTCTTGAGCGCGTATGGCGCTTATCATGTCCCTGTCCATCTGCTCAGCCATAGGGCAGCCGGCGTGTTTGCTGGAGAGGTAAACACGCTTCTGAGGCGAGAGCATTTTAGCTGTCTCAGCCATGAAGTGAACTCCGCAGAAGATTATATTCTCCTCAGCTACGCCCTTAGCGTCAACGCTGAGCTTGTAGCTGTCGCCTACGAAGTCTGCTATCTCGCATATCTCACGAGCCTGATAGCAGTGAGCGAGGACAGCGGTATTTGTTTCCTTTTTGAGCTTTATTATCTTATCCTGTAATTCCCTTACGGTCATACTTATACTTCCTTTCGTTTTCAGCCCTTTGTATGTGCGGACATTATCCGCCCAAGCCTTTAGTCATTAATTCTCAACTATCAACTCTCATCTTCCCCGTCAGCTTACAATTCACCTATTCTATCATTATATCACAAAGCAAGCATAATTTCAAGCAAAAAAGAAACTCCCCTGTCTGTAACGGACAGAGGAGCTGTTCATTTATCACTGAATCTTTCTGAGCTGTATTTCCACCCATGCAGCCGACAAAACGGCAGCAGCCGTGAGTATGATAAGTACAGCTATATGTGCGGGACTGTTATCGGAGAACAGGAATACCGCAGCCACAGACAGAACGAAGCAGACTGCTCCGATAACTGTCCATGCCATACCGCATTTTTCGTTGGCGAACCGCCATGCCTCGTCGCTTGACAGGGCTCTTACGGTCCTGAAGCCTATGGAGTGATCCAAGGGCGTTTTCGCGTATTTTCTCATACATAAGCCACCGAGCATTATACCGAGCGAAGTAATGATATTTACGATAATAACAACATTCATGATCCTTCTCCTGTACAGATTCTTTGTAAGATATTAATAAAATCCAACAGCCGGATTTGTACATTGCTACAAAGTCGAAAATTATTTTTTCAATATTCAATGGTTTTCCGTTGAATAAAGCCCCATTCCGACCCCATTATAGAGAGGCTCAGTAAGAATAGTCAGAGACCTCAGCTATTACCTCGACCTCTGCGAGTACGCCCTTGGGGAGGGTCTTTACCGCAACGCAGCTTCTTGCGGGCATTGATGTGAAGTACCTGCCGTATATCTCGTTGAAGGCGGCAAAGTCGTTCATATCCGCAAGGAAACAGGTAGTTTTCACAGCCATATGGAAGCCTGAATTTGCCTCCTCAAGTATAGCTGCAAGGTTTTTCATTATCTGCTCTGTCTGCTCTTCGATAGTTGTGCCCTTTACGGAATTGGTAGCAGGATCGATAGCTATCTGACCGCTGGTGTAGACCATACCGTGTGAAACGATAGCCTGTGAATAGGGACCTATCGCTGCGGGTGCGTTTGCTGTGATGATAGTAAGCATAAAAATACCTCCGTTATGAATAAATATTGTTGTTTTATAACTCAGTCCTTGCTGAACGATATGTAAGCGGAGCTCGATTTGTCACCGTTTGCGGTGAGATGGACTTTGTATATATCATACGACGCATCCTCGTCATTGATCGTAAAGTGCTGAGTTTCCTTTGTGAAATATACAGCACCGTCATAATCCTTGTCAACTCTTCCGTTCTCGGAAAAACTGCCGAAGTCGAATCCGCTTCCGTCGATACTGAATATAACGGCATCGTTTTTTGTGCCCTCGGAAATGAGCTTGTAATCGGCGCCGTGAAAGTGCATAGTACCGTCTGCTGATATAGTCATAGGATCATTTTCAAGATCGTTTTGTATCGTTTCGCAGTCGGGATACTTGTCACCGCCCCATGAGCCGTATCCGTTACAGGTATAGCTGCCGGTATAGTCCTTTATATCGGGCAGCACGTTATTGTTCTTATTTTTGTCTGACTTTTTTCAGTGGTCACTTCTGTAGCTTTTTCTTTTGTTGTTTCTGTAACTTTTACTGTTGTTGCTTCTGTCTTTTCACCCTTTGATACTGAAAAGCTGAAGGAAGAACCTCCGCTTCTTACAGTGCAGCCTGTGAGAGCTGCTGCGAAAATGAAAGAAGATGCTGTTAACCCCAATAATCTCTTTTTCATAATATTACTCCTTTAAAAACTGGTTTATTGCTGATATACGACCGGATAACGTATCGTATTGCCATAATGATAATATAAAACCATTCTGTTGTCAAGGAATAAATTATAAACTTATTGTTAAGTTCGTATGAACTTGTTATAGGTTCATATATCTTTTAATATCTCTTCTGTCATTTCGGAGCAGGAAAGGGGAACTGTTTTCTTGTCCGTACCTATGATATCCGCAGTACGGCAGCCCTTTTCAAGTACCTTGTCCACAGCTCTTTCTATAGCGTCCGCTTCCTTGTTGAGACCAAAGGAATAGCGGAGCATCATTGCGCCGGAAAGCACGGTAGCAATAGGGTTTGCTATATCCTTTCCCGCAATGTCCGGAGCCGAGCCGTGTATGGGCTCATAGAGTCCCCGCTTTGAAGCTCCCAGTGAAGCCGAGGCGAGCATACCTATAGAGCCTGTGATCTGCGAGGCTTCATCTGAAAGTATATCTCCGAACATATTGGACGTAACGATAACATCGAACTGTTTCGGGTCGCGGACGAGCTGCATAGCGGCATTATCCACAAGCATATCCGTATAGTGTACCTCAGGGTACTGCTCCGAAAGCTCGTGCATGGTCTTTCGCCAGAGCCGCGAGGATTCGAGGACATTTGACTTGTCGATGCTGCATACGCATTTTCTGCGCTTCATGGCAGCCTCAAAGGCAGCCTTTCCTATACGTTCTATCTCAGTGATACTGTAAGCCTCGGTGTCAAAGGCTTCCGTGCCGAATCTGCCCTCCCGGAGACCTCTTTCACCGAAGTATATACCGCCTGTGAGCTCCCTTACAATGAGGAGATCAAAGCCGTCGCCCACTATCTCGTCCTTGAGAGGAGAAGCGTTTCTCAGCGCGGGATAGAGCTTTGCAGGACGGAGATTGGTATAAAGTCCGAGAGCAGCTCTGATACCGAGTAGAGCCTTTTCCGGGCGGACATCTCCGCCGAGGCTGTCCCATTTCGGACCGCCCACAGCTCCGAGGAGAACGCTGTCGGAAGCAAGGCAGCCGTCCACAGTTTCCTGCGGCAGTGGCACTCCCGTCTCGTCGATAGCGCAGCCGCCTATGAGGTATGGAGTGAATATGAATTTGTGTCCGAATTTCTTTGCGGTCTTTTCAAGCACCGCCACGGCGCTGTCCACTATTTCGGGACCAATGCCGTCACCCTTTAACAATGCGATCTTCAGTTCCATAATATTCTCCTTTCGTTTTCAGCTATGCAGGGTAGATACTATCCGCCCGGCGCAGAGCCTGCGCACTCTTGCTACGTTTCGCCCGTAAACTCGCTTACGGCACAATAATTCCGAATTAAATCCACTCTCCACTCTCCACTCTCAATTCTCAACTCTCACCTCTCAGCTTCACAAAGCAGCGGTATGCCGCATAGCAGATACCCGCGGTGAGGATAGTGCTTTTTATTACAACTATGGGGGTGCTGAAGCTGTAGAGCGTTGTTGTTGCATTGCTTATGAAGTGTAAGAATATTGCAATTGGCAGCATGAGTTTTGTTCTGCCTGTCTGTATGCCGTAGAATATCAGTACAGTCAGTGCAATGGCAAACGCCTCGCCTTCAATGGCTGTAAAGAGATTTACAGGTAAGATATCTGGCGCAGCCTTTCCTGTGCCGATAAGGTTTATACAGGCTATTCCGCCGCTGAAGCTCTCAAATGCGCCGTGACCTATACCGTAGGAAACTGCATCCCTGCGGTTGTCGTATGAAGTGAGCAGATAGCGCATGGCAAGGAACTTCGAGCCCTCCTCAAAAATACCGTAAAGCAGTCCCTGCTTTACGCAGAACGAGAGCAGGTCGCCATGAGCGAAGCCTGTACGTATCAGACCTGCTATCGTAAAAACAGGCAGGCATACAAGAAATGCGGCAAGCGCCGGAAGTATGCGTGCACCCGTCCTTTTGCGCCAGAATATGAGCAGGAGCACAGGAACGAGCAGCCGTGCAAGTCCTGCAAGAAGGCAGTTAAGATCTGTCATGATTATCTCCGTATCCCTGTCAGAAAACGCCGTTTTCTATAGCCTTCATAAGTCCGCCGTTTTCGATTATATTCTGTACGAACTCCGGGAAGGGAGCCGTTCTGTACTCCCTGCCGGTGGTGATATTCCGTATTATCCCGTTATCGAGGTCAGCCTCTACGGTATCCCCCTCGGATATTTCCTCCGCAGCCGCGGGGCACTCCACTATGGCAAGACCTATATTTATAGCGTTGCGGTAGAAGATACGGGCGAAGCTCTTTGCGATAACGAGAGATACTCCGCTTGCCTTTATGGCTATGGGAGCGTGTTCACGGGAGGAGCCGCAGCCAAAATTCATGCCGGCGGTGATGATATCACCCGGCTTTACACGGCTGACGAAGGTTCTGTCCAGGTCCTCCATGCAGTGACTCGCAAGCTCTTTGTGGTCGCTGGTATTGAGGTAACGGGCGGGGATAATAACGTCTGTATCCACATTGTCCCCGTATTTTATAACATCTCCGGTATATTTCATATCTCAGCCACCTCCCACGGACTGGTTATCCTGCCTGTAACTGCGCTTGCCGCGGCAGTTGCGGGACTTGCAAGATATACCTCTGACTCTGTATGTCCCATACGTCCCACGAAGTTGCGGTTTGTGGTGGTAACAGCTTTTTCGCCTGCCGCTAATATGCCCATATATCCGCCTAAACACGGACCGCAGGTGGGAGTCGACACAACAGCTCCGAACTCGATAAATGTTCTGAGAAGTCCCATTTCCATTGCTTCAAGGTATACTCTCTGAGTTGCGGGGATAATGATTACCCTTACGTTTTTGGCGGCTTTGCGTCCTTTCATTATCTCCGCGGCAGTTATAAGGTCTTCCAGTCTGCCGTTGGTGCAGGAGCCTATGACCACCTGATCTATTTTTACGTCGCCTATCTCGCTGAATACCTTGGCGTTTCCGGGAAGATGAGGGAAAGCCACAGTAGGCTCTATCGCCGAAAGGTCGATATTTATCACATCGTCGTATTCCGCGTCGGCGTCAGCTTTGTAAACCGTTGGCTCTGTGCCGCCGTGGTCGCTGATATAACCGAGAGTTTTATCGTCCACCCCGAATATACCGTTTTTCGCTCCTGCCTCTATAGCCATATTTGCAATGCAGAAGCGGTCAGCCATAGTAAGTGAGGAAAGTCCCTCACCTGTGAATTCCATTGAGCGGTAAAGGGCTCCGTCAACGCCTATATTTCCGATTATATGGAGTATAACGTCCTTGCCGGAAACGTATTTCCGGAGACTTCCGCTAAGATCGAACTTTATCGCCGACGGCACCTTGAACCATGCCTTGCCGGTTGCCATGCCGCAGGCCATATCCGTAGAGCCCACGCCTGTTGAAAAGGCTCCGAGAGCTCCGTAGGTACAGGTGTGGGAATCTGCTCCGATGACCACATTTCCTGCGGTGACAAGTCCTTTTTCGGGGAGCAGGGCGTGTTCTATGCCCATTTCTCCCACGTCGTAAAAATGTGTGATATCCTTTTTACCGCAGAAATCACGGCACATTTTGCACTGCTCCGCAGCCTTTATGTCCTTGTTCGGAACAAAATGGTCCATGACCATAGTGACTTTATTTCTGTCGAACACGCTGTCCCTGCCGAGCTTTGCGAACTCCTTTATAGCTACGGGAGAGGTGATATCGTTTCCGAGAACGAGGTCGAGGTCCGCGAGGATAAGCTCTCCTGCGCTGACCGACTCCCTGCCGCAATGAGCCGCAAGTATCTTCTGCGTCATTGTCATTGCCATTTTTATCATTCCTTTCGATAAGTTATGCTTATCGGATCTATTTGAGTATTTGAAAATTTTGGCGGTTTATTGAGCATAAGGCGTTTGCAATTGCTTATTATACCACAAACGCCCGGTTACTTCCGACCACCCAAAAAGTTATTTACTCGTTTATTTCACTGTTTTCAGGCAGTTCTCTCCTCTTTCGATAGCTACGATACCGGTGCGGCACATCTCCATTATGCCGAAGGGCTTGAGAAGCTCTATAAATGCGTCTATCTTGGAGGTCTCGCCTGTTAGCTCGCAGGTGAGGGAGGTGGGAGAATAGTCCACTATCTTTGAGCGGAAAATTTCCACCGCAGTCATTATATCCTGACGTATCTCAGCCTTGTTCCTTACCTTTATGAGCAGGAGCTCGCGTATTACCGTGTCCTTGCTGTCGAGCACCTCTACCTCTCTGACATCATGGAGCTTCTGGAGCTGCTGGAGTATCCTCTCCTTGATATCCTCGTCGCCGTGGAAGGCGATGGTTATGCGGGAAAAGCCGCTGGATTCGGTCTCGCCCACAGTAAGGCTGTCGATATTGAAGCCGCGTCTCGTGAACATACCCGATACTCTCGAAAGTACGCCCGAAACATTGGCAACTATCACGCCTATTACGTATTGCTTATCCATAATGTCACCTCACTTTATCTCTGTGATTATATCGTCTACCGAACCGTTTGGCGGAAGCATGGGGAGAACCAGCTCGTCGCTGTCCACCGCGCAGTCGATAACGAAGGGAGTATTGCATGAAAGCGCTTCATCAGCCAGCTTTTCCAGCTCTGATACCGAAGCCGCATGACCGCCCCTTGCGCCGAAGGCTTCCGCAAGCTTTGTGAAATCCGTCCTGCGGCCGAGGGTGGTGTTTGAATATCTCTTATCGTAGAAAATGGTTTGCAGCTGCCTTACCATTCCGAGAACGCCGTTGTTCATTATTACTACTGTTATGGGGAGCTCCTGTGATACCGCAGTTGCGAGCTCGCAGAGGTCCATGCCGAAGCTGCCGTCGCCTGTGAAGAGAATACAGCGCTTTCCCGTTGCGGAAGCCGCGCCCACGGCTGCTCCGAGGCCGAAGCCCATAGTTCCCAGACCGCCGCTTGAAAGGAAGGTACGGGGCTTTTTCAGCGGATAGCGCTGGGCTGTCCACATCTGATGCTGACCCACGTCGGTAACGATTACCGTATCCTCCTCTGCACGGGAGCTGATAACGTCTATTATATCGTAAGGACTGAGCTTTCCGCTGCCGGTCTTTTCCTTTGCGATACTCAGAGCCGACGCTGTGCGTCTGAGCTCCTCGGCTCTCAGCTCTCCGATACGTTCAGCCCACTGAGGACGCTTTTTCTCCTCTGTCATGGCGATAAGACGTTCGAGAGAGTCGTGGAGGTCGCCCTTTATGGCAACATCCGCAGCTATATTCTTGTGGAGCTCCGCTCCGTCGATATCTATGTGTATTATGTTGAAATGCTTGGAATAGCGTGATTCGTCGCCTGTTCCCCTGTCGCTGAACCTTACGCCGAGAGCAATGACGAGATCGGATTCGTTCTGAGCGACGGAGGACGCGAAATGTCCGTGCATACCCTGCATACCGAGAAAACGGGGGTGGTCGGAGGGAACGGCTGAAAGTCCCATGAGGGAGCAGCCGAGAGGGGCGTCGATCTTATCCGCAAGAGCCATTATCTGCTGTGAAGCCTTTCCGCTGATAACTCCTCCGCCGAAATAGATATACGGCTTTTCGCAGCTGTTTATCATTGCGGCAGCCTTCTGAAGCTTTTCCTCAGAAGCAAAGGTGAGAGGATAAGGTATAACAGGCTGAGCGTTGGGTTCAAATTCGCAGAGAGCCTCCTGAACGTCCTTGGGTATATCCACGAGAACAGGTCCCGGTCTGCCTGATTTGGCTATTTTAAAGGCTGTGCGGAGCGTATCCGCAAGCTCGTTTATATCCTTTACTATGAAATTATGCTTGGTGATAGGCATGGTTATACCAACGATATCAACTTCCTGAAAGCTGTCCCGTCCTATGAGGCTGCAGGCTACGTTGCCTGTGATAGCCACCATAGGTACGGAATCGAGATATGCCGTAGCTATGCCTGTTACAAGGTTGGTCGCGCCGGGACCCGATGTCGCTATTACTACTCCCACCTTGCCTGTTGAGCGGGCATAGCCGTCCGCAGCATGGGCAGCTCCCTGCTCATGGGCGGCAAGTATGTGCTTTATGCGGCTCTGTGCGGAATAAAGCTCGTCAAAGAGGTCGATGACCTGTCCGCCGGGGTAGCCGAAAACAGTGTCGCAGCCCTGTTCTATTAGTGTTTCAACAACTATTTTTGCACCTGATATTTTCATAGTATCATGTCCTTTACTTTTGTTCTGCAAGCTGCGTCATGAGGCGGCGTTCAGCATATTGTTCACCGCGCTCACAAGCGCCTTTACAGATGATGTGATGATATCGTTGTCTATACCTGTTCCCCAGAAGCTCTTTCCGCTTCCGGAGACTATCTCAACGTAGGATACGGCTTTTGAAGCCGAGCCCACCTCAAGGGCGTGTTCGGAGTAGCTGTTAAGGCTGTAGTCAGTTCCGGTGTAGGACTTCACGGCATTGCTGACCGCGTCAAGACGTCCGTTTCCGGTATCTGTAACAGTTACCTTCCTGCCGTTGTAATCAAAGCTGATGGTAGCTTCTATGCCGTTGCGCTGTACGAAGTGCGTTTCTCTCATATTTATTGGAGAGGTTATATCCACGTAATTGGTCTTGAATATCTCGTAGACCTCGTCGGGAAGGAGCTCCTTGTGCTTGCGGTCGGATACTCCCTTGACAAGATAGCCCACGCTTTCACGCATCTTTTTCGGCAGATTGTAGCCGAAGCGTGTTTCGAGTATATATCCGATACCGCCCTTGCCGGACTGGCTGTTGATGCGGATAACGTCTGCGGAGTACTCTCTGCCGATATCCTCCGGGTCAATAGGGAGATAGGGTACTGTCCAGAACTGAGTATTGCCTTCCTCCCGCCATTTCATACCCTTTGCGATAGCGTCCTGATGAGAGCCGCTGAAGGCTGCGAATACCAGCTTTCCGGAATAGGGCTGGCGCTCGTATACATTCATTCTCGTCACTCTTGTGTAGAGCTCGGATATCGACGGTATATCGCTGAAATTCAGGTCAGGCTCAACGCCCTGGGAGTACATATTCATAGCGAGCACCACTATATCCACATTTCCCGTGCGTTCGCCGTTGCCGAAGAGAGTTCCCTCAACGCGCTCGGCGCCGGCAAGGAGTCCCATTTCGGTGTCAGCCACCGCGCAGCCGCGGTCGTTGTGGGGGTGGAGGGAAACTATGACGTTTTCCCGGTATTTCAGGTTATCGCACATATACTCCACCTGATTTGCGTATACGTGAGGCATTGACAGCTGCACGGTCACGGGGAGGTTGATTATCACCTTGTCTTCGGGAGTGGGCTGCCATACGTCCAGTACGGCGTTGCATACTTCAAGAGCGAATTCCGGCTCTGTTCCGGTGAAGCTTTCGGGAGAATACTCAAAGCGGTAATTTCCCTCGTATCTTTCGCGGTACTCCTTGCAGAGCCGTGCGCCGCTGACGGCTATATCCCTTATCTCCTCCTTGCTCTTGCGGAAGACCTGCTCGCGCTGAGCCGCGGAGGTGGAGTTGTACAGGTGTACTATAGCGTTTTTGCAGCCTCTGAGGGCTTCAAAGGTCTTTTCTATTATATGCTCTCTCGACTGTGTGAGCACCTGTATTGTAACGTCGTCAGGTATGAGATCCTGCTCGATGAGAGTGCGGCAGAAGTCATATTCCGTTTCGGAAGCCGCAGGGAAGCCTATCTCTATCTCCTTGAAGCCGATATTCACCAGCTGCTGGAAAAATTCGAGTTTTTCACCGAGGCTCATTGGTATGATAAGTGCCTGATTGCCGTCCCTCAGATCGACGCTGCACCACTGGGGAGCCTTGTCGATATAGGACTTTTTTGCCCATTTCATGGACGTTTCCGGCGCTTCAAAGAACTGCCGTGTGTACTTGCTGACGTTATTCATTGTATTACCTCCATTCCGATCCGTTCTGCCATTGCGGAGGGTATAAAAAATCTCCTCCATGCATGGCATGGAAGAGACGAAGCTGCAATAATACTCCGTGGTACCACTCTTCTTGATGTAAGAATACACCCACTCGTCTGCGTCGGATCAACGCATATCTCTGTAACGGGAGAACCCGTTCAAGCCTATTTGCCGAAGCTTTCAGCCGACTGCTCAGGGAGGAGTTATGGCTCGTACTTGTCTGCCGTCTTGCACCCACCGCCGGCTCTCTGTGAAAACTTGTACGGGCTTTGTTTCCCTTCATAGCATTTTTGATTTGTTAAGTGTATTATACACGGAAAAAAAGCGTTTGTCAAGACCCTGCCGAAATTTTGCGCCGTAAAATCTGAGCCGTTAGCTATTAGCTTTTGTAGGGGCTGCCTTCGGCAGCCCGTGCCAATATCATCGAAGTATTCGTGCGCCGGAACGGCGCCCCTACACCTATTTATTTTCAATCGTCCGCATCAGCGGACACATCAATTCCTAATTAAACAGGGGCTTTACTGCCGCAGTCCGGGCAAAAATTTGTACCGCAATCTCTGCCGCAGGAGCATTTCCACGGTCTGACGGGAGCCTTTGTGCCGCATTCGGGACAGAAGTTGGTGCTGTTTTCCATACCGCAGATACAGCGCCATTTATCGCCGTGCCATGCAAAGGCAGCTTTATTTTCGGCAGCCATGCGGAAAAGCGCGTCTCCGCTCGCCAGATACTGCATACCCATAAGGGGGATACCATATATAAACATACTCTCACCTCATTTTACTGCTGAGACTTTATATAGTCGGCTATCCTGTATATCGCGTAAAATACCCATATTATCCAAGAGAGCGCCCACAGTCCCGTGAATACGCTGAAAAGCAGGTATATCACGGCGACTGCGGCGGTTATGAGCCAGTTTTTCATTTATCAGCGCTTTGCACCGAGAGAAAGGATCTTTCCTGCAAAGTCGTTGAAGTTCTGTGTCTGGAGTATGATCTTGCCGGGGCCTGTAAGCTTTGTGAGGAAGAGACCCTCGCCGCCGAAGAATATGTTTCCGAGGCCCTTTACAGTCTCTATCTCGTACTGTACCGTAGGCTCAAAAGCGACTACGTTTCCTGTGTCTACCTTGAGGACTTCACCGGGGTTGAGGTAGCGCTCTACCATATCTCCGTCAACTTCAAGGAAAGCCATACCGTTTCCGAAGAGCTGCTGGAGTATGAAGCCCTCGCCGCCGAAGAGACCTGAGAGTATCTTCTTTGTAAAGACAGCCTTGAGGTCTACCGACTGTTCAGCGCAGAGGAAAGCGCCCTTCTGGCAGATGAGACCGCCGTTCGATATATTTACCGGAACTATAGAGCCCGGAACAGTAGCGCCGAAAGCGATCCTTGCGCCGGGAATATCAGCTTTGTAATTAGCCATGAATATTGATTCGCCTGTGAAAAGTCTGCCAAGGCTCCTGCCGACACCGCCTCTTGCGTTTGTGGACATAGTAAAGCCCTGAGTCTGCCAGATCATTCCGCCTGACTGTGTGAACATTGATTCTCCCGCATTGAGTTCGCACTCAACAGCCGGAACTGTCTGACCGATAATAGTATATCTCATATTGAAATACCTCCTGCAAATTATTATATATTATGCGGCATATCCGCATTCTGACATTATTTTACTATCCTGCACAGATTTGCCTCGCCTGAGCTGAGATACTTTATTTCCCCGTAGGGAAGCCTTATGATAAGGTTTGCGTTGTCGTCGATACCGAGAGCTTCACCGATGAGCTTTTCCGTGCCGACAACTGCGGTTATCATATTGCCTGTAAGAAGCTCGCGTTCCCTGTATGACCGGAGGAAGCTTCTGTCTGATATCTTGCCGAGATAGACCTCAAGGCGGTTCAGTATACCTGCGCAGAGCCTGTTCCTGTCAAGTCTGACGCCTGTTTCGTCCTCTATTGAGGTCGCTGTCTTTTTGAGCTCCTCGTCGAAGAGGTCGCCGATGCTGTGAACATTTATGCCTATACCTATAGTCGCACAGTCAAGTACACGCATTTCCAGTCCGAGGGAAGCCTCTGTAAGTATACCGCATATCTTTTTGCCGTTCATATACAGGTCGTTGACCCATTTTATCATTACCTTGCTGCCGCACAGTTCCTCTATTGCCTCAGCGGCTGCACAGGCTGTAGCGGCGGTTATCATGGGGGCAAACTGAAGATTGAAATTCGGGCGGACAAGAACGCTGAGATACAGTCCCACTCCCGGTGGGGAGACAAAATGTCTGCCGATACGACCCCTTCCTGCGGTCTGACGGTCTGCCACAGCGGTGGTGCCGTGGGGAGCTTTTTCGGTCTCAAGCTCACGAACCACGTTGTTTGTGGAATCCACCTCATCAAAGACCTTTATATTCCTGCCTACCTCCTTTGTAGTAAGGAGCGGTGAGATAAGGTCAGCCGAAAGCTTGTTATTGTCTTCGTTCAGTTTATAGCCCTTTGAAGTTATGGAACTAATTGAAAACCCCTCTGATTCAAGCACCTTTACGGCTTTCCACACAGCGTTGCGGCTCACGCCGAGCTTTTCCGCGAGAGCAGCTCCCGATATGTAGTCGCCGCCTGCGCCTGCGAGAGTGGCGAGCAGTTCGGATCTTACATTCATGGTAAAATGTTCCTTTCGGTAATATTGATAACATTGTACCACAAAAAGATAAAAATTTCAAGATAAAAAGTATAAAAAAGCAGCTTAAAGTGTGAATTTTTTTGCTGATACGCAAAAAAGGACGGTTTTCCCGTCCTTTCTGGTGTATAATATTTGGGTATATAAATACTTTGGTGGGTTACTGTGTATACAGCGTTCGCAATTGCTTATTATACCACAAATGCAAATTCAGTCAAGGTCAAGACGAGCGCCATAAATGGCGGTCTTGACAGAATTTGTATCTGTAGTTTGGGGAAATTACGCAAACGCCCCGCAGTTACCGACAGCCAAAAAGCTATTTACTCTGATATTTACCGCGGCACTGCTCCTGTACCTCATATGAGCACAGCTGCACAGCCGCAATGACCACTGCCATAGTCACGGGAGCGATACAGGGCAGTATCCGGCGTATGTACATATCGCTCACAGGAGAAAGGGTGTACTTGTCCGTCCAGCCTGCTGAATCGGCGTGAGCGGCGAGACGGTGCAGCATAGTCAGGCACAGGACAAGCCCTGAGGCTGACAGTATTATCGAAAGTATATTTACCTTTTTTTTCCGGAAGAGGCATAAAAAAGCTCCGGAAGTCATCAAAACGGCGGATATAACAAGGAACACGCCTGTTTTTGAGAGGCTTTCCCCGTAGCTACCGCGGTTGTATACAAGTCCTGCGCCGCTGAGAGCCGTCATAGCGCATGAGAACCACAGGCTGAGTGCCAGCATTGTAGCCTTTGCAGCGGTCATAATGCGGGAACGCTTTGCAGGAAGATATTTCTTTTTTTTACGGTCCATATTTACTCCATAAGTACATTCCGGCTGTGTGGATTTCACATTTATATTATCACAAAGCCGGAGCATAATAATTATGTTCCTCCGGGAACATGAAAGGATAAAAAACAAAATGATGTTGAAAAGAAAAATAATTAGATCAGCTGCAGCCTTATTATCTGCTGCAATGCTCGGATTATTCGGAACAGCAGGATATTATTCGCTGCGGCTGCCGTCGGCTGTCACTGCCGAAACGGGAAAAGCCTTTAAAATAGCGGAATATCCCGAACTGAGATGTATGACTGCCTTTGACGGGGCAGTTCCTGCGGCGGGGAGCTGTTCAGGCACCGAGCAGGTAACTCTATCGCTTTTTGGCGTCATACCGGTGAAAAATGTGGAAGTCCGCCGGGCAGAAGCGCCGGTGTATGCAGTCGGCGGCAGACCTTTCGGTATAAAGCTCCTTATGGAAGGAGTAATGGTCACAGGTCTGGGCGATGTTGAGGACGAAAACGGTGATATGAGCTGTCCTGCGGAAAAAGCCGGGATACGAACAGGCGATGTGATACGTCTTGCGGACGGCGAGGTCCTTACCTCAAATGACGCTTTGCAGGCGGCAATAGCTGCGTCCGGCGGAAAAGCGGTTGAGCTCTCCGTGGAACGCGACGGTGATATTTTTCCCGTGTCGCTCCAGCCTGTATTCTCGCGCAGGAGCGGAAGCTGGAAAGGCGGAATGTGGGTCCGTGACAGTATCGCAGGCATAGGTACGATGTCATTTTTTGACAAGGAAAGCGGCTGCTTTGCAGGTCTCGGACACCCTGTATGTGACTCTGACACCGGGGGTATAGTTCCTGTTCACAGCGGGGAAGCCGTACCTGTTGAGATAACCGATGTCCGGCGCGGCGCGGAAGGTATCCCCGGTGAGCTGCGTGGCAGCTTTGCCGCAGGTGAGAGCTTCGGCGTACTTGACAGCAACAGGAACAGCGGTATCTATGGTAAGCTCACTCCGGAGGCGCTCGCAGAGCTTTCTGCGGACTGTGAAGAGTTCACTATGGCGTACAGTCAGGATATAAAAGAGGGTCCGGCTGAGATATACGCCACGATATCCGGTGAAAAGCCTGAAAAGTACACCGCGGAGATAGAGCGTGTCGATTACGGCAGCTCCGGGTCAAAGAATATGGTGATACGCATAACTGACAAAAGGCTTCTTGAAGCCGCAGGCGGCATAGTTCAGGGCATGAGCGGAAGTCCTGTCATACAGGACGGCAGGCTTGCCGGAGCTGTGACCCATGTATTTGTATCCGATCCCTCACGCGGATACGGTATATTCGCCGAAAATATGGCGGAATATCTGCAGTAGGCAAAAATAAAAGCGGGCGTTACTTATCGTAACGCCCCAAAATATAGTCGTCGTTAAATTATCTGTTCTCCTCGCTGAAACCGCTGTCAACAAGCTCGATGAGTGCGTCAACTGCAGCCTTTTCATCAGCGCCGTCAGCGATGACCTTAACATTTGTACCGCCAACGATACCGAGTGAAAGGATACCGAGTAAGCTCTTAGCGTTTACTCTGCGCTCTTCCTTCTCGATCCAGATTGATGACTTGAACTCGTTTGCTTTCTGAATAAAGAAAGTAGCGGGTCTTGCGTGAAGTCCAACCTGATTCTTTACCATTACTTCTCTAACAAACATAAACAACTCTCCTATTCTCTGTGGTTACAGCCCCTCTCATTTTTTTGCAGGACTGTGTTGTCGTTTGCAATTGTTTTACTTGCTGATTTTATTATACATTCTATTTTTTCCTTCGTCAACGGATTTTTGCGATTATGCTTCTTCTTTTCTCTAAATTCTACATTTAGATTAAATGTGAACGAATTTTTATCAACTTGCTTGTTTATTATCACTACAAAAAAATGTTGATTCTAATTGTTGAAAATGCATATTATTCAACGTAAGATTATGTTGAATTCTTCTAAAGGGAAAATGTTTTTTTGTGTATACAGCCAGTTAATATGTGGAACAGCAATAAATGTTAAACTTAAACCCAAAAGCGCAAAAAACGCTCAGTCATTATTTAATTTATATTTAGCTAAAAGATCAGGACGCCTTTCCTCGGTGATTTTAAGGCTCTGTTCATGTCTCCATGCCTCTATATTCTTGTGATGACCCGTGAGAAGAACAGGCGGAACGGCTTCTCCCTCCCATACCTCTGGTCGTGTATACTGGGGATATTCGAGGAGTCCGCTGTATATGCTCTCGTCTGTGAAGCACACCTCGTCTGAGAGGACTCCCTCACACATACGGGCGACTGTATCGGCGACTACCATTGCGGGAAGCTCGCCGCCTGTGAGTACATAATCGCCTATGGAAAGCTCCTCGTCAACTATTTTGTCGATGACGCGCTGATCCACGCCTTCGTAGTGACCGCATACAATAAGGATATTGTCCAGCTTTGAAAGCTCTATGGCGCGTTTCTGGTCGAAGATCCTGCCTTTTGGAGACATATATATAGTATGCGGCTTTGTGCCGAGCTCCTCGCATACCGCCATATAGCAGTTGTATATCGGCTCACACTGCATCACCATGCCCATGCCGCCGCCGTAGGGCGTATCATCGACTCTGCGGTGCTTGTCGTGAGTATACTCTCTTATCTGACGGCAGTGAAGGCTTATTTTCCCTGCTTTCCGCGCTCTGCCGACTATGCTTTCTCCGAGTACAGCCTCGCACATTTCGGGAAACAGTGTGGCGATCTCAATATGCATAATTTTCTCCTTTATAGTTCGGGAACACACTCAATGGCAGTTCCTGCATTGCTGTCATGTAAGCTGTACGCTTTCGGCAATAGCTAATACCTCATTCCAGTCTGTTACGCTCATGGACAGGATATAGCGGTGACGCTTGTCCATTTCGGGGTAGATATTTATAAAAGCAGTCTGTCCCTCCGGAGTGTCATGAGTTATGAGGAAACCGCGGAATCCCACGCCGTCAACAGGGTAGAAGCTTACCTTGTTGGATTCTCCCGCTATCATATCGTTTTTGCAGCTCATTATCCTGTAAGCTGTCTTTGCGTTTTTTCTGCTGCGAAGGTCAAAGTCGTCCATAGTCAGCATTGATGCAAGGCGGACGAATTCATATTTGTTTTCGGGAGTGGTCTTCTGTATTTTTCTGCAGTAGCGGTCCAGATCTTCGGGATCTATGCCCGTCATGTCGAGAAAGTCATAATTCTCGCCGAGAGTGTCCACGCAGACCGAAACAAAGAGATTCTCGTCCTTGCTGCCCCACATTACAGCGTCCTTTTCGTCGGTGCGGACGGGCTCCATGCCCTTCCACGCGGTTATACGCACACCAAGTGAGGAGTAGAGGTCGTAGCCGTCGGACAGCTCCGGCAGCTCCTTAGGGACATCGTACCATATACTTCCGGTCTCGTCAAATTCGTGCTTTGTCTTGTAGTAGTAGGGAAGTCCGGGGAAGAAGTACGCGCATACTCCGATAGCGGCGATGATTAGAAAAAACAGTACGCCTAAGATCTTTTTCATGATAAATGCCTCCTTTTTGGCTGTGTTGAGCCGTTTTTCTTTTGTTCTTTTATTTTTCTGTTTCTTTTTTATGCATAAGGTGTATGCCGATGTGTCCGATGCCGAGTATTACTGCCGCTGCGATAAGAAAGACATTGCAGTCGTAAACTCCCAGCAGGAACGCGGCAAATACCGGCAGGGAAGCTCCTGCCAGCGGAAATCCGCAGTAATCCGAGTACATATCCGCAAGTGTGCGGCTGCTTCGGAAATACTTTATCCAGTACAGCTCGTAAATTATCATAAGTACAAGTGCAAGTATTATGTAGCCCAGCCGCGGTGAGAATGAAAAGCGGTCAAGCCGGCGGTCGGTGAGCAGAAGTGCGCTAACAAGCACTTCGCCTGTACGTTCAAGAGCAAGGAGCACCTTGTTTTCACGTTTTGCGGATTCCTTATAGCCTTCGGGTTGTCTTTTGCTCCATATGATATTGGGTATGAAGAGCATGAGCAGGAATACCATGCCCACGACCGATATGCCCCATTCCGGGAGCTGTCCCCAGCCGCGGTAATACTTTGTCGGGAGCAGAGTATAGCTTATATATTCGCCGTAATGCTTTTTGAGCGCTCCTGCCATTATGTCCGCTGACATATCCAAATGGTATGTGCCGTAGATACCCATTATCTCAGGCTGACCGGCATTGTCATACTCGCGGATAAAGTTTGATATCATATAAGGCTCACGCAAAGCCAAAAATTCGGAAGGATCGGCACTGTACGCCGTTTTTGCCTGCTCGATGTTTTCAAGAGCTATGCGCTGGTTCTCCGAATGAGTCAGATCGCCTGAGTTCATTTCCGAAATATATTCAAGATATCTTGCGCCCGTGGTCTTGTACTGGTGACCGATATCGGTGCCGTGAAAAACGGTTTCCGGGAAATCGCGCTTTATAGCGAGGAAAAACTCCTTATAATCAGGGGTGTCGCTTGCCGTGCCCTGAATCTCTTCAAGCATACTGTCAAGCAGCTCATCATTATCGGACTGCATCCATATATTGAGGAATTCTCCGTCATAGTAGGGAAGCTCCAGAAAAAGGTGGCGCATACCCTTGTTTTCGTAGCAGTCCTTCCAGTATTCGAGCTCCATATCGTAGTATCGCTTCACACCGTGCTCTTCGCCGATCAGTATTATATCAGCGTTTTTGTTCCTGTAGTGAGGCGGGAAAAACAGCACAGACCAGACTGCGAGTCCTGCGAACAGCACTGCCAGTACAGTGAGGGATATTATATTGTTTTTCTTCATATATCAGTCGAAAAGTCCGTCGAGTGGGCGGATAGTCATTACATTCCCGTCGGTATCGGTGGATACCACAACATCTGCGATAGCCGGGACAAGGTACTCCTTGTCAACGCCCTTGATGACGTAGACATCGTTTGCGCCGGTCTGCATTACGTCGGCGATAGTGCCGTATACCTCCGAGGTGTCCGCGTCCCTGACCTCCATACCGATAAGGTCCTGTATGAAATAGGTGTCCTCGTCAAGTTCAAGGTCGTCGCGGTGCATATACAGCACCTTGTTGCGGAGCTTTTCCGCATCCTCAGGAGTGTCCACGCCCTCTATCTTGGCAATGACAGTATTCTTGAACACCCGTGAGCGCTCAATGAACACTTCCTTGTGATCTTTTCCTATGAACAGCCTGTCGAACTCCGCAAGGAGCTCAGGGCTGTCGGTGTAGGGCATTATCTTCACCTCGCCCCGTATGCCGTGGGTGGTGACTATCTTGCCCGCTTCGAGATATTCTTTTTTCATAGCTTATCCTTTGTTATTCAAGCTCTATGGAGCTGATTATCTGCTTTGCGGTCGTTTCGTCGGCACATTTGACCGTCACGACGATCAGATCCTCGCTGTCATTCGGGATCACTGTATAAGTCCATATCCCGCCGTCATATCCGTAGCCTGTGACCTGTCCGATATAGGCTTTAAAGCCCTCGCCTGAGGTCTTCCACGAATTCTCAATATTCGGCGAATTCTCCTTGATCTCAGCAAGCTCCTCAAAAACGTCAAGGTCAGTGCCGCGGAGCTTTAAGCAGTCCTTAGCCGTAAAGCCGTCTCTTGCGAGCCAGATAATGAGCATATTCAGCCATTTTCCGGGGGGATCCGATCCTGTTTTGCTGAAAAAGTGTCTGTACTCCTCCACGCTGTGGTCATATCCCTCCCACGGGTCGTATTCAGCGTCTTCGCTGTAAAGGATATCGTAATAGCTCTGGTCGAACCTGATAGCAATTATCATCGACTTTTCATCTGCGGCGCGGTAGGACGACGGCTCAAAGCCGGAAATTGCCGAATGAGCCTCCCAGTCGGACGGAGCGCTGAACGTCACTCCCCTGATGGTATGAGTCACGTAATCCGCCGGTATTTCCACTCTTGGGAACTCAGGCACACGGCTGTCTATGTTGTCGTATTTGTGCTTTACCTTTAAATAAGTGGGAAGTCCGGGAAAGAATATGAATATTACCAGTGCGGCGGCGAGCAGAGATCCGAGAACAGCTCCGCCGATAATGAGTGGTTTTTTCATTTTATCTCCTGTGATCGTTTAATATTATCAGGGCGTATAATATCCGCCCCGTATATTCAGTGTGTCAGTCTGCGCTTGCAGTAAGAACGTTTGCCGCACTTAGGGCAGGTGAGCTTTCTCTTTGTGATAGTATGAATGCCGAAAACATAGCTCTTTGCAGACGGTACGAAGCGTGTTCCACACTGTCTGCACTCATAGGTGCCTGCGCTGAGATCCGCCATGCAGGCAACAGCGATACCGCCTGCCATAACGATCACGGCTATTGCGATAAGCAGAATCCTCTGCCATGTTTCCATTTTCAATGTGCCTGCCACTAATATGATCGTAACGCTTGCAAGTACTGCGATAGCGGCTGAAACAGCCGAAATGATTATTTTTCTGATGCTTTCTTCTTTTTCACGCATGATATCCATAATATTTTCCTCCGCTTTCTTCTTGTAGTCCTCGTCGGGGATACGCTCGCCCGTGAGGAGCTCGTTTACATTGATACCTAACTTTTCACAGAGGGGCAGCATAAGGGACACCTCCGGCATACCCTTGCCTGTTTCCCATTTGGAAACTGTCTTATCGCTGATAAGGAGTTCTTCAGCAAGCTGTTTCTGTGTAAGTCCTTTTTCTTTTCTCATCTGAGAGATGAATTTACCGATCTTTACCTGATCCATTCATGTTTCCTCCTTTCTGAGAAAAGTGTATCATGCTGCGCAGGAAATGTACACCCACGGGGTGTAGAATTATGATGAAAAGCGGAGTCTACGCATCGTAGAGTGCGGAATATCGCAAAAAGTTGAGAGTTTAGAGTTGAGAGTTGAAAAAGCTGCTCTTGACAGCGGAGGGTATCAAAAACTCTCAACTCTCCACTTTCAACTCTCAACTGAGCAGCCGAAGGCTTCGCTCAATTCTTCATTTCAAAGCTTTCGCCGAGAACGTCCTTGTTTGCGTCGAGTATGGGCTTTATGCACTCGGCAAGGAATTCGTCCACCTGCTGTGAGCTTCTGCCTGTGTAGTTCTCAGGCTTGAGAACTGCGTCAAGCTCCTCCTTTGTTACCATGAACATAGGATCGGCTTCGATGAGCTCGCAGAGATTGTTGTCGAGACCCCTGACCTTTACATTGGCGCCTGCCTCCATGGAGTAGTCCATGATACGGTCGTGGAGCTCCTGACGGTTTCCGCCCTTCTTTACGGCGTCCATCATGATGTTCTCGCTTGCCATGAAGGGAAGCTCCGCCATAACGCGGCGGCGTATCATTTCGGGGTAAACAACGATACCGTTTGTAACATTGAGCATTATGTTGAGTATAGCGTCAACGCCGAGGAAAGCCTCTGCTACGCTGATACGCTTGTTTGCGGAGTCATCGAGAGTCCTCTCGAACCACTGTGTGCCCGCTGTGAACGCAGGGTTGAGGCTGTCTATCATCACGTAACGCGCAAGAGAGGTTATTCTCTCACAGCGCATGGGATTGCGCTTGTAAGCCATCGCGGACGAGCCTATCTGCTTCTTTTCACGGGGCTCCTCCATTTCCTTGAAGGACTGGAGTATACGCATATCGTTGGAGAATTTGCTTGCGGACTGAGCTATGTCGCTGAGAAGCTCCAGCACCTTTGAGTCGACCTTGCGTGAGTAGGTCTGACCGGATACGGGAACTACCGCGTCGAAGCCCATTTCCTCCGCTATCATCTGCTCCAGCTTCTTGATCTTATCGGTATCGCCCTCGAAAAGCTCCATGAATGAAGCCTGAGTGCCTGTTGTACCCTTCGAGCCGAGGAGCTTCAGTGTGGACATACGGTATTCAAGGTCCTGAAAGTCCATGAGGAGCTCATTGAGCCAGAGAGTAGCCCTCTTGCCCACTGTGGTGAGCTGAGCGGGCTGCAGATGGGTATAAGCAAGGCAGGGGAGATTTTTGTACTCGTCTGCGAACTTTGCAAGGTTGTTCATTACATTGAGAAGCTTTCTGCGCACTACTTTAAGAGCGTCACGCATGATGATGACGTCGGTATTATCGCCTACATAGCATGAAGTCGCGCCGAGGTGTATGATACCTGCCGCATCGGGACAAGCCTGTCCGTATGTAAATACATGAGCCATAACATCGTGGCGTGTTATTTTTTCACGTTCAGCTGCCATTTCGTAGTCCACATCGTTTATATGCTCCTCAAGCTGCTTCACCTGAGCCTCTGTTACCGGCAGACCCAGCTTCATCTCGGCTCTCGCAAGAGCCACCCAGAGCTTTCTCCATGTGGTGAACTTCTTATCCGCGGAGAAAATGTACTGCATTTCCTCACTTGCGTAACGTGTACAGAATGGGCTTTCATAGCTGTTGATATTACTGCTCATTTGAAACTTACTCCTTTAAAATGAAAATTGATGTGCGCTTTAAGCGCAAAGGATATCAATCAGTATACCGCGCAAATTCTGTGTCTTTTAAGAAATTTGCGCCCCCACCGAACGAAGTTCGGGGCAATAACCGCCTTACGGCGGTTATTGAGGATATACTAATTATATCATCATAAATCTTTCGTGTCAACAAAAAAGGCGGCTGAGAGCCGCCTTAGTTTTAATGAAATTCTGCCTGATTTCTGTGTAAATTACACATCATCCATAAAGTTGTTTCTGTAATCGTCGATATACTCATCGATCTCATCGTCGGGAGCCGTAAGCTCCGACATTGAATCCGAAGCGCTTTTTTTGAGCCTTTCAAATTCAGTCTGATAAGGGTCCTTTATAGCTGCCTGCTTTCTGTCCATGTCCTGGTCGTAGAAGCGCTCGCTGAAATGCGGGAACCCGTCTGCTTCTTCAAGCCTGTGGTAAACAATGTTCGCTGCCATGTTTATAACAACGATCACAAGTATGACGGCGAGCAGAAACAGGTGTATTTTAAAAGTATAGCCTATGGAATCGAATTTGAAGTATTTCAGGTATTCGCCTTTGGCGTAGTGCCTGAACACTCCGAGTATGAGCTGATTGACCACAGCTGTGATGCCGACGAATATTACGAACAGATCCCGTTTTCGGTATGCCGCCTGCCATGCGCAGTATATACTCAGCGAGTAGACTATAAAGCTCTCAAATGTCAGGAATATGGTATCTTCCGCAAAAACGCTGCCGAGCATAAGAAAGAATGAAAGCAGCGGAAAGAATGTCAGTGCGAAAAGATATGCTATGATAAGTCCTTTGTAGGTCTTGCTGCATTTGTTGAGCAGAGTGCGGTTGTGGGCGTACTCCTTCGCCTTTGCCTCCTGATTGCGGTAAATATCGGATCTGTCCATATTAAACTCCTTTAAGAAGCTGATATCAGTATTTTGAAGCCAGCATTTTTGCCATGAAGCAGTATACTATAGCAATAGCGAGACTGATAACACCAGTGCTTTTCTCTTTGCTCAGCAAAAATGATACTATGACTATCACAAGCAGCAGCGCTGAGAGCTTGAAACAGAAATCATAGTTCTCTTTCAGACCGGCTATAGTCATGAATATAGCAATGCCAACCGGGATCAGTCCGAGGATTATGATCAGGACATTGAGACCGCTCATAGCGGCATCTGCACCTGTATGACCGGCTGCGCTCGAACTAATTATTGAGATATCACTGATGTTTGAGATAGCTACTAAACTGTAGCATACCAGCAATACTATGCTTGAGACCTTAAAAACTGTTTTCATTTTGATTTTCCTCCTATATCATAAAAAAATATATATCAGACCGCCGCCTGCATGGAGAGCGGCAGGTATGACCCTATATCCTGTCGTCCGTGTGGACGATGACAATATTTTCAAGCAGCCTGAATCCCATTTCGGCTGCTGCTCCGGGTACTCCGCCCGGCAGCTTTATGCCTTTGTCCGCAGAGGCTGCTTCTTCCGCGGCAGCTTCCCTGCGTTCCTTTTTTATAATAATGGTCCACATTATTATATTTATTATAATGAACACCGCAGCGGCTGCTGCGATGACGAGTATCTCTCCTGTAGTCATGGTTCCTCTCCTTTGAAGCGTATAGCTGCGTTTGAAGGTGTGTCAGAATTCGGGACGGAACAGAGCGGCTGTAATATTATCGTTTTCCTCTCTTGTCTTGACTGTGTCTATGAGCTGACGAAGCTTTTTCTGCATATCCGCTTTTGAAGCGGTGACGGCAGGCGACAGTTCCTCGAAAAGCTCCTTTTCGGTAAGGACGTGGCGGAAACCGTCCGAGCATATCATATAGTTCGCGCCGCTTTCGAGGTCGCCGAGCTTGACCTCCGGGAAGATATCGGCGGTAACGCCTACACACTGTACGAGAGCGTTCCTGCGGGGGTCTGTCTTAGCCTCCTCGGGAGTCATTCTTCCGCTTTTTACTTCGCGGTTCACGAAGGTGTGGTCGTCGGTGAGCTGGCTGAGCTTGTCGGATATCTTGTAAATACGGGTATCGCCCACATGGAAGGTCATGAATTTTGAATCCACGGCTATTATTCCGGTAGCGGTGGTGCCGAGCTGTATATCCTCGTGCATACCGTAGTCCACCATCATAGCGTTCAGCCTTCTCAGGCGGCTTATGACATTGTGTGCGGCTGCTTCCCAGTTCCAGTCCGGAAGCTCGAACGGGAACTCGCTGTCGAACCATTCCGCAAAGCTGCGTATGACCTCTGCGCTGGCGAGCTCTCCGCGGGAGAGACCTCCCATGCCGTCGCATACCAGTATAAGAGCGGCTTTCCCGCTGCCTGTTTCAGCAGTTTTGACGCATACGCTGTCCTGATTGATATATTTTGAGATGCCTGCGTCTGTATCGCAGGCTGCGATGTATTCCATACTGCATTCTACCTGTCTGTGAAATCGAATTCTTCGTTGGAAAGTTTGAGTACGTCGCCGTTCTTGAGTTTTATCTCCCTGTCGGGAATGACCGGCGTACCATTGATGTATGTTCTGTTGGTGGAGTTGTTATCCTCTATGAAGCATGAGCCGCTGCGTGTGTATATAGTCGCGTGAAGCCGGCTCACTGTGCGGTTTTCAGTGATACAGAAGTCAACGCGGTCGCGTTCCTTGCCTATCCTGAAAACAGGCTTGTCGATATTTACGGTGACCCCTGTTGAGCGTCTTGTAAGGGTGGGATAGCTCTGTTCTGTATGAGGTATCTCCTTTCTGACGAGCTCTGGGAGGCTCTGTTTCTTGTCCTCCTTTATAGCAGGTATCACCTTGGGCTCTGTTCTTTTTAAAACTGCAGCCGCAGGCTTTTCTGCCCGGGGCGGTGCGAAAATATGCGTATCTCCGCTGCTTTCGACAGGCGGTATCACCTTCGGCTTGCGCACAGGCTGCTGAGCAGCCTGTGAAGCGGGTCTGCTGAATTCGCTCCTGTCCGGGAGTGCGAAAAGCTCCGGAGCTTCACTGCGTATATAGTTCTTTGTTTCATATATGCTGAAAGCGGACTTGCTTATGACGAAATTCATAAAGCTGTCAATGTGGTCGTAGTCGTAGCGGGTGCTGTAATTTGCGTAGGTAGATATCCTGCGCAGACAGTTTACTATACCGTCGTTGGTGGTCTCGTTGTACCAGAGCGGGAGATAGAAAAGGTGTATCTCTTTTGTATGCTGGTCTGCCGTGATGAAGTTCGGATCGAGAACGATGTTCTGCATATTGAAGCCGCACTTTTCGGCAACTTCGAGAATGTCGAGAAGATTTGACACTATCCTGAAATACTGTTTCTTGTCGATACCGTTTTTCAGCACGTTTATCAGAGGTACTCCCTTGGCGCCTGTGAAGACCATTTTTCCGTCGGAAACAAGAGAGGGAACGAGCCAGCCCTTTATGCTGTTATCTATAAAATAACGGTATTCAGGCTCGTTGAGCATTTCGCTCCCCGTAAATCTGCACACGATACATACTTCATTGTTTTTTTCAGTAAATTTGAGCTTTGCCACGTTACCACTCCTTTCGGTCATTCTGCAATATATTATACAATATAATTATTACAAAGTCAAGATGATCGGAGCAGCAGCTGTGCAAAGCAACGCACAAAAGAAACAGCCCCGTTTTTCACGGGGCTGTGTGTCAGATAGCAAAGCGGCTGATTTGAAATCAGAGAACTGATTTCATTTTTGCAAGAGATTTAGGACCAAATATTCCGTCTACATCTTTTAAGCCGAATCTCTTTTGGAATGCTTTAACAGCTGCTACGGTCTTAGCGCCATATTTACCGTCAACTTCAAGATAATGATTACTTATATAGCGACCGTCTCTGGAACCGAAAAAGATCAGTTTGTTGATCGCGCACTGTAACCAGCGAACTGATGAACCGCTGCTTCCCTTTTTGAGTGTTGTTGTAGGTACGTTATAATTATTATATGCATATAATGCGTTGGTTATAGGCAATGCATTTCTCATTACTGTACGGGATTCTTTACCAAAGATACCGTCTGCGTCTATTGAATATTTTCTCTGAAAAGCTATAACAGCTTTTTGGGTTTTCTCGCCAAAGGCACCGTCAACATCAAGCTTTGATGTGTTTAATTTGTGTCCGTAGCTGTCGCCCTTAATGATCAGGTAATTGAGCGCGCACTGCAGCCATGATACCGTATCACCTTTGCTTCCCACAGAAAGAGTTGTTGTAGGCTGATTGTGATTCCAGTAATCTGTAGAGTTATTTGCTGCAAAAGCAGACATAGGAAGTACAGAGATAAGCATTATTAAGCTTACAAAGATCGTGATAAAGCTTTTAGTGAATTTTTTCATTTTTAATTCCTCCGTTGTTATAATAATAGTAGTTCGATAAATACTGATAACGAATATTGTAAATATAAAACCGCCCTGATCTGAAAGTATGTTAACAGCATTACCTTAAATATATTATCATTGCAAAAGCAAAAAGTCAATATTAATAGTAAAATAACATACAAACATAATAAATGTTTAAACAAAGAAAGACCGCCCCTGAGGACGGTCTGTGATATTACTTTGATTTCTTTTTCTTTGCGTCGTTCTTGTTCTTCCACCATGACCATGTTACAGGCGCAACGAAGAGTGACGAGAACGTACCTGAGATAAGACCCATCATAAGCGGTACAGAGAAGCTGAGCAGCGACTTGTAGCCTGTTACAAGAACAACTATGGTGATTACGAGCATAGTACCGATAGTTGTTACAGAAGTTCTGATAGAACGTGTAAGTGACTGTGTACAGCTTACGTTGATAAGCTCATTGAGTGAAGCCTTTGGCATAAGGTTGCGGTTCTCTCTGATTCTGTCGTAAATAACGATGGTGTTGTTGATGGAGTAACCGAGGATAGTAAGGATAACCGCAACGATGTTTGAGTCGATGCTGAAACCGCATACTACAGTAGTTGTGAACGCTACGAAGATATCGAGGCAGAGCGCGAAGATAGAGCATACGCCTGCGGACCAGCCGCCGATATTTCTGAATCTTACAGCAATATAGATGATAACAATGAATGCTGCAAAGAGCACCGCGATAAAGCATTTGAGCAGGAATTCACGGCCCGAAGATGGGTTAACATCGTTTGAATCGTAGATAACGAGGTCGTTTGAAGCAAACTTCTCTCTCAGAGCTGTTGTGAGCTCTGTCTGTCTGTCGGCTGTAAGTCCCTCATCGGAGGTAAAGGAGATAGTTATCTGCTTTCCGCCGGAGTCAAGGCTCTCACCGGTTCTTGCCGTAACAGTTGAGCCTACAATTTCCTTTACAGCGTCAACAACTTCATTGGTATTGATATCGCCCTGATAGGTGTAGGTTATGAGCGTACCGCCCTTGAACTCGATAGCGAGGTGTATGCCTCTGATTATCGCACCTGCGATGAATACCACGAGAACAGTGATTACGACGCCGAGGATAAGCCTTTTCTTTGAACAGAAGTCATATACCTTTGCGGGAGTGCTTACGTTTTCCTTCTGAGTAGTATTCTTGCTCATTTCACGTCACCTCCGTAAAGCTTTCTGTTTTTGAAGCACTTGAACTTGGAGAGTGATGTTACCATAAGTCTTGAAGCAAATACTCCGAAGATGAAGTTGCAGATAACACCTGCGAGCAGGGTAAATCCGAAGGAGTAAACAACGCCCTCAGCAGTAGCGCCGAATGGGAAGAAGATAGTCTTGTTGAGGATCTTCGAGAAGAAGCTGTCCGGAACGCCGAAAGCACCCATGAGTATAACAGCGATGATAACATTTGTGATGTTACCGTCAAGGATAGCGGAGAATGCCTTCTTGTATGCTATCTTTATAGCAGCGTCAAGAGACTTGCCTGTTCTGAGCTCTTCCTTGATACGCTCGCCGGTGATGATGTTTGCGTCAACGCCCATGCCGACTGCAAGTATGATACCTGCGATACCGGGGATAGTGAGCGTGGAGCCCTTCATGAAACCGAACCAGCCTGTAACAGCTGCAAGAGAGCCTGCGACCTGACCGCAGAGTGCGATAACGGCAACAACGCCGGGAAGCTTGTAAAGGATTATCATATATACAGCGATGCAGCAGAATGCGATGATAGCTGCAAGGAGTATAGCGTCAAGTGAACCCTCACCCATTGTAGGAGATATGGTCCTGAAGCTCTTTGTCTCCATTTTGAAGGGGAGAGCACCTGAGTTGATCTGATTAGCGAGCTTTGTCGATGATTCGAGATCGAAATTACCTGTGATCTGAGCAGTTCCGCCTGTGATAGCGTTCTTTACTGTAGGAGCTGAGATCATTGTATTGTCCATCCAGATCGAGATAGGCGTACTGGAGCCTGCGAGCTCACCGGTAGCCTCAGCGAATTTTTCTGTACCAGAGGATTTGAGCTCAAGGGATACGGAGTATTCCATATCCTTGCCGTCTTCAGTGGGTAGGTACTGACTCTTTGCAGAAGCGATATCGTCGCCGTTGAGAACGATCTCGCCTGACGGTACAGTATTTCCGTCAGCGTCAGTAGTTGTATCTGTGCCCTTACGGAATGTCAGTTCAGCCATTTCACCGAGTTCCTTAACAGCGGACTCAGGGTCGAAGTTTGATTCGCCGACTTTCCAAGGGAAGCGGACGATAATTCTGTCGCTCTTAATATCGCTGTACACTTCGTTATCTGTGATACCGAGTGAAGAAAGTCTGGTCTTGATGACTTCGGTAGCAGAATCAAGCTGTCCCTGATCTGCGTCGAAGTTGCCGGCAGGACCGAAAGTAACGTCAACGCCGCCCTTGATATCTATACCGAGACGGATATCGTCAACGCCCTTGACGTAAGTAGTTCTGTTATCGCCGTAGAGCTTATCAATGCCCATTACTGACGTAACAGCGAACAAAGCGATAAAAGCAACGACAATGAAGAAAGTTTTTTTGCCTGTCTTTTTCACAGTCATGCCTCCTAAATATGGGGCTTTTTCCCCCTTTCCGCAGGTATGCGGAAAAGGCAGCAGCCCTTATTTCCTGTCTCTTTGACAATTACAATTATTGTACTATATTTTTATAAAAAAGTCAAGTATCTGGACTGAAAAAATCCCCATTTCAAAAATATGCACAATTAAGAACAGAAAATTTCGGAATTATGAACAAAATAGCCGTTAGCCTGCAGGGGCGGCGGAAAGGGCGCCCACTGCAGTGATAACAAAAAATGCACCCCGGATACGGAGTGCATTTATTCTTACTTGAAATGCTTCTGTGACAGTTTAAGGCGGTTCATCGCGCGGTTCAGAGCAGCCTGTGTCTCATAGTATTCCTTTATGCTCTGTTTCTGTCTGAGACGCTCCTCAGCGCGTTCCTTTGCCTCCTGAGCGCGTTTGATGTCTATCTCCTCAGGAAGCTCACAGGTGTCCGCAAGGATTATGGACGAATCCGGCATGACCTGTATGAAGCCCTCAGATATGGCGGCATACTTCCATACGCCGTCCACAAGGTATTTCAGCTCGCCTGTGGGAAGTGATGTTACGAGGGGCTCGTGACCCGCCATTATTCCGAGAAGTCCGTCGATAGCGGTTATAACGAGATGCTCGACTTCTCCGCTGAAGAAAATGCGGTCGGTAGCGATTATTTCAAGGTGAAAGGTCTTTGCCATATCCGGCTCCCTCCTTTATTACTCGTCCATCTGACGGGCTTTCATAATAACGTCGTCAATAGTGCCTGCCATGAGGAATGCGGTTTCGGGGTACTTGTCCATCTCGCCCTCGATAATGGCCTTGAAGCCCTCGATAGTGTCCTTGAGGGGCACGTACTTGCCCTTGAGACCTGTGAAGTTCTCGGCAACATTGAAGGGCTGGGACAGGAACTTCTGTATCTTTCTTGCACGGTATACCGTCAGCTTGTCCTCCTCGCCCAGCTCCTCCATACCGAGTATGGCGATGATGTCCTGGAGCTCCTTGTATTTCTGGAGTATCTCCTGAGTCTGTCTTGCGACCGCATAATGCTCCTCGCCGACTATTTCAGGTTCGAGGATACGTGAATTGGATTCAAGGGGGTCTACAGCCGGGTATATGCCCTGTTCAACTATCTTACGGGAAAGTACCGTGGTAGCGTCAAGGTGTGCGAATGTTACCGCAGGAGCAGGGTCCGTAAGGTCGTCGGCAGGGACGTAGACCGCCTGTACCGAGGTTATGGAGCCGTTTCTGGTGGAAGTTATACGCTCCTGCAATTCGCCGACTTCGTTTGCAAGTGTAGGCTGATATCCAACAGCTGAGGGCATACGTCCCAGAAGTGCTGATACCTCCGAGCCTGCCTGTACATAACGGAAGATATTGTCGATAAAGAGAAGAACGTCCTTGTGCTCGCAGTCACGGAAATACTCAGCCATGGTAAGACCTGTCTGAGCCACGCGCATACGAGATCCGGGAGGCTCGTTCATCTGACCGAAAACAAGAGCGGTCTTTGAGATAACTCCCGATTCCTGCATTTCGTTCCAGAGGTCGTTGCCCTCACGGGAACGCTCTCCCACACCTGTGAATATGGAATAGCCGCCGTGCTCGGTGGCGATATTGCGTATGAGCTCCTGTATAAGAACAGTCTTTCCTACGCCGGCGCCTCCGAAGAGACCTATCTTACCGCCTTTTGCGTAGGGAGCTATAAGGTCTATGACCTTGATTCCTGTTTCGAGGACCTCAACAACGGGGCTCTGATCCTGAAAGGTTGGAGCCTTGCGGTGTATCTCCCATTTCTCTTCGGTCTCAACGTCGCCTTTCTTGTCGATAGGTTCGCCGAGGACATTGAACATACGTCCGAGTGTTTTCTCGCCCACCGGTACCTTTATACAGGAGCCTGTGGGAGTGACCTCCATATTTTTGCTGAGTCCCTCGCTGGACGCCAGCATTATGCAGCGGACGATGTGGTTGCCCATATGCTGAGCGACTTCCATTACCCGCTTTCTGCCGTCCACCTCAACGGTGAGAGCGTCCTTTATCATAGGGAGCTTTCCAACGCTGAACTCAACGTCTATAACAGGTCCGATGACCTGAGTTATTCTGCCTTTTTCCATAAGCTTCACCTTTCAGGAAGAAGCAGTTGTCAGAAATCAGAAAGCAGAAAGTAGTTTATTCTGCTTTTAGATTTCTGAGAAACGATGTTAGCATTTTGCCGATTTCATTACAAAGCTCTGGCTGCTTGTTCTTCCTTAATAAATCCTAATCTGATACATATAAGTATCTGTGTTTCAAGTTCATATCTCGAACCTCTTGCTATAACAAGAAAATGTGCAAAATCCGAATTTGTTTTTCTTCCTGCACCCTCAGCTATGTTAGATGGTATTGAAACAACTGCTCTACGCATCTGGTCTGACAAAGCATATGTTTCTTCTTTAGGAAGAAATTTAATTAATCTATATATTTCTTCCACCAGTTCCATTGCTCTTTGCCAAACTATCAGATTTTGAAAAATAGTATGATTATTATTCAACATAAATCTCTCACTACTTTCTACTTTCTGATCACTGATTTCTAATCGCTGACCGATGCCGCGCCGCCGCATATCTCGGTTATCTCCTGAGTGATAGCCGCCTGTCTTGCGCGGTTATAGAGCAGCGACAGGTCCTTTATCATGTCCTTTGCGCTGGTGGTAGCAGCGTCCATAGCGGTCATTCTCGACTGCTGCTCGCAGCAGAAGGCTTCCACCATAGCGCCGTAGATTATTCCCTTTGCGTACTGAGGGATAAGGTAGTTCATAACCTCTTCCGGAGAAGGCATGAAGGAAGCCTTCGGCAGCTTCTTCATAGTACCGTCGGCAGCCTTTCCAAAGTGCTTTCTCTCAAAGGGGAGGAGACGGAGCGTTCTCGGCTCCTGCAAATTAGAGGATACCATATCGGTATATATGAGGTATACCTCGTCCAGCTCCCTCTTCTCGAACTTATCAAGCACGAGCTCTGCTATCTCACGGGCTCTGTAAAGGGTGGGGTTCTGGGTGGTATAGAGAAATTCTCCGTCCACGTAAGCCTTCTTGTCGCTGCCTATGCGGCGCTGGAAGTGCATTCTTCCCACCTGTCCCATGACGAAGAGGTAGCAGTTGTCGATATCTGCCGCTTCTTCAAGCTTCTGCTCGGTGTATCTCAGGATATTATGATTGTAGCTTCCACACAGCCCCTTGTCGGCGGTAATGACGATATATCCCTTTTTACGCTTGTCCTCCGGGATATCCTGACGCCTGTCGAAATAGAGCTGACGGGTATGGGGAGTATGCTCCAGCACGCTTTCGATAGTTGACTGGAGCTTGTAGAAGTAAGGCTCTGTAGCCTCAAGCGAGCTTCTTGCCTTTTTGAGCTTTGAGGACGACATGAGGTACATAGCGTTGGTTATTTTGAGTATCTGCTGGATACTTCCGATCCTTTCGCGGATCTCTCTCATGTTGGGCATAGCTTTTCACCGCCTTATTCTTCAAAAGCTGTGAGTATTCTTTCGATACGCTCTGCAAGATCGTCAGTGAGGACCTTGTTTTCTTCTATTTCCGAGATAATGTCCTGACCGTAGCTCCTGATGTAGTTCATAAGGTCTTTGCGGTACTCTCTCAGCTCGTCAAGGGGAATGCCCCTGAAAAAGTCATGCTGTGCAGCGTAGAGGAGTATGACCTGCTCGTAATGGGGGAGCGGATTGTAGAGCGGCTGTTTGAGCAGCTCTGTGAGCATATGTCCGTGGTTGAGGAGCTCAGTCGTGGACTGGTCGAGCTCTGAGGAGAACTGTGTGAATATCTCCATTTCCTTGAACTGGGCAAGGTCAATACGGAGATTGCCCGAAGCCTTCTTCATAGCCTTTGTCTGAGCTGCGCCGCCTACACGGGATACGGAGAGTCCGTAGTTCACGGCAGGGCGCAGACCTGAGTTAAAAAGCTCGCTCTCCAGGAATATCTGACCGTCGGTTATGGATATTACATTGGTCGGGATATAAGCGGAGATATCGCCTGCGAGGGTCTCGATTATCGGGAGAGCCGTCAGCGAACCGCCGCCGTGCTCGTCGTCAAGACGGCTGGAGCGTTCAAGAAGTCTCGAATGGAGATAGAAAACGTCGCCGGGGTATGCTTCACGTCCGGGAGGACGGTGGAGCAGCAGGGACATGGCTCTGTAAGCGACGGCGTGTTTGGAGAGGTCGTCGTATACTATGAGTACGTCCTTGCCCTTTGACATGAAGTATTCCGCGATAGCAGTTCCCGAATAAGGGGCTATATACTGGAAGGGCGCGGGATCACTGGCAGATGCGCATACAACTACGGAGTAATCCATAGCGCCGTACTTTTTAAGGGTATTTACTATCTGTGCAACAGTGGAGGACTTCTGACCTATGGCAACATAGATACAGATAACGTCCTGTCCCTTCTGGTTTATGATAGTATCAACGGCAATTGAGGTCTTTCCGGTCTGGCGGTCGCCGATAATGAGCTCACGCTGACCTCTGCCTATGGGGAACATCGAGTCTATGGCAAGTATGCCTGTCTGGAGAGGTACGCTTACGGGCTTACGCTCGATAACTCCCGGAGCCTCGCGCTCTATGGGGAAGTAGTCCTCTGCCTTTATCTGTCCGAGACCGTCTATAGGCGCTCCGAGAGCGTCAACTACTCGTCCGAGAAGCTCGTCGCTCACGCCGATACCGGCTCTCTTGCCGGTCCTGATAACAGAAGAGCCCTCAGTGAGTCCGTGGTCGTCTCCGAGGAGAACTACACCCACGGTCTTTTCCTCAAGGTTCTGTACTATGCCTCTGATACCTGTTTCAAATTCTACAAGCTCGCCGTACATTACGGAATTCATGCCGTATACTCTTGCGATACCGTCGCCGAGACGGGTGATGAAGCCTGTTTCGGTAGCTCCTGACTTTACGTCAAAGTCCCGCACCTCTGTTTTGAGTACGGATATGATATCGCTGTTCCTGCTTTTTGAAACAGAGCTCACATACTCTGTAGCCTTGTTCTGAAGCGTGTCCTTCATAAGACGGAGACTGGTGCGGTAGCTCTTGTCGTATTCAAGGTCGCCTGCGTTGAGTATGAAGCCTCCGATGATATCAGGGTCGTGCTTATATTCTATATCGACGTCTTCCTTGTCGAATTTATCCATGATAAACTGTCTCAGGTCAGCCTGCTGCGACTCCGTAAGCGGAGTAACATAGCGTACCACAGCCTTTATACTGCCCTGTCTGTTTATGAGGATATCGTCATATTCGTCAAGTATATCGCCTATGCGCTCAACATCTCCGCTGCGGACGGCGCTCATCATGAATTTCTGCATAGACTCCGGGAAGAGCTTGTTTATAACGGCTCTTTTCTCGTCGTGGGTGACAAGGGGATTAGAGAGCGTATCCGCAAGGTCGGGACAGGTCTCAAGAACCTTTCTTGTGTCAGAGCAGTCGGTCTGAGAAACGTCAAGACGTACCAGCTCTTTCAGCAATTCTCTGTCTGCGTCTTTCATCTCTTGCCCTCCTCTTCGGAAAGGAACTTGTCTACAAGACGGCGGTTCTTTTCGTCGTCAACATTTTCACCGATGATCCTGGAAGCAGCTTCTATAGCAAGGTCTGCTATCTCGGACTGAGCCTGACGGAGAACTCGCTTTCTCTCGTTCTCGATGGTCTTGTCGGCGTCTGCAACGATCTTTTCAGCCTCTTCCTGGGACTTCTTTATTATGGCAGATGACTCAGCCTCAGCGTCCTCATGCGCTTTCATGATTATCCGGTTAGCCTTTTCCTTTGCTTCACTGATAGAATCCTCATACTGCTTACGGAGCTCCTCGGCTTCGGCTTTTGCCTTTTCGGCGGAGTCAAGGTTGTTCTGTATAGTACGGGTGCGTTCTGCCTTTATTTTGTTTATAGGCTTGAAAAGGAATATCCTCAGCAGCACAAAAAGTATGACAGTGTTTACAACTGCCTCAAAAATGCTCCAGAATGAAAAATCAAGCATTTCATGCCCTCCTTATGTGAATTTGCCATGATTATCTGCTGCCGGGCATCAGCGGAGCATAATGATTATAAGCAGAGCCACAACAAAGCCGTAAACAGCGGTAGCCTCAGCCATAGCGCATCCGATTATAAGCGCAGTTCTGATGTCGCCCTTTACCTCAGGCTGACGGGCGATAGACTCAGTAGCCTTGCCGGTCGCGATTCCTATACCGATACCTGCGCCTATGCCTGTAAGTACGGCAACAGCGGCGCCTAATGCGATTATTCCCATTTTTAATATACCTCCGTGTATGTAGTTGTTATTTGCTGCCGGGCATCAGCGGAGCATAATGATTATAAGCAGAGCTACAACAAAGCCGTAAACAGCGGTAGCCTCAGCCATAGCACATCCGATTATGAGCGCGGTCCTGATGTCGCTCTTTACTTCGGGCTGTTTTGCTATTGATTCTGTTGCCTTGGCAGTTGCGATTCCTATACCGATACCTGCGCCTATGCCTGTAAGTACGGCAACAGCAGCGCCTAATGCGATTATTCCCATATTTATTTACCTCCGTGAAGATGTGGTATTTTTTTAGCTTTTTTCAGTTTTTTTCCCTCTTTTCCTTCTTCCTCCTCCATAGCCTCAGACATATAGAGCGAGGTGAGGAATACGAATATATAGGCCTGCAGGAGTCCGTCAAATATATCGAAGTAAGCGCTGAAAATGACGGGTAATCCTATCGCGGGAACGCCCATGACTGCCTTGAAGGGGAGCTTTACGAGCTCCATAACGACGAACGCTCCGAGAATGTTTCCGAAAAGTCGCATACACAGCGACAGCGGTCTTGTTACAAGGTCAAGCAGATTTATAGGATTAAGGAAGCTTTTCAGCCATTTCACAGGGCCCTTTTCGATTATGAAGGTCGCCTGTACGAGTATGATAGCCATTCCCGCAAGCGCAGCCGTTACGTTTACGTCCTTTGTGGGCGGTACGAAACCGAAAATACCGATTATATTCGATATTCCTATGTAGAGTATAAAGGTTTCGAGTATAGGTATGTACCTTCTGCCTTTTTCTCCGAGGATATCCACAAACAGAGCGTCAAGCCAGTCCATTACTCCCTCAAGTATGCACTGGGAGCCTGTGGGCACCTTTTTCAGCTTTCTTGTGAGTAGTATTGAAAGCAGTACAAGAACTGCCATTATTACCCAGGTCACCACACATGAATCAGCAATGGGGATATCAAGACCGAATAAATGTATCGTAAAGGCGGTATGGTTATCCAGCCCTTCCATTAGCTCTTCTGCCATGATAACACCTTCTTTCTTTGCGTAATTATTCCAAAAATAATAAAACGGAGACTGCAATTACACAAATCTCCGTTGATTGAGTCTTGATGATGTACAGATATATGTCCGTCGGACTTTTTCAAGCTGCGGATAACATCATGTCCACTTATATATAATATAACAAAAACATCTTATTGTCAAGACTTTGAGAAAAATTTCACACTAAAGATACAATTATTTTCCGTCGCCTTCCGCAAGCTTCAGAGCGCGGTCGATACGCTCTATAGCGCCGGAATTGAGCTTTTCCGCAAGGCGGACGCGGTCTATCTCCTTTTTGAAGGAACCGAGCTCGTCAGCGATACGTCTGAGCACTTCGGCAGTTTTCAGCTGCTGATCCTCCAGAGCGCAGACCCGCTTTATAAGGTCGTTTATATTTGCGGCAAGAAGCTCGTTGGCGTTGTTCTGATTTTCACCGAATTCCGTCAGCTTTTCGCCTGCTTTAAGCGTACTTATCTTTTCGTGTCCGGTAAATGTAAGCATTTTGTCTTTGGTCAGCTTCATATCAGACATTTTGTTCACTCCTTTTATTCGGTTAAGAGTCGTTGTTCCGGCTTTTTATGTGCCAAGTGACAAGCCGTAAGCCATGAGCTTTTCTCTCCAGTAGTTCAGCGTATCCTCTACGGTCTGCTCCATGCTTATCTCCGCGCACCAGCCGGTATCGGCGAATATCAGCGAAACATCTGGCTCTATTAAAGGTATATCTGAAGCTCTCATGCGGCTGGGATCCTGTTTTACTTCTATCGGCAGCTCTGCGAAGGAAAGGGCAGTATCAAGTATGAACTGTATCGTCACAGCCCTGCCTCTGCCCACGTTGTACACGGCTCCGCTCCTGCCCTTTTCGCCGAGAAGCCGGTAAGCTCTGACCACGTCCCTGACGTCGGTGAAATCACGCATAGCCGTGAGATTTCCAACGCTGATAACAGGCTCGCGCATACCCTTTTCTATCTCCGCTATCTGTTTGCAGAAATCGGAGATAACGAAGATATCGCTCTGACGGGGACCCGAATGGTTGAAAGCTCTCACCATCACTATGTCCATTTTGTAGGCACGGGCGTATATCTCGCCTATCATGCCCTGACAAGCCTTTGTGGCGGCATAGATATTGCCGGGATTGAGGGGCTCCGACTCCTTCAGCGGACAGGCTCCCTTGCGGATATAGCCGTATTCCTCGCCGGAGCCGATGAGCAGCGTCCTTATATCCTTTTTTTCTGCTGCGCGAATCGCTTCAAGCACATTTATAGTGCCGATGACATTTATTTCCGCAGTGAGCTGCGGTTTTTTCCATGATACCGACACCGAGCTCTGAGCGGCAAGGTGATACACCACGTCGGGAGCGGTTTCGTCAAATATCTGCGATATGTCGTCCCCGTTCATTATATCGAGCACGTGGGTGCCGCATTTTTCGGTTATTGTCTCATTCGGCAGACAGGTAGCGTGGACCTCCCAGCCTGCGGAGGCGAGCTCGCGGATAAGATAAGCTCCCACGAAGCCTGCCGCGCCGATTATCAATGCTTTCAAGTGTCTGCCCTCCATTATCAAGAAGTTGTACTATTTCAGAAGCTCATAGAGCCTGTTGAGTATGGTCTTTTCGTTGAATTCGTTCTGCACTCTCTCAGCGGCGGCTTTGCCGTACCTTTCACGGAGCTCCTTATCGGCTGCAAGGGTGTTTATCGCCTCTGCAAGAGCCTTCGGAGATGAGGGCGGCACTGTAATGCCCGTCATTCCGTCGAGACTGACGTATGGAACGCCCGACTTCAGGGCTGTATTTATTACCGGTTTGCCGTATATCATGGCTTCGAGCTGCACGATGCCGAAGGCTTCGCTTGGCGCTACAGACGGCAGCACGAAGATATCGCAGTCTGCGTAAGCCTGTTTCAGCTCCTCGTCGGGGAGAAAGCCGAGAAAGTGTACCCTGTCCTCCATGCCATGAGCGGAAACAAAGCTCCTGAGCCTGTCGCCAAGCTCTCCCGTGCCTGCGATGAAAAGCTCGCAGCCCCGCACCTTTTCAAAGGCTCTGAGAAGAACGTCAACGCCCTTATAGTAGACGAGCCTGCCTGTGAAGAACACCTTTACGCTGCTTTTGTCATTCGCTTTTTCGGTGAGAACAGGTCTACGCGGTACGGAGAGGTAGTCCTCAGGAGTTATGCCGTAGGGCAGTATCCTGCATTTTTCCCTGAATTCCGGGAGATAGCGGGAGTGCTTCACGTGTCCCTCCGTAGCGGTGAGTATGATATCAGCCCTTTTGAGCAGACAGCGCATGAAGGGCTTGTAAAAAAGCATGAGTTTTTTCTGCTTTACGATGTCGCTGTGCCACGATACCACGACCTTTCCTTTGTAGCCTGACAGCAGCAGAGCGACGTCCGCAAGAGGGAATGGTACGTGTATGTGTACCACATCGGCTTTTTTCGCCATTCGCCTGAAATTGCGGATAAATGACAGGGATACGGGACATGAGAAATATGTTCCGAAGCTCCCCGACCGTGTGAGGTCTACTCCGCACATTTTCTCGCGGATAGTTTTTCCTCTTCCGTCACGGCACACGAGAGCCTTTACCTTAACGCCCTCAAGCTTTCCGAGCTCCTCGGAATACTGGCGGATAAGAGTCTCTATACCGCCTATATGGGGAAAGTAAGCCTTATTTACTTCAAGTATGTTAAGCTGTTTTTTCATTTTGCGAGCTCCCTGTATACTTCCATGAGCATTTCTGCGGAGCGTTTCCATGTGAAGCCCTGAGCACGCTGAAGTCCCTTTCTGCCCAGCTCTTTGCGCAGCTCTTCGTCAGTGTAGAGCCTGTACATACCCTCGGCAATGCTTTTAGGTTCATAAGCGTCGCATATCACAGCGCAGTCGCCTGTTACCTCCGGGAGAGAAGCCTCTCCGGAAGAAAGTACCGGCACTCCGCAAGCCATAGCCTCAAGGGGAGGCATGCCGAAGCCCTCGTAGAGCGAGGGGAAGACGAATGCCAGCGCACCGCACATAAGGGGATTCATGTCCTCTGAGGGGACGTATTTCGTGAATATGACCCTGTCCGTCAGACCAAGCTTTTCCACACGGCTGTAGATCCCCTGATCCAGCCAGCCCTTGCCGCCTGCGAGAACCAGCTTTGGAGCGCTGTCTCCTGCCTTTTTGGTAAAGGCGGCATATGCGGTTATGAGGCGTTCGAGGTTCTTGCGGGGCTCGATAGTGCCCACGTACAGGAAGTAATCGCCCTTAATGCCCAGAGACTCCTTTACCGCAGGTATGCGCTCCGGAGTATCGCAGGGGTGAAAGCGTCCGAGGTCAACTCCGCAGGGAATGACCCTTATCTTTTTTTCATGCTGAGGGAAATATTTTATTATCTCCGACTTTGAGAATTCAGAGTCGGTAACTATGAGGTCGGCACGCTTCATGGAGCGTTTCAGACCTATATCCAGCATATATTTCGTCCTGCCGCGGACAGTTCCGGGGAAGGACTTGTATACCATATCGTGAACGGTCACGACCTTTTTCCCGTGTACAAAAGGAGGGACGATATAGTTGAAGAAGTGGGTAATATCGGACTTTCTGCCGAAGAAGAATGAATAGGGCACGGGCAGGAAGGTGCTGACGGCGCGGTAGACAAAGCCCGAAAACTTTGAGGTATTGAGCCTTATTTTTTTGCCTGCCAGCTTTTTTACGCGCTTTACGCGCTCCTCATCACCGCTTGTGAAGAAGCTGTATTCGTATTTGTTTTCGGGACAGAGCTCCGCGAGAGCCTGAGTCTGTCCGAGCTCGCACCAGCCTATTCCCGTCATTTTGTCGCTGCATATCGGTACAGCGTCGAAGGTTATTTTCAAATCAACTTCTCCACCTTTGATGTATTTTTATTGTATTTTTTTCTCGATCATCGCAATAAGATCGGAGATGTAAGCGTCGGTATCCTCCACCGAAAAACCGGGAGTTCCGAAAAAGCCGCCCTTTTCGGTGCGGATCTCGATCTGCTTTATCCTTTCAAGCTCTGAGATCGCTTTTTCCCGCGGCATACCCTCCTCCACAGCGAGCAGTAACCCGTTCAGTGCGTCCAGTTTAGCGATTACACTGGCCTTGGAATAGCCGCCCTTTTTAGTTCTGAGTACCTCGAATCTCATGATGAGCCCTCCTTAAAAAAGCTTTTATATCAGCCTACAGTTTCCTTTATTTTTATTTCCTTTTCGACCAGCGCAAGGTCGTTCTTTACCATGCGCTCAACCAGCTGTGAGAAATCTATCTCGCGCTTCCAGCCGAGAGCCTTTTCAGCCTTTGATGGATCGCCGAGGAGTATATCCACTTCCGCAGGACGGAAGAACTTCTTGTTCACCTTAACGACAGTCCTGCCGTTTGCCTTGTTTATACCGGTCTCGTCAACGCCCTTGCCCTTCCATTCAATGTCGATACCCGCGTGTCTGAAAGCGGTCTCAACGAATTCGCGGACAGTTCTTGTCTCGTTTGTAGCGATAACGTAGTCGTCGGGCTTGTCCTGCTGGAGCATGAGCCACATTGCGCGGACATAGTCCTTTGAGTGTCCCCAGTCGCGCTTTGAGTCCATATTTCCCAGCTCAACGCAGTCCTGAACACCTAACTTTATACGTGCTACAGCGTCTGTTATCTTTCGTGTGACGAACTCTATGCCTCTGCGCTCGGATTCGTGGTTGAAGAGTATTCCGGAGCAGGCGAAAAGTCCGTAGCTCTCGCGGTAGTTCTTTGTTATCCAGTGACCGTAGAGCTTTGCGACGCCGTAGGGACTTCTCGGATAGAAGGGAGTTGTTTCCTTCTGGGGTATCTCCTGTACAAGTCCGAACATCTCAGATGTGGAAGCCTGATAGAAATGCGCATCGGGTTTGACGATACGGATAGCCTCCAGCATATTCGTAACGCCGAGAGCGTCGATATCGGCGGTGCCGATGGGGGTATCCCAGCTCGTAGCCACGAAGGACTGCGCTGCGAGATTGTAGACCTCGTCAGCCTGTGAAATCTTCATAGCGGATATAAGAGAAACAGGATCGGTCATATCAGCGTATATGAGAGTTACCCTGTCTCTGAGGTGGGCGATGTTGCCGTAATCGGCAGTAGCCTTTCTTCTCCATATACCGTAGACGTTATAGCCTTTTTCCAGCAGAAGCTCTGCAAGGTAAGAGCCGTCCTGACCTGTGATTCCTGTGATAAGTGCATTCTTCATTTTTATTGCTCCTCCGTAATATTCATGCCGCAGATCATACGAACTCGTTCCTGTTCTGTTCCTTGAGCTGTGCTATGACTTTTTTTACATCCTGTGTGTTGTTCTTTGAGCATACAAGAAGCACATCGTCCGTATCCACGATGATGATATCTCTTGTGCCCACAGCGGCGATCAGTCTTTTTCCGCCGCATACGGTCGTGCGCTGGGCATCGACTGTTATCACGTCGCCGTCGATGAAGTTGTTGTCGTTGTCGGTCTCGTTAATTCTCTCGACAGCGAGCCAGCTTCCCACATCGTCCCAGCCGAAGCTGCCGGGGATAGTATAGATGTGACTGGCTTTTTCCATTATTCCGAAGTCGATGGACTCACTTCTGAAGGCTGTGAATTCCTTAACGAGCACATCTGTGAAGTCAGGTGTTCCGAATGCCTGTCCTATATGCACTGCGCCCTCGTATATATCCGGCATGAATTCCTTTATATTATGCATTACCGAGGATATCTTCCACACGAACATACCGCTGTTCCAGAGGTAGCGTCCGGAGGCAAGATACTCCTTTGCTGTGGCAAGGTCCGGTTTCTCGACAAAGCGCTCCACAGCGTATACGTCGCCCTTTTCCTCGCCGAAGTTGATATAGCCGTAGCCTGTTTCGGGGTACTCAGGAGTTATTCCGATAGTTACGAGGCGCTTGCCCTTTTCGGCTGCCCTGACAGCCTTTTTGAGAGTGTTGATGTATATGTCCTCATAGCCGATGAGGTGGTCCGAGGGAAGCACGAGCATTATCGCGTCCTCGTACTTCCTGCTGATGACTGCTGCCGCAAAGGCTATGCACGGGGCGGTATTCCTTGCGCATGGCTCAAGGAGGACATTTTCCCTGGGTACTGCCGGGAGCTGTTCAAAAACGAGCTCCTTATAGGCTGCGTTGGTGACGATGTAGATATCGTCTGTTTCGACTATGGGAAGAAGACGTTTTACCGTCTTTTGTATCATGGTCTCGCCGTCCTTGGTCAGTGAGAGGAACTGCTTCGGACTTGCGTTGCGGCTTTTCGGCCAGAAACGCTCGCCTCTGCCTCCTGCCATGATAACTGCTGTGATCTTCATTTTGTATTTTCCTTTCTTTCGCTGTTCTTCGGCATTAAGAGGGCTTCCGCCGTTTCAGCGTTGTTTTTCGGCGGGAAGAACATTGTCTTTAGTGTCATAAGTATTATCTGAAGATCAAGACGTACCGAGTAATTTTCAATGTACATCAGATCCATTTTCAGCTTGTCGTAGGGAGTTGTATCATAAGCGCCGGTGACCTGCGCATAGCCTGTGAGACCTGCCTTGACTTTAAGTCTGAAGCCGAATTCCGGCATTTCCTCCTCGTATTCCTTTGTGAGCTCCGGACGTTCCGGTCTCGGACCTACAACGGACATATCTCCTTTGAGTATGTTGAGGAGCTGCGGGAATTCATCAATACGGAATTTCCTCAGGACTTTTCCGACGGGAGTTATACGGTCGTCCTCCTCGGTGGCAAGACGCGGTCTGCCGTCCTTTTCAGCGTCAACTATCATGCTGCGGAATTTGTATACGTCAAATTCCCTGCCGTTGAGGGTAAGGCGCTTCTGCTTGTAGAAAACGGGGCCGCGGTCGTAGAGCTTTACAGCGAGGGCTGATATGAGCATGAACGGTGCGGCAGGTATAAGCGCTATCACGGAAAAAATTATGTCGAAGGTGCGCTTTACAAGCTGCTGCTCGAAGTCCAGACCGTAATTGCGGCAGAGCATGAGAGGGGTATCGAACAGACGTATGTCGTCAGCACCTCTTATTATAATATCTGATATTTTTGGCGCTATATACGCGCGTCTGGAGTGGGCAAAGCAGAATTTGAGATAGTCGTTGCGCTGTTCTGCGGGAATGTCGCAGACGATAGCGCCCTCGTATTTCATTATAAGCTCCTTCACCTTTTCTTCCGGTTCGGCTATGCTGATGGATTCACATATCATGTACTTGTCCACGCGCTGACTCATTTTAAGCACGAGTGACGCGGCGCGGTGGCTTCCGTAGATTATGACCAGCTTTCTCGGTGGATATATCATGAAATATATCTTTCCCATAAAAAGCGTCCAGAGAGCTATCGCTCCCATGTCCACGCAGGACATATAGACTATCGGCATGACCGCCATGAAATGACGTCCGATAAGGCTTATCAGGAAGTAGCTGACGGTATTCACGCACAGCATGGATATCATCTGGGCATAGAACATATCCGTCTTTTTCAGGTAGCCCAGCTTGAAGCCGCCGTAGGCTCTGAAAAAGAGCCATACTATCAGGCAGTATATAGCGATGAGCACCCAGTTTCCTCGTCTGTAGTACGGAAGTACGATGACTTCGCTGTAGTTCCTGTACCATACAAAGGCGAATATGCCTGTTATCATGGCAAGCAGGAGCACTCCCGATACAAAGGTGACAAATCTTTTATACAGGTCTTTATTTTTGTTCATAATCCTTATCCGCCCGGTGCGGACACAGTCTCCTTCTGATTCATTTGTGTTTCGTTTCTTCTGTTGAGCCGCAACAAGCGGCACAAAGTTATTATAACAAATCGTCGGAGCTATGTCAATATGAATTGACATATTCGGCAAAAAATGAAAACCAAATATTGCGGTCTCAGCAGGGGCTCAGCTGCCGGTCACAGTGCAGCCGGGGTAATAATGTTCAATTATCTCGCGCCAGCTTTTTCCTGCGGCAGCCATTGCGTTTGCCCCGTACTGGCTCATGCCCACTCCGTGTCCGAAGCCCTTGGTGGTAATGACTGCTCCGCTGCTGTCTGCGGCATATTCAAAGCTTGCCGAGCGCAGTCCGAGAGCGTCGCGGAGCTCTCCGCCTGTGACCGTCATATTCCCGACGGAAGCCGTAAGCACCGTGCCCGGATCGGATGTGGTCAGTACCTCTATCCATTTTTTTATGTCATCTCCGAGAACTATCCCCGGAAATGCTGCTTCGAGGGCGGCCTTCAGCTCCTCCTGCGTGTACTCCTTCTTTTCGCGGAAATGCGGAGCTGTCAGGTCGGAGCGGCTGTCGACCTCCACAAGATAATCAACGGAAGCACCCCAGACGTTTTCAGCGCTTTCTGTAAACCCCGGTGACATGGAGTGGAAAGCAGCTATTATGGGAGCGTCCTCGTATGTGATTATGAAGGGCAGCACCTCATCGGCGGCAGCGGCGATCTTGGTGTAATTTTCACTGAATTTTTCACCGAAGCATTCCTTTGCCTTCTCCTTTGTGAAAAAGCCCTGATACTTTGCGGTATCGTTGGAAAAGTCCGCGCCTCTGAGCTCTGCCGTGGGGGAGCTCCTCTCGCTTATGCGGCGGCGCTCGGCGTAGGTATGAGCTGCGACAGCCTGTGCTTTCAGGGCTTCCTCGCCGAAATCCGCAGGCATTTCCGCGCATACCGCTCCTATGACGTAGTCGCGGACAGGCACTTCCATGACCTCGCCGCTCTCGACGTCCAGCACCTTGTAGGGCTCGCCGGAAAACACCGTCTTTTTGCTTACTTTATCATCGTCAAAGCGGAACTCCTTCAGCTGTATCGTCCCGCCGGCGGAAACATCGTTTTTTCCGGATATACAGACGGGAACAGCAGGTATGACAGTTACGGATACTATCAGCAGCAGTGCTGCGGCAATTGCTTTTTTCATACTTGTCCTCCATTCGGAACACCGGCTTGTTTACTGCTGTTTCTTTAATAAGAAATAATGTTTGACATTAAACAAGATATGGTGTATAATTAATAATGAATATGTTTTAGGAGAGTGATCAGGATGCCGTCATATATTTCGGGCGCCAATATTACAGATTTATGCAGCAAGCTTGCTGAAAATACCGTCATAGATCAGAATCTTTATGAAAAGTATCACATCAAGAGAGGACTCCGCAACAGCGACGGTACCGGCGTAATGGCGGGTATTACAAACATATGCAATGTTCACGGATATGTTATTAACGAGGGCGAAAGGGAACCTATCCCCGGACAGCTCATATACAGAGGCTATAACGTAAACGACCTTGTGGAGAATGTTGAACAGGACGACCGCTTCGGTTACGAGGAGACCGCTTTCCTTCTCCTCTTCGGTCATCTGCCGAATGAGAAGGAGCTCAAGACTTTCAGCTCCTACATCTCCGTAAAAAGAGACCTCCCCAACGGTTTCGTTGAGGATATGATACTCAAGGCTCCGTCAAAGAATATCATGAACAAGCTGGCGCGTTCTGTGCTGGCTCTGTATTCCTACGACGACGAGTGCGAGAACAAGGGCCTTGAAAACGAAATGCGCACAGCGGTGAGCCTTATCGCAAAAATGCCTGTAATCATGGCAAACGCCTATCAGGTAAAGCGCAGGGTATTCGACAACCAGAGCATGATAATGCATCCCATAAATTACGAGGAAAACACGGCGCAGTGCATACTCTCGCTGCTCCGTCCCGACAGGAAGTACACCAAGGAAGAGGCTCAGATGCTCGACCGTCTGCTCATGCTCCAGGCAGAGCACGGCGGCGGAAACAACTCGACTTTTACCTGCCGGGTACTCACTTCGTCGGGAACTGACCCCTATTCCGCTTATTCGTCGGCTATATGCTCACTGAAGGGACCGCGCCACGGCGGTGCCAACCTCCAGGTGATAAATATGCTCGACAACTTCAAGGCGAATATAAAGAACTGGGAAGACGAGGGCGAGGTCGCGGACTATATGCGCAAGACCATACTAAAGGAGACCAATGACCATTCAGGTCTTATCTACGGTATGGGCCATGCGGTATACACCATATCCGACCCCCGTGCCGTTATCCTGAAGAAAAAGGCTTTCGAGCTCGCAAAGGGCAAGGACATAGAAGCAGAGTTCCGCCTACTTGAAACTATCGAGAGACTTACTCCCGAAGTGTTCAGAGAGATGAAGGGCAGCTGCAAGGTAATGTGCGCAAATGTTGATATGTATTCCGGACTTGTTTACAGAATGCTCGGTATCCCTGATGAGCTCTTTACTCCGCTTTTCGCTATCGCGCGTATGGCAGGCTGGGCTGCTCACCGCATGGAGGAGATACTCACGGGCGGAAGGATAATAAGACCCGCCTACAAGGCCATAGCAAAGGAAAAGGAATACATAAAGCTCTCTGAGCGCGAATGACCTTTACAGGATATATGAAAAAAATTTCAGCGATTATCACAGCCCTCTCAACGGGGGCTGCGCTTACGGGCTGTACCTTCGGTGCAAGCATAGACACGCTCATGACTCCTCCAAAGCTCAGTGTCGAGCAGGAACAGATATATTCAAAACTGACCGACCCGACAGGAGCTTCAACGATAAGCCTCAAATATCCGAAATCGGGCAAATATCTCTCCGCCTTCATAATCGAGGATATCGATGACGACGGCGGCAATGAAGCTATCGTGTTCTATGAGAGGAAAAACCATGCGGCAGACGAGAATCCGCTGCGTATAAACGTCCTCGACAAAGAGGGCGATGAGTGGAAATCGGTCTATGACACGGCGGCGGAAGGCAGCGAGATCGAAGAGGTCATAATCTCAAAGCTCGGCTCAAACAAAAGGACGAACATCATCGTCGGAACAAGTATCATAAACCGTTCCGAGAAGAATGTTTCCATATACAACTACTCAAACGGAGAACTGATGAAGCAGATATTCGATGCTCCCGCTTCGTCGGATGAACCTTATTCTTACATAGGCGTAAAGGATCTCGATTCCGACGGACAAAACGAGTTCCTGAGGTTTACGGGAGCGTCCAACGGCACTCCTGCCACGGCTAATGTGTATACTCTCGACAAGAACGGCAATTTCAACAACGCTTCCATCGGGCTGAGTGAGAACTTCGGTGATTTCACGATAAACTACGGCAGGCTGCCTGACGGGAATACCGGTATATACATCGACGCTGTGTCCGGAACGGGAACTATCCAGTCGGACGTGGTGTATATGCAGGACGGCTCGCTGCAAAGGTTCTTCAGCACTCCTGAAGAGGCTTCCGTGACTGAAAGATCAGCCGGCTGCACCTGCTTTGACGTGGACGGCGACGGCAGCATAGAGATACCGGTGCAGAAAGCAGCTCCGGGATATGAATATTACGACGACAGCGAAAAGCTGAAGCTGACAGAGTGGATGAAGATAAACAGCGATATGAAGCTGCAGAGGTGCTATGTATCCTATTACAGCCTTAATGACGGATATATCTTCATTTTCCCCGACAGGTGGGTGGGAAAGGTAACTCTGAAGACTGATCTCATAAACGACGAGATCGTTTTCTGCGCCTATGACAAAAAGATCATCGGAAGAGACCTTATGAACATTTTCTGCGCCGAGGACGCTCCTTCATGTGAGGACAGGCTAATGGGAGAATATATGCTGATGCATACAAAAGGCGATTCGTCTTACCTTGCGTATATCCCCAATAACACCGGCACTGACGGCGACGGTCTTTCCATAACGGCGGGAGAAGCTGCCATAGGCTTCAGGACAAGAGACTGATATTACCCGGTCTGAATGCCTACCGGGAAATAATACATAAAGGAGTGATACTCTCATGAAACGTATTCTTATATGCGAGGACGAGGATACAATACGTGAATTCGTTGTAATAAACCTCAAGCGTGCAGGCTATGACGTAGTCGATGTAAGCTGCGGCGAGGACGCGCTCAAGACCTTTGAGGCAGAGCACGGGAATTTCGATATCGTCCTGCTCGATATAATGATGCCTGGTATAGACGGTTTCACAGTCTGCAAGAAGATACGTGAAAAAAGCTCTACCATCGGAATAATCATGCTTACTGCAAGGACACAGGAAATGGACAAGGTCAGCGGTCTTATGATAGGCGCGGACGATTATATCACCAAACCTTTCTCACCGTCAGAGCTTACCGCCCGTGTTGACGCTATCTACAGGCGGGTATGCATGAGCTTCATCAAGAGCGAGAAACAGTCCGTCATAGAGAGCGGTCCCTTCGTGCTTAACCTGAAAAGCCGCACCGTCACAAAGGACGGCAATCCTATAGAGCTTACACAGGTAGAGTACCAGATACTTGAGTTCTTCATGAACAACAAGAATACCGCTCTTGACCGTGCGAGCATCCTCAACCATATATGGGGCGAGAGCTACTACGGCGACGATAAGATAGTAGACGTCAATATAAGACGTATCCGTATGAAAATAGAGGAGGAACCCTCCAACCCCAAATATATCATCACTATATGGGGCTACGGATATAAGTGGAATGACGGACAGTAATGGCTAAACACAGTATCACCAAGCGCTGGATATTCAACAATCTCGGCGTTGTCGTGCTTGCTATTCTCGTCATTGATATGGCCATAATCTATGCTGTGCAGAATTATTTCTACAGCAATGCGAAGCAGTACCTTATATCAAAGCTGAATGCCGTAACGAGCGTGCTGAGTATCCATTCTCAGGACAGCTCGTCGAATTTCTCGGCTGAAATGAGAAAAATGCTTGAGACCTTCAACGAGAAGGACAAGATAGAGCTGATGGCGATAAACTCAAAGGGAAGAGTTGTTCTGACTTCTTCGGGATTTTCGCCGGACGCAGGCGATCCTATGCCGGATTACGATAAAGCCCTCAGCAAAAGCGAGGGTGACCAGGTGTACAGACTGAACAGAGGCGAAAAGATCCTTGCGGTATCTGTGCCGATAGACTCCATGAGCAGCGAGTACAGCGCCGTCAGAATGGTGACGTCCCTTGAAAAGATAGACGATACCATAAAGAATTACGCCATCGCGATAACCATCGTCTGCCTTGTGATAATACTCATAATCGTGATGACAGGTCTGTATTTCGCAGGCTCGATCGTCAGACCGATACGGCAGATAAGCGGTATAGCGCGTAAGTATGCTATGGGCGACTTCTCCAGACGTATCGAGAACGACAGCGACGACGAGATAGGCGACCTCTGTACGGCTATAAACAATATGGCTGACGAGCTCTCCGCCACAGAGGCGATGAAGAACGAGTTCATATCTTCGGTATCACATGAGCTGAGAACTCCCCTTACTGCCATAAAGGGCTGGGCGGAGACGCTCATGATAGACGGCGGAGGCAGTCCCGACACAATGAAGAAGGGCGTAGGAGTAATCGTCAACGAGACTGAGCGCCTTTCACAGATGGTAGAGGAGCTCCTTGACTTCTCCCGTATGCAGAACGGTCACTTCACTCTCCAGAATGCGAATATGGATATCCTCGCAGAGCTCGGTGACGCTGTGCTGATATACAGCGACAAGGCAAGGCGTGAGGAAAAGGAGATAATCTACAACGAGCCTGAGATGCTCCCCTTCGTGTACGGAGACAAGAACCGCATACGTCAGGTGTTCATCAATGTCATAGACAATGCGGTAAAGTATTCCTCGGCAGGAGATACCGTTACCATAATGGCTTATGAAAAAGGCGGCAGCGTCGTTGTCATGGTGACCGACACCGGCTGCGGAATAAAGGAATCAGACCTTTCAAAAGTTAAGACCAAGTTCTACAAGGCGAACCACACGCGCCGCGGCTCAGGTATAGGACTTGCCGTTGCAGATGAGATAATAACCATGCACGGCGGCACTATGGATGTTACCAGCGAGGGCGAGGGAAAGGGTACAACAGTTATCATCACCCTTCCTGCGGTAAAGCCGTAAGGCGGACAGAATACTGAATTCAATAAGGTGAAAACATGGAAAAAAACGATAATACACAGGAAAAATTCAAATCAAAGATAGGCGGTCAGGCTCTCATAGAGGGCATAATGATGCTGGGACCTACAAAGGGCGCAATGGCTTGCAGGCTCCCCGACGGTACTGTTGACCTGGAGACATGGGACGAGAATAACGGAAAGAACGCCCCGTGGTACAGGAAAGTTCCGCTGGTAAGAGGCTGTACGGGCTTTGTCATATCCCTTGTCAAAGGCTATAAGTACATGATGAAGTCTGCGGAAAAGCAGATGCCTGAGGACGAGGAGGACGGAAAGGAAAAGAAAAATAAGAAAACGGCTGATACCGACACCGCGCCTGCAATAGCCGGCGATGCTGCGGTCAGTGCCGGCAGTACAGCTGCTGAAGCTGTTCCCGAAAAGAAAAAGGAAGGCTCAGGATATGATATATTCATGTACCTCGGCATACTCCTCGGAGTAGTAATGGCTCTGGGACTTTTTGTCATGCTCCCCAAGTGGATAGTGGGACTTATCCCCTCCGTAAAGGAGAATCGCTTCCTGCGCTCTCTCCTTGAGGGCGTTGTGAAGATAGTCCTTTTCGTTGTATATATGTACCTTACAAGTCTAATGAAGGATATACGCAGACAGTTCATGTATCACGGCGCAGAGCACAAGACCATTGCCTGCCATGAGGCGGAGCTCCCGCTCACAGTTGAGAATATCCGCAAGCAGAGCCGCTTCCACAAGCGCTGCGGCACCAGCTTCATATTCATAGTTCTTATCGTAAGTATATTCGTGATGTGCTTCGTGCCTTTCACGGTAACATGGCAGCGTATAGTTGCTTCACTGGTGCTGCTGCCGCTTGTTGTGGGTATCTCCTACGAGTTTATACGCCTTGCGGGAAATAACGACAACCTCTTCACACGTATCCTTTCCGCTCCCGGACTCGCAATGCAGCGCATAACCACTCGTGAGCCCGACGACAGTATGATAGAGATAGCGATAGCAGCTATGACTCCCTGTATCCCTCAGGACAAGGAGGAGGACAGGTGGTAAGCCGCGGCGAGCTTTTTGCAAAATGCCGCGGGCTCATAGCCCTGCGTGACGAGGAGTCCGCGGACTTTGACACCGCCTGTATATTTCAGGATATGCTGGGGGAGAAGTTCCCCATGTTCGCTCCGAAGGAGCCTGTTCCCGATGAGAAGGCTGCGGAGATACTTTCTCTTGCAAAGCGCCGTTCCGAGGGCTATCCCCTGCAGTATCTGCTGGGACAGTGGGAGTTCTGGGGCTGCAATTTCAAGGTGGGCGAGGGTGTTCTCATACCCCGTCCCGATACGGAAACTCTTGTGGAGCAGATACTCGATATATGTCGCAGGGAAAAGCTTACAGCGCCCAAGATAGCCGATCTTTGCAGCGGCAGCGGCTGTATAGCCGTAGCGCTGAAAAAGGAGCTCCCCCAAGCGGAGGTATACGCCGTGGAACTGTCTGAAAAGGCTCTGTACTATCTGAGACAGAACACAGAGCTAAACGGCTGCGGCGATATAAAAATAATAAGCGGCGATGTGCTGAGAAGTGAAACTGCCCGTCAGATAACGGGACTTGATATACTTGTGAGCAATCCCCCTTACCTTACCTCGCAGGACATGAGTGAGCTCATGACAGAGGTGAGATACGAGCCTGAATCGGCGCTTTTCGGCGGCAAGGACGGTCTCGACTTCTACAGAGCCATGACAAGGCTGTGGAAAGCTTCCATAAAGAACGGCGGATATATCGTATATGAGTTCGGTCTCGGTCAGCATGACGCCGTAAAGGATATACTCGAAAAAAACGGTTTCGCCGACGTTGAGCTTCGGCGTGACGGCGGGGGAATAATCAGAACAGCCGCCGCCGTGAATTGATTTTTAGGTTTTTCAGGAATTTTAAAGCTTAATATATTATAATACAGTACGGAGGAAATACCAATGGCAAAAAAGGAACTTGCTAAAAAGCCTACAGTTGTCAGAGTTACAGCCGTAGAGGACAAGAAAGCCGCTCTTGACGGCGCTCTCAAGCAGATAGAAAAGAAGTACGGCGCAGGCGCGGTAATGCGCCTCGGACAGACAAAGACCCTGAATGTTGACGCTATCCCCACTGGTTCCATGACTCTCGATATGGCGCTTGGTATAGGCGGCGTTCCGAGAGGACGTATCGTTGAGATATACGGCCCTGAGAGCTCCGGTAAGACCACAGTTGCGCTGTCTATCGTGGCTCAGGCACAGAAGGCAGGCGGAGAAGCCGCGTTCATAGACGTTGAGCACGCTCTCGACCCTGTTTACGCAAAGGCTCTTGGAGTAAATATCGACAATCTTCTCGTTTCGCAGCCTGACAGCGGCGAACAGGCTCTCGAAATAGCTGAGGCTCTTATCCGTTCGGGCGCTATCGATGTAATAGTTCTCGACTCTATCGCCGCTATGACCACCCGTGCCGAGATAGACGGCGAAATGGGTGATCTCCATGTAGGTCAGCTGGCGAGACTTATGTCACAGGCTATGAGAAAGCTCACAGCGGCTATATCAAAGTCCAACTGTGTTGCTATATTCATCAATCAGATACGCGAAAAGATAGGCGTTATGTACGGAAATCCCGAAACTACTCCCGGCGGTCGTGCGCTGAAGTTCTATTCATCGGTGCGTATCGAGGTAAGAAAGGGCGAGGTGCTGAAATCCGGTACTGATGTTATTGGTGCAAGCACACGCTGCAAGATAGTAAAGAACAAGGTAGCTCCTCCTTTCAAGGAGTGCGAATTCGACCTTATGTACGGCAGCGGAATCTCCCGTACAGGTGAGGTGCTCGACCTTGCCGTAGACCTTGACATCATCAAGAAGGGCGGCTCGTGGTTCAGCTACAAGGATCAGAAGCTTGGACAGGGACGTGATAACGTAAAGGAGCTGCTCCAGAACGACGAAAAGCTCATGAAGGAGATTGAGGAGCAGATACTGGCAAGAAAGGACGAGCTGAACGCTTCTGTTGCAAAGAAGAGCAAGCCCGCGGCAGCTCCGGCTGCTGAAAAGCCTGCGGCTGAGAGCGGAGAAGGCGCTTCAGACGAGGACGTTCTTGCAAGCTTTGACGAGAACTTTGAGGAGTTCACGCCGGCTGAGGAATAATGAAGATAATATCCGTTGCGCGGTACAAGGGCTCGACCTACGAAGCGGAACTTGACGACGGGCGGAAGCTCTATCTCCATGCCGATATAATCACTGATTTCGGTATACGTCCCGGTATGGAGACAGACAGGGAGACCCTGAAAAAGATTGTCTACGCTTCCAACTTCCGCAGAGCCTATCAGCGGGCTCTTTACTTGCTGGACTACAGAGACTATACTTATTCGGAAATGTTCGGAAAGCTCATTGAGAACTATAAAAGCGAGCCGCTTTGCACTGCGGTCATGAAAAGACTCACTGAGCACGGCTTCATAGATGATGTGCGATACGCTGAGCGTATGGCGCGAAAGCTCGTTGAGGTAAAGCGCTTCGGCTCACGCCGCTGCAAGAGAGAGCTCATGCAGAAGGGTATAAGCGAATATATCGCAGAGGACGCTCTCGCCCCCTACAGCGATACCTTCGGGAAGAACCTTATGGAGCTGCTGAAAACCAAGCATTCCCGATACCTTACAGACCGTGAGGACAGAAAAACAATAGAAAAGGTCAAAAGCGCACTTGTGCGGTACGGCTATGATTTTACAGAGATAAACCGCGCCGTTAAGGAGTATTTTGAATGTGCGGACGATCTTGAGGAGGAAAACTGATATGGCGATCAAGGTGGGCATGGTGTCCCTTGGCTGCTCGAAAAATCTTGTTGACTCTGAGCGTATGCTCTACAAGCTCAGGAGCCACGGCTACAAGCTTGTGACAGAGCCGGGGCTTGCCGATGTGGCAGTCGTCAATACCTGCGGCTTCATAAAGGCCGCAAAGGAAGAAGCTATAGAAACTATCCTTGAACTGGGAAAGCTCAAGGAGGAGGGCAGTCTCAAAAAGATTATCATAACAGGCTGTCTTGTGGAAAGGTACAAGGAGGAGGCTGCGGCGCAGTTCCCCGAAGCGGACGCCGTTATAGGCATAGGTGACACAAAGGATATAGTCGATATCCTCGACCACGTTCTTGCGGACGAGCGCGTCGTGCGCTTTGCTCCCAAGCTTGACGCGGAGCTCTGCGGAGAGAGGATAATATCCACCCTGCCATTCTTTACTTACCTTAAAGTCGCGGAGGGCTGTTCGAACTGCTGCACCTACTGCGCTATACCCATGATAAGGGGGAAATTCCGCAGCGTCCCTATGGAAAAGCTCATAGAGGAAGCGAGATTCCTTGCTGACAACGGCGTTACGGAGCTTGTGGTCATCGCACAGGATACGGCTCAGTACGGAAAGGATCTCTACGGCGAGCCGAAACTGGCGGAGCTTCTCACAGAGCTGTGCAAAATAGACGGTCTCCGCTGGATACGCACCCTTTACTGCTATCCGGAGCGCATAACCGACGAGCTTCTTGACGTTATCGCCCGTGAGGAAAAGCTTGTAAAGTACCTTGAGGTACCGATACAGCACTGCAGCGGGGATATACTTTCAAGCATGAACCGCTGGGGCGATGCCGAAAAGCTGGAGGCGCTGTTTGCGCATATACGCGAAAAGATACCGGGAGTTGTACTCAGGACTACGCTTATTACAGGCTTTCCCGGTGAGACTGAGGAGCAGTTCGAGGAGCTGGCTGAATTCGTGAAGAGAGTACGCTTTGACAGACTGGGCTGCTTTGCTTATTCACGTGAGGAGGGCACCAAGGCTTACGATATGCCTGGTCAGGTTGACGAGGAAACTGCCGCCCACCGCGCGGATATCATAATGGAGCAGCAGATGCTCATCAGCTGCGAGAACAACGAAAAGCTCATGGGCGAAGAGCTTGAAGCTGTTGTTGAAGGCTTTGACAAGTTCGGTGAGTGCTGGTTCGGAAGGACGCGGCTCGACGCTCCCGATATTGACGGAAAAGTATTCTTTACTTCGGAAAAACCGCTTGAGATCGGAGATCATGTAAGAATAAGGATCACTGATACACTTGATTATGACCTGATAGGAGAGGTGATAAAATAATGAATCTGCCAAATAAGCTGACTCTTCTGAGAGTTCTTCTTATACCGTTTTTCCTTTTGTTCATGTATATAAACGTGCCTTTTCACTATGCGATCGCCCTCATTATCTTTGCAGCTGCTTCCATAACGGACGCTCTTGACGGAAAGATAGCAAGATCGAGAAACCTCGTTACCAACTTCGGTAAATTCCTCGATCCCCTTGCGGACAAGGTGCTCGTAATAGCTGCGCTGGCGGTATTTGTAGAGCTTGCAGAGGTGAATATGGGTGCTGTACCCTTCATCATCATAACCGCAAGAGAGTTCATGGTATCAGGACTCAGGCTCCTTGCCGCAAACAGCGGTATAGTTGTTGCAGCCGGTATATGGGGCAAGCTGAAGACTGCCTTTACTATGGTGGCTATAATAGCTATACTGTTCTGGCTCAGTCTGTGCTTTGATTTCGGTATAGACTTCCCCGACGCGTTCAGAAATGCTGTGGACAATGTGATAATCCCTGCGCTTATATGGATATCTGCGGGTCTTACAGTAATTTCAGGTGCTGTATACCTGAAGGGTTACTGGAATCTCATCGACTCTGACAAGTAAGAAATGTCTCTTTGAAAGGAGAATATAATGAAACACTGTGCAGGTCAGATAAAGTATCTGGCAGCAATAAAGGAACTGTCCGAAAAAGAGGAATGTGTACGCTGTGTAAGCATAGCGCGGCACCTTGGAGTTTCAAGGCCAAGCGTAAGCAAAATGCTCAGGTGTCTCGCCAACTGCGGACTGGTATATGAGGACTTCTGCAACAGCGTCGTTCTCACTCCTGAGGGTGAGGAGACCGTGGAAAGGCTGTTCTCGTCATTTGACGAGGTATATGCGTTCTTCCACAGGTTTTTGAAGCTCCCCCGTGAGGAAGCTCATGAGCAGGCGATAAAGTTCATAACGGAATTTCCGCAGGATACCTGCGAGCGTGTGAAAGTGCTCATAAAGCGGACTCTGAAGAAAAAAGGAACATAAATTCAAGTTAGATACTTATGTATAAGACAAGCCCCTAAGCAATTGATGCTTCGGGGCTTGTTTATTTTTGTAGGGGACGATGCCTAACAGGCACTCGCCCCTGCAGAAATCATATTTTTACAGCATTTATTACATAAGCTCGCAGATAAGGTTCGAGAACTCGACGGGATTCTCAATGCTCATGCCTTCGATAAGAAGAGCCTGATCGTAGAGCAGCTGTGCGTACTTGCCCAGCTTTTCCTTGTCGCCGCCCTCGCTGAGAGCTTTAAGTTTGCCGAATATCTCATGGTCGGGATTGATCTCCAGAACTCTCTGCGCGTGTACCTTCTGATCTGTAGGCATGGAGTTGAGGACCTTCTCCATTTCAAGGGATATCTCGCCCTCGCTTGTAAGGCATACGGGGTGGGATTTAAGTCTCTGTGAGATAGCCACCTTTGTTACCTTGCCGTTCAGCGCTTCCTGAAGCTCTTTGAGAAGGTCTGCGCTCTCCTCCTCTTTAGCCTTGAGCTCTTCCTTCTTTTCAGGTGAGTCAAGTCCCAGGTCGTCAGCGGATACCGACTTGAATTCCTTATCCTTGTACTTCATCAGCGACTTTACAGCGAACTCGTCGATATTGTCCGTCAGGTAAAGTATCTCGAAGCCGTTGTCCTTTACCAGCTCTGTCTGAGGGAGCTGCTCGATACGTGCTGCGCTCTCGCCTGTAGCGTAGTAGATGTACTTCTGATCCTCACGCATACCTGTAACGTACTCGTCAAGAGTTACAAGCTTCTGCTCGTTGGAAGAAGTGAACAGGAGAAGATCCTGAAGCTTTTCCTTATTCATGCCGAAGTCGCTGTAGATACCGTATTTCAGCTGCAAGCCGAATGCCTTCCAGAATTCCTCGTACTTCTCACGCTCGTTCTTGAGCATCTTTTTCAGCTCGCTGCTGACAGTCTTTTCGATGCTCTTTGCGATCACTTTCAGCTGTCTGTCGTGCTGGAGCATCTCACGGGAGATATTCAGCGAAAGGTCCTCACTGTCAACAAGCCCCTTTACGAAGCTGAAATAATCGGGGAGAAGGTCTGCGCACTTGTCCATGATGAGTACGCCGTTTGAGTAGAGCTGCAAGCCCTTTTCGTATTCCTTTGAGTAGTAGTCAAATGGAGCCTTTGACGGTATATAAAGCAGTGCGTTGTAGGCAGGCATTTCGTTGCTGACGTGTGAATATTTCAGAGGAGCATTGTAATCGAAGAACTTCTCGGTATAGAAGTGCTTGTAGTCCTCCTCCTTCAGCTCGTTCCTGTTCTTTTTCCAGAGGGGAGTCATGCTGTTGAGAGTTTCAACCTCGATGTAGTCCTCATACTCAACAGGGAAGTTCTTCTCCTTTTCCTCTTCTGTCTGCTCCTTGGGACGGCTGTGGGATACCTCCATCTTGATAGGGAAGCGGATATAGTCAGAGTATTTGGAAACGAGGGACTTTATCCTGTACTGGTCGAGAAACTCGCCGTAGTTCTCGTCCTCTGTATCGTCAAGCATTTCGAGGATTATCTCTGTGCCGGCGTTCTTTTTTTCGTCCTCGGTAATGGTATAGCCGTCAATGCCCTCGGACTCCCAGCGGTAAGCCTTGTCACTTCCGTAAGCCTTGGATATGACGGTGACTTTCTTTGCTACCATGAATGCCGAGTAGAAGCCTACACCGAACTGTCCGATTATCTGATTGTCCTCTTCCAGCTTGTTCTCGTTCTTGAACTTGAAGGAGCCGCTGTTTGCGATAGTACCGAGGTTGTTTTCAAGCTCCTCCTCGGTCATGCCGATACCGTTGTCGGTAATTTTAAGGGTGCGGCTGTCCTTGTCAGCGGATATCCATATTGCGAAATCGTCTTTATTCAGTCCTACCTTGTCATCGGTGAGGGATTTGAAATACAGCTTATCAATAGCGTCGCTTGCATTGGAGATAAGCTCACGGAGAAATATCTCCTTATGAGTATAGATCGAGTGGATCATCATATCGAGCAGTCTTTTGGATTCTGCTTTGAACTGTTTGGTTTCCATTAAAAACATCTCCGTAGTAAATTGATTAGCACTCTATCTCGTAGAGTGCTAAAACAAGTATATAACTTTTACGGGGGTAAAGTCAAGGGGAAGAGGAAATGTTTACAATTTGTTCATATTTAAAAAGCGACGCTCCGTCTTGACAAATCCCGGTGCTTTGGTATATAATAGTTTTTAGAGCTTAGAGCTTAGAGCTTAGAGCTTAGAGCTTAGAGCTTAGAGCTTAGAGCTTAGAGCTTAGAGCTTAGAGCTTAGACTCAGCTTTTTTGTATACAACTAAATTCTAAGATCTTGGTTCTAAGGTCTTAGTTCTGATAAAGGCGTAGCAGTCAGAGTAGCTTTTCTGCGGACTTTCAGAGAGTGTGCGGGTGGTGTGAGCACACAGTCGGGATAAGTGAAGTGCGGCTGTCAGCTCCGGCAGTGAAGCGGTATGTGTGTATCTGCCGGCGTTTCGTCCGCGTTAAGGATATGATGAGTAAAAACGGAGTGGAAACGTGCTTTTGCGCCTCCGAGGGTCAGCCCTCGGAGGCTTTGTTTTTATGTCCTGACAACATAAAAAATGTGTGATATAGTTTCATTTCTTTATTTGTAAAAAGGAGGACGGAGATGAATATAATAAAGTATCCCTCAGACGAGGCGGTAAACGAAGCTGTAAAGAACGACAGCAGATTCCTTGCGGCTGTCAGCCTTGACGGAAGCATGGCTTATGTGGGAGCGGCTGACGACGCAGGAGACCATATCGCTCTCCTTGAAAGCTTCGGCGAGGAAAGTCCCTCTGGCTTTTTCAGGCTCAGCTTCGACAGTCTTACTGCCGACTGGATATTCTCATGTCCGCGGAGCTATAAGGGAATAGCTGAAGAAAAGGAGCGCATGGGAGCTTACTATCATGACGGACTTCGCATACTTCCGGAGTTCCTTGTGATGTTCGGCTATTTCTCAAAGCTGAAAATAAAAAATCCGCCCCCTGAGATATGGGAGTTCTGATTCAGTTGAGAGTTGAGAATTGAGAGTTGAAAGTTTTTAATTCTTAATTCGGAAAGCTGTGAGGAAGATATGAGTGATAGCATTGTAGGCGAAAAAAGTTTTAAATTTGCTGTAAGAGTAATTAATTTGTATAAATTCCTTTTGGAAAAGAAAGAGTATGTTTTATCTCAACAGGTGCTGAGAAGCGGAACGAGCATCGGCGCAAATATAAGTTAAGCGTTAGAAGCGCAAAGCGGCAGGGATTTTATTTCTAAAATGGGAATAGCTCTGAAGGAGTCGGCAGAAACGATATATTGGCTTCGGCTTCTGCGTGAAACAGATTACATAAATGAGATACAGTTTGAATTAATGCACAGAGATGTTCACGAAATAAAACTGATTATTTCATCAATAATAAAAACCAAAAAAGAGAATATGAAGAAAATGAGCAATGGGAAATAACTCTCCACTCTCAATTCTCAACTCTCAACTTTATATAGGAGGAAGAAAAATGCAGTTATATAATTCACTGTCACATAAGAAAGAGGAGTTCGTACCTCATACTGAGGGAAAAGTCAATATGTATACCTGCGGACCGACCGTGTACCACTTTGCGCACATTGGTAATCTCAGAAGCTACATCATGGAGGACGTTCTTGAAAAATACCTGCGCTTCATCGGCTACGATGTGAACCGTGTCATGAACATCACAGACGTGGGACATCTTACCAGCGACGGCGACACCGGCGACGACAAGATGCTCAAGGGCGCCAAGCGCGAGCACAAGACAGTAATGGAGATTGCTAAGTTCTATACAGACGCATTCTTTGAGGACTGCAAAAAACTCAACGTCAGAAAGCCCGATACTGTAGTTCCGGCAACTACCTATATAGACGAGTTTATCCGCGTTATCAGCACCCTTATGGAAAAGGGCTACGCTTACGAAGCAGGCGGAAATATCTATTTCGATACCTCAAGGCTTGAAAAGTATTATGTTTTCAACGATTTCAACGAGGAAGACCTTGCAGTAGGCGTCCGTGAGGGTGTTGAGGCTGACGAGAACAAGCGCAACAAGGCAGACTTCGTGCTCTGGTTCACCAAGTCCAAATTTGACGACCAGGAGCTGAAATGGGACAGCCCGTGGGGCGTAGGCTATCCGGGCTGGCATATCGAGTGCTCGTGCATAAGCATGAAGAACAACGGCGAGTACCTCGATATCCACTGCGGCGGAATCGACAACGCTTTCCCTCACCATACCAACGAGATAGCGCAGTCTGAGGCTTACCTCGGACATAAGTGGTGCAATTACTGGTTCCATGTGCTCCACCTCAATACAAACAGCGGCAAGATGAGCAAGAGCAAGGGAGAGTTCCTGACGGTATCGCTTCTTGAGGAAAAGGGCTACAAGCCTGTGGTATACCGTTTCTTCTGCCTGCAGTCTCACTACAGGAAGTCGCTGGTATTCTCATGGGAGAACCTTGACAACGCTGTGGTAGCATACAATAAGCTCACAGAGAAGATAGCTCCACTTACAAAGGAGAGCGGCGGAGATATCGACAAGGCTGAGTACGACCGCCTTATGGGAGCTTTCAACGAGGCTCTCGGAAACGATATCAATACCGCTATGGGTATCACTGTTATATATGACGTTCTGAAATCAAAGGCAAATGCGGCTACAAAGCTTGCACTTATAAACGAATTCGACAAGGTCATGGGACTTGACCTTATCGCAAACGCCAAGGAAGCGGCAAATCCTGTAGGTGACGGCGTCCTCGACGTCCCGAATGAAGTTATGGAGCTTGTTGAACAGCGTCAGGCTGCACGTAAGGAAAAGAACTTCGCACTGGCTGACGAGCTCCGCGATAAGATAGCGGCTCTCGGTTATGAGGTCAAGGAAACAAGACAGGGCACGGAGATCAATAAAATAAGTTGAGAGTTGAAAGTGGAGAGTTGAGAGTTAATGTGTTTGCTGTGTTCACGTTATTTAAATAATATCGCCGCAAGCGACACCAAAACTGTCAACTCTCAACTATAAGCTTTGCGCTTATAAGCATAATAATGATCAAAAAGAACGGAGAATCCCAATGGCAAGACTCTATCCCCTTTTCAGTTCCAGCAAGGGCAATTCCACATTTATCGGCACTGAAAAGGGCGGTATCCTTATAGACTGCGGCGTCAGCTTCAAACGGCTCTCGGAAGCCCTTGAAGTGAATAATATACCGCTGAGCGCGGTCCAGGGCGTGTTCATAACCCATGAGCACACCGATCACATCGCAGGCCTGACTATGCTCACAAAAAAGACGGGTATGCCGGTGTACGGACAGAAACGCACTCTGCAAAGGCTCTGCGACGGTAATAAGATAGCGGTGAATTCGCCTGTTATCGACATAAACGGCAAGACTATAAGCTGCGGCGGCAGCGAGGTGAGCTGCTTTGATACTCCCCACGACGCCATACAGAGCTGCGGCTATCGCATACATACCTCTGACGACAAATACTGTGCGATATGCACCGACCTCGGTCACGTTACCCCTGAGGTGGACGAAGCTCTTACAGGCTGCCGCATGGTGCTGATAGAAGCAAATTACGATGACTATATGCTGCGCAGAGGTCCCTATCCGCTGTACCTGAAAGAGCGTATCCTTTCGCAGAACGGTCATCTCTCCAACGACGACTGCGCTGTGCAGGTGGGCAGGCTCATAGAGCGGGGAACTACACATTTCCTTCTCGGACATCTCAGTCAGGACAACAACCGTCCCGATATTGCCGACGGAACTGTACAGAGAAGCCTTGAAAGATTCGCAAGAGGAAGGGACTATCTCCTCGGAGTAGCTCCTGTTGAAACACAGGGAGGAGCGGTGATATTCTGATGAATATAAATCTGATAGTCATAGGAAAACTGAAAGAGGATTATCTCCGCAGCGCCTGCGGGGAATACATCAAGAGACTGGGGAGATACTGCACATTCGAGCTCCGTGAGCTGGACGAGTGCCGCCTCAGTGACGACCCGTCGGAGAAGGAGATAGCGACCGCACTGAAAAAGGAAGCGGAGCAGATAAAGAAGTACGCAAGGGGCATGATAGTCCCCATGTGCATCGAAGGAAAGCAGCTGACAAGTCCCGAACTTTCGGAGAAGATAAGCTCAGCCGGAGTGAGCGGGCAGAGCACCGTCACTTTCATTATCGGCAGCTCCTTCGGACTTGACCCGGAGATAAAGGCAATGGGAACTCTCAAACTCTCAATGTCGAAGATGACCTTTCCGCACCAGCTTGCGAGGGTAATGCTCCTTGAGCAGATATACCGCGCGTTCCAGATAGCGGAGGGCGGAAAGTACCATAAATGATAGTTGATATGCAGGGGCGGTGACTGCATTGCTCCGGATTGAATATGTTATTTAAAAAAGCGGACAAAACTGTCCGTTTTTTGCATTATATGGCAGAACGGCAGCTTTTTACTTGACAGCATAAATGGCTTGTGATATAATTAAAAGATACTATGGAATTTTATGCGCTTTTGGCGGAAAGTACCGCTTATCAGCGCTTTAAGGAGCGTTAAATGAGTACGATAAAAGAGCTGTACGCATACAGGCAAATGATATTCAGCCTTGTGAAAAAGGATCTGCGCGGACGCTACAAGGGCTCTGTCCTCGGCTTTCTGTGGACCTTCATCAATCCTCTTTTTCAGCTGATAGTCTATACGATAGTTTTCACACATATACTCCCGAACAATAATGTGGATAAGTATTACCTTTATCTGTTCGTTGCGCTGATACCGTGGATATTCTTCTCCTCTGCCATAACAACCGGAGCAGCTTCCGTTCTGGCACAGAAGGACCTCGTGAAGAAGATATACTTTCCCAGAATGGTAATCCCCATATCCTATGTGACCAGCTGTTTCGTGAATATGCTGCTGAGCTTCATAGTGGTATTCGCGGTCATAATCGTAACGGGAACAGGCTTCAATTTTCTTGCGCTGCTTACGCTTCCTGTTATCATGCTGGTCGAATATCTCTTTGCTCTGGGAATGTCCCTGCTGACCTCTGCTGTCACAGTTTATTTCAGAGACCTGGAGCATATCCTCGGCATTGTGGCTATGGGTTGGATGTATCTTACTCCTATCGTGTATCAGGTGCCTCCGGGATATGAAAAGTATTTCGATCTCAATCCTATGACGCATATAATCGAATGCTACAGGACCGTGCTGTACGAAAAGCAGGTGCCTGACCTATCAACCCTTCTTCTGGCGGCAGGACTGGGAGTATTCTTCCTTATATTCGGCACAATGGTATTCAACAAGCTTCAAAGGCATTTTGCGGAGGAACTCTGATGGCAGGAAATGAAATTGCGATAGAAGTCAAAGACGTGACCAAGAGCTTCAAGGTATATCTTGACAAGGGTTCACAGTTGAAGGAAAGGCTTCTCTTCTTCAAAAGGAACAAATATGAGGAGCGAAAGGTGCTCAGAGGGATCAGCTTTAAGGTGAACAAGGGCGAGGCTATCGGTCTTATCGGCAGGAACGGCTGCGGAAAGAGCACGACCCTGAAACTGCTGACAAGGATAATGTATCCCGATTCGGGAACTATAAAGATGAACGGTAGAGTATCGAGCCTTATCGAGCTCGGAGCAGGCTTTCACCCGGATATGAGCGGCAGGGAGAACATCTACACCAACGCTTCCATATTCGGACTTACCAGAAAAGAAATTGACGCGAGATTACAGGATATAATCGACTTCTCGGAGCTCGCAAGCTTTATAGACAATCCTGTCCGCACCTATTCATCGGGAATGTATATGCGCCTTGCCTTTTCCGTAGCAATAAATGTTGACGCTGATATACTCCTCATTGATGAGATACTTGCGGTTGGCGACGCCAATTTTCAGGCGAAATGCTTTGCCAAGCTCAAAGAGATAAAGGCTCAGGGAGCGACAATAGTTATAGTTTCACATTCACTCGGTCAGATAGAGCAGATATGCGACCGCTCGATATGGATATACGACGGCCTTATTCGCGCTGAGGGCGACCCAAAAGAAGTAGACCTTGAATACCTTGACTTCATGAGCCGTGAGATGCAGAAGAACATGAACAGCGGCAATGTAACGGGTGCCTGTGAGACAGAACGTCACGGCAACGGCAATGCGCGTATCGAAAAGGTATCATCTTTCAGTGCCGAAGGAGAAGAACAGTCTGTTTTCCGCACGGGCGACAGGATAGTTTTCAGGATAGGCTACAGCGTGAAGAAAAAGGTGGAGGACGCTGTTTTCGGACTAGGCGTATTCAACAGCAAGGGCATATCCTGCTACGGCACCAATACGAGGATAGACCGCTTTGATATATTTGACATTTCAAAGGACGGAACAGTAGAGATAGTTCTGGAAGACGTACCTCTTCTTCCTGATGTGTATACCCTTGATTTTACAATAGAATGCGGCGACGGAATACCTGTTGATTACTGCCGCCATATATACAAGATAGAGATACTGTCGAGCGTCGGAGATGTGGGTGTCGCAAGGATAAAACACAGCTTCGGGCTTGACGATAATACAGACTGGAAAAAAAGTAACCGAAAGGACACGGAAAATGGACAATAGTATAAATATAGAGCAGATAATGGCTGACATAAGAAGGGAGATAAAGGAAAAAGGACTTACTTCGGATATGCTCAGCTTTGATGATATTCCCTATAAGAAGACCGCTCAGGGCGGCTCTCCCGCGGAAGCCATAGACTATGTTACTTCTCACTACTATGTGCAGCCATATCAGGAGTTCAAGGGCAATCCCGTGAAGGTATTCTTCAAGAAGGCTCTGCGCAAGATAATGAGATTCTATGTGGATCCTATAGTTATGGAGCAGAACGACTTCAACGCCAACACTGCCATAGCCGTAAAAGCAATATCAGAGGACAAGTCAAAGGATATGTGCAACAGGGTCGAGACCCTTGAAATAGTAAACAAAGAGCTTGCAAAGCGCCTTGAAAAGCTGGAGCGTGAGAACGCGGAGCTCCGCAGCATGATAACAAAGGAGCAGGCATAATGCGCGTAGTACAGCTCCTTCCCACCCTCTCATTCGGCGACGCTATAGGCAATGACACTATCGCTCTTAAAGGCGTTATCAGCGAGATGGGATATTCCACTGATATATACGCTGAGAATATCGACAAGCGGCTGCCCGGCGGTCTTGCGAAAAAAGTTGACAAGCTCCGTGATCTGAAAAAGGACGACGTCCTTATATACCACAAGTCTACCGGCACAGACCTTACCTTCAAGCTCGAAAAGTATAAGTGCCGCAGGATAATGGTGTATCACAATATCACGCCGGCTGAGTTTTTCCGCTCCTACAGCGTACCTGCCACACAGCTCACGGAGCTCGGCTACAAGGGCGTTGAGTTCCTCAGGGATAAAGTGGACTATGTACTGGCGGTATCGGCGTACAATAAGTCCGAGCTGCTGAAAATGGGTTATACCTGCCCTATAGATATCAGACCGATACTTATAAAGTTTGATGACTACAGGCAGGCTCCTGATGAAGCTGTGATAAAAAAATACAGCGACGGAAAGAAGAATATTATCTTTGTGGGACGTATCGCTCCGAATAAGAAACAGGAAAACGTCATAAGGGCATTTTACAGCTACAAGAAGCTCAATCCGGAATCAAGGCTGATACTTGTTGGCTCTGCCAGGGGCATGGAAAACTACCGTGACCGTCTTGCGAAGTACGCAAGGGCTCTCGGTATAGGCGATGACGTTGTCTTTCCGGGACATATAAAGTTCAGCGAGATACTTGCGTATTATCACCTTGCCGACGCATTCGTGTGCATGAGCGAGCATGAGGGCTTCTGCGTACCGCTGGTGGAAGCGATGTTTTTCGATGTCCCTATAATCGCTTATGATACAAGTGCAATATCAGATACCCTCGGCGGCAGCGGAGTGCTCCTTGACAGCAATGACCCCGTATACGCGGCGGCTGTTATGGACAGGGTGCTCACGGACGACAAGCTCCGGGAGAGTATAATCGCAGGTCAGCGCAGACGTCTTGAGGACTTCTCCTATGAGAACGTCAGGGCTGTATTCGAGAGGGAGCTCAGGGACTTCATAGACGGCAGAAAAGGATAAGGAAATGAAAAAAATAGGATTTGTTATCCCGTGGTACAGCGAGAAGATACCCGGCGGAGCCGAAATGGAGCTCCGCGGTCTCACCACGCATCTTCACGAGGCAGGAGTGGAAGTGGAAATGCTCAGCACCTGCGTGAAGGAGTTCTCCGCTGACTGGAACGAGAACTATTTCAGTGCGGGTACTGATAATGTACACGGGTTCAATATAAGGCGCTTCAAGGTAAGGAAGCGCGATACAGGAGCGTTTGACGCAGTGAACGCAAGGCTGATGAAGGGACTTCCTGTTTCCGCTGACGATCAGAACACATATGTTGAGGAAATGGTGAACAGTCCCGACCTCTGCGAGTATATAAGGACTCACAGTGACGAGTACAGCCTCTTTGTGTTCATACCCTATATGTTCGGCACGACATATCATGGCTTGCAGGTATGCCCTGAAAAATCGGTGCTGATACCCTGCTTCCATGACGAGCCCTATGTGTATATGGACGTATTCAAACCGGTCTTCGAGAACATCGGCGGTATAATATACCACGCAAAGCCTGAGTACGAGCTGGCAAACCGGGTCTTCGACATGAGCCGCGTAAAGCAGGGCTGTCTCGGCGAGGGAGTATATACGGACCTTACCGGAGACGCTGCGGCTTTCCGGAGCAAATTCGGCATAGACAGTCCCTTTGTGATATACGCAGGAAGGAAGGACGAGGGCAAGAATGTCCATACCCTTGTCAGGTACTATTCCGAGTACGTGAAGCGCCATGACACCGACCTGAAGCTGATACTCATAGGCGGCGGAAATATAGAGCTTCCTGACGGACTTGTAAAGCAGAAGAGGATAATCGACCTCGGCTTCATAGACCTGCAGGACAAGTACAACGCTCAGGCAGCGGCGGAATTCCTCTGTCAGCCCTCTACCAACGAGAGCTTCTCCCTTGTTATCATGGAGAGCTGGCTGTGTGGACGTCCGGTGCTCGTAAACAGCGACTGCGCTGTAACGAGAAATTTCGCCTCAGAGTCCAACGGCGGGCTTTACTTCGGGGACTATTTTGAGTTCGAGGGCTGCACCGACTGGTTCCTGAGCAATAAGGAGAAAGCAGCGCAGATGGGCGAAAACGGCAGGAACTACGTCCGCAGCAATTTTGCGTGGGACGTTATCGTGGATAAATACATGAAGTTTTTCAGAGAAGTGAGCGGAGATAAGGAATAATGAAAAGGATAGCTCTTGTCAATCAGAGATACGGACTTGAAGTCAACGGCGGCTCGGAGTATTACACCCGTCTCATCGCCGAAAGGCTCGCAGGCAGCTTTGATGTGGACGTGATTACAACAAAGGCACTTGAATACACCACATGGGAGAATCACTACAAGGCTGACGAGGAGGAGATAAACGGAGTAAGGGTTCTCCGTTTCCCGGTGGCAAAGCCCCGCGCAAAGGACTTCAACGACTATAACGGGAAGTACCTGCGCTCCGGAAATTACAGCACTGAGGCTGAAAAGATATGGTTCGAGAAGCAGGGTCCCTATTCTCCTGCGGCGATAGACTATATCCGCGAAAACAAGGACAGATATGATGTTTTCATATTCGTTACCTATCTCTATTACCTTACTGTTGCGGGACTTCCTGAGGTGGCTGACAAAGCGGTGCTTATTCCCACAGCCCATGAGGAGCCCTATATACACTTCAAAACATTTGAGAAGCTTTTTACTCTCCCGAAGGCCTTCGTGTTCCTCACTGACGAGGAAAAGGCGCTTGTACAGGGACTCTTTGACTGCAGGGATATACCCTGCCGGGTAATGGGCACGGGCGTTGAAGTGCCCTGTGAGCCTGATGAAGCGGCTTTCCGAAGCAAGTTCGGCATCGAGGGCGATTATCTTATATATGTGGGACGTATCGACGAGGGCAAGAACTGCCCTGCGATGTTCAGATACTTTCTCGAATACAAAAAGCGCCGTCCCGACAGCGGTCTGAAGCTGGTGCTCATGGGAAAACCGGTATGCGATATACCCTCCCATAAGGATATCATCAGCCTCGGCTTTGTCAGCGAGGAGGACAAGTTCAGCGGCATAGCAGGAGCAAAGTGCCTGTGGCTGCCGTCGAATTTCGAGAGCCTTTCGATATCGGTGCTGGAAGCAATGACGCTGTCTGTTCCCGTTATAGTGAACGGCGTGTGCGAGGTGCTGAAAGGACACTGCATAAAGAGCAACGGCGGTCTTTATTATACTGATTATTTTGAGCTGGAAGGCATATTAGACTATATCTTCTCTCACGGCAGGGAGTACGGTATCATGCGGCAGAACGCGGGAGAATATGTTGACAGGAACTATCGCTGGGAGGTCATAATGAAAAGCTTCAGCGAAATGATAAACGATATCTGTAAGGAGTGAGCATAAGAAATGATATTTGCGGCAGTCTGCTTTGCGGGAGTGGTCTTCTCCGTGCTTGGCGCTGTGATATGGTTCAGGAAAAAGAATATAATAGAAGGTGCGGTACTTGGTGTGATAATGTGGTTCTTTGCGCATATATTCGCAAGTATGGGACTTTTTCTGATCGACAGGTATACTGTGTTCCGCGCAGGCTGCGGAGCAGCCGTACTGAGCGCGGCAGCACTGGCTGCGGCGCTTTTCGCGCGAAGGAGCAAGCCCTTCCGCTGGCGGCACATATGGAAACATGATTTCTCACTGAAGGATATGCTTATACCTGTGATAGTATGCGTTCTCGCTGTGCCGTTCGTAATGCGGAAAAACGAGTTTTTCGGCATGGGACAGGATCAGGGCGTATACCAGACTCAGGCGATATACTTCATCAATGGCGATACAAAGCGTCAGAAAGAGCTTTCGGAGTATGACGAGCTGGAGACCGACGAGGAACGTGAGTTTTTCGAGAGCACTGTAAAGGGCTCTCTCGGCGGATACGACATACCTGCGGAAGATTATCCCGATACTGTCTATGACAGGACACGCGGACCTGTTTCGGGAATAATACACGGTATCCCTACATACTCGGCATTGCTTGCCATGTGGGGAAAGGTATTCGGTATATCAAATATGCAGGGCTTTGAGACAATACTTTATATATGCCTTATCTTCCTGGTATATTTCATATGCTGCAACCTCAGACTTAAAAAGACTGCGTCTGCCTGCGCCTGCGCGGCGACTGCGTTTGCTCCCATAGTGATATGGGTGGCAAAATCATCACTTACCGAGATACTTCTCTCACTTGTGCCGGCGGTATTCCTTTACCTTATAACCGATGAGGACGATCCTGCGAACAGGAGCCTTTCCATAATACCGATTCTTGTATTTGGCTGCTATCATGTATCGTTCTATACAATGCTGCCGATGTTCGTGCTGATATACGGCGGAATGTACTTCTTCACCCGTGAGAGCAGATATGCTGTGCTGATGCCGGCAACAGTGGCGTTTTATGCGGTGAGCTATTTCATGATGAGGCATATACAGCCGTTCTATACTATGAACAACTACAGATCGGTATTTGTCGGCGGACTGAACGTGAACAATATCACGGCGGCGGTAGCGGCGGCGTCTGTTGTATTGCTTACAGCTGTCATCGTGTTTGCGGTCATCGTTAAAAGGCGCACGAAAAAGGATTTCAGCGCTGTCAGGTTCGCAAGGAACGCGGCGGCTTCAAATGGTTTCATACTGCTGCTCAGACTGATGCTCATACTTCCCTGTGTGTACATAATTGCAAGAGCTCTTATAAAATACCGCAGCTGGGGCGCCATGAACCATGTCGCTCTGCTTGGATTCGCTGGAAATGCGGGACTTATACTCATGCCTCTCGGTATAATCTTCGCAGTGGCATATATCAGGTACTTTGCGGAAAAGCCGTCAAGGCTCGTGATTTTCCTCATGTTCTTCTACTGTATACTGGTATATTCCTCGTTCCTGAGATATGAGATACAGTATTATTACTACTATGGCAGATATCTTGCACCGTTCATTTCGGTCGCTGTGATATTCGCGGCCGCGGCTCTGGACAGAGCCGGTGGAAAGCTGCTCATACCGGTGACAGCTGCCGGACTTCTCTATGTTGCACGTTTTGACGCATACCTTATGATAAATGTCGATGACAGCCGCATTGAATGGGATGTCATGGAGGATCTTGCCGACTTTATCGGCGAGGACGACTGCGTGGTCATATCTTCTGATTACGCTTCAAAGCTGTGGCTGGCAGTGAGGAGCATGACGGGCGCAAAGGTCATACCAGAGGACAGGAACGACAGCGGACAGCTTGACAGACTTGCCGAAAGATACGGCAGAGTAAGTGTGCTCACGGCAGATGTGCTTGACGAGGAGATATTCTCCAACGTGTATTCAAACAAGATACATCACTGCGAGGACGATCTCAACAATACCGGCAGGATAGTGCCGTTTTCAAAGAGCTTCTGGAAGATAGACGACGATATCCGTCTGTATTCCTATGACAGAAGCAGATATGTCTATACCGCAAAGGGTGACTACACACGCCTGAGCGGGGTTTCAAATCTTGAGCCCACGTTATTATGCTGGACCGACAGTGAGGACGCACAGATAAAGTGCGGCTTCCCTGCGAAGGATTACGATGTTACCCTTGAATTCGGCGATAAGCTCCCCCTTGATAAGATAGGCATTGACAAGGCGGAGGTCACTCTCCTGCTCAACGGCAGGGAGATAGGGACTCAGGCTATAACTCCCGAAAACAACGGAGAACCGCTGCATTTCAGTCTGAAAAAGGAACTTGTTAATGACGGGGAGAATATACTTTATATCAGCAGTCCGCTGTGGAAAGCGGCGCTTGCAAATCCTGCCGACGGCAGAACTCTGGGAATACCCTTCAGGGCGGTGCGGTTTGAAGCTGCTCAATAACGAAAGGAAAGATCACAATGAAGCTGATAATACAGATACCATGCTATAACGAGGAGGAGACCCTTGAACTGGCATACAACGACCTGCCGCATCATATAGACGGTATCGACACTATAGAGTACCTTATCATAAACGACGGAAGCAGGGACAATACCGTCGCCCGCGCCCGTGAACTGGGATTCCATCATATCGTTTCCTTCAAGCGCAACAAGGGGCTTGCCAAGGGATTTATGGCGGGTATAGACGCCTGCCTGCACCTCGGAGCTGATATAATCGTGAATACCGACGCCGACAATCAGTATTGCGGAGCGGATATCGAAAAGATAGTCCGTCCCATACTTGACGAAAAGGCGGATATAGTCATAGGCGAGCGCCCTATCGACAAGACCGAGCATTTCTCATGGAAAAAGAAGAAGTTCCAGCATATCGGAAGCTGGGTGGTACGGGTTGCCTCAGGTACTGATATCCCCGACGCACCAAGCGGTTTCAGAGCATATTCCCGTGAGGCTGCGCTGAGGCTCAATGTTGTCAACGAGTACACTTATACCCTTGAAACTATCATACAGGCAGGCAATAACAAGACTGCCATGACCTCTGTTCCAATAAGGACTAATCCGGAGACAAGACCTTCCCGCCTTTTTTCAAGTATGTGGCGGTATATGAAGCGCTCATCCACTGTTATCACACGTTCATTCGTTATGTACAAGCCTCTGAAGTTCTTCATGACTATCGGCTTTGTGCTTCTTCTCTTCGGAGCTGTGCTGGGAATAAGATTCCTTGTGCTCATGGCAATGGGTGAGGGCGGCGGACATATACAGTCCCTTATCCTTACCGCTATACTCGTTATGATGGGCTTCCAGACCATGACCATAGGACTTCTCGGAGATACCATATCCGCAAACAGGAAGCTCCTTGAGGACGTGCAGTACAGAGTGAGAAAGATGGAATGCGGCAGGAGCGACGAGGAAATAAAGAATGAAAAATAAAAAGGAAAAGATAGTTATGATAGGTCCGGTATTCCCGTACAAGGGCGGCATAGCCCACTATACGGGAGCAATGGTGAAGAATCTTAAAAAGGATTTCGACGTCGAGACCGTATCCTACAAAATGCAGTACCCTAAGCTGCTTTTCAGGAACGAGCAGAAGGACTTCGCCAACGACCTGTTCAGGATACCTGAGACAAAGTATCTCATAAACACTGCAAATCCGATAAACTGGCTCATATCGGCTTATAAGATAAAAAAGATGAAGCCGGACCGTATAATAATACAGTGGTGGCACCCTTATTTCTCGCCCTGCTACAGCTGCCTTTCGTTCCTGCTCAGAAGGATACCGAGGATATTTGTCTGCCATAATGTATTCCCCCATGAGCGTTTCCCAATGGACCGCTTTCTTACAAAGCTTGCGCTGAAAAGGGGTTCGGCATATATAACCCACTCAGAAAAGGAGGCAGCCGACCTGAAGCAGATAACAGCTTCGCCTGTCTGCGAGGCTGCTGTGCACCCTGTGTATAACGCCTTCAAGATAAAGGATATGACCAAGGAGCAGGCAAAGCAGGAGACAGGTATAGCTCCCGGCAGGAAAATGCTTCTGTTTTTCGGCTTTATCCGGGAGTACAAGGGACTGCGGCATATCATTAACGCCATGCCGGAGATACTGAAATACGATCCTGATATCGAACTGTGGGTGGTCGGCGAATTCAGGTGTGAAAAGGAAGAATATCTCGCACTGATAAAGAAGAGCGGAGCTGAGGACAGGATCAGGATAGTTGACGGCTATATCCCCGACAGCGGCATAGAGAAGTATTTTGCGGCTGCGGATATAGTGGTGCTGCCCTATGAATCCGCTACACAGAGCGGTATAGTACAGATAGCCTACGGCTTTGAAAAGCCTGTTGTCGCCACAAATGTGGGCGGACTCCCTGAGGTCGTTCTTGACGGAAAGACCGGCTATATCGTACCGCCGAAGGATCCCCGCGCTCTTGCAGAGGCTGTATGCCGTTTCTTCCGTGAGGACAGGGCGGAGGAGTTCGCGGAAAATGTCCGCAAGGAAGCCTACAAGTATTCATGGGACAGAATGAACGAGGTAGTTCAGCGACTTACAGAAAAGACTGGTGCTCATGAAGGATAAGCTTAACATAAAGAAGCTGGTGAAGCTTGCAGGACATCTGGTAGTAATTCTGGCACTTGCATTTGTTGTCAGAAAGATCGCAGACATGGATATCAGCCTGAAGGATCTCAGCTCACCCGGAGTGATCGGAGCCTTTGCGCTGAGCTTTGTCATACAGACTGCGCAGATAATCATAGCCTGCTTTCCGTGGCTCATGTTCACGAGGTCGCTTTCAGGCAGAAAGATACCGTATTCGTCGGCTATGCCTGTTTATACACAGTCCAATATATACAAATACCTTCCGGGAAACGTATTTCAGTACGTGGGACGAAACAAGCTTGCCGCGGACATGGAGATAAGCCATGTGGACGTAGCCTGTGCCACTGTACTGGACGTATTCTTCTGCGTTTTCTGGACAGGAGCGGTATCTGTTATCCTGCTGGGCGGCAGGATAGGTGCGCTTATTGAGAAGTACGGAAAGAACCTGTTTATCGCGGGAGCGGCAGGGATACTCATTCTTACGGCGCTTTTTGCGTTTATATGGCTGAAATTCCGCGACAGGCTCCGGAGCTATCTTTCACGCTATTCAAAGGCGTTTGAAAGGAGCAACCGTCCGCAGCTCCTGAGCGGAGTGTTTTACTATTTCGCTCATAACATCGTATCAGCGGCAATGTATATGTCATGTGTGGCACTTATTATACCACAGGCTGAAACGAGAGAGCTGTTCACGCTTACAGGAGCTTTCCTGTTTGCGTGGATAATCGGATTTGTTACGCCCGGAGCTCCGGGCGGTATCGGTATACGCGAGGGCGTTATGCTGTTTGTCTGCGGCAACAGCTATGCGGACAGGATACTGCTGTTCGTGCTGGTAATGCGCATAGCCTCGGTGTTTGCCGACGTAGCGGCATTTCTTATCGGCAGAGTTTATGCTTCCAAAGCTAAGAACTAAGTGTAGGGGCTGATGTCCACATCAGCCCGTCAATAACCATAAAACTTCAAATGACACATTGTAGGGAACGCCGCCCTCGGCGTTCCTTTTGTTTATCCAACCGAAAAAAGCAGCCAACTGAGGCTGCTTTTTTCATTGTTTGTTTAATTCGTCGAGCAGGTCAAGAGTCCTGATGACCTTTTCACAGTGCCTGCACTGCCAGTCGCAGTCGCTCTTCTTGGCTTTTTTATGGAGCAGTTCCAGCTCGCCGCCGCATATGGGACAGGGAGCTCCCTCACCGTTCCAAAGCTTTTTCAGGAACGACATTGCTTCATTGCGCGAGTTGATTTTCAGTTCTTTCAGTGTTATCTTTTCCATAATAGTACCTGTACACATTCCATCTTGCCACCTTGCCATCTTCACATATAGTTCTTGCGGACGCCCATTGGGCGTCCCTATTACTTTCTACTCTCTACTTACTACTCACTACGCATTATAGACCTGCGAGGCTATATCCACGGTCTGCTTCGCGTCCTTGGCGTAGAAATCAGCGTGTATCTGCTCCGCGTAGGAGGCGGTGAGAACAGCTCCCCCCACCACAGTCTTGCATTCGGGATATTTCTCGTTGAGCTGGCGTATAGTCTCAGCCATAGCGCCGAGTGTGGTCGTCATAAGTGCGGACAGTCCCACAAGGCTCACCTTGTTCTCCACAGCTGCGTTTACGATAGTCTCAGGCGGTACGTCCTTTCCGAGATCTATGACCGTGAAGCCGTAGCTGTCAAGGAGCACCTTTACGATGTTCTTGCCTATATCGTGGATGTCTCCGTGTACCGTTGCAAGGACCACCTTGCCCTTTGATACGCTCTCGCTGTTTGCAGCCGAGAGCTTTGTCTTTATTATCTCAAAGCAAGCCTGCGCCGCTTCCGCTGTGAGTATCAGCTGCGGCAGGAATATCTTGCCCTTTTCAAATCTCGCTCCCGCGTTGTCGAGAGCAGGTATGAGGTAGCTGTTGATTATCTCCATAGGGTCAACGCTCTGCATAAGCTCCTCTGCGGCTTTTACGGCTTGGTTTTTCAGACCGTTCTCCACTGAGTACATTATATCGGGAGCACCCTTGTCCTGCGCAGGTGCGGGAGCCTTGGGAGCGCTGTCGTCCTGAGCGTATATGCTTATGAAATCCGCGGAATTTCGGTCTATACCCGCAAGGAGACGGTAAGCCCGGACAGCTCCGATTATGCCCTCGATATTGGGGTTTATGATAGGCAGGGTAAGACCGCTGTGTAGAGCCATAGTGAGGAAAGTCCTTGTTATGAGCTCACGGTTGGGCAGTCCGAAGGAGATATTGGATACGCCGAGTACCGTGTTCAGTCCCAGCTCTGTTTTTACCCTGTGGAGAGCGTTGAGGGTCTCCATAACGCCGTCCTGCTCTGCGGAAGCCGTAAGGGTAAGGCAGTCTATAAATACGTCCTCCTTGGGTATGCCGTATTCCATAGCGCGGCGGAGTATCTTCTCGGCGATAGCAAAACGTCCGTCGGCAGTTTTCGGGATACCGCCCTTGTCGAGAGCCAGTCCCACCACGGAAGCGCCGTACTTCTTGACGAGTGGGAGTATAGCCTCAAGGGAATCGTCCTCGCCGTTTACTGAGTTGACTATAGGCTTGCCGTTGTATACACGGAGACCTGCTTCAAGGACCTCCGGGATAGTGGAATCCAGCTGCAGGGGGGTGTCGCATATGCTCTGTATAGCCTTTACTGCTGTTATCATCATTTCCTTTTCGTCGATACCGGGAAGTCCCACGTTTACGTCCAGTATCTCAGCGCCTGCGTGTATCTGTTCAACTGCCTGACCGAGAATATAGTCCACGTCGTGGGCGAGAAGAGCTTCCTTGAAGCGCTTTTTGCCGGTAGGGTTGATGCGTTCGCCGATAACACGGGGCTGATTTATTGTAACGCAGTTCACTGCTGAACAGGCGATGCTTGCGCGGACTATCCTTCTTGTCTGCCTTTCCGGGCCGGAAAGAGCCTCTATCATAGCCGAGATATGCTCGGGAGTAGTTCCGCAGCAGCCCCCGAATACGGTTACTCCGGCATTTGCCAGCTTTACGGCGCTCTCTGCGAAGTCCTCCGGACCTACGTTGTATTCATTGGTAACCGGGTCGGGAAGTCCGGCATTGGGCTTTGCGATGACCGGCAGGGTCGTAAGAGCGCATATCCTGTCGAGCACGGGGAAGAGCTCCTCCGGACCGAGAGAGCAGTTGACTCCGATAGCGTCGGCGCCCAGACCCTCCAGCACAGCCACCATACACTCCGGGGACACGCCTGTGAAGGTACGCATATTCTCCTCAAAGGTCATAGTGACGAGCACGGGCTTGTCCGAGTTCTCCTTTGCAGCGAGAACAGCGGCTTTTACTTCGTACAGGTCCGTCATTGTCTCTATAACGATAACGTCAGCGCCTTTTCCTGCGAGAACGAGCTCCCTGTATACCTCGTAGGCGTCCTCGAATCTGAGGGTTCCGGCAGGTTCGAGAAGCTGACCGATAGGACCGAGATCGAGAGCGACGAGAGCCTGACCTGCGGCGGCTTTCTTTGCGTTGGCAATGCCTGCTGACACCACCTCTTCTACTGTATGGCCGCTTTTAGCCAGCTTGAAACGGTTAGCGCCGAAGGTATTTGCATAGATTATATCGGCTCCGCTCTCAACGTACATACGGTGTATGCGCATTATAGCTTCGGGATCGGTGATATTCAGCAGCTCCGGGACGTGCTCGGTCTTTATGCCGTGAGCCTGCAGCATGGTGCCCATGCCGCCGTCGAGGAACACGAAGCTGTTGTTTTCAAGCAGGGAATAGAAGTTTTGGGACATATATATCTCCTTTGGTCCTTATTGTGATTGGAATGTACCGATACATCTGAAATTGCTCAGATTTTCCTCAAGGTCGCGGAGAACTGCTTTAACGCTTGGGTCTGAGAGCTTTCCGCTGAAATCGAGGAAGAACATTACATCAAAGCTTCCGTCACGTATGGGACGGTTCTCAATCCTGAGAAGGTTCATGCCGTTTACGAAGAATTTGGTCAGCAGACGGTAAAGACTACCTTCCTTATGCGGAATAGTGAGCATTACGGAGACCGCGTCGGACTCTTCCGCCACCTGAAGGTCTCTGGAAATAATTATGAACTGAGTGCGGTTTATGGTACAGTCAGCTATATCACGGGCGAGTATCTCAAGACCGAGCCTCTCAGCGCAGTCCACGGAGCATATAGCCGCTATGTGCTCCTTGCTGTTCAGCACCTTTTCCGCGGCTGTGGCGGTATTGCTGTACTCGTGCTTTTTCAGCCTTGTTCTGGTGAGGAATACCTCGCACTGTGAGAGAGCCTGCCTGTGGGAGTAAACACAGGTTATATCCTCGATTTTCGTGCCTTTTTTTGCGGCAAGGCAGTGATTTATCTCAAGAGTGACCATTTTTACGATGTAAAACGGGTATTTTGCCATGAGGTCGTAGGTGCTGTCCACAGAGCCCGCTGTGGAGTTCTGCACGGGAAGAACGCCGTAGTCCACCTCGCCTGCCTGTACCGCCTTGAAAACGTCCTCGAATGACGGATAGAAGGTGAACTCCCTTTCGCCGAAGACAGTTCTTGCCGCAGCTTCGGAATTAGCGCCCGAAGTACCCTGACAGCCCACTTTTTCCGCGCTTGCGAAGTCGGGAGAGGTATAGCTGTAATCCTTTGATCCCGTTATCATTGAGCGGTTCTGCAGTATCTTGCTGATGTCCATTATATTGGTGAAAAGGGCGGTAGTTCCGTTTTCAAGCTCCTTATTGCCTGTCAGCTCCTTTATGCGGTCGATGATCTCCTGTTCACGTCCGCCCTGAAAGACGGGCATATTGTGCTTTTTCTTGAAGTCGGCAACATCCCTGCAAAGCTCCATTCGCTTCATAAAGAGTGAAAGGATACCGCTGTCTATTTCATCTATTCCGTCACGAAGCTGTTTAAGATCCATATAAAAAATACCTCCGATTTAAGACCTTGGCTTTCAGCCCTTTGCTCTCCGGCATAGGCAGCTGACGGCTGAAGGCTAAAGCCCATTGATATACCTCACATATTATAGCATTTATTTTTGTAGAAATCAATAAAAAAGGGATAAATATATTGCAAAGGTCACTTGTTTTATGTTATAATGATATAGTGTATGGTGAGAAACTATAGTCACATGAACTTTTAAACAAAAAAACAGGTAAAAAACATTGAAAAAAGTCAGAATACTGGGAATTGATCCGGGATATGCGATAGTCGGGTTCGGAGTCCTCGATTACGACGGCGTAAGGTTCACTCCCATAGAGTACGGGGCAGTGCTGACAGAAGCCGGAACGCCCTTCCCTGAGCGGCTCAGGGCTATACACGAGGATATAGAGTTCATTTTCGAGAAGTATTCTCCCGAATGTATGGCGGTGGAGCGGCTCTACTTCACAACGAACCAGAAAACGGCGATAGATGTCGCCCAGGCACGCGGCATAACTGTTCTGTCGGCTGCAAAGAGGAATATCCCCGTGTCGGAGTATACTCCCCTGCAGGTAAAGCAGTCGGTGGTAGGCTACGGAAAGGCTGAAAAGAAGCAGGTCATGGAAATGACAAGGCAGATACTCGGTCTTGCGCAGATACCAAAGCCGGACGACGCTGCCGACGCCCTTGCCATAGCCATATGTCACGGGCACAGCATAAGGTGGAGCTGAAAAAAACGGGAATGGAGAATTGAGAATCAATGATATACAGTGTAAAAGGTACCCTTACGGTGAAGGAGCTCGGCTTTGCGGTGATAGAATGCGGCGGAGTGGGCTACGGCTGCCGTACTTCATACAATACCGTCGCTCAGCTGGGCGATATCGGCAGCGAGGCAAAGCTGTACACCTATCTCTACGTCAGGGAGGACGTTGTGGAGCTCTTCGGCTTCGCGACGCTTCAGGAGCTCAGCTGCTTCAAGCTGCTCATATCCGTATCCGGCGTGGGACCCAAGGCCGCAACGGCGATACTCTCGGACGTTACTCCGGAGAAGTTCGCGCTGCTTGTTGCTTCGGGAGACAGCAAGGCGTTCACAAAGACAAAGGGCATAGGCGCAAAAACAGCCCAGAGGCTCGTTCTTGAGCTGAAGGACAAGATATCCTCGGAATCCATAAGCGGAAGCATAAGCAGCGACGCCGCAGTGCTTGCGAGCATACCGTCAGGTGAAGCTTCATCGTCCGTATCCGAGGCTCTCGAAGCGCTTATGGTGCTGGGATATTCACAGGGAGAGACGGCGCCTATACTCGGCAGGCTCGATCCGTCCCTCAGTACACAGGAGCTTATAAAGGAAACACTCAGATTAATGGCAGCAAAAAATATGCGCTAAGAAAATATACAAGTAAGGAAGGTTACTGTTATGATGAATCTTGACGAATTGCTGAAAGCGGCAATAAAGGACCCCTCACAGCGCTCATTGTTCTTGCAGACTCTTATCAAGAGCGATGTGTACGTTATATGCAAGAATCCTGTCAAGCAGGAACGCGACCGCGCAGAGGGCGGTATACAGCTCGAACTGATAACCACCCAGAATCCCGACGGCGATATTTTCATACCGTTTTTCACAAGCTACCGTGCGCTGCAGCAGTTCGCAAAGCGCTATGTTGACTGCTATAAAATAAACTGCCTGCGCCTTTTCGACCTTATACAGTCGGTATCGGCGGTGCTTAACCCCAATTCCTACGGCAAGGAGTTCTCGTCGCAGGAGATAAAGAGCATACTCATGATAGCCCGCAATCTTAAGATCAAGGCTATCTCCTACAATGAAGCCGATATAATCAGCTATCGTCCCGTAGAGCATAACGTGGATCATATCATAAGAGCTGCCGGAAAATTCCTTTCAAAGCAGCCCAATGTTGACCGCGCTTACATAATGGAGATGATAAAGGGCTGCGAAAAGCCGCAGATACTTCTTGTACTGGACATGATGGGCAGTACGAGAAAGCTGTTCGTTCCGCTGTCAAAGTATCTCTCAAAGGTCGTAAAAGCCAATGAGCATCTGTGCTTTATAAGCTTCGAGCAGGATATGGGCAAGAAGGCTGCGGAGACCGTAGAGCCTTTCTATGTCCGCAAAAAGAGATTTTTCGAGAAATAATACAGAGGTGTTCACTTGATACAGACAGAGGATATGGAGTTCGCTCCGAGGATAATTACTCCGGAAAATACCACCGAGGACAGCGATACAGAGCTCAGTCTCAGACCGCAGACCCTTCATGAGTATATCGGACAGGACAAGGTGAAGGAAAACCTCGCCATATATATCGAGGCTGCAAAGCGAAGGAGCGAGCCCCTCGACCATGTGCTGCTGTACGGTCCTCCCGGACTTGGAAAGACCACTCTTTCGTCAATAATAGCACATGAGCTCGGTGTGAACCTCCGCGTTACCACAGGTCCGGCTATCGAAAAGCCCGGCGACCTTGTTTCGCTTCTCACCAGCCTTTCCGACAACGATGTGCTTTTCATCGACGAGATACACAGACTGTCCCGTGCGGTAGAGGAGATACTCTACCCTGCGCTGGAGGACAGGGTTATAGATATAATCATAGGCAAGGGTCCCTCCGCACGTTCCATACGTATGGACCTGAAGCCATTCACGCTCATAGGCGCCACCACGAGAGCAGGACAGCTTTCGGCTCCGCTCCGTGACCGTTTCGGCGTTATACAGCGCCTTGAGCTTTATACGAAAGAACAGCTCACGGATATCGTGAGAAGAAGCTCTATGATACTCGGTATCCCCTGTACCTCCGACGGCGCTGCGGAAATAGCCGGAAGAGCAAGAGGTACGCCGCGTATCGCCAACCGCCTCCTGAAAAGAGTGCGGGATTTCGCGGACGTTATGGGCAACGGTCAGATAACGCAGGAGATAGCTTCAATAGCCCTCAGCCGTCTTGACATAGACAATCTCGGACTTGACGGGCTCGACAGACGTATGCTTGAAATGATAATCAGAGGCTACGGCGGCGGTCCTGTTGGACTTGAAACGCTTGCTTCGGCTATAAACGAGGAAAGCGTCACCCTTGAGGATATATGCGAGCCATTTCTTATGCAGCTCGGCTTCCTCGGCAGGACACCCAGGGGAAGAGTTGCCACAAGGCTCGCTTATGAGCATCTCGGCATAAAGCCTCCTGAGCAGACCGCTGAGCCCGAAGACGGACAGATGAGCTTCTGACGACGCTCCCGTAAAGGGAGAAGGGGTAGAAAATGCTGATAAAAGGTTCAAGGAGATACAATCTCAGACACAACAGCGAGAGAGCCGGACAGCCGGAATTTGGCAGAATGATAAACGGACAGGGGCTTGGACTCGTATCACGGTTCAGATACGGCATATGTCCCATGAGTTTCAACGGCTGCGAGGTCATTGCCGTACACAATGCGCTCATTTACCTTGGCAAGCCCCAGCCGCTGAAGGACGTCGCTTTCTATATGGAGCGCTTCCGCGTGCTGATGGGTTTTTTCGGCTGTAACGCCTATCGGCTCGGAAAGGCACTTGAACATTTCGGAGCAGACTATACCCGTGAAAAAAATGCGGATAACGCAAAGGCTTTCATAATCACTTTCTGGACAAAGCGTCCCCTGTTTTCAATGATACACACGGTGCTGTGTGTGAGGGAAGCGGGTATGATAAAGGTATATAACCGCTACAACAACGTGGGCACTGTCGAGCTGTGCAGCAGCGTTGAAGAGGTAGCAGGGAAATACCGCCCCATAGCGGTGTACAAGATCAGTTGAGAGTTTAGAGTGGAGAGTTGAAAGCCGGCTCTGAACCGAGCTTTATCAAAGACCTTTTTAGGAAGTGTGCTGCTCAGATAAATTCAATTCGGAATTCGTAATTCGGAATGCGGAATTGAATGTGTCGGCTTACGCCGACGGATTATAGAATTATTCTGATCCTGTTCGCCGAATGGCGAACACCTAATAATTCCTAATTCCGAAATCCTAATTCCGCATCATAATTCTCAACTCATAAGAAGGAGATCTTATTAATGGCAAGATTGTTCGGTACTGACGGACCGAGAGGTATTGCGGTGACCGACCTCACCTGCGAGCTGGCAATGCAGACCGGAAGGGCTGCCGCCACAGTGCTTGCGAATAAAGGCGGCAAAAGGACCAGAATACTCATCGGCAAGGATACGAGGATATCTTCCGACGCGCTGGAAGCAGCGGTATGCGCGGGAATATGCTCGGTCGGTGCGGACGCGGAGCTGCTGGGGATAGTTCCTACACCTGCGGTGGCTCATCTTATAAGCGCTCATGAAGCGGACGGAGGGATAATGATATCCGGAAGCCATAACAGCGCGGAATTCAACGGACTGAAAATATTCTGCGGCAAGGGTCATAAGGTGATGGAGGAGGCAGAGGACGAGATAGAACGTCTTGTGCTCTATGCTCCGGAGGAGATGAAGTCCCGCAAAAACGAAGAGGTGGGACGTATCATACATTCCGAAAGCTCTGCCGCGGCTGAATACATCGAACACGTAAAAAAGGCGGCAGACACCGACCTCAGCGGACTGAGGGTGGCTCTTGACTGCGCCAACGGCTGCGCGGCATATACTGCCGGAAAGCTTTTCAGCGACCTTGGCGCGGAGGTGCTTGTGATATCCGACAAGCCGGACGGCACCAATATAAACAGGGACTGCGGCAGCACCCACGCTCAGCATCTCATGGAATATGTGGTGGAAAACGGCTGCGACTGCGGTTTTGCCTTTGACGGCGACGCCGACCGCTGTATCGCCGTGGACGAACAGGGCTGCATGATAGACGGCGACAGACAGCTTGCCATTTTTGCGCAGAGCATGAAAAATGACGGTACTCTTGAAAATGATACCGCCGTCATAACATCTATGAGCAGTCTCGGACTGCGTAAATACGCCGCAGCAAATGGTATAAATCTGGTCAGTTCCGGAGCAGGCGCACGGTATGTGCTGGAGCGTATGCTTGAGGGCAGCTATAAGCTGGGCGGTGAGCCGAACGGACATATCATATTCCTCAATGACAGCGGAACAGGTGACGGACAGCTTGCAGGCGCAAGGCTCATGGGCATAATTAAGAGGAGCGGCCTCAGACTCAGCAGTCTTGCGAATGATATACCGGCATATCCGCAGGTAAAGCTGAATGTAAAGATAACACCGCGGTTCAGGGAGCTTTGGAAAAACGAGAAGAGCATAACGGAGCTCATTGAGCGTTTCGAGAAGGAGCTCGGCAGCGAGGGCAGGATAATGGTCCGTGAAAGCGGAAAGGAGCCTATCGTCCGTATAATGACCGAGGGCACAGACTTCGGCAGGATAAATGATATGGCTGTGGAGATAGCTCGGCAGATCAAGGAATGTGACGAATCCAGAGGATAAGCCATGAAAAAGAAAAAAGAAAGTCCCGGAGCCGAAAAGGTCGATGTCAGCAATTTGTACGTCTCCGTCAGCTACTGGTATTACAAGGAGAGCGACCTTGCGGCGGCTGTCGAGTATTTCGGCATATTTTTAGTATGCTTTGCTGCCGGCGCTGTTATTATCAACGCCAACAGCATAGGTATAAAGAAAGGGCTTATCAATATTGCGGCAGCGCTTCTGCTGAATTATCCTGTGCGGAAGGCAGCGGCGGCATTGAACGATATCTGCGTAAAGCGCAAAATAAGGGAAAACGTGGATTCCGCAAAGTATTTTGCCGTGACTTACCCACAGTACAGCGGGCTTTGCGAGGAACTTAACGACGAATACGCCGTGAACCCTGACGCTGTGCCCTACCGGGATTTTCACCCTAAGAGACAGCTGGTCATGAATATAGTGGCTCTGGTCGGGCTCGGACTGCTGTTTCTGATAGCGGCGGCTGCAATAATTGCCTGTATATGGGTAAAGAATTACCTTGAGGAATAAAACTAAGGAGCATTTGTTTTGAGAACAGCAAGTAACTGGAAGGATTACAGTATAATAGATACTTCTGACGGAGAGAAGCTGGAAATATGGGGCGGTATAAGCCTCGTGCGTCCTGATCCGCAGATAATATGGAAGACCGGGCGCAATGATCCTCTCTGGAATAACGCGGACGGTCACTATCACCGTTCAAATCAGGGCGGAGGGAAATGGGAGTTCCGCAAGAGGCTCCCGGAATCGTGGAACATAAGCTACGGCGACCTTACCTTCAATATCCGTCCCACCGGCTTCAAGCATACCGGACTTTTTCCTGAGCAGGCTGTGAACTGGGACTTTATGGCAGATAAGATACGCAGTGCAGGACGTGAGATAAACGTACTCAACCTGTTTGCCTATACCGGCGGAGCAACTCTTGCCTGTGCGGCGGCAGGTGCTTCTGTGTGTCATGTGGACGCCTCAAAGGGCATGGTGCAGTGGGCGAGAGACAATGCGGCTGCTTCCGGACTTACCGAAAAGCCCATACGCTGGATAGTGGACGACTGTGAGAAGTTCATCGCAAGGGAGATACGCCGCGGACGGAAGTATGACGCGGTCATCATGGATCCTCCCAGCTACGGCAGAGGTCCGGGAGGAGAGGTGTGGAAGCTGGAAAACTGCGTATACGACCTTGTGAAGCTGTGTTCGGGAGTGCTCTCGGACGAGCCGCTGTTCTTTCTGATAAACAGCTATACCACAGGACTTTCTCCTTCGGTGATGGGATATATACTCGGAACTGTACTCAGCGGCAGGTCCGGCGGAAATGTGAGCTTTGACGAGATAGGACTTCCCGTAAAGTCAACGGGAATGACGCTCCCCTGCGGTTCGACCGCTATATGGCAGGCTGACTGATGATGCGGGAGAATTAAAGAAATAAAGGATAAGAATATGAAAAAACTGATAATAGCGCTTATTGCGGCTGCAATGGCTCTGACGGCAGTTTCCTGCGAAAAGTCAGGGAAAGCTCAGAAAAAAAGCGCTGAGGAAACACAGACCAAAAATATGAGCGAATATGAAGCCGAAAAACGCGGATCCATGAAACAGAGGGCAATAGACGAAGCGTTCGAGAAAGCTGACATGACGGCTCAGCAGATAGAAAAGTATGATATCCCCGATGACTGGAAGGAATTGTCGTTCAAGGGCATCAGTATGTGCGTACCTCCCGATGTGGAAGCGTCTGAAGGCTTTACCGGATCCGAGGAATACAGGAACCCGTCAGGAACAGTCCATATCATACCGTGGGCAGGTTACACATGGGACGAGGGCTTTGGCGGAGATGAGGATTTTCCTGAGATAACCGATGAAAAAGTCCGTAACGCCTTTTCTGAGCTTGGGATAGGATATGACGGCACAAGGCTGTCTTTTTACAGAGCAGTGCTTGCTCTTACAGGCAGCAGCAGGACAGACGAAAACGCTGATGCGTTTGAGACCGCTGTGCTTGCAAAGGGTATCGAGTTCAGCAATGTGGCGGAGGTCTTTGTAACAGAATCCGACGGACATCCGATATATATAAACGGCTTGTACAATGAAGCGGAAATGGAAGAGGAAGATACCGAAAAATACAGGACTTCCTTCAGCGCAAGTATCTTTGCCGATGAAAATACCGAGTATACAGTAATGATCTTTGCAGGTTCAATGTCGGAGGCTCTGAAGATGGCTTCCAGTATAAAGATCATTTAAGAACAGGGACAGATATGGAAAATATAATCGATATAAAAGGTCTTCACTTTGCCTATGAGTCCGACGACGAGGAAAAAAAGCCTGTCGAAGTCCTGAAAGGCATAGACCTTGATATAAAGCAGGGAGAATTCGTGGCGGTGCTGGGGCACAATGGCTGCGGTAAATCCACCCTTGCAAAGCACCTGAACGCAATACTGCTACCTACTGAGGGAACAGTCACGGTTGACGGAATAGACACCAAGGACGAGAGCAGGATATATGACCTGCGTCAGAGGGCAGGAATGGTCTTCCAGAACCCTGATAACCAGATAGTTTCCTCGATAGTCGAGGAGGACGTGGCATTTGCCCTTGAAAACCTCGGCGTACCCTATGAGGAGATGCGCAGACGTGTTGACGACAGCCTGAAAGCTGTGGGAATGTACGAATACAGGCTCCATTCCCCCAGTCAGCTCTCCGGCGGTCAGAAGCAGAGAGTGGCTATAGCAGGCATAATCGCCATGCAGCCAAAGTGTATCATACTCGACGAGCCCACGGCTATGCTTGACCCTCAGGGACGAAAGGAAGTCCTTGCGACTATACACCGCATGAACCGCGAACAGGGCATAACCATAGTTCTCATAACCCATTATATGGACGAGGCTGCGGACTGCGACCGAGTCGTGGTAATGGACAAGGGACTGGTAGTCCTTGACGATGTGCCTGAAAAGGTCTTTTCGCAGGTGGAAAAGCTGAAATCCATAGGGCTTGACGTACCGCAGGTGACTGAGCTGATATGGGAGCTGAGAAAGTCAGGCTGCGACATATCTCCTGAGATAATATCGGAAGAGGAATGTGTGGCGGCTATAGAAAAGCTGTTCGCAGACTGAGCAGGTCTGCCGTACAGGAAAGAAAAGGAGAATAGAATTGGCTATCCTTGAAACACAGGAACTTACATATACCTACAGCATAGGAACGCCCTTTGAAAAGACGGCTGTGGACCATGTGAGCCTTCAGATAGAAGAGGGCGATATGGTGGGCGTTATGGGACATACCGGTTCGGGAAAGTCCACTCTCATACAGCATTTCAACGGACTGCTGAAGCCTACCTCCGGAAAGGTTCTCCTTGACGGAAAGGATATATGGGAGGACAAGGACAAGATACGTGACGTGCGATTTAAGGTGGGACTTGTTTTTCAGTATCCTGAATATCAGATATTCGAGGAGACTGTCTACAAGGACATCGCTTTCGGTCCCAGGAATATGGGACTGGACGAAGCAGAGATAAAGCGCCGCGTATATGAGACTGCCCATGATATCGGACTTTCCGAGGAGCTCCTCGAAAGGTCTCCTTTTGAGCTCTCCGGCGGTCAGAAGCGCCGTGTGGCTATAGCCGGCGTTATGGCGATGGAGCCGAGAGTGCTCATACTCGACGAGCCCACCGCAGGTCTCGACCCTGCCGGCAGGGACAAGATACTTGAACATATCAGGCGCTATCACGAGCGCACTAAAAATACTATTCTTATCGTTTCGCACAGTATGGAGGATATAGCTTCATTTGCGGACAGGATACTCGTTATGAGCAAGGCGAAGCTCTTCTGCTATGACGAAACGGTAAAGGTATTCGCAAGAGCCGAAGAGATATCAAACATCGGTCTCGACGTACCCCAGATAACAAAGGTCTTCGGAGAACTGAAGCGCAGAGGGCTCGACTTCGGCAAGGAAGTCTACACGGTAGGCTATGCCCGCGACCTTCTCCTGAAGCAACTGAATGAAAGGAAGGTACGCTGAATGCTGAGAGATATCACTATCGGACAGTACTTTCCCGGTGACAGTATAATCCACAGGCTCGATCCGAGATTCAAGATCGTAATTACGCTCATTTATATCATAATGCTGTTCTCCGGCGGGAACTATGCGTGTCTCGCAGTGGGGGCGGTTTACACCTTCGGCGCTATATTCCTTTCGCGGATACCTCTGAAGATGTTCCTGAAGAGCGTAAAGCCGCTGCTGCCGTTTCTTCTGATAATGGCGGTCATAAACCTTTTCTTCATGAGCAGCGGAGATATACTGTGGCAGTGGAGATTCATAAAAATAACAGAGGCAGGACTGAATGCAAGCGTATTCATGGTCATAAGGATAGTTCTCCTGATAATGGGCACCTCCCTGCTGACCTATACTACGTCGCCTGTCACGCTTACTGACGCTATAGAGCGGCTGCTCTCGCCGCTCAGGAAGGTGAAGTTCCCGGTGCATGAGCTGGCTATGATGATGTCGATAGCGCTCAGGTTCATACCCACTCTCATCGAGGAAACAGACAAGATAATGTCAGCACAGAAGGCCCGTGGAGCCGAAATAGATACAGGCAGCTTCACGACGAGAGCAAAGAACCTCATATCCATACTTGTACCGCTGTTCATCTCCGCGTTCAGACGCGCCGACGAGCTTGCGACAGCTATGGAATGCCGCTGCTATCACGGCGGCGAAGGCAGAACAAGATTAAGACAACTCAAGTCCGCTCCGAGAGACTATATCGCCCTTGCGGTAACGGTGCTCTTCCTTGTGGGAGTCATCGTGCTGGGCAGGCTGCTCTGATACGGACGACAGAGAGGAAAACGATGAACAAAGAAGAAAGACGAATTGCTGCACGCATAAAGCTTGAGCAGTTCAGAAAAGGTAAATTTTACCGGATATTATACGAAAAGGGCGTACTTTATTTCATTATTTCGTTCCTGATACCTTTTTCAATAATGCTTTACGCATTCGGCGTGTTCGGGATACACCCTTTCGGTGACAGACAGATACTGGTCGTTGACCTGTGGCATCAGTACTATCCGTTTTTCAGGGTGGTGCATGAGAAATTGGCTACAGGCGGTTCATTCCTGTATTCGTGGGAGAACGGTCTGGGCACGAATTTCCTTTCGCTGATTTCGTACTATGCGGCGAGTCCGCTGAACTGGATATCGCTGTTTTTCGGAAACGGCGGCGAAAGGGACGCACTTACATTCATACTTGCGGCGAAGATAGGCTTCGCGGGAGCGTTTTTCAGCTCGTTCCTGAGGTATACCTATCACCGCAGGGATTTCTCGATATGTATGTTCTCGGTCGCATACGCTCTCAGCAGCTATACCTTAGGCTATTACTGGAACGTAATGTGGTTCGATACGATCGCGCTTTTCCCGCTGGTAATGCTTGGGATAGTAGCGCTCTGCCGCGAGGGGAAGTGGAAGATGTTCACATTCTCCCTTGCGCTGTCTCTCATAGCAAACTACTACATAGGATACTTTACCTGCATATTCTCGGTGTTCATGTTTGCGGCTGCAAGCATTATCGAGTGTAAAGGGATAAAGGACTGGTTCAGGAAGCTGTTTGTGATGATACGTTCATCTGTGCTGGGCATAGGTCTCGGCGCGTTCATGCTCCTGCCTGCTTATTTCGGACTGAAGCTGACATACAGCGTCAACAACACAATGCCCAAGCAGGTTACCTTCTATGAAGACTGGAAGAAGTTATTCGCTCATCTGCTGTCGTATGACGAGCCTACAAAGGTGGACGGACTTCCGAACTTCGCCTGCGGAATGCTGGCAGTGCTGCTCTTCGGAGTATTCCTGTTCTCATTCGGCATAAAGATAAGGGAGAAGATAGCTGCTCTTGTTATGCTGGGTGTTATTGCCGTCAGCTGCAATATGAATATCCTGAACTATATATGGCACGGCTTCCATTTCACAAATCAGATACCATACCGTTTTGCATTCATATTCAGCTTTGTACTCGCCGCGGCGGCGTTCAGGGCTTATGATGTGATACTTTCGAGGGGGATAAAGATATATCAGCTCGTTCTAATGCTCATAGCCCCTGCAACGGTATTTGTGCTCAACAAGATATCGAAGGGTGTTGACTACAGATTTGAGGGGGCGATAAAGAGCTCTGCGATAATAACCGGAGCATTCTGGCTCATATTCATATCCGCAAAGGTCTTTCCCTTCAGATTGCAGAAAAACCGCAATATTCTCCTGACCCTCGCGCTTTCCGCAGCTATGTTCAGCGAGTTCATCAGCAACGCTCAGCTTGGCGTAAAGACTGTCGATACTACGGGATACAAGGATTATCCCGCAAATTACCAGGAGGTCGAGTCACTTCTGAAATATGAGAGAAAGAATGACCGTTCACCGTTCTACCGTACTGAAATGAGCTCTACCTACACTCTCAATGACAGTGCGCTCTACGGGTATTACGGACTTTCACAGTTCTCTTCGGCTGCAAATGTTTCAGTGACTACACTGTGCAAACGGCTGGGACTGTATGCCTCAGAGGCAGGTAACAGATACTACTACAGGACGAATACTCCTCTGGTAAACGCTCTCTTCGGTATAAAATACCTTGTAAAGAAGAGCGGGGACCTTAATTCCGAGGAGTGGGCTTTCGACAATATAAGGACATACGGCAGCTCGAACCTTTACGAGAACCGCTACCCTCTTTCCCTGGGATTCATGGTCAGCGAAAATGTGCTCGATATGGAGGATAACGGCGCGGCTAACCCCTTCGAGTACCAGAATAAGCTCGTCAGCCGCCTGACGGGCAGAGAAGTGGAATTCTTCGTGCCGCAGCCTGTGGCTCTTGCGGAATATGACGGGCTTGACGTCACCAAGAACAGCTACGGCAACTATACTTTCCAGAACAATACCGAAGAGCCTACCGGCAGCGCTACCTATACATACGCCTGCCTTGACGGAAGCTATATCTACGGCTACGCAAACGGCTCAGGCGGTACCTGCGATCAGCTTGAGATAAAGTGCGGAGATTACCTTATCGACTCCGGAAAGCTTATCGAGAGCTATCCGATACTGTTCCCTATGGGCAACGGTCAGGCAGGAGATGAATCGACTGTGAAGATCACATCAAATGAGAAGCACAAGTCGGGAAACTTCAAGCTTATGGTCTATGCCCTGAAAAAAGACACCTTTGAAGACGTCTACCGCGCTCTCGCAGATGAGCAGCTTGAGATAAAGAAGTTAAGCGACCGTAAGATAAGCGGAAAGCTCAGCGTAAAGGATGACGGAGTGCTTTATCTGTCTATCCCTTACGAGAAGGGCTGGAAGGTCTATATCGACGGTGAAAGGACCGAGACTTTCAAGGTGCTGCAGGCTATGCTCGGAGTAAGAGTCGGCAGCGGCGAGCACGACGTGAGGATCGAGTATACCCCGGAGGGATTCCCTCTCGGAGTGACCATATCTTTCCTGTGTACAGTGCTTGTGATACTTTTGATGCTTGGCGAAAGACGGCGGATGATACGCCGGAAAAACCATGCGGCAGCGATGCAGAAGGAAGCGGAAAACGCCCCTGTGCCCTCGACATACAGACAGGGCGCTGCAATATATGACCAGTTCGGCATACCGAGACCGGAGGACCACATCGGCAGAGTCGAGGACTCCGAGGTAGTTCTCTATGACGGTGGCGGAACGGCTGAAAAGGAGGCGGATAATGCGCAATCTAAAAGTAATGGCGGCATACCGAGGTACTAAATATCATGGATTCCAGCGTCAGGACAATGCTGTTACTGTTCAGGAAGTTCTGGAGAGAGGACTCTCAAAGGTGCTCAATGAACCGGTGACAGTTACAGGCTGTTCGAGAACGGATACGGGAGTACACGCCAATATGTTCTGCTTCAATGTAAAGACCGGCAGCAGTATAAACTGCCTCGGCTTCTGCAGAGGAGTGAACGGCGAGCTGCCTGATGATATTTCCATTCTCAGCTGCGAGGACGCTCCCCTTGATTTTCATGCCAGGTATGACTGCAAGGGAAAGGAGTATATCTATAAAATGCACTGCAGCGAGTCGAAAAACCCCTTTGCGGCAGATCTTATGCTGCACTACAGGAGAACATTCGACATAGAGGCTGCAAGAAAAGCAGCAGGATACTTTGTGGGAACTCACGATTTTTCATCGTTTTGTGCTGACTGTACAAATGTTTCCACCACTATCAGGACTATTTATTCCTTCAAAATAGAAAATAGTGGAGATTCTGTGATAATGCTTGTAAAAGGCAACGGTTTTTTGTATAATATGATTAGGATAATCGCAGGCACTCTCATCGATGTGAGCGAGAAAAGGATAGCTCCCGACGATATACCTGCTATACTTGCCGCAAAGGACCGGCTCAGAGCCGGAAGAACGGCAATGGCTCACGGACTGTACCTGAACCGTGTGTTCTACAGTGAGGAGGAGCTGATGAAAGAAATATAAAAAACGGAACAAAAAAAGGAGGTGCCAGCGTGCCGAAGGTTTATGACGCCGATGACATCGTAGATCAGAAAAATCGGATGAAGCGGCAAAAACGACTGCGGCGGTTGATTTTGATACTGCTGGCAGCCGCTGTCGGAACGGGGCTTTATTTTACCCGCGAAAAGTGGTATAATAAATTAAGGGGTATAGGAGAACAGTACAGGACTATCGTCAATTCGGGCAAGCTTGCTGAAGGAAACTTTCCTATAGAGGTCAGCGGCGGATCAGAATATCAGCTCTGCCTTTCAGGCAGAAAGATGATACTGCTCAGCGATACGTATACTTATTACTATGATACTGACGGCACACTTATGAAGCGCCGGCAGCATACATACAACAATACAGTGCTGCGTACCGCAGGAGGACGGGCCCTGCTTTATGAACAGGGCGGAAATGATCTCAGTGTAGAGGACGAGGATCAGGTCTTCTACACAAAGACCTTCGCCAAAAGACAGATACTCTTCGCAAGGATAAGCGAGGAGGGCTATACAGCTGTAGTGACCACTGAGGACAACTACAACTGTGAGCTTACAGTGTATGATAAAAGGGGAAAGTACATTTACAAAAGGCAATGTATCGAAAGAGTCAGTGACCTAAGCTTTATTGACGGAAGCAAAGGTTGCGTGCTGGGATATATCTCAGCAGAAAACGGTCAGCTCATTACCAAGGTTCAGAAGATCAGTTTCAATGAGAAATCGGAGCACTGGACATCCCCGGGTCTCAATACCCTCGGTCTCAATGTCTGCGGATACGAAAGCGGCGCTTTTGTTATCGGCGCAGACGCCTGCGGCTATGTTGACAACAGCGGTCAGATAAGCTCGTATTACTCTTATGACGGCGAGTTTGTTGCAGGCGCAAGCGAGAACGGCAATTCAGCAGTTATAGTAAATAACGATGATAGAAGAAAATACGTCATGGCTCTGTTCAGCGGCGAAAAAGCCGAAGCGCTCGAAATAGTGCTTGATGAGCCTTCAATTGACGTTACCATCTATGAGGACCTGGCATATGTAATGTGTCAGGGAAAGATAATGGCTTATGATTTCCGCGGCGGACTGCGTTCCATTGCGGACGTAAGCGACTCATATACCGGCTTTGTACGCAGCGATGATCATATTTTCCTGATGGGCTACAATAAAATAGACCGTATAGATTATGAAAGCTGACTCTTATCAAGGATCAATTCTATTACCCGAAAGGAGGCAGCGTCATCGGATGTGATAGGCGCGAAATAGTATGGGAGAACAATTTTGGTGGTTTTACGATGTTATCGTAATAGCTGTAGCAGCCCTGTGCATATTTATTACAGCAAAGAAGGGTCTGCTCAAGGCGTCATTTGCAGTAGTAGGCTATATTCTGGCAGTATTTGTCAGCTTTTCAATCAGTTCGGGGATAGCTGACAAAATAACCGAGGATGCCATAAGGGGAAGCAATTCCCAGAAGATGCACCAGACGCTTTATGATTACAAGTATTCGGAAGAGCTTGCAGCAAAGATCGAGGGACTGAAATACAATATCTATGTAAGTCCGAGTGCCCTTGAGGACGTCTACAGCTCAGGCGAAGATGTTGACTATAATATCTATGATTTCCTGAATAAGCTCAGCAATAAGAAAGTCGATGAGGAAGAAGTATTCTACGAAAAGCTCCATAACTGCTATGCGGAAGCGGCAAAATCCCTCATCTCAAGGCAGCTGAATCAGTATTCGGCAGAATATGCTGCAAATGAGATCAGAAAGGATCCGCAGACATTCTGGCAGTTCCTGAAGATCATAAGCGATCCGGAGAATTCACAGCCGGGTGCAAATTTCCTTGTGGATCATTATCTTATGACGCCTTACAGGACTTATATCAGGCTTATTGTATATCTTATAGCGTTTGTACTTATCCTGCTCGCAGCGCTTGCCATAGCACACGCTGCCGCAAGGAACGACCATACGGACAATGGTGCGGTAACATATATTTTCTGCGGTATAATAGGTATCGCAAAGGCTGCGGCGATAGTATTCGCCATTGCAGTGATCATAAGACTGTATGTGATTATGGGCAGCAATAAAATGCTGTTCTTCAATCATGATGTAATTGAGAAGAGCTATATTTTCAAGTATTTCTATCAGATCGTGCAGAAATGGTAGTATACCGGATATGATGCGATATGCCGTTCACTCCGCTTTTACGCGGAGATGCGGTCATAACTAACTACAGGAGGAACTGCCTGATGATAATGTGCAGTAAATGCAAAAAAAGACCTGCGGTGGTGTTCATAACCTCTGTTCAGGGAAGCGAGAAGAAAAACGAGGGACTCTGCCTTTCATGCGCGAGAGCACAGAATATCCCGCAGATAAAGGAATATATGGATAAACTCGGTATCACCGACGAGGAGCTGGATCAGCTCTCCGATCAGATGATGGGTATGCTGGACGGCGACAGCTTTGAGATGGGCGGTTCAGGTGTGCTCCCTGATTTTATAACAAATATGTTCGGCGGAAATGATTCTGACGGCGATGAGGGCGAAAAGAGCGGCTTCGATCCGAGAAATCTCTTCGGCGGGAAGAGCTCAGACGATGAAAAGTTTTCAGACAACAAGGAAAAAAAGGGACCTCCCTTCGGCAGAGGCAAGGATAAAAAAATAAAGGAGCCGAAATTCCTCGGCAGCTACTGCACTAACCTCTCACAGAAAGCGGCTGACGGCAAGCTTGACAATATCATCGGAAGAGATATGGAGATAGACCGCGTCATACAGATCCTTTCAAGGCGTACCAAGAACAATCCATGTCTTATCGGTGAGCCCGGCGTCGGCAAGACCGCTATCGCCGAAGGCATTGCCCTGCGCATAAACGAGGGAAATGTTCCCTTCAACCTTGCGGACAAGAAAATATACCTCCTTGACCTTACTGCTCTCGTTGCGGGAACTCAGTTCCGCGGACAGTTCGAGAGCCGTGTGAAGGGACTTGTTGACGAGGTAAAGCGCGAGGGAAATATCATACTCTTTATCGACGAGGTCCATAATCTTGTGGGCGCAGGTGACTCGGAGGGTTCCATGAACGCCGCGAATATCCTGAAGCCGGCACTTTCAAGAGGCGAGGTACAGGTAATAGGTGCGACCACATTCGGCGAGTACCGCAAGTATATCGAAAAGGACTCCGCTCTGGAGCGCCGTTTCCAGCCTGTTACAGTAAACGAGCCCACTATAGAGGATACAGTAAGTGTACTCGTGGGAATAAAGAAGTATTATGAGGAATTCCATAAGGTACACATCTCGGATTATCTGGTAAGAGTCTGTGCTGTGCTCTCGGAGAGATATATCACAGACCGTTTCCTGCCGGATAAGGCTATCGACCTTCTTGACGAGAGCTGTGCCTTTGCTTCCATACGTTCTCCCGAAATAGGAGAGTATGAGAAGTGCAGAAAGGAAATAAAAGTTCTGGAGGATATGGAGAACACCATATCCGAGCAGGAGGAGATAGACTACAAGGCTCTTGCAGAGGTCAAGGGCAAGCTCATACACCTCCGCGAGAGCGAGGCGGAGCTTAAAGAAAAGGCTGAAAACGTGAATGTTGAGGAGTCCGATGTTACCAAGGTGGTAGAGCGCTGGACCGGTATCCCTGCAAGCAAGATAGCCGAGAACGATTTCCTGAAGATAGCAAGGCTGGACGAGGCACTCAAAAAGCGCATCGTCGGTCAGGAAGAGGCTGTAGGCGTTCTTACCAAGGCGATAAAGCGTACAAGAGTACAGCTCAGCAAGCGCCGCAGACCTGCTTCGTTCATATTCGTAGGTCCTACGGGCGTGGGAAAAACCGAGCTTGTAAAGGTACTGGCTGAGGAGCTCTTTGACTCTCCGGATCCGCTTATCAGGCTGGATATGACAGAGTATATGGAGAAGCACTCCGTTGCGCGTATGATAGGCTCGCCTCCGGGTTATGTAGGCTACGACGAGGCAGGACAGCTCACCGAAAAGGTACGCCGCAAGCCATATTCGGTAATACTCTTTGACGAGATCGAAAAAGCTCACCCCGACGTTATGAATATACTCATGCAGATACTTGACGAGGGCAAGGTGGACGACGCTCACGGAAGAACTGTAAACTTTGCAAATACTATAATCTGTATGACCTCAAATGCAGGCTCTACGGACAAGAGCATAGGCGTAGGCTTCAACCGCACAGAAAATGAGATAACCCGCGAAAAGGCAATGAAGGGGCTGAGAGATTTCCTGCGTCCGGAATTTATAAGCCGTATCGACGAGATAGTGGTATTCAAGGATCTTACCAAGGAGCATTATGCTCAGATCGCTGCCCTTACTCTCGATGAGATGAAGGAGCCCCTTGCGGAAAAGAATATATCACTTGAATATACAAAGGAAGCTCTTGATCTTATTGCGGAGAAATCCTTCGGCAAGTCCTACGGCGCAAGAGATATACGCCGTGTTATCCGTCAGGAGATAGAGGACAGTATCGCTGACCTGATAATAGAAAAGGTATCAGAAATTAATAAGATAGTTATATCCGTCAAGGACGGAAGCTTTAATGTTACCGGCAGAAAGGAGAAAGCCAAAAATGAAGCGTAATATCCTTGCAGCATTGCTTGCAGCGGCTTTAGCTGCCGGTATGGCAGGCTGCCTTGAAAAGAAGGAACCCGTAGTCTCGGACAGCGGAAAGACACCTTCTTCAACTTCGGCAGGCGAAAATGCTGAAGGCACGACAATGACCGAGAGCATGGAGCTCATGCGCCTGAAATATGCGGACGTTCCTGAGGCTTCAAGCGGTCCGGTCATAAAGATAAGCGATACTTCCGCAAAGCCCGGCGAAATGGCTGAGGTCACGGTGTCCGTGAACGGTGCCAACGAAAACTGGATGATGTGCGGTATCCATATAACATATCCCGACGTTCTGAAATGCAAGCTGGAAAATGAAGACGGTACGGACTTTTCAGTTGATTATGAGGCAGGTCCGGCTATAAAGAAGAGCGCAGGTTTTGTGGCTATGGACTGGGAGCTGAATCTTCCGGAAGAAATGGTACGCAATAAGACACGTTCACTTTTCTTTACGACGGTGTTCAAGGAAAATGACGGCAGAGACGGCGATATAGCGACGTTCTACTTCAAGGTGCCGGAAGACGCAAAGCCCGGAACAGTATATGATCTGGGATACTACTTCATGGATTCGGATATGTTCAGAAATGCTGAAAACGACCAGTCGTTTGAGAAGTATGCCTTTGAACATCTTCAGGGCGGAAGCATTACAGTAAAATGATAACAGGGAGCTGCGGCGCTTACGGGCGGCAGCTCCATTTTATGCGGAAAGGACAATACATAATGAATAAAAAGGAAACAGCGGAGATAAAGAAGAATTTTTCTGACAAGAGCGGCTTCTTTATAATGGAGCGCGTACTTACGGCTTTTATCGACGCTGAAAAGAATCTTCGCTACCATAATGTAAGCTCTTGCCTTACAATGCCTGTGGAGGAGCATGATGTATATGACGAAACTCTGAAAAAGGTGCTCAATACCAATGTGGGCAAGGCATTTATCGAGTATGAGTTCCCGAATGAGGCTTATGACGAGGGACAGCCTCAGAATATCCTGTATACTCTCCTGACATCTGAGCTGAAGGACGATATCGCCTGTGAGGAATTCCTGAACCATATCGCAAATAATATCGCATATACAGGGCCCTTTGCGGTAATAACCTCATACTGCACCTACACTATCCGCAAAAAGGACAAAAATGACGAGTTCGCAGAGGGCGAGGACGAGATGTACCGCTATATACTTACTGCTATATGTCCTGTGAATACCAGCAAGGACGGTTTTGTTTTCGACAGTGTGGGCAATGAGATTACAAAAAAGGTGAATACCGAGCTGATAATAAGCAAGGCTCCCTCGGACGGCTTCCTTTACCCTGTTTTCAGCAACAGGAGCTCCGATATAAATCATGTTATGTACTATACAAAGAATGTGAAGTCGCCCAATGTTTCGGTAGTTGAGAATGTACTGGGCTGCAGCTTTGTGATGTCAGCAGAGAGTGAAAAGAACAGCTTCCAGAGCATACTCAAAAATGTTGTGGGCGACGACCTTGACTATACTCTTATCAAGACTGTGAACGAGAAGATACAGGAGGTTGTCGAGGACAACAAGGACGATACGGACAGGGTTGTCATTGACAATATAAAGCTTAAAGATATACTTGTTGATGTGGGACTTCCGGAAGAGCGTGTGAATATGGTAGAGCCCGTGTACGAAAAGGTATGCGGCAATGCTCCGCTTACGGCTGCTAACCTTGTGGAGACAAAGACGGTCCTTGCTGCACCGGGAATAACAGTTAATATCAAGCCTTCGGCGGCGGATAAGGTACGCACCAGCGTAGTTGACGGCAGACGCTGCCTCCTTATCGACATTGACGACCCCACTATCGAGATCAACGGACTGCCGGTTACTCTTTGATAATTGAGAATATATTTGCAGTGGGCGGTGCCGGCACAGTCCACTAATAATCACTAATAACTGAACATTCAAGCGGGCGCACACTGTGCGCCCCTACAAGCTGACGGCTAATGGCTAAAAAAGGAGACCAAAAGGTCTCCTTTTTTAATGATTCTCTTTTATAGCGCTTTTTGCTTTAGCGACTATAGTTCTGTCATTTTCGTATGACAGTATATTCGCAGCGTATGAAATGTCTACCCAGCGGATATCCGCTATCTCTCCCTCCTGAGGTGAAAAATCCACGTTTTTCGCCTTGGCAAGAAAATAAACGACTACCTTTACGGTGTCTTTCTTTGGTGAGTAGGTAACTGTTTCTCTGAATGTCGGATCAATTATCACGTCAATGGAGGTCTCCTCCATTATCTCACGACGAGCAGTCTCGACCTCGGTCTCGCCCTTTTCAACGTGTCCCTTGGGAAAGGACCAGTGACCGCTGTTGATATGCTTTATCAGCAGAATTTCCGTATTGCCATGATATTTCCTGTAGACAATCGCGCCGCATGATTTCTCGTGGAGCATATATTATCCTTTCTTGCCCCTGTTTTTCGGGCAGAATAAAAGCAGACGCCATTCGGGGTGCTGCTTTTTTATGTTGTTCACAATTATTATAGCATATTTTGTCTATTTTGTCTATACCCGACTTTGTAAATTTGTAATGAATTTTATCAAAATAAGGTGCTGCCTGTACGGTTCTAAATAATTCTTTTGCCGAATATCATTACATAAAGCAATCTTCAAGGAGGTCTACTTTATGGATCTGAAACTTACCAAAGAGACTGTTCCGGCTGCTGAAGTGATATGCGACAGCGTACAGGAACAGCCTGTTGAACTTGATTATATCCTGCCTGATTACTGTCCGGACGTATTCCGTCTTATACGCTGTGAAGCTGTTCCCGTCATCACAGACTGGAACGTCAGCGGTGACAGGTTGACCTATGAGCTGAGGTGTGATATACATATCCTCTATTGCGGCGAGGACGGCTCGGCGGTGCAGTCCGTGGAGCAGCAAAGGACGTTTACACGCACTGCTGAGCTGGGAAAAAGCGTGGAGCGTCCTGAGGTAAGGATAACCGCAAAGACCGATCATGTGAACTTCCGTGCTGTTAACAAGCGCCGTATCGACCTGAGGGGGGCTGTTTCCGTCAAGATAAGTGTTGCGGGGGAGCAGGCGCAGGAGGTGGTCTCTGACGCAGAGGGCATGAATATACAGCTCAGGAAGGTACCTGTGAAATACGCTGCACAGAGGCTGTCAGCCGTGAAGAATGTACGTGTCGAGGAGGAAATAGAGCTGACCGCTGCTCAGCCTGATATCGTCAGCGTCATAAGCTGCCGCTGCAGTGCTCAGGACTGTGAGATAAAGCTGATATCAGGAAAGCTCCTTGCAAGAGGTGAAGCAGATGTGGAACTGCTTTATGCCGGAGACATAAATGATGAGATGACAGTAGAGCCTATGCGTTTCTCTCTGAGCTACAGTCAGATAATAGACGTTGACGGGCTTGATGACAGCTTTGAGTGCAAGGTGGTGCCGGAAGCGGTCAGCTGCGATATAAGCATAATAAGCGGCAGCGATGCCCGTGCTGTCCGTTGTGAGACGGAGCTGAGGCTGTCATGCACGGCGGTCAAGACTGCAACGGTAATGATAGCGGAAGACGCTTTTTCAACAGTTTATCCCTGCGGAGTGGAAATGTCAGAGATAAAGGCAGAGCAGATACCGGTGGTATACGATGAGAGTATCCGCCACAGCGCAAGGCTCGCTGAGGGTGAGAACGTACCGCTGAAGATATATGCAATGTGGAGCGAGCCTAAGAATATCAACGCTCATATCGGTGAGGACGGGCGTTCTGTGGTCATCAGCGGTATGCTCGTTTACTCTATGGCGGCAAAAGAGAATACAGGCAGTATCACCATGCCGGACCGCGAAGAGGCTTTTGAAGAAACTATTGCGCTCCCGGACCATATCAGCGGTGCAGATGTTTCGGCGGAGGTAAATGTCCGTGGGACCACTTATGATATCTCTGCTGAGGGAGTCCTTACCGCAAAAGCTGATATGGCTGTCAGGCTGTCAGTATACAGTTCTGATTCCATAAGAGCTGTAACGGATATAACCGTTGACGACAGTTCCAGAAAGGAGCGGGACGGCGATTACGCGATAAAGCTCTATTTCGGCAGCGAAAACGAGAAGGTGTGGGATATCGCAAAGCGCTACAGCACAAGCGTTTCCGCTATAATGGAAGAAAACGACCTTACCGGTGAGAGACTTGAAAACGGCGGTATGCTGCTGATACCTATAGTATCGTGAAATATTAGAGCTAAGAGCTTAGAACTAAGAGCTAAGAAATAGAACTAAGAGGTCTGGTTTTGCGGATATTAGTCCTTAGATCTTAGTTCTGAAAAAAGGAGAATATTATGGCTAAAGATATATACAGTGATATCGCCGAGCGTACAGGCGGCGATATCTACATCGGCGTGGTGGGACCGGTGCGGACGGGAAAGTCCACCTTCATAAAGCGTTTTATGGAAACGCTTGTTATACCTAATATTAACAGCGAGTTCAAGCGGGAAAGAGCACTTGACGAGCTGCCTCAGTCTGCCGCTGGAAAGACCATAATGACCACCGAGCCGAAATTCATACCTGAAGATGCTGTCCGTATCGACCTCGGAGACGGTGCTTCCTTCAACGTGAGGCTCATAGACTGCGTGGGATATATTGTTCCGAGCTCTCTCGGCTATATCGAGAACGAGCAGCCCCGTATGGTAATGACCTCGTGGTTCGACGAGGAGATACCCTTCAATATGGCTGCGGAGATAGGCACTCAGAAGGTCATCACCGACCATTCTACTATAGGACTTGTAATAACTACCGACGGCTCCGTTACCGATATCCCCCGTGAGGAGTACGAGGAGTGCGAGGAGAGAGTTATCCGCGAGCTGAAAGAGCTCGGCAAGCCCTTTGTGGTGATACTCAATACCGTAGATCCTGATTCTGCCGAAGCAAAGGCTCTTGCGGCGCAGCTTACCGAGCGCTACGACGCGAAGGTAGTCCCTGTGAACTGCCTGAGCCTCGACGAAGAGGATATACGGGGTATAATGCGTGAGATACTCTTCTCCTTCCCCATAAAGGAGATAAATATCCGCACAGCGAGGTGGATAAATACTCTCGGCAAGGGACACTGGCTGAAATCAGAGATACTGGACTGTATACGCAATGCTGCCAAGGATATAAAGCTTGTCCGTGAGGCAGAGGACGCGGCTGCGGCTATAGCACAGTGTCCCGACGTAATAAAGGCGGAGATAAGCGGTATAGATCTCGGCAAGGGGGCTGTCACCATAACTGCCGAGCTTGACAACAGTCTTTTCTACCGTATACTCGGCGAAACTACGGGTATAGAGATAGAGAGCGAAAGCGACCTCATGCCCCTGCTGTCGGAGCTCAACGAGATACGCCGCAAATACAAGCGTATCGAGCCGGCTCTTGCGGAGGTGGAGGCTACGGGCTACGGTATCGTTATGCCGGAGCTGGAGGAGATGTCCCTTGAGGAGCCTAAGATAATCCGTCAGGGCGGCAAATACGGCGTAAAGCTCAAAGCCTCCGCGCCGTCCATACACCTTATGAAAGCCAATATCAATACCACTATCAGTCCTATTGTCGGTACGGAGCGGCAGTCCGAGGAGCTTGTGATGTATCTCCTTGACGGCTTCGACGACGACCCGAAGAAGATATGGGAGAGCAATATCTTCGGAAAGTCCCTACACGAGCTTGTCAACGAGGGGCTTCACAGCAAGCTTTTCAAAATGCCTGTGGACGCCCGAATGAAGCTGCAGGAAACTCTCGAACGTGTCATAAACGAGGGCTGTTCTGGTCTGATATGCTTTATACTATGAAAAAAGGAGTACCGTGAGGTACTCCTTTTTTCAGCCGTTAGCTTTTAGCCATTAGCCGTTAGCCTGTAGGGGCGGCGTTATGCCACCCGTTTAAAAATATGAAACTGTCGGGGACGGCGTCCCCGACGTCCCGTTGTTACCCGACATTTTATGTCGGACAACAGGAAAGCCGTGCTGCCTAAGCACGGCTTTCCTGTTCTGATTTGTCCCTTACAATAAAAGTTTTGGAATTATATCAATCTGTGCGGCGCGTTTGTGCAGATGCACCGCACAGATCAACATCGAAAAGGAATTATATTATGCGAGCTTCCAGTAATCGAATTCGCAGTCGCCGCTGAATACCATGTAGATATCCTTAACACCTGTTACGTTATTCTCTACTGCTGCCAGCTCGTTCTCGCTGCCGTTGAGTTCGCCGTAACCGATGCAGGTACCTGTTGCAGAACCTACACAGAACTTAACTACTGCGTTGCCGCTGCCCTTGACTGTGATAGAAGATACGCCATTGCTGAGGTCAACGCCGCTGACCTTGATCCAATCGCCCTTCTTAGCCTTGACAGTTGTGTTGCCGACACCGCTTACGCTTATGTTCTTGGACTGGTTGGACATTGTCTCTGCCTGTACAGTCTCGTATGCGTTGAGGTTCTCGATCTGGCTTACACCGTTCTGTGAACCGTTACAGCTGATCTTTCCGTTGTTTATAGTTGCCTTGTCGATACAGGGTGATCTGTAGTTAAGACCCTTGCCGCCGTTAACGCCCATACGCATTTCAAGCTGACGTGAGTGATAAAGTACATAGTAGCTGCCCTTGAATTCGATGATCGAGTGGTGGTTGTTACCGCCGTTATCAAGTCTCTGTGTAGCTGTGTTCTTGAATACAACACCCTGGTACTGATATCCACTGAGCGGATTTGTTGATGTCATGTAACCGATATCAGCATTGCTGAATGACTGACCGTTTACATTTGCACCGCCGGGAACATTCCAGTTGTGGCAGAATGAATAATACCATGTGTTGCCGATCTTGATCATGCTTGAGTCTTCAAAGAGGTAAGGTGTACCGGGATCGATAGGTGTACCTACGATGGAGATCATGTCATCGCCAAGCTTAGCGATACGTCCCTGTTTTGTATTGGCAGCCTGTCCGTCAGGAACACCGCCGCCGTATGCAATGATAGCTGTATCTGTATCAGGGTCATAGTAAACGCCCGGATCGAAGAGCCATGTTACGTTACTGTTCGGTGTGTTTCTTGAAATGAGTTCGTGTCCGAGAGGATCCTTTACATTCTTGGTGAATGTCGGGTCGTCAGCTGTGATAACACCGATACCTGAACCATTGTTTGCGAAGTAAAGGAAGAACTTGTCCTGTCCGTTGATCTTTTTCCATGCTGCATCAGGAGCCCATGCGTTATTAGCCCATCTTGCAATAGGTGTGCCGTTTACTCTTGTTTTTGCAACAGGGATCTGACCGTGGTCAGTCCAGTTTACAAGGTCTGCAGTTGATAAGCAGTTGATATAGCCTGAAGAATAATCGTTTTCAATAAGCTGACCATTCTTGTATGCGAATTCATCAGCTGTTGTGTAAACGTAAAGTCTGCCGTCATATACGAGCCAGCCTGGGTCAGCACCGAAACGCTGAGTATAGATCGGGTTATTCTCGTTTTGCTTCTTGAAGCTTTCTGCCAGTGTAATGCCGCTGAACTTAGCCTCGTACTGTGAGGCATCAAGTGTTGCAACTGCCGGCTTGTTTACAGGGAATTCCTTGATCTTGCCAAGAATGAATTCCTGAAGACAAACGAGGTCTGTTACGTCAAATGCCTTGCTCTGGTCAACATCGGCAGCCTTCTGAGCGTTTGAATCGCTGAAACCGCCCTTGACGATAGCTTTTCTTGCCTCGACCATGTCTAAGGAGTTGATAACGCCGTCGTAGTTTATATCGCCGAGGTGGAGAGTTGTAGATGTCTGTCCGCCGGATGAAGTCTGTCCGCCGCTCGGAAGGTCAGGCTGTCCTGCGCCGTCAACCTTTGTGCCCTTGGGAGCGCCGATAACTTCGTCGATATAGAAGTCAACGTACTCGTTTTCGTCAGTTGTCTCAACGTAGATCTGCATATTGGAAGCGCCTGCGGGGATAGTATAGCTTGTATTTGCAAGCTGTACCCATTCGCCCTTTGGAGCTGAAGCAAGTGCGATCTGATCGTAGGTTGTTGTGCCTGAAGCGTCATCATACTGGAGAGTGAACTTGAACTCCTGTGTGGATGATGAACCGCTTGTATAGCAGGCATTAGCGGAGAAGCTGTAGGTCTCGCCTGCCTCGAATGCTCTTGAGTCAAGTGATAATGCAGCGCCGTTCCATGAGTTGGTTCTGCCGCTTACATAGAGAGACTTGCTGCCTGCGAACTTGGTGCTGCTGCTTGTCTCAACAGAAGCTGCGCCTCTGCCTGACCAGCTGTCAGTTGAGCTTTCAAATGTGCTGTGGAACCAGTAGCCCTCATCGCTTACTTTTGCAGGCTCAACAGGCTTTGGAGTGAATCCGCTGCTGCCGGGACCTGTGTAGGGGATACCTACGCCCCACTCGCTGTCGGGAACGAGGCTTGTAAGAGCTGTATACGCTTCCTTGGGCTGATTGCTGCCGTTGTAAAGAAGTCCGTTGCTGCCCGAACTGAGCCATGAGTTTGCGTCGTTCGGACCCCAGATCTGAACAAGAGTTACCTTGTTGTCGTGACCGGAGCTGTTCCAGTCCATAGCGTGCTTGAATATAGCCTTGTACTTGTTTGCCTGATCGGTATTTGAGTACCTGCCGCTCTCAACGCTGATATCAAGCTCTGTTACCTGAACTTCGATGCCAAGGTTGAGGTAATCGTCCATAGCCTTGAGATAAGAATTTGTATCGCCCCATGCGTTGCTTGCAGCAGCGTTTACGTGGGACTGCATTCCCATGCCGTCGAGAACGCCCTTAGCCTTCAGTGGCTTGAGGATCGAGTTGATGATACTGTTCTTCTTGCCGTCGGCAAATTCGTTATAGTCATTGTAGAAAAGCTTACAGGTTGAAGGAGCGTACTTTCTTGCGTAAGTGAAAGCCTCCTCGATGAAGCCGTTGCCGCCGTATACCTGAACCCAGGGTGAGTTGCCGTTGCCGTAGCCGCCGCCTCTCGGACCGCCGTTGCCGTTGTCCGAGATACACTCGTTACATACGTCGTATGCGTAGAGGTCAAGGTCCGGATACTGTGTTGCGAAAGCCTCGAACATATGCTGGATATAGCTTTCCATACGCTTGCTCATGGTGCTCTTGTCAACCCAGCTTCCGTTCTGCTGGAGGTTGCTCTTGAAGAACCACTCAGGAGTCTGGCTGTGCCATACAAGAGTATGTCCTCTGAAAGCAAGACCGTTCTTTACGCAGAAATCGCATATAGCAGCACAGCTGTTGAGGGATACCTTTATATTTGTGTCCGATGAACCGCTCTGTACCAGAGTTGCGTCGGGCTTTGTCTCGTTCTCACACTCGATAGCATTGTGATCCTTCAGGATTATGCCCTGTATACCGCTGTTGCTGATAGTACCTCTGTTGAAGATATTACCTACGCGGAAATAGTTTGCGAACTCGTCCTTGAGACCCTTGCCCGACGGTGCAGCGTGTGCTTCGCTTGCAGCCTTGTCGCCTGTGATAAGGAAATCATCGAACAGGAAGTCCTCTGTGGAATCGTTTGTTATTTTGAGTCTGAACTCATAGCTGTCCTTTGAAGCTGTATAGCTTCCTTTGAGCTCTGTCCACTCGCCTGCGGGGACATTCTTTGAATCGAGCTGAACAGTAGTTTCCTCTCCTGTCTTTTCGTCGATTGTCAGAAGTGAAAAGCGGAACTTTTCAGCTGTTTTGCTGTAAACCTTTACACTGTAGGTGTATTCGTCGCCGCCAAAGAGATAGAGTCCCTTTGAAGAAGCTGCGCCGTCAGATGACGAAGTACGGCCTGATATCATCATGCCTCGTGATGTACCGAAGCCTGCGCCGGGCTGAGCTGTGAGCTCAACGCTTTCGCCGTCACCGTACCAGCCTTCGTAGTTGCGCTCGAAATCGTTGTATACGATCTCAGCAGCATAGGTGCGCGAAACTACGTCAGGTAAAACGGTAATCACCCCTGAAAGGCAGCTTGCAGCCGTAAGGCCTGCAATCAACTTTTTTACTTTCATACATTCTCCTCCTCATTAATAAAATGTATATTTTTCGTTCAACGTAATGATATATTTTATATCATTTCATGCTGTTACTCTATTTTACAATATTTGTAATGATAAATTCAACCCCAAAAACAAAGAATAGGTGTAAAAAATGCAGACAAACTTAAAAATATGTAAAATTTAAAATATTTTCGGTCAAGAAATTGGTATTTTTTACATAGGATTACAATTGCTCAAAAGGCGGGCTTATGTGCGCAATATGTTGTGAGGATACGTCAGATAGCGGATTTTAAGGCTGCTTCTCGTCAGTTTGCTCAATTTGTATTTACAAATTTGTGTATTGTGACTATTACGAAGATGTGAATAGAATGTTCCGGCACTGCGTTTACAGCAAAAAATCAGGGGATACTATTATAATAGCGATCTGCGTTTTTTGCACCTGTGACCCGAAAAATAAATAAAGCTGCGCGGATATTCAATTAACTATTGCAAAAATCCGGAATTGATGTTATTATAAAACTATAGGAAATGTACGGTTGGTTTTAAAAGTTGTACGTACAATATCAGGCAGGGGGTATACAAATGAAAGTATCAGACGGCTACTGGATGAACAAAACAGGCTACAATGTACACTGGGCTTCGCAGATCTACGAAATAAAGGCGGATGAACGCTCGGTCACGGTCTATGCTTCGGCGCAGTACATCGCTAACAAGGGAATGACTCTCGGCGGTCCTGTACTGACAGTGACATTCACTTCAACTCTTGAAAACAGCATAAAGGTCAGGATAGAGCATTTTTCGGGGGCTGCTCTGAAAAAGCCGGACTTCGCGCTTAATGAGGACAGCGGATTCAGACCTGTCATAAACAGGCTTAGCAGCGGCGGTTGGGAGCTCGTCTCCGGCAAAACGTCGGTGAGAATAGGGTGCGAGAAGGAAAAATGGGACATTGCTTACTATTACGACGGCAGACTGCTCACAAGGTCTGGCTGGCGGACAACTTCACTTATCGAGGAAGAGCCGTGGCACAGGAAGCATACCCTTGAGGAGCAGTCGCAGGAGCGATTCTTTGCCCGTTCCGATAACGGCGGAAATACCTATATACGTGAAATGCTGGGACTGTCCGTAGGAGAATACATCTACGGCTTCGGCGAGAAGTTCACAGCCTTTGTGAAGAACGGTCAGACCGTGGAAGTGTGGAACAATGACGGCGGTACCTGTTCCGAGCAGAGCTACAAATCGGTGCCCTTTTATGTTTCGTCCCGCGGCTACGGAGTTTTCGTCAACAGTCCGGACAGGGTCAGCTTTGAGGTTGGAAGCGAGAATGTGTCGGAAACAGCCTTTTCAGTGCAGGGCGAGTCCCTTGAATACTTCATATTCGGCGGAGATACCATTGCCGGCGTTATAGAACGGTATACCGCTCTCACAGGCAGACCTGCCCTGCCGCCGCCATGGTCCTTCGGGCTGTGGCTGTCAACGTCCTTCACTACCGATTACGACGAAAAGACGGTCAGCTCGTTTATCGGCGAGATGAAGCGAAGGGACATACCTCTCGGCGTGTTCCACTTCGACTGCTTCTGGATGAAGGAGTTCCAGTGGTGCGGATTTGAATGGGACAGCGATAAATTCCCGGACCCTGAGGCTATGATATCAAGGCTCAAAGCAAATGGGCTGAGAGTATGCGTCTGGGTGAACCCATATATCGGTCAGCGCTCGGCAGTCTTTGCGGAGTGTGCGGAAAAGGGCTATTTCCTCAGGAACCGTGACGGCTCCGCCTTTCAGTGCGATATGTGGCAGCCGGGAATGGCTGTGATAGATTTTACCAATCCTGATGCGAGGACATGGTTCGCGGAAAAGATAAGGGCGCTTGCAGAGCTTGGCGTTGACGCGGTAAAGACCGATTTCGGGGAGCGTATCCCCACAGATGTCGTATACTCCGACGGCTCTGACCCCTACAGGATGCACAACTATTACTCGTACCTGTATAACAAAACCGTATTTGAGGCTCTTGAGGCGGCAAATGGCAGGGGGAATTCCTGCCTCTTCGCAAGGTCTGCCACCGCAGGCTGTCAGCAGTTCCCGGTACACTGGGGCGGCGATTGCTTCTCCTCATATGAGTCCATGTGGGAGACTCTCCGCGGCGGACTTTCGCTGTGTATGTCGGGCTTCGGATTCTTCTCCCATGACATCGGCGGCTTTGAGTCTACGGGAACTCCCGACCTTTACAAGCGCTGGACAGCCTTCGGACTTATGTCCACCCATTCGCGCTATCACGGGAACAGCTCCTACCGTGTGCCGTGGCACTTCGACGAGGAGAGCTGCGATGTTGCGCGGCATTTTGTAAAGCTCAAATGCAGGCTGATGCCGTATCTGTGGGCAAGCGCTGTAAAGACTAACCTTACCGGAGTGCCGGTGATGAGGGCGATGGCGGTGGACTTCAGCTCTGACCGCAATACGCTTACACTGGATACACAGTATATGCTTGGTGATTCCCTGCTTGCTGCTCCTGTTTTCAGCGAGGACGGCGAGTGCAGCTTCTATCTGCCGGACTGCGGCAAATGGACGGATATACAGACAGGCGAGACACTCTGCGGAGGACGCTGGTACACGAAAAAGTACGATTACTTCGGTATGCCTCTGTACGCAAAGCCCGGCTCAGTGATAGTTTTCGGTAACTGCTGCGATACTGCCGATTATGACTACCTCAGTGACATGAAGATAGTGGTATACGGTCTTGACGAGGGCATGACTGCCGAAGCCTCGGTATACGACGGCAGCTGCGAAGTGAGGGCAGATATAAAAGCGGTACACAGAGGAGACTGTATAGAACTTACGGTGACAGGCACGGACAAGCCCTTTACTGCCGAAAGCGCACAGGGACTGGATATAGTGGTTATCAGCTGAAAAGTTACTGCATTTCTCTTTACTTTTGCTGTGAATTATGGTAAAATAATATTCGGATATTCAGAACAGAAGGAAGGGATCTCAAATAGATATCAATGAACCTCAGGGTTACAGTGCGGAATATGCCGCCCTTAACCATGAAATATACGACCTTACGAGGCAGCTTGAGGAAAGGGACAGGGAGTACAGGAACTCCACAAAGATAGATCTCCATGATCCCTTCAGGAACCCTACCGAGTTCAGATGGTACAGGGACGATTATTCCGAGATACTGCCGTGGGCGACAATGCCTGAATTTTCAGTTCCGTTCGAGCCGGCAAATGTTGAAAAGAGTGCGATCAGACGTTTTTACAATATAGGCGGATTCACGGTGCTTATGCAGTTCTTTGCTTCGAGCCTGCTTGCCCTTGCCCTTATGGTAGTTATAAAATGGCTGCTCATGAAGCTGAATCCCGGCTCTCCTTCCAGTGCGGTATCGCACTATATGAGAAAGAGCTCGATACTTGCCGCGATAAACCTCTTTACCTATATGTTCACAAATATCGGTTTTGCGATTATTGGACTGAAATGGGCGAAGATAAAGCCCTCCTCCATGATAAAAACGAGGGATTACCATTTTGCGGACGCTGTGCAGCATTGCTTTGCGGGCATATTCATTTGGTATTCCGCTGCAATAATCTCCCAAGGCATAGAAAATATCTTTTCAAAGTACGGCTTTACTACGGAAGTCATGGATATGGATTACGGCGAGACCGGCATAGGCTTTGCGGTAATGGTGCTGTACAGCTGTATAATAGCGCCTGTTACGGAGGAGATATTTTTCCGCGGGGCTCTGATGAAGATATTCTCAAAATCGAACCAGCGCTTCGGAATATTCATGTCAGCCATGTTTTTCGGGCTTGCGCACGGTAATCTGCCGCAGTTCATGCTTGCTTTCCTTATCGGAATTTTCTTCGGTCATATAGACATGAAGCATAATTCGATAATCCCGTCGATAGTGGTCCATATACTTATCAACTCGCTTGTGACGATAATAACCGAATTCAAGGGCAACACGATCGCAATGGGATTCTTAGAACTTGCCGTTATCATCTGCTGTATCATCGGCGTTATCATGCTGGTGATATTCAGGAGCGAGTGCAGACTGCCGGTATCGACTCCCGAACAGAGCCGCAGAGGCATAGCGGTCGCAAAGACCTCGGTGGGCATTATACTTGCTGTTCTTGTTCAGGCTGCATATACGCTGCTTATAATCTATCAGACCAAAACGTAAATGAAAAACGCCATAGTGTCAGTGAGCTTCGTTCACATCGGCACTATGGCGTTTATTATTTTTATGTCAGGCGTTTTCGTTCACAGCTTCCGGTGCTGCTTCAGCTGCGGGAGCTTTTTTCGATATCAGGTACAGCATAAGGGCTATGCCGGCGCAAAGTACGGCAGTAGTGATGAGACTGCCCTCTATACCGAATTTGCCGCCTGTGAGAAAGGCATGGGCTGAGACAGGAACGCTCTCCATGAACGACTGCAGTTCAGAGGAGCCGCTGACGCTTATTCCGTAGATATTTCCCTGAGCGAAGTTCCACATGGAGTGTATAGCGCATACGCCCCATATATTGTCGGAGTTTATCATGTAAAGTGCGGCGAATACGCCGAAAAGCGTGAGATTGATGAATGGAAGCACTCCGAAGCCGGGGTTTGAGATATGGGCAAGAGCAAATGCCACAGCGCTTACGATGACTGCCACATATGTTTTCTGACCGCTGCCTCCTATGGAGGTCATAAGATAGCCGCGGAAGATGAATTCCTCGCTCATTCCCTGTACTATGAATCCTAAAAAGAAAAGAGCGATCCAGCCGTAACTGATATTGCTGCAGAGCTTTATGCGTGTTATACCCAAGGCTGCACTTGAGAGCGCAAGTACCGACATCAGCAGCAGTCCTGCCGCAAGTCCTGTGAGATAGTGGAAGAAGAATCCCTTCTTACGTGCTCCCATTGAGCGTACAGGACGCATCTCAACGCAGCGGCAGTAGAACAGCGAGGCAAGTGTGCCGAATATCGTTGAGAAAAGCGAGGGTACCATTACCTTTGGCGAACCGGCTGCTTTTGCCGCGACCTTCCACATCTCCTTCAGGTCGAAGGTCGGACTTGTCTGTACATACTCCTGTATCTCGGCGTTTTCAAGCACAGTTTTCGAGGAGAAGACTGCTGATGACAACGATTCGAGTATCAGTATTATTATAAATACCGCTAAAAAGCATATTATTATTGTGAAAAAATTCTTTGAAGCGTGTGATTTTGAGGCTTCACCGAACATTTTTGGTCTGTAATCGAGCATAAAACGCACCTCCGTAATTAATTTTACTATGTTACGGGACGAATGTCAAGACGGTCAATGCGCTTTGCTTCTTATTTGACAATATACCGTTAAAATGATATAATTAAATTTAGACTATTTTCAAGAATGAAAGGGGTATGCCGATGTATAAAACAATATTATCGCACGTCGGAAAATACAGGAAAGAGGCGCTGCTTGCTCCTGTGACCATTATAGGAGAGGTGGCTATGGAGGTCATTATCCCTACGGTAATGGCTCTGATAATCGACAACGGCGTGAAAAAGGGGGACATAGGCTATATAGTCAGAATGGGCGGACTCATGGTGCTCATGGCGGTATTCTCGCTGTGCTTCGGAGCTCTTGCGGCACGTTTCAGCGCTGTAGCGGCGATGGGCTTCGCAAAGAACATCAGAAGTGCGCTATTCCGCAGGGTACAGGGCTTCTCCTTTGCGAATGTGGATAAGTTCTCCACGGCATCGCTTACGACCCGTCTGACAACAGATGTAACAAACCTGCAGAACGCTTTCATGATGTTTGTGAGAATGGCGTTCCGCTCGCCTATAATGCTGATATGCGCAACTGTAATGGCTGTAAGGGCTAATGCGAAGCTGTCGGTGGTATTTATTTTTGCCATACCTCTGCTTGCTCTTGCGGTATTCCTGATAATGACCAACGCGCATCCGAGATTTGAGAAAATGCTGAGAAGATACGACGATATGAACGCAAAGGTACAGGAAAACCTTGTGGGCATACGTGTCGTAAAGGCGTTTGCCCGTGAGAAGTACGAAAACAAGCGTTTCGAGGAGAATACCGAAAATGTACGTCTTGCGCAGTTCGCGGCGGAAAAGCTGGTAATACTCAGTATGCCTGCGATGCAGCTGGTAATGTACGCAAGTATAGCGGCTATACTCTACTTCGGCGGTCATATGGCTGTCAGAGGAGATATAGAGACAGGTGCTCTTTCGAGCTTTATCATGTATGTGGGACAGATACTTCTGTCACTTATGATGATATCCATGCTTTTCATAACCTTCGTAATATCAAGAGCCTCAATGCAGCGTATATATGAGGTATTAAAGGAAGAGCCCGCCATAAAGGATTCGCCGGAATCGGGCGTAACTGCCGCGGACGGTTCGATATGCTTTGAGAATGTGAGCTTCAGCTACTACGGCGATATGAATAATCTTGCCCTTGACGGCATAGATCTGAAAATAAACTCCGGCGAGACTATAGGCATAATCGGCGGTACCGGTTCGTCAAAGACCTCCCTCGTACAGCTGATACCCCGCCTTTATGAAGCTACTGCCGGAAAGGTGATAGTCGGCGGACATGACGTTAAGGAGTACTCGCTGAAAACTCTCCGCGATCAGGTGGCTATGGTGCTCCAGAAGAATGTGCTGTTCTCCGGCACAATAAAGGAGAACCTCCGCTGGGGCGACGAGAACGCAACTGATGAGGAGATGCAGGAAGCCTGCAGGGCTGCCTGTGCTCACGACTTCATAATGAGCTTCCCTGACGGCTACGATACCGATCTCGGACAGGGCGGCGTCAATGTTTCCGGCGGTCAGAAGCAGAGGCTCTGTATCGCAAGGGCACTGCTCAAAAAGCCTAAGATAATCATACTCGACGACTCCACCAGCGCCGTGGATACGGCTACGGACAGCAGTATCCGCAAGGCTTTCCGCGAAAAGCTGGCAGATACGACGACTATAATAATCGCTCAGCGTATAAGCTCCGTTATGGACGCTGACCGTATAATCGTAATGGACGGCGGAAAAATAACCGATATCGGCACTCATGATGAGCTTATGCAGAAAAGCGAGATATACCGTGAGGTATACGACTCACAGCAGAAAGGAGCTGATGAATAATGCCTCCGAGAACTCAAAGACCAATGGCGAAGCCGGAAAATACTCTTGCTGCTCTGAAAAGGATATTCACATATATGCACGGCTTCAGGCTGCAGTTCATACTTGTGGTCATCGGGATATTCTTCAGTTCCGGTGCGGGTATAGCTGGAAACTACCTGCTTAAACCCATAATCGACAACATCGAGGACGCCCTGAAAACAGGACACTGGAAGTACGGAAGATTCATCGGCATCATTGCCGTGATGATAGCGATATACGCTCTCGGAGCGCTGTCCACGCTTTTCTATCAGCGTGTAATGCTGAAAATATCAACGACAACTCTTATGCGTATCAGGAACGACCTTTTCAGCAAAATGGAAATGCTTCCCATACGCTTCTTCGACAAGCATACTCACGGCGAGCTCATGAGCCTTTATACCAACGATACGGACGCTATCCGAGAAATGCTCAGCAACAGTATCGCACAGTTCATAAGCTCGGCTATAACTATCGTGGGAGTATTCACAGCAATGCTGATATACAGCTGGAGACTCACCATACTTGTCGTGGCAATGCTCTTTGTTATCTTCAGGGTGATAGGCTTTGTGGGCTCAAGGAGCGGAAAGGGCTTCATAGCACAGCAGAAGGCTCTCGGCAGTGTCAACGGCTACATCGAGGAGATGATAGACGGTCAGAAGGTGGTAAAGGTATTCTGCCATGAGGAGAAGGCTGACGAGGAATTTGAAAAGCTCAATGAGGAGCTTTGCAGGGCTTCTACCCACGCTCATACCTTTGCGAATATCCTTATGCCGATAATGAACAACCTCTCGTATATACACTATGCCGTTACCGCTATCGCAGGCGGTATAATGACTGTAAAGGGCATAGGCGGCATGACTGTGGGAACTGTTGTATCCTACTTACAGTTCACACGTTCCTTCTCGATGCCTATAACCCAGGTATCACAGCAGCTCAACTCGGTGCTGACCGCTCTTGCCGGCGCTGAGAGGATATTCCGCGTTATAGACGAGGAGCCTGAGACAGACGAGGGCTATGTCACACTTGTGAACGCTGAGATATCGGCTGACGGAAAGATAACCGAGACTGACAGGCGCACAGGCAGATGGGCGTGGAAGCACCCCCACAAGGCGGACGGTTCCATAACATATACCGAGGTCCGCGGCAATGTTGAATTCGATGATGTTGTATTCGGATACGAGCCGGACAAGACCGTTCTCAACGGTATCTCACTCTATGCGAAGCCGGGACAGAAGATAGCCTTTGTAGGCTCCACAGGAGCCGGAAAGACTACCATAATCAATCTCATAAACCGCTTCTACGATGTGCCGGAAGGCAAGATACGCTATGACGGCATAAACATAAACAAGATAAAGAAGGACGACCTGAGACGTTCGCAGTCCATTGTTCTTCAGGATACCCACCTTTTCACGGGTACGGTAATGGAGAATATCCGTTACGGCAAGCTGGACGCTACTGACGAGGAGGTATACGAGGCAGCTAAGCTTGCAAACGCTGACAGCTTCATCAGACACCTTGAAAACGGCTATGATACCATGCTCACTGCTGACGGTTCAAATCTTTCACAGGGTCAGAGACAGCTCCTTGCGATTGCCCGTGCGGCTGTTGCGGATCCGCCGGTGCTTATCCTCGACGAAGCTACCAGCTCTATAGATACCCGAACAGAAGCTCTTATCGAAAAGGGCATGGATTCTCTCATGGAGGGCAGAACGGTATTCGTTATCGCTCACAGGCTCTCAACTGTAAGGAATTCTCACGCCATAATGGTACTTGAGCACGGCAGGATAATCGAAAGAGGAAACCACAATGAGCTCATTGCCCAGCATGGCAAATACTATCAGCTCTACACCGGAATGTTTGAACTCAGCTGATAACAGAGAAAGAGGAAATATATGATACTGAAAAGAAATACCGCACTTGTCACGGCTTTTGTGTTTCTTGCCTGTTCTTCTTCTTGCAGCAAGACAGGTTCAAAGGTAGGCGTAGTTGATATACCCGAAGTGACCGCCACAGTCGAGGGCGTTGACGCAAACGACGCTGTGGAAGCCGTTTCAGGAGACGCTTACCTTGCCATAACTGATGAGTCGTGGGAGGTGCAGTACCTTGGCAACAAGGACGTAAACGGCAGCGAACAGCTCTCCTATGAGGCAGGAGTCGCTCATATAACCGGCAACGGCGATTATACCGTCAGCGTAACAGCTGATACCAACGGCTTCCGCTATGACGAGACCGGCGATATCAATGGTGATTATACCATAAATGGCATAGGCTTTGCGGCTGTTATCATTGACAATGCCGAGGAAGTACTTCCGAATGCCATTATAACGATCAACAGTGTGAAAGTTGACGGCAGGGAGCTGGAACTGAAGAAAAAGAGCTATACCAACACCGAGAGCGGCTCGATACGCTCAAATATATTCAATGAATGGGTCAGTGACGACTGCCTTCCCGCCGACGCAAGAACTGCTGAGGGAGCCCTGTTCACTAATTATGATGTCAACACTCCCAGCGATATCAATAACGGAAACTATTCCGCACAGATAATCGACCGTGAGGAGTTCAGCAGCTGGAAAAATGTGGAAGTCGGCTTTACTGTCTCCGGACTTTAAACACCGTTTACTCTCAGGGATTTTTCAAGCAGTTCAGCTTCTTATCACAAAACAATCATACGGGCGGTTTATAATACGATCATGGAAAGAGAACGGCGGCAAGCCGTCATGATCATGAAGTCTTCATTTTTTCATATAAACCACCCTAAAGGTCAAAGCGTCCGCTACGGGCGCTTTTTCCGTATACATACAGGGCTATGCTGCTAAAATAAACATTATTGACATATTGTGCAGTCTATGATATAATGAAGCTATAGTGATTCAGAAAAATATATGACCGTATACGGAGGAAATAAAAATGGACGAAAATATGAAAACAAATAACGCTGTAATAGCAGATTTCTGCGAACTACTCGAAAGTCAGAACGTCTCATACGAGCTTAATCAGAACGACGAGAATATGATGAGATTCCGCACAAAACTCCCTCACCATGATACCGCACCCTATGTACTCGTACATCACAATCCGGCAAACAGTGCCCTCAGTCTTGCTCTCAGCAGGATAGCTCTCTTTTCAAACGCGGGAGAGGAGCTTTATCATATTATCAACGATTTCAATGCGGATCCCGAAAATTTTGCCTGCAAAATGTTCCTCGACAAAGACGGACAGATCATTGTCCTTACAAATGCTATCCTTAAAGGCGAGAATACAAGGAACCAGATCGAGGACTATCTTAACATATGCGTGCTGTCTCTCGACAAGTATCTCGGAAAAATACTGGAGCTCGTAAACAATAGCAACAACAATTAACGAAATATCGCTAATTATTGAATTATTTTCAGGATAATACCGAATAAATATTACATACTGTATTTATTTTATTGTACAAAAAGTAGATTTTTATTGTAAGATCTGACAAAACAAGCGTTTCACTCTTTAAAAATATATAAACTTGTGCTAAACTATAATCAGACAAGAGTTTATTTTTAAAGGGAGGTGTTTGTATGAGTACAATGAAAAAGTTATCGTGTAAGTTTAATGCTGTAACAGTAACAGTTGTTATGATGATATGTGTGCTTATCAGCTTCCCGGTCGGGGTTTCTGCCGACAAAAGCATCGATTACCCCGGAATGGCAGATAATCTTGCGTATCTTATAAATGTTGAAAGAGAAAATGCAGGTCTTGAACCGCTGAAGGTCGTTCCGTACCTCAGCAGTCTGGCAGCGATCCGCGCGGCAGAGTGCGTGATAAAGTTAGAGCATGACCGTCCTGACGATATCACAGATTATTCCTATGACGACAAAGGTCAGAAATATTATGGCTTCGATACTGTCATAGACTATAGTCTCGTACCGTGGATGTGGGCAGGCGAGAACATTGCGGCCGGAAATTCAAGTCCTCAGGCTACCTGTGAGCAGTGGATGAAGTCCGATGATCACAGAAAAGTAATACTTAATCCTAACTATACCCATATAGGCGTGGCGTTATGTTATGTGGAAAACGATACGAATCCCGATCATTACCATTATTACTGGGACGCGATATTCGTTGGCTGCGGTATTGATTTTGAAGGGCAGTATACTCCCGAAAGCACAAGGACCGTACCAAAGAGTTCAGGCGACGTTAACGGCGACGGCGTTGTCAATACTTTTGATCTTATAACGCTCAATAAGTATCTGGCAAACGAGGTGTCACTGAATGACCTTCAGCTGAAGAGCGCTGACGTTCTTGAGGACGGCAAGATAACATCTTACGATGCAAGTGTGCTGAGGAAGTTTATACTCGGCGAGTGCCATACTCTGCCGATAACAACAGATATGGTCATGGATATACTTTTTAAAGGAAATGATTGAGAAAAGGATTTTATAAAAAGGTGTGTTCATGGTAAAAGCGGCTGAGAGATCAGCCGCTTTTACGTTGCGGCGATATAATTTAAATAATATGAGCGCAGCGAACTCATTAACTCTTAACTCTCCACTCTCAATTCTCCACTAAATCAAAATTTAGCAAAGCTAAATTTTGATTTCTTAGTACCAATATGATAATACAATGCCCCTAAGCACTTTGAAATGCTTAGGGGCAATATTTATATTTAATATCCGTTTTTCAGCTTAGTCTCTTCTGAAAATATCTCTTGTGTATACTTTGTCCTGAATATCGTCGAGGCAACTGTCGTAGCGGTTTGCGATGACAGCGTCCGACTGAGACTTGAACTTTTCAAGGTCATTGACCACAACGCTTCCGAAGAAGGTCTCTCCGTCCTTGAGAGTAGGCTCATAGATTATAACTGTCGCGCCCTTTGCCTTTACGCGCTTCATAACGCCCTGTATCGAGGACTGGCGGAAGTTATCGCTGTTTGATTTCATTGTCAGGCGGTATACGCCTACAACAACGGACTTTTCCTTGCTGCTGTCGTATTCGTTGTTTTCACCGTAGTTGTAATAGCCAGCCTTTTCAAGTACACGGTCAGCTATGAAGTCCTTGCGTGTACGGTTTGATTCAACTATTGCAGACATCATGTTCTGCGGAACGTCCTCATAGTTTGCGAGGAGCTGCTTTGTATCCTTTGGCAGACAGTATCCGCCGTAACCGAAGGAAGGATTATTATAATGAGTACCTATACGCGGGTCGAGGCATACTCCGTCGATTATGTTCTGTGTGTCAAGTCCCTTGAGCTCTGCGTAGGTATCGAGCTCATTGAAATAGCTTACTCTCAGTGCAAGATATGTATTTGCGAAAAGCTTTACAGCTTCTGCTTCTGTGAATCCCATGAACAGAGTGTCGATATTCTCCTTGATAGCGCCCTGCTGAAGTAGACCGGCAAATGTATGAGCGGCTTCAACAAGTCTGCTGTCATTCATGTCAGTACCAACGATTATGCGGCTCGGATAGAGGTTATCGTAGAGAGCCTTGCTCTCGCGGAGAAACTCAGGACTGAAAATGATGTTTTTGCTGCCTGTCTTTTCACGTATCGACTGGGTATAGCCAACAGGGATAGTGGACTTTATTACCATTATCGCATTAGGATTATACTTCATAACAAGATTTATCACAGCTTCAACTGCGCTTGTGTCGAAGAAGTTCTTTTTGCTGTCATAGTTGGTTGGAGCGGCAATTACTACAAAATCGGCGTCCTTGTAGGCAGCCTCGGCATCAAGTGTTGCTGTGAGGTCAAGCTCCTTTTCGGCAAGGTATTTTTCAATGTAATCATCCTGTATAGGTGATTTTTTGTTGTTGATAAGTTCGACTTTCTCAGGTATGATGTCAACTGCCATTACAGTGTTATGCTGTGCGAGCAGAGTTGCTATTGAAAGTCCTACATATCCTGTTCCAGCTACTGCTATCTTCATCTCTCTATCAATCTCCTTAAAAATAGGCAAGAAACCTTTAAAATACTGATGTTTTTTGAAACAATATATAGTATAGCACATCCTGCCGGAAAATGCAAGACTTGAAATGCCAAAGAATTTATAAAAAGTATTTTTTACGGCAGAGGTAGTATAATAATGAGAAAAGTCCCCGCATTTGCGTAATGTCATTAAGCTAAGGAAAAGTAAAATAATCACAGGAATCAAAAAGATCCTGTGATTATTTTTTATGTATATAATGTAAATTTTTGCAAAAAGGTATTGACAAAAAGCCAAAAATGTGCGGCGCAGCTAATCAGATATACACATCTGATTGGAGGTTTTACCGTGCAAAAATACTGTAATATCGTCAAAAACAAGCTTAATACTCTTATCAGCACCATGGAGAAAAATATCTCTGATTTTGTAGTTGATCCTAAGAGAGATTTTGTTCGTAAAAGTGAGCTGTCTTTCTCAAAAACATTGAGATTCATTCTCGGAATGGGCAGCCAGACACTTGGCAAGGAGCTTGTAGAATTCTATGATTATGATTCAAAAATGGTATCTGTATCTGCTATCGTTCAGAGAAGAGCTAAGATACTTCCTGCTGCTTTTCAGTATCTGTTCCAT
>JAEEGJ010002007.1_pt1 | contig 179140 bp, 129 predicted proteins | sample 8958761 | NCBI WGS metagenome assembly JAEEGJ01 (sample SAMN16246546, study PRJNA631951) | gut metagenome | biome: gut microbiome; feature: rumen; material: RS-attached | host: Bos | place: Iran: Karaj | collected 2018-10
TGGGTTATATAGAACAAAACCTCGTTGCTGACGAGCGAATCATTTTTAAAGGAGAAATCCACTGGATGCGCTATGCTCGTCCTATCCTCATCATTTTCCTGGGTGTTCTTGCCCTTTATTGGAATCTTTGGGCAGTAATCGCTGGAGTGATACTGATGCTCATTGGTATCATCCAAATCGCCTATATTTATTTTGGCTTGAGTTATGCTGTCACCAACAAACGCATCATCCTCAAGAAAGGAATCTTGAATGTGGAAGCACTCGAAATCATCCTCACCAAAGTGGAAGGTGTGCATATCGAGCAAAGTTTCTTGGGACGATTGTTGAACTATGGAACGGTCGTTGTTACCACGGGCGAAGTTATCAACCGCTTCGAATATGTGGCCTATCCTGCCCAATTTAGCAACAGCGTTCACGAAGTGGTGCAGAGTTTGGACACCGAAGACCCTACACGCCTCTCGCAATTGCAAACAAACAGCAAGAGTGCCAAACTTCCTCACAAGGGTTGCCTCATTATCTTAATCATCATTGCCTTGGCAATTGTCATCGCTAAGAATATCTTGGTTTATCAATACATCGACCAACCACGTCAGGAGCAAAACGATTCCATCCAAAACAACAAAATCGAGGGTTTGGATGAATTTACAGAAAACAATTAAGGCGAAACAACAAGTATAATTAATAAAATGGCCCCCAGAAGTTAAACAGAATACTTCTGGGGGCCACTTCATGTTTACCTTTATTTAGTGCTATGCAACCTCGCTCATTTCATAAAGATGTTCGGGTGCAATGTCTATTGTGCCGTCGAGCCAGCAGATAGTCCAACCATCAAGGTCGAAATGATTGAAAACCTCTTTGTCGCGCAGAGGGGCAAAGAGTTTGTACTTTTCAATAAGTGGCAGACAGTCGAAGATTCGCTGGCTTCCATCGTTGAAAGTTAGGTGCAGCCGGTAGTCATCAAGTGGATGTGCGGCAGTGACCCATTTCAGTTCATTCTTCTGTTCCATACGCTAATTTCGTGTCATGCCAGTTTAAAATGGATGTGGCAAATATACAACAATATCTCGAAAAGTTAATATTTATAGATGGTAAAAATGCAAAAAGGCGGGCGAAGATGCTCGAAATGTCACCTTCGCACGCCTATGTTTGTTGCAATAATACACAGAATGTGTTGAAATCCAAATGCTTAGAATGGTAGGTCGTCGGTGTTGTCGCCTTCCGTGAAATCCACGGGAGCTTGCGTTGCTGCAGGTTGGGTTGGAGCTGCCATAGGAGCTGTACCCATTGGAGCTGCCGCTGGTGCTGTTCCTGCTGGCTGACCTGCGAATGCTTGTGCACCTGGCATCACGCCTGGTGCTGGCACTTCGCCTGGAGTGACGCGATCCACTCGCCAAGCACGAATGTCGTTGTACCAGCGTCCCTGATATTCGCGAGCGTTGATGTCGAAGAACACATTGATTTCTTCGCCTAACTGAATGTTCAATTGCTTGATTTTCTCCTCGCCAAACACGTTGAATACCATTCTGCGAGGGAACTGTTCGTGAGTTTCAATCACATAATCCTGTATCATCCAAGGATTTCCTGTTGTTTTTGCCAAACCGCTGCGTGCCTCAAGCACGGCAATTACTCTTCCTGCTAATTCCATATTGTTTTTTTGATTTAGTTTCGTTTGATGGATTTTGATGATGAATCTTCATACAACTATTCTTTCAAAAAAGGAAGGAGCGAAAAATCACTCCTTCATTTCTGATTTCTCCGCGAATATACGGCTTTTTTCTGGAAAACTCAAAATTCCGTTGGTTTTATTTCCTTTTTGTCGAAAGTTTTCCCTATCTTTGTAAACTGAATGTACATAAACCCTATGTGTATATGACATTGTGTTAAACAAAAAATCAAAAAAGAAAATATACTCATGAAATTCAACGTATCAAGCGCAACGCTCTGCAACCGTTTGCAGACCTTGAGTAGGGTTCTTGCCAGCAAGAATTCCATTCAGATTCTGGATTGCATCCTCTTTGAGCTTCAAGATGGCAAGCTCCGCCTCACGGCTTCCGATAGCGAGACCACACTGGTGTCCACACTCGATGTGGATGAGGCTGACAGTAATGGTATGTTCGCCATCAAGGCAGCGACCATCATCAATGGTTTGAAAGAAATATCCGACCAACCTATCACGTTGGATGTGAACCCAGAAACCCACGAAATCGTTATTTACTATCAGAACGGACGCAGCAGTTTTGTTGGACAGGGCGGTGAAGAATATCCATCGTATCCAAGCATCAGCGATAGTGCTCAGCAGTTGACGATTGATGCAAATGTGCTTCTCAACGGTATTTCTCGCGCCATCTTTGCAACAGCTGAAGATGAGATTCGCCCTGTGATGAATGGTGTCTTTTTCGACATCACGCCCGACAGTGTGACTTTCGTGGCAAGCGACGGACACAAACTCGTGCGCGACCGCTCTTTCACCACTCATTGCGAGCAACCTGCTTCTTTCATTCTGCCAAGGAAGCCTGCAAAGACCTTGAAGGACATCTTGGCAAAGGAAAATGGCGATGCCATCGTGAGGTTCGACGACCGCAATGCACGTGTTGAACTGGAGAACTACACGCTCAATTGCCGTCTCATCGAGGGTCGCTATCCTAACTACAATTCGGTGATTCCTCAGGACAACCCATTCCGCGTGTCGGTGGACCGTGTCACTCTCATCGGTGCGCTTCGTCGTGTGCTCGTCTTTGCCAGCACATCCACTTCGCTCGTGAAACTGCGTGTAGATCAGAATGACCTCACCGTTTCCACTCAGGACATCGACTTCTCCACTTCGGCTGAAGAGCACGTGCTTTGCGACTATAGTGGCACTGCCATGAGCATCGGTTTCAAGGGTCCTTTCCTCGTGGATATTCTCAACAGCATGTCGTCGCAGGATGTGGTGCTCGAACTGGCTGACCCAAGCCGTGCCGGTGTCATCGTGCCTGCTGAGCAGGAAGAGCAGGAAGACCTCCTCATGCTCCTCATGCCAATGATGCTGAATGAATAGAACGTTTAACGTTTAAAGTTTAACGTTTAACTTTTAACGTTTTTGCAAATTATTGATACTAATTGCGTTTAGCGTTTAAAGATTAACGACGTTGCCTTCTCGAAAATCTGTTTTTGTGCATAAAACTAAAACGAGGGAGGAGTGAATTCGTTAAACTTTAAACGCTAAACTTTAAACGAAATCATCAATGAAACTGAATCTTACGCGGCCACTTGTCTTCTTCGACATCGAATCCACGGGTCTCGATGTAAGCAAGGACTATATTGTGGAGCTTTGTTATATCAAGGTGTTGCCCAACGGCAACGAAGAAGCGAAAAACATGCGCCTGCGTCCTGTGAATTTCCGTGGCGAGACGGTTCACATTCCTGAAGTATCGACCGCCATTCATGGCATCACGGACGAGGACGTGAAAGACTGTCCGACTTTCAAGGAAATTGCCAACGAACTGATGGCATGTTTCAAGGACTGTGACTTTGCGGGCTTCAACAGCAATAAGTTCGACGTGCCGCTACTCGTGGAGGAATTCTTGCGTGCAGGCATCAATATCGACTTGACGAAATGCCGCTTCGTGGATGTGCAAAACATCTACCACAAAATGGAGCGTCGTACACTCTCTGCAGCTTATCGCTTCTATTGTGGCAAGGACCTCGAGAACGCACATTCGGCAGATGCCGACACGCGTGCCACGCTCGAAGTGCTAATGGCACAGCTCGACGCCTATCCCAATGACTTGCAGAACGATGTGAAGTTCCTCGCTGAGTTCTCTGCCATGAATCGCAACGTGGACTTTGCAGGACGTATGGTGTACGACGACAACGACGTGGAAATCATCAACTTCGGAAAATACAAGGGACAGGCTGCAAAGGATGTCTTTGCTCGCGACCCAGGCTATCTTTCGTGGGTGCTGCAAGGCGATTTCCCTCTCAACACCAAGCAGGTTTTTCAGCGTGTAGCACTGAAATACAAGAAGTTCTAAGGCTGAGTGTTCTTTGTTTAAAACTCCTCATTTACAATAAATACCGAGATTTATCGTTATTCTCATATAGTTTCGTAGTTAGTTTTTAACGTTTAACTCATAACTCAGAACTCTTCCACATGTTACAAGGAAAGAAAATAGTATTGGGTATCACGGGTAGTATTGCTGCCTACAAGGCGTGCTACATCATCCGTTTGCTGATTAAGGCAGGCGCAGAAGTGCAGGTGGTCATCACGCCAGCTGGCAAGGAATTCATCACGCCTATCACGCTTTCAGCACTGACCAGCAAACCCGTCATCAGCGAATTCTTCTCCCAGCGCGATGGCACTTGGCATTCCCATGTGTCGCTCGGTCTTTGGGCGGATGCCATGCTGATTGCTCCTGCCACGGCTTCCACCATCGGCAAGATGGCGAACGGCGTTGCCGACAACATGCTCATCACCACTTATCTTTCCATGAAGGCTCCAGTCTTCATCGCTCCAGCCATGGACCTCGACATGTATGCTCATCCTTCCACGCAGAAGAACTTGCAGACCCTCCAGAGCTATGGCAACCACATCATTGAGCCGGGCACAGGTTTCCTTGCCTCCCATCTCGAAGGCAAAGGTCGCATGGAAGAGCCTGAGAAGATTGTGCAGACGCTCGATGAGTTCTTCGAGAAGACTGATGCTGCCAATGCATCCCTTCGCAACAAGAAAATCCTCATCACCGCTGGTCCTACCTACGAGAAAATTGACCCTGTCCGTTTCATTGGCAACTATTCCTCGGGCAAGATGGGCATCGCCTTGGCAGAAGAGTGTGTGCGTCGTGGCGCCGAAGTAGAGCTTGTTCTCGGTCCTATTTCCAATCCTCAGCTCTTGGAATCCTTCGTTTTCAAGGCAAATCCTTCGCTACTCCACATCACTCATGTGGAATCCGCCAACGACATGTACGAAGCTTCCGTTCGTCTCTATCCATCGATGGATGCGGGCATTCTCTGTGCAGCAGTGGCTGATTTCACCCCCGAAACCCGTGCCGAGCAGAAAATCAAGCGCAAGGGTGACGACATGGTGCTCCACCTCAAGCCTACTCAGGACATAGCCAAGGCTTTAGGACAGATGAAACAAGCCCATCAGCAACTCGTAGGATTTGCCCTAGAAACCAACGACGAGGAAACGAATGCTGAAGGTAAGTTGAAGAAGAAAAACTTCGATTTCATCGTACTAAATTCCCTCAACGACAAAGGTGCAGGCTTCCGTACCGACACCAATAAAATCACTATCATCCGTGCCGACCTCACTCGTACGGAATACCCACTGAAGCCCAAGACAGAGGTAGCTGCCGACATCGTCGATACACTCTCCTCCCTCTTCCTGTCGTAGTTCTCCACTTTGTCAGGTGTGACGCTGCTGCGTCCTCTTCCCCCCTCAATCCTCCTTCAAAATGAAACGTATCCTTCCATATTTTCTCTCTTTCGCCTTTCTCGTTGCGTTTTCGGCTTCTTCCACCTTTGCTCAAGAACTGAACTGCAAGGTGAAGGTGATTCACACCCAAGTGCAGGGAACCAACACCAGTGTGTTCGAAACCTTGGAAACTGCCATCACCGAGTTCATGAACAATCGCACGTGGACCGAACTCCAGTTCAAGGAGCACGAACGCATCGACTGCACCATGAACCTCACCATCAAGGCGTGGGACCAGGCAACGGAGAGCTTCAAGGGCGAACTGCTGTTCCAGTTGTCGCGCCCCGTTTATAATTCTGCCTACAATTCTACCGTGTTCTCCATGAACGACAAGAATTTTAACTTCACCTATAAGGAGTTCGACCCATTGGAGTTCAATATCAACACGATGGACAGCAACCTCACGGCGATGCTTGCCTACTATGCCTATCTTTTCATCGGCATGGACCTCGACACCTTCTCTCCTCTCGGAGGCACAGAAGTGCTTCACACAGTCGAAACCATCGTGAACAATGCACAAACCATGTCGGAGGAAGGATGGAAGGCATTCGACGACAGCCGTAATCGTCATGGCATCATCAACGACTATATGGAATCCTCGCTTGAGGAGTTTCGTCAGTTGCAATACAAATACCATCGCCTTGGTCTTGATGAGATGTCAAACAATGTGGACCGTGGACGTGCCGCCATTGTGGAAAGTTTGGAGATGCTGAAAAATGCCCGTTCCAACAAGCCTCTTTCCGACCTTCCCGTCATCTTCACGGACTACAAGCGCGATGAAATCGTGAATATCTTCAAAGGGCATGGCACTCAAAAGGAGAAGGAAACAGTCTATAACATCGTTTCCAACATCAATGCCTCCCAAAACACGCAGTGGAAGAATATCCAGAAATAATGTTTATCGTTTAACGTTTAGCGTTTAACGTTTAACGAAGTTACTTGGAAACAGTAATCACAAAAAAGACTCAATATGAAAAAACTACTTGTTCTCATCATCATTCTTGCCGTGGCAATTCTGATGACTCAAACCGTGCCCGACAAGAAAGCACATAAGCGTGCCATGATGGAAGCCGTGAGTGAATACGTAGATGACAAGGCAGAGGAAAACGGTTTCCATTCCAATGTCATCACCAATATTGGCAAGAGCGTTGTGAATTTCGCAGTTGCCACCGCTATCGATGCTAAGTTGAAGGTACACAACTACTATCTTTTCAACACCACCTCTGTACGCCTGAAGGGTAAGGACAAACTCCTATCCGTCGGTGTTTTGGGTCACGTCTTCACCTTCGACAAGAAGATGCTGAGGGAAGCTCTGGAGGAAGGAGACGACCAAGAGGAATAAAAGGGTGAGAAGAATGAAGAATGAAAAATGAAGAATGAAGAATGTATTTTACCACCATCTGGATGGCATTATTGGCTACGCCGAGCTAAAGGTTCTTCATTCTTCATTCTTTATTCTTCATTTAACTTTCAGGAAGTCGTCGAAGTAACGGGAAATGTGCTCGTGCAGATGCACGCGGTCGGTACCCATCATGTTGTGGCCATCACCAGGATAGGTGAAGAGGTCGGGATGCGTTCCTGCATCGATGCAAGCACGGATGAACGATAGCGTGTGCTGAGGTACGCAGGTTGGGTCGTTGCCTCCATAGATAATAAGGAGTCGTCCTTTTAGTTGGTCAGCCTTGTTGAGGCAGGAAGACTTGGCATAGCCCTCTGGATTGGTTTGTGGCGTGTCCATGTAGCGCTCGCCATACATCACCTCGTAGTACTTCCAATCAATCACAGGACCGCCTGCTACACCCACTTTAAACACATCGGGGTAGGTTGTCATCAGACTGGTTGTCATGAATCCTCCGAAACTCCATCCGTGCACACCGAGGCGGTCTCCATCCACGTATGGGAGCGACTTCAGAAACTCCACACCTTTCATTTGGTCTTTCATCTCTTCCACACCCAATTGGCGGAAGGTGGCTTGTTCGAAATCGAGTCCACGATGCTCACTTCCTCGGTTGTCGAGACAGAACATCACGTAGCCGTTCTGTGCCATCCAAATGTCCCAACCACGCACACCCCAATGGCGCGAAGCATCAATGTTGTGCGCATGAGGACCACCATAGACATACACGATGGCAGGATATTTCTTCGAAGGGTCGAAGTTGGTAGGAAGCACCAAGCGATAGTAGAGGTCAGTCACACCATCAGCAGCCTTGATGGTTCCCACTTTCATTTCTGGCACGGCGAATTGTCCCCAAGGCTCTTGGATGTCATCGTATTCGTGGCGCAGGGAACCATTTGCAGCAATCACTTCGTAACGGCGTGCCACCTCTGGCGACGACCACGTGTCCATCATGTAGGTGCCATTGGCGTTAAGGCGTGGTGTGTGCCATCCCTCCTTGTCGCTGAGCAGCGTGCGCTTGCCTTTCATGTTCACGCTGTAGATGGCGCAACCAATTGGGTCTGCCTCATTGCTTGTGTAGATAATCGTTTTGTTCTTTTTATTGAATCCAGCCACGTCAATCACTTCAAACTTTCCTTTGGTGAGTTGACGCTCCAACTTTGCTTGCGTTCCTTTCAGGGAATAAAGATATATGTGGTTGTAGCCATCCTTGCGCGTCTGATAAATGAATCGGGAGGAATCCCAAGGCAGGAACTGAATAGGGTTGAGTGGCTCGAAATACTTGCTGTTGTGCTCCTCGAAGAGCGTGCCGAGCAACTTGCCTGTTGCAGCGTCGTAAGCATCGAGATGGCCGTGGTTTTGGTCACGATTCAGTTCGATGAGATAGAGCGTCTTGGCATCGGGACTCCAAGCGATATTCGTGAAATAGCAGTCGGTAGGGTCGCCTGTTTCCAAATAGATGGTCTTGCCCGTCTTTACGTTGTAGATGCCTACGCTCACCTGATGACTGGTCTCGCCAGCCATTGGGTATGGGTCGGGGTCGAGTTGCGCAGCCCGCGAAGGACTTTCTGCACCTGTGCGAACTGTGGCTTCAGGGATGGAGATGTTCACTTGCGGATAAGCACTCACCATCGACTGATCCATGCGATAGAACGCAAGGAGAGAGCCGTCGGGACTCCAGAAGGTGCCCTTACTGATGCCGAATTCATCGCGATGTACACTTTCGCCGTAGGTCAATGTCAGTGTGCCATCGGTGCTCACGGCAGCCGTCTTTCCTTCCGCGTTCGTCACGTAGAGATTGTGGTCTTTCACGAAAGCGAGATTCCTTGATTCCTCATTGAAATCACTGGCAGAGGCGGTGGTGTCGAGAGGCAGACTCCACACCACCTTCTTCTCTTTCCAATCCACGAGAAACAGATTGTAATAGTTGGAAAACAACACTTCCGTGCGCTCCGAAGGGAAGCTCACGCTGTAGAGGTGGCGCAATGTGCCTTGGTTGCCCAATGCCTCGTTGATGTCGCTGAGCGTGAAAAGCGTCTTGCCATCGTAGGCTTTCTTGTCGATGACCGACACCTTGTCGAGTTCCAAGTGCAGACATTCATCGCCCCACCAAGCCGTGTATTTTGATGGTGGCACGGAATTCAGATAGTAAGTCGAGCCTCCAGGGATGAGGTCTTCGAGCTTGAAGAGTTGTTTTGGACGGGCTTTGATGCCGTTTCTGTTTTGAGCCATAGAGAGGAAAGGAAAAGCCATCAGCACGATGACTGTAGCAAAAATTTTTCTGTTCATACGAGTAAAGCTATATTTTTCGCAAAAATACAATTTTTTAGTTGAAATGGAGATTTTTTTCACACGATTACTTGCCATCTATGAAAATTTTTATCTAATTTTGCCGTTAATCAATACCAAATATTTATCAAACACATTATTTCAGGTGGGTTCTATAAATTATGTCGGATTGATTTTTGAATTGATTTGATTGGATTTTTGTCAGTTTTTGAGGGCGCATAGCGAGCTATGTAACCGAGAAAAGTGGCAAAAAGACTTCAAATCAAACAAAAAGCAACCGAAATGAAATCTCATATTTTTGTAAGAAATCATAAAACAGAATTTTTAGAACACACCTTAACCCTTTAAAACTTTTATCAGTATGAAGAAGTATTTAGCAGAACTCGTAGGTACATTCGTACTTACGTTCTTGGGATGCGGAACGGCAGTTAGTCTCAACTGTGGTTCCGACACAGCATCCGTAGTAGGCACAGCCATTGCTTTCGGTCTATCCGTTGTGGCTATGGCATATTGCATCGGTGGTATCAGTGGTTGCCACATCAACCCTGCCATCACGTTTGGTGTTCTTCTCAGTGGTCGTATGACGACAAAGGACGCTATTGGCTATTGGGTAGGTCAGTTCATCGGTGGCGTTTTGGCAGCTTGCTGCTTGGCTGCTATCGTTGGCATGGAACCAAGTTTGGCTCTTGGCACTCACACGGGTGCAAATGCTTGTCCTAACGGCAACATCGCTCTGGGTCTCGTCGTTGAGGTTGTGCTCACCATGCTCTTCGTGCTTGTTGTGCTCGGTGCAACAGCAAAGACAAACGGTGCTACCAACAACTTCGCAGGTCTTGCCATCGGTCTCAGCCTGATTCTCATCCACCTCGTAGGAATCCACTACACTGGCACTTCTGTGAATCCAGCTCGTTCCTTCGGTCCTGCACTCTTCGAAGGTGGTGCTGCACTCTCTCAGGTTTGGGTATTTATCGTTGGTCCACTCGTAGGTGGTGGTCTTGCTGCCCTCATCTGGAAGATGATCGAACCAAGCGAGGAAGCATAAAGCTTCTTCATCCATCTACCGCGTCGGTTCAGTTGCAGGAATGCTTCTGATGCAGCGCTTACGGGGATTTCCTGAAGCGCTTTCGAGGATTTCCAAAATCGTATCTGAGGATAAACTGAACCGCTCCTTTGGATTTAACTAGTTGCCGAGGGCTCGTTATCGTTTTAACGAGCCCTCGCTGTTGCAACGCCGAGCGCTCGCTATAATTACGTTGAGGGCTCGGCATTTTAGTAAAATCAAAGGAGCGGTTCAGTTGAATCGAAGGACTGATTCAATAAAAACCAGGGGATGGTTCAGTAAAATCGAAGGGGAGCACCCGTTCCTTCGAAGCCTTTAGGTGGTTCATTCCCAAGGGCTTCGAAAGATTTATTTCTGTGTTTTCATCACATACTCGTAGATGTTTCCGTTGGCAATCATCCTGCTAAGGAAATCCTTCAGAGAGTCAGCGGTGATGGCATCGTAAAGGGCAAGGTCATTGGTGTCAATCACAATGCCATCGTGGATGAAGTATTCACAGATGTCGTCAGCGCTCTCCTTGTTGAGCGAAGGTGCTTTGCGGTTCTTCAGTTTCAGGCTTTTGAAGTTCTCCAGCAAGTGTTCGTCGATTCCTTTGTCAGTCATTTCCTTGAGCAGTGTCTTGATGTCGTTACGGATGACAGCCTCCTTTTCAGGGTTGCATACAAAGGAAATGGTGAAGAGCATCTGAGGGAATGGATGCTGGGTGAATTTGGGCTGCACGCCAATGCTGTAGATGTCGCTGTGCTGAAGACGGATGCGGTTGATCAATGCCTCGTTCAGCACACTGCGCAGAGCGTCCATGTGTGCCTGATGGGAAGCATCGTAGGTCAAAGCTTTCTCCCATGCCAGCAACAGGGTGCAGTCTGCCTTCGGCGTGTCACCCTCTATATTCTGCACGGCGATAGTGTCGTTCGTTCGATAGTGCTCTTCCATGCGGTCAACGCGTTCTACGGCTTCTTTCTTGGCAGGGAGGCTGCCCAGATACTTCTCTATCAGCGGAAGGACGGTGGCAGGCGTCTGGTTGGTTTGTACAACCGCCACCATGCCGTTGTAGTTGGCGTGCAGGCGAGCCAGAATCTCTTTCATCTTACCGATGCTCATGGCTGCGACTTCCTCTTTTGTCGGCATCCTCAGGCGTTCATTAGAGGCGTATGGGAAGGACATGATGTCGATGAGGGCTTTCATCAGTGGTGTCATCTGCATCTCTACTGCCATGTGTGTCTGTGCATCCAGTTTATGATATTCTGTGGTGTCGATGTCGGTGGTGGTGAGTCGGACGTGCAACGACTTGAACATGTTTTCCAGCTGGGCACTATCGGCATACGCACCATACAGCACTTCCGCTGGATTCACCTTTATTATAGGCACAGCTTGCTCGTATTCGTTATAGTTGCGGATGGCTTTCTTCAGGTGCTCACTGTAAATCAACTCATCATTCTCAAGCAAGGTCTCGCCTCCCTTGACGAAGAGTCGTGCTTCGGTCACCATCGTGTTGTTGTCGGGCTTGGTGTTCATGACCACCTTCACTCCGTTGGACAAGGTGTATTCGGTGAAAGACTTGTCGTATGCAAGCACGTTCTTCTTGACCACCTTGCCTGGCTTCGGACTGATGTCGAACTGCTTCTTCTCCTTCTTCTCATCGACAGGGACAGCATTGTCATCGGCAAACTCGATGGCTTCCACCTCATTCCACAGTGCCAGCACCTCCTCCTTGGTTGGCAATGCCGTATCGGTGTTCTCAGGGAAAGAGAGGGTTAGTGCGCAACGTGTCTTGTCGAACATCTCCCTTGCCGCTGCTTGCACCATGCTTCGGGAAATGTGGCGGCGATTGTGAGAATCGAGAATGATGCGCACCTTAGGCGATAGGGCGATGGTTCCTTTCAGGTAATGCTCTATGCAATTATCCGCAGCACCCTTGGCATCGACAGCATCTGAACTTATACTGTAAAGAGAATAATCATTCCATTCTATGACGGTGGTGTCCTCGACGGCACGGAAGTCGGAGCTGTCCTTGTATGAGATGTAGTTTGAGAGTTCTTCGTCAGAGACGCCTATCCGCTTCATCTTCTCCACCTCCACCAAGGCTTTCTTGAGAATCTCGCGCCAATCCGCTGCGGATGTGATGAGCATTGCAGCCGTCTGGTTTGCCTTGATGCTGTAGTTGTCTATGGGTTTGACCTGAGTGACATTAGCCATGACAACCTGTGGATTCTCGCTCTTCAGCTTGTCCATGCGCGACCGCAATATCTGTATGACGATATTGTTGATCTCGCTTTGCTTGAAGAACGCCACCTTCTGCATCTCGCTCTGTGGCATGGAAGGGTAGAGTGACACTAATTGGAGAATCGCCATCGGAACCAGTTTGCTCTGTGATACTGCAATGAAGGGTCGCTCTGTTGCAGTAGGCAGATGGAACTCCGGCACCGTGGTGCTTCCTTTCTTCAGGTCGCCGAAGAGCTTTTCTATTTTCTTGACCATCAGGTCGGGATTGAAGTCGCCACAGGCAATGACGCACTGGTTCTGCGGCTGATACCATCGTTTGTAGAAAGCTCGCATCTGATCGGCAGTACATGTGTTGATGATGTCCATGCTACCGATAGGATTGCGCTCCGCATACTGCGTGCCGGCATTGAGCTCCTTGAACAACTTCATTCCTTCATCGCCCAAAGAACGTGTACGCCATTCCTCCACTATCACGTTGCGCTCTGCATTGAGTGCAGCAGCGTCGATGATAGCGTCTGCACTCCAGTCGCGCAGAATCATCAAGCAGCTGTCTATGCGGCTTTCTCCCGTCAGTGGTACGGCAGAAAGGATATACTGAGTGTTCTCGAACGATGTGCGTGCATTGACATCGGGACCGAATGCCACGCCGATGCTGCGCAGGAAGTCGATGATGGTGTTGCCAGGATAATGCTTCGTGCCCTTGAACATCATGTGCTCAAGGAAATGTGCCATGCCCAATTCTGTGTCTTTCTCAACCAAAGAGCCCGTCCGCTGAATGAGTCGGAACTCACCGATATGCCTCTTGGACGTTGCTTTACGTACATAATACGTCATGCCATTAGGCAGAACGCCCTGGCGAAGAGCTGTGTCAACAGGCACAACCTGCTCAGATGTCTGCCCATAGGTGGTAAATACAGCTGCAATAATGGCTAATATTGCAAGAATTAGTCTTTTCATTGAGTTGTGTAATAGATTTTTCAAGTGGGCTTAATAATGTGGGCTTATTCGTCTTCGTCGCGCTTGAACGGACGTCCTTCGCTATCGAATCCCCATTTCGTATTTTTCTTTTCGCCTTTTTCGCGCCTGTCATGACGTTGGCGGCTTTCTTCGTGAGAATGACCTTTGCCACCTCCTTTTCCGCCTTTGCCATCCTTCGATTTGTGGTCATGGCCTTTGCCTTTTCCACTTTTGCCGAACGAAGGCTTGTCGCTACGGCTGTCGTCGTAGTCGTCATCATCGAAACGGGAACGCTGTCCGTGGTGCTCGGCATCTCTGCCGTAGTTGGAACTGCGGTCACCCCACTTGAAATTATAGCGATTCAGTTCGGGTTCGTCGTCGCCTTCGAAGAGCGGTTTGCGTTTCTCTGCCTTGTCTTCTCGTCTGTTTTCCTTCCAAGGTTCTCGCTTGTTACGGTCGGGACGCGATTTGAAGTAGTGATCGTCATCGCGTGAGCCTTCACCACGCCAACCCGTACCGTCGAATTCTCCCTCCTCATGCTTCCTGTTAGGACGGAACTTGGCATTGCGCTTGCGCTCATCGTCGCTCTTGATGTCGAGACCTTCCTCGCGACGGTCCTTCAGCTTGCCGTCGAACACCTGATACTTGCGGAATTCGCAAGGCAGTGCGCCGTTGTAGAGGGCAATCTTGGTGGAAGGACGGAAACCAATCTTTGCAAAGCATTCTTCGTGATAACTGAGAATCCAAGCGTCGTTACCCACAAACTGCTGCTTGAGACGACTGCCGATGGTGGCATAGAGGTCGAGGATGTCGTCCGTTGTGATGCGCTCGCCGTAAGGAGGATTGGTGATGATGATGGCTTTCTTGCTGAGCACTTCGCTCTCGTCTATTTCGTCATCTTCCAGCTTCGACTTCGGATTCCATTCGAATTCGTAGAAGTCCTGTTGCTGCACATCTACAATCTTGCTGACACCTGCCGAACGAGCATTGTCCGTAGCAATTGCCACTGCCTGACGATTGATGTCGAAGCCGTAAATCTTGTAGTTGAAATCGCGCTCTTGCGAATCATCATTGTAAATCTCTTCCAGTAGGTCTTCGTCGAAATCCTTCCAACGCTCAAATGCAAATTCCTCGCGGAACACGCCTGGATAGACGTTTTGAGCGATGAGGGCTGCTTCCACAAGAATGGTTCCCGAACCGCAGAATGGGTCGATGAGGTCGCATTGACCATCCCATCCCGTGAGCAGAATCATGCCAGCTGCCAGCACCTCGTTGAGGGGTGCAGCACCCGAGCCAGTGCGATAACCGCGCTTGTGGAGACTCTCGCCCGATGAGTCGAGGGAGATGGTCACGTCGTTCTCTGCGATGTGCACATTGATGCGGATGTCGGGATTCGAAATGCTCACGTTTGGACGCTTCTCCGTTTTCTCGCGGAAATAGTCGGCGATGGCATCCTTCACGCGGTATGCCACGAACTTGCTATGACGGAAATCCTCGGAGAAAACGACCGAATCCACCAGGAAAGTCATGTTTTCGTCCATGTAGGTTTCCCAGTCCATTTCTTTCACCTTCTCATAGACTTCGTCGGCATCGTTTGCCTTGAACTCCTTGATGGGCATGAGGACTTTCACCGCGGTGCGAAGGCAGAAATTGGCGCGATAGAGCATTTTCTTATCGCCTGTGAAAGACACCATACGGTTGCCAATCACAATGTCGTTAGCACCGAGTGAGGTGAGTTCCTTGGCAAGAACCTCTTCTAAGCCTTGGAATGTCTTTGCAATGATTTTCATATTTTGAGTTTTTGAGTTTTTAAGTTTTTGAGTTTCTGAGTTCCAAGAATCCCTTTCATAACGGAAATAACGTTTAAAGTTTAAAGTTTAACGTTTAACGAAGTTAGATTCTTTTTTTCACAACGGAAATAACGGAAATTTTTCGGAAAATCGGAAATATTTATAAGAATCATCGGATGAAAAAAACTTTTTTTCTGTTTTTTCCGTTCTTTTCCGTTTTTTCCGTTGTTCCTTGAAACTTGAAACCTGAAACTTGAAACGGCGCTTGCGCCTTGAAACTTATTTTCTGTCGGCTCTCTTTTGGGTGATGGAGGTACCTGCTGGCACATCCTGTGTCACCCAAATGTTACCACCTACCACTGCGCCCTTGCCAATGGTGATGCGGCCCAGGATAGTGGCGTTGGAATAGACGATGACGTCGTCTTCGAGGATAGGATGGCGAGGTATGCCCTTGATAGGATTTCCATTTTCGTCGAGAGGGAAACTGCGTGCACCGAGGGTGACACCTTGATAGAGTTTCACGTTCTTTCCGATGATACAAGTTTCTCCAATCACCACACCCGTGCCGTGGTCGATGGTGAAGTATTCGCCAATCTGCGCACCTGGGTGGATGTCGATTCCCGTTTCGGAATGAGCCATTTCCGTGAGCATACGTGGAATGAGCGGCACACCGAGCAGAAGCAGTTCATGTGCCATGCGGTAGTTAGTCAGTGCCTTGATGACAGGATAGCAACTGATGATTTCGCCGTGGTTCTTGGCTGCTGGGTCGCCGTTGTAGGCAGCAATCACGTCGGTGGTGAGAATCTCACGAAGTTTTGGCAAGGTGTCGATAAACTTCTCAGTGATACGGTCTGCCTCTTCGCATGCATTCTTGCATTTGTTACATTCGTATTCCAAACCGATTTGGATTTGTTCGCGAATCAGGCGAGACAGGCGATCGACGCGCACACCTATATAATATTTCAGCGTGTCGGCATAGACGGGCGTGTCACCATAGTGATAAGGGAAGATGATGTCGCGGACAATGTCGATGATTTCGGCTAAGATTTTCTCCGAAGGCATGCGAAAAACCTCGCTGTCTTGGTCGAACATCTTGGCGAGTGAATTGATGCTGGCAAGCTTCTCAACAGAAGACGTGATGATGGAGTGGTTCATGTTTTAAGTGAAAAGTGAGAAGTGAAAAGTGAAAAATGAAGAATAATGCCATCTGGATGGAGGTAAAATACATTCTTCATTCATCATTTATTTTATTTATATCTTTCGAGGATTTCTTTTGCTGCTTCGTCGCCAAGCGAAACGGCTTTTTCGAGGTTTTTGATACCTTCGACTTTTTTGCCCTGCTCTGCCTGTGCATAGCCCATGATGCGGTAGGCGTCAGGGAGTTCAGGATTGAGCGCGATGGCTTTTTGAGCAGAGGCAATGCAGTCGTCCACACGATTCACACGAAGCATGATTCCACTCTTCTCCACGTGGTAGAGTGCCACGTTAGGAGCCATGTCGATGGCATGGTCTATGTCTTCGATGGCCTGCTGAAACATGCGGGCTTGCACTTCGAGTAGGGCGCGGTCGTAGTAGAAACGGTCCTGCACCTGATTGTTGTTCAAGTAGCAATACGTGTTGTAGTCTTGCACCGCCTTGCGGAAATGCTTTGCCATTTCGTAGTATTTGGCACGACGCATCACGAAGTTCGCTGCCTCTTTCGGCATAGGTTCAGGGAAGGTGGCAATAGCCGAATCCATCAGCTCTATCATCACGCTCACACTGTCGCCCGCTGCCTCGTGTGCCAGACATTCTGCCAAGATGGTGCTGGCAGAGCGGAAAGGTCCACGGTTCACCTCCTGATAGAGCGCGATGGCTTGTGCGTCATCTTTCTTGGCAATGAGGATTTGCGCTTTCTGCAACTTGTATTGCGTGAGGGTCACATCAGCCTGTTGCTTCTCGTCGTCGGTTTTGGCGTTGCTCTGTCGTTGCTCAGCCTCGGCGAGGGCTTTGTCGATGTATTCCAAAGCCAAGTCGTAGCTCCACTTCTCGTAAGGTGCTTGAGGTTGATAGAGCAACTTCGTGTAGATGGCTGAAGCCACATTGCTGTTGGCAACCATCTTGTCCTGCGCATAACGGAGATAGGTCATCAGGTCCTCGTTGGCTTCATCGAACTTCAGCAAGTCCTGATACACGGTGGAGCGGCGGTAATAGCCCTCGGCATTGTCGGGATATTTGCTGATGAAGAGGTTGAGAAGGTCGAGATATTCGTCGTTGCCTGCGCTCTTCGACTTGATGTAGAGATACACGAGCGATTCCTCCATCGTCTCAGGCAGTCCCTTCTTGATGAAGATATTGTTCATTGCCACGGCTCCAGCCTTGTCCAGAATAGGAGCGATGGAAAGGTTCTTTCCGTAGTTGATGTCGATGGCATAGCTCTTGCCCGCGATAGGCGATTGCACAATGCCCAAGCACTCGCCGTTCGCATTGAAGAGGGCAGCGTTGGTGTATTTGTCCTCAAAAGCCGTTGACAGGGTGAAATAGGCATATTTCTCTTCCACGATGTCCTTCTTCGTGATTGTGGCAGCAGGGCAGGAGACAAGCTTGTTCTTCGAGAATGCAATGGCGTATGTCTGTGCCCCCACGCTCGATGCAGTGGAACCACCGATGGCAACGGCAGTGAGTTTCTTGCCTTTCAATTGCATCTTCACCAGTCCATAGTTGCTGTCGGCACCAAGGATGCGCTCCACATCTATGAGGTTGCCGCTCGTGTCCGATACCTTGGCACTATAGGCTTCGCGCAACAGATTGTAGTCGCAGACCACGATGTCGTTGTCCACCACCACACCTGTGCCATTATGGAGCAATTCGTTATTCTTGTCGTAAGCCAAAACGGACACGATGGATTTCATCGCCTTGTTCGTCCATTTTGGAGCCACTTCCTCTCTCACTTGTGCCAATGTTGGCAAGGCAAGGAGAGCCATCATCCAAAAAAGAAAATACTTTTTCACGTGAAATATTTTTTTATTCTTTATTCTTCAGTTATTGTGTGCTTCGCTTTTACTGAAGCCTTTCATCAATTTCCCCTTTTCATAGTCTTTCTAACTACTCCCCTCGCCTTTTGGAGAGGGGATGGGGGTGAGGCTTCTTTTTTATTTTAATTTAATCAACGCCCTTGCATTCTCTATGGCAGCCTCCGAGAGCACTTCGCCACTAAGCATGTGGGCAATTTCCTCGACGCGTTTCTCCTCGTTGAGTTCCACGATGTGCGTGTTTGTCTGCTCGTCGTTGTCCTGCTTATACACCTTGTAGTGGCAGGAGCCCAAGGCAGCAATCTGAGGCAGGTGGGTGATGCTGATGACTTGTCGGTCCTGTTCACCCATCTTCTGCATGATGCGAGCCATCTTTTCGGCAATACTGCCCGACACGCCCGTGTCGATTTCATCGAAGATAATCGTTGGTAGTTTCACTTGACTGGCAATGAGCGCTTTCAGCGAGAGCATCACGCGGGCAATTTCACCGCCCGATGCCACTTGCTTCACGGCTTGCAGTGCCGCGTTCTTGTTGGCACTGAAAAGGAATTCCACCGCATCTGCACCCGATGGACCGAGTTTGTTCGTGTCTTGCTTCACCTCCACTCTGAACTGCACATTCGGCATGCCCAGTGGTACGAGGCTTTCCACCATCTGCTTTTCCACCTCCTTGGCGGCTTTCTGCCGTTGCTTCGAGAGTTCCTTGGCTGATTCCACGGTTTTCTTCCTCGCTCCATCCACCTTCTGCTGCAGTTCATCAATCACCACCTCGCTATTGTCGATGAGCATAAGGCGCTCGCTGAGTTGCAGACTCAGGTCGATGAGTTCTTCCACGCTGCCCACCTTGTGCTTCTTCTCCAGTGCGTAGAGCGTGGCAAGGCGTTCCTGCACCTGTTCCAGTCGTTCGGGACTGAATTCTATGCTGTCGGCTTCCTGACTGATTTCCTCGGCGATGTCCTTCATTTCGATGTAGCACGACTCGATGCGATTCGCCATTTCATCGGCAGATTTCAGCTTGTCGCTGATGCTGCGCAAGGCAGCCATCGCCTGCTTCAGTTGTTGCAAAAGCGGTTCTTGTCCTTCCTGTTGGTATTCGTCTCCGTCGATGCAAGTCTCGGCATTCAGCAGTTCTTGCTTGATTTCCTCGGCATGCTCCAGCAGTTCCGATTCCTCTTCGAGTTCGGCTTGCTCACCTGCCACGAGCTTCGCCTCTTCCAACTGATTGTATTGGAAGCGCAGGTAGTCCTCGTCGTCCTTGCTCTGCTTGGCTGCCTCCAATGCTTCTGCCAACGCCTTCTCAGCCTTGCGCAGTGCACGATAATCCTGCTGATAGGTCGCCAGTCGCTCTGCATTGTTGGCAACGGTGTCCAGAATATTCAGTTGGAAATCCTCCTTGCCGAGCAAGAGGTTTTGATGCTGCGAATGGATGTCGATGAGGCGTTCACCCAGTTCCTTCAGGGTGGAAAGACCGACGGGCGAGTCGTTGATGAAGGCACGGCTCTTGCCTGCACTCGTCAGTTCGCGCCTGACGATGCATTCTGTTCCGTCGAAATCAAGGTCGTTCTGCTGGAAGAAATCGCCCATGCTATATTGACCTACGTCGAATTCAGCCTCTACCACACAACGTTTTGCCCCAGTCTTGATAGACTTGGTGTCTGCCCGTTGTCCGCACAACAGTCCGATAGCTCCGAGAATGATGCTCTTACCGGCTCCCGTTTCGCCTGTGATGACTGAGAATCCCTTTCTCAATTCAATATCCAACGACTCAATCAGTGCGTAGTTTTCAATATGTAGCGATTTTATCATTGTTTGTGATAATAAAAGCATTTGAGGAAATATCCCCATTTTGTGGGAAGTTGTTGACCCCCAAGAAGAAGCATTTGTGGGAATACTCCTATTTGTGCTCATTTGTGGGAATTTGTTGACCCCAAATCGCTGCAAAGATAAAGCATTTTTTATAAAAACGCTTAAAAATCAGTGCAAAACATCCTTTGAACAAAAATATTTAGGTATTTTTGCATCGATAACTTCATATTTTTAACTAAAAACCATCAAGAAATGAGAACAAAAACCATTCTATTCGCAGCATTCCTTGCTTTGGCATCCTTGCTGACACTCTCCTCTTGTTCCACCAAGAGCCGTGCCATTAACGAACTGAAAGTCCTCACCTACGACCTGCGCGACAATAGTGCGAACTACAGCATTGCCCAGTGGGAGGATGCAGCCTATCGGTATATCGACATCCGAAAGAAAATCAACAAGCACTACAAGGACTACACAGCCGAGGAAAAGGAACGCATCGGTCAGCTCCAAGGCGAAGCAGCAGGCTACGTGGCAAAGGGAGCCAAGTCGAGCCTTATCAAGAATGTCGGTGGCTTGGCATCCGAACTGAAAGGCCTCCTCGAAGGCATCTTAGGTGTCGCTGGTGGAGATAAGTAAGGCATTGGGCTTTACATTGGCTGACGCTCCCCTTCTATTCTTCATTCTACATTCTTCATTCTTCATTTCGCTTTTGCAAACGCTCTCCTTTGCTTTTGCAGAACCTCCCTTTCGAATATACTGAACGATTCCTTTGATTTTACTAAAATGCCGAGCCCTCAACGTTGTCACGCCGAGCCTTCGCCATCGCAACGCCGAAGGCTCGGCAAGTCGATGCCGAGCCTTCGGCAACTAGTTGAATTCAAAGGAGCGCTTCAGTCAATCCACATATTCGATTCTGAGAATCCTCAAAAGCGATGCAACAAAAGCAGAGCTAACTTGATATGAATGTTTTCGGAAAGAAATTATAATAATTAGAATAATTATTTCAGAAATAATATGTTTCTCAACTTTCGCAAGTTCTAAATGTCTAATAATGAGTGTCACTTCGTGACAGAAATCTCACAAATCTTTTCAAATCTTTCAAAATATATTTGTATGATTTGTTTAGATTTGAAAGATTTCTCGCCGCAGGCGACTAAATATCAAAGATTTTGCATCTTGCGAAACTTGAGTGTGTTTTTTAAACAACACCCATTTTTGGAGTAATTATTTTAATTATTCAAATTTCTTTCTTCAAATTATTCGTTACTAATCCTTTTTTAGAAAAAAGACTCATTTCTTTTTTTCTTTTCTCTCTTTTCTTTTATCTTTGCAATGTTTTATCTTAGAGGATAAAAGAATAATAAAAAGATATGAACCAACTAATCTTTAATAGTATGAAACGAATTAGCTTTTACCTTTTTGTTACGATGGCAATGTTGATGCTGTCGGTTAGTTCTGCATGGGCGCAGTATGTGAAAGTTACAAATGGTGGGAAGGTGTCGTGGGTGGCAATCAAAGGAACAGTTGAGGGTGAGACGTTTGTGGTTGGTAATTGGCAGGTTGCGATTGACACTTCTACTGAGGGTGCTCTCGACCTTAGTCAGGTGTGGTCGGAGAGTGGTGGAACAGGAACGCATTACCAAGTCACAGGGATTAGACCAACAGCGTTCGATGGGTGTAGTGGCTTGACTTCCGTTAAAATACCCAACAGTGTGACGAGCATTGGTATGTTAGCGTTTCATGAATGTAGTGGCTTGACTTCCATTACCATTCCCAACAAAATGACGAGCATTGAGCAATTTACGTTTACTAATTGCAGAAGTTTGTCTTCCATTACCATTCCCAACAGTGTGACAAGCATTGGACCCTATGCGTTTGCTTGGTGTACAAGTTTGACTTCCCTTACCCTCTCCAGCAATGTGGAAAGTATTATGGATAATGCATTCAGAGGAGATAGTAGCTTGATTTCACTCACCATTCCCAGCAAAGTATCGTTTATCGGACCCTATGCGTTTCAGGAATGCTATGGCTTGACTTCTATGGTTGTAGAAACTGGAAATAAGAATTATGATTCGCGAGAGAATTGCAATGCTATTATTGAAACAGCGACGAACACATTGTTAGCAGGTTGCCAAAACACTGTGATACCTAACAGTGTGACGAGCATTGGAGAGAATGCCTTCTACTTTTGTTTAACTTTGACTTCTATCGTCATACCAAGTAGTGTGAAGAGTATCGGAAAATGGGCTTTCTTAGATTGTCGCAACCTGAGTACTATCAATTCCTACATCAAGAATGTGTTTGAGACTGGAGAGGAGGCGTTTAAATATTGCAAAAATGCCACGCTGTATGTTCCAAAAGGCACGGCAAGTGCTTATCGTGCAAAAGCCGATTGGAACCGCATCACCAATATCGTAGAAAGAACCAACTCATACGATGTGAACAATGATGGTGTGGTCAACATAACCGATGTGGTCACTCTTGTCAATGCCATCTTGTCCTCTTCTCCGATGCTTGAATCTAACGATGTGAATGGTGACAGGCAAGTGAATATCAACGATGTCGTAAGACTCGTGAATGTTATTCTGGGACAATAAATAAATGAAGAATGAAGAACGGAGAATGAAGAATAGTTCGTTCATACTTCTCATGGCTCTTTTTGCTTTTTGTGCATCCTCGTGGGCTGTTGCTTCTCTAGAGGGTGGGCATGAAGACGGACAGACGAATCGCAAGAAAGTGGGGCTGGTGCTGGGAGGCGGTGGTGCGATGGGGGCTGCCGAAGTGGGAGTGTTGAAGGTGATTGAGGAGGTGGGACTGCCTATCGACTATATTGCAGGAACGAGCATTGGCAGTATTATTGGCGGACTCTATGCAGTGGGGTATCGCTCGGCACAACTCGACACGCTCTTCCGCACGCAGGAGTGGCTGAGTCTGCTCACCGACCGTGACGAATCGCTGAAAAACAATCCGTTCGAGGAGAAGGATGGCACGTACTATGTGTTTGGCTTCCCAATCTCCTCTTCCAAGAACAAGAAAAAGACGGATGAACCTGGCAAGTTTGGTGCGCTGAAAGGCGACAAGATTACGGACTATTTGCATCGTTGGTTGGTGAATTCTCCTTCGGGCTATTTCCATTCTTACTCCACGCTTGCTTCGGATTCCGCGCTTCACGTCTCCGACTCCACCAACTTCTCACGGCTTCCTATTCCGTTTCGCTGTGTGGCATTCGATATGAAGAAGATGAAGGAGGTGGTGTTCACGCATGGCAGCATCTCCACTTGTATGCGTGCCAGCATGGCGATTCCAGGCGCATTTAAACCTGTGCGAATGGATGATCAGATGCTCTTCGACGGGGGATGCATCAACAACCTGCCCGTGGACGTGGTGAAGGATATGGGTGCCGACATCGTAATTGCCATCGACTTGAACCAAACGCAGCATGAAAACCGCGACATCAGTCTGGAGGAAATGTTTGGCATCACGGGCATCCTCGACTGGCTTGTCTCTCGTCCCGACTGGAAGCGCTACAATGCCAATCGTGAGGCAGCCGACCTGCTCATCAATCCTCCATTGGAGGGTTACGACGTGCTTTCGTTCTCCAAAACATCAGTGGCAGAAATGCTCAAAATTGGCGAATCCACTGGAAGAAAATTCCGCTCACAACTCCTTGAAATAAAAAAGCGAGTGATGGAGTAGGGAAAGAAACGAAAACGTTGACAAGAGGGATTGATGGAAAAATGTATTTCGTTTTTCTTCTGTCTTTATAAAAAATGTGTATATTTGCATATTTCTAAAAAATAAAATATAAACTAATGAATAAAGAAGAATTTTATTCTCTACTATCAGAAGAAATCTCTCATTACAAAGACTATTTGGAAACGGATAGCCAAGAATGGATAGTAAAAGGTTTTATTGATATAGATAAAAATGTTTATACCATTTCGAATGACACCAAGGTTGTTTCGAAAATCATTGAACTTCTATTGATTCCCAAGTTAGATTTGTTTGCAAAAAACAATGGATTAGTTCTTGAGTTGCCTACAAAACAGAACTACTACCCAGATTTGACTTTTAAAGATAGTGAGAGTAATCTTTTTGCTGTAGATTTTAAGTCAAGTTACTATGAGGGAAATACAGTGAATGGTCTTACACTTGGTTCTTATTGGGGATATTTTCGTGAGCGTGATAAAAAGAAAAATATGGATTATATTTATGATTCATATTGTTGTCATTTGGTATTAGGAATGTTATACAAGCAAAGTGTTATCGATTCTGATGAACGTAAACTTTATTCTATAGACGAATTGTCGTTCATACATTCTGTAATAGAAAATTTTGTGTTTTTCTTACAACCTAAATGGAAGATTGCTACTGATTCACCTGGAAGCGGTAATACTAGGAATATTGGTGGAATCACAAACATAATGGATTTGCAACAAGGAAATGGCCCTTTTGCAGAACTTGGGGAAGATGTCTTTGATGATTATTGGAAAGGTTATTTCAGTGTTGCAGATGCAAGAAATGCTGGAATAGGAAAGCCTCGTTATCATAACTTGGAAACATATAAGAAATTTTTGAAAAAACAGAGTAAAATACTAAACAAGTTGTAGAATGTCAATCATAATTCCTCCTATAAAGTCTCAAGGGATTAAAACGAAATTGGTTCCGTGGATAAACGATCTGATTCTTCAATCTGGTATTGATTTGAGTCGAGCAAATTGGATTGAACCGTTTTTTGGAACAGGAGTAGTAGGATTCAACTCTCCTGTAGAGGGTTGTCATATTGTTGGAGATACTAATCCACACATTATCAATTTCTACAATGGCATAAAGAATGGTGAAATAACAGAATATAATATGCGCGCCTTTCTTGAACGCGAGGGCGAACGACTTGCACATGCCGATGAAGATGGTTATGCATATTATCGTGAGGTAAAAAATAGATTTAATACACTTTTTAGTCCTTTCGATTTCATTTTCCTTTCAAGGGCAGGATTCAATGGTATGATGCGTTTTAATCAAAAAGGAGAATGGAATATACCTTTTTGCAAGAAAGAGAACCGTTTTTCACCTGCATATATTACTAAAATCTGTAATCAGGTTAAAAGGGTACGTCTCAAAATACAACATAGTCATTGGGAATTCCACAATGTGGATTTTATAGAGACCATCAATAGGGCACAAGAGGGAGATTTGATATATTGTGACCCTCCTTATTATGGAAGATACGCTGATTACTATAATGGCTGGACTGAAGATGATGAAGAATCTTTGTTTCATGCACTAATGCATACACCTGCTCATTTTATTCTTTCTACATGGCATCATAATGAATTTAGAGATAACGATATGATTAAATGCTTTTGGAATCATTTCAATATCGAAACTCGCGAACACTTTTATCATAATGGTGCTTTCATTGAGAATCGTCATGAAATAACAGAAGCTTTAGTATTCAATTTCGAGCTTCATGATTATAAGAGAGTAAATGCTCAATTGGAACTTGAATTTGAATATGAAATGTGAAAATATCTAATAGAAGCTTTTTTGCAGCGTATCGATTTCTGTTAAACAACAAAAAACTCACAATATGTCCGACACAAAGAAAGTGGAAGTAAGGTTGGAATACCTGAAGAAAGTGAATTATGCCATGGTCCACAATGGCAAGAGTTGCGTGGAATGGTGCGATGTGACCAATCTGAGCAGTGCTGGAATGAAAGATGTGGTGGTGAAAATCAGTGGTGAACTGCTGCAAGAGGCAGTTGGCGGTGCCAGTTGGATTGACACAGGTAACACGGTTCATATCACCGACTTGAAGGTGAAACCCGATGCAGCGAAATTGCTGGCACTGACTGAAAGCATCGAAACCATGATGACGCTGGAGGTGAGTCTCGGCGAGGAAGTGCTGGTGAAGGAAAACTACAGCGTGGAACTCCTGCCGATGGATTACTGGCAGGGCATGGCGGTGAAACCCGAACTGCTTTCGGCTTTCGTCACGCCTAATACGCCCGAAATCAGTCCTGTGCTCGTGGATGCCGCCAAGGTGCTGGGCAAGTTGACGGGGAGCGATGCTCTCGACGAATACCAGACGCAGGACCCGAACCGCGTGCGTGCTATCGTGGGCTCGGTCTATGAGGCATTGGCAGGACGAGGCATCGTCTATAACACACCACCTGCCACTTTCGAGGATGGTCAGCGCATTCGTTTGGTGAATCAAGTGCTGAACGACAAGATGGGTACTTGTGTCGATACCACGCTGCTCATGGCTTCGTGCTTGGAGGCTTGTGGCGTGCATCCTATCTTGGTGCTGCTGAAAGACCATGCTTTTGTGGGGGCATGGCTCATCGACTCCTATTATAGTCACTGCGTGGGCGATGATTCGTCGTTCCTCTTGAAGAGTTCTTCCGATGGAATCAACGAAATCGTGCTGGTGGAGACCACTTGCATCACGGGTTCACAGAAGGTGAGTTTCGAGGATGCCGTGCTGAAAGCAGAGAGTACGCTGAAGAAGCGTGAAAAGGACTTCGAGATGTTTATCGATGTGACGCGTTGCCGACTGGAACGCATTCGTCCGTTGCCACAGGTGAAGGACGGACAAGTCGTCGTGGAAGGTGGCAGACCGGTAGATACACCCGTTGTGGATGCCCGCATCACCTACGAACAGCCAAGCGAGGACGGCAAGACGCTGACGCGTCAGCAAGTGTGGGAGCGCAAGTTGCTTGACTTCTCGCTCCGCAACACCATGCTGAATTTGAAGGTGAAAGGAAAGGTCATTCCGTTTGTTTCCTATAATATCGACCAACTCGAAGACCACTTGCAGGCAGGCGAGGATTACACCATAGTGGAGTGTCCAACGGACATGAAGAACGTGCAACCTGTGGATGTGTCGGGTATCTATGATTCTTCGCTTTACAAAAAGGAGTTGGAAGAGGTGGTTGCCGAGGGACTGAAGCACAACCAACTGTATGCCTACGAGAAAAAGAGCGATTTGGACAGCGACATCAAGGGATTGTTCCGCGCCTCCCGCACTGCACTCGAGGAGAATGGTGCCAACACACTGTTCTTGGTGCTGGGCTTGCTGAAATGGTACGAGACGGACAAGAGTGTCAAGCCGCTCTATGCACCTATTCTGATGTTGCCAGTGGATATTGTGCGTAAGTCAAGTACGCGTTATGTGATTCGAATGCGCGACGAGGACATGATTCTCAACACCACCTTGGTGGAATACCTGCGCCAGCAGTTCAGCATCACGATTTCGGGACTGAATCCATTGCCTACGGACGATAGTGGCATCGATGTGAAACAGGTGTTTGCCGCTGTGCGAAACTATATCAAGGAGAAATCACGCTGGGACGTGATTGAGGAATGTGTGCTCGGGTTGTTCTCGTTCAGCAAGTTTGTGATGTGGAACGACATCCACAACAACGCTGAAAAGATGCTGGAGAATGGCATCATCCAGACACTCGTGACGGGCAAACTCTCACTCACGGAGGAAGAGATGAAAGGCGTGGATGCACGCGAAATCGACAAGACGAAGGAACCAAAATCATTTGCCGTGCCGCTCGATGTGGATAGTAGCCAGTTGGAGGCGGTGATTGAGTCGGGCGAAGGCAAGAGTTTCCTTCTCTATGGACCTCCAGGTTCGGGAAAGAGTCAGACCATCACGAACATGATTGCCAATGCGCTCTACAACGGCAAGCGTGTGCTTTTCGTGGCAGAGAAAATGGCAGCTCTCGAGGTGGTGCAGAAACGTCTGACCAAGGTGGGTGCAGGTCCGTTCTGCCTTGAAATGCATTCGAACAAAGCCACCAAGACTCATTTCCTCAGTCAGATGGAGCGCACGATGGACATTGCTCGTCAGGCAACACCAGAGGAATACGAGGCGACATCGAAGAAACTCTTCGCTCAGCGTCAGCAACTCATCGGCTATATGGATGCACTCCATCAGAAGCAGCAGGACACAGGCCTTTCGCTCTATGACTGCATCAGCCAATGGCTCACGATTGGAGGTGCGGCGATGGAGTTGCCAAGTCATAAGAACACGAAGTTCAGCATGGCGAAGAACGACCTGAAGACCTATGCAGAGCAGTTGGAAGCACTCGATGCCGTGTTCGACATGACGGGCCATCCGTCTGAGCATCCGCTCAAGGAACTCGACATCGTGGATACCAGCGTGGGGGTGGCAGCGAAACTGAAGGACTGGATTGCTGAGGCGCGAGAAATGCTCGATGGATTCGGTGGTTCAACAGAGACTTTCGGACAATTGAAAGACATTGCTGAGAAGAAAAACGCGGTGGATGCAGCGGTAGCCATCATCAAGAAAGACTATGACGAAGGTGTGCTGGCACTGAATCCGAAATCGCTGCAAGACGAATGGAACGAAGTGGAGCACAAGAATTTCCTCTCGAAGATGTTTGCCAAGAAGGGAGTACTCAATCAGGTGAAAGCATTCAAGGGCAATGTGGCATGGGAGGACATTCCAAAGCTCACGCAGGCTCTAACCTCCTACAAGGAAGCGAAGGAGGCACTCAGCAGTGTGACCAACCTGTCGGAGAAGGACCTTCAGCAAACGATGAAAGTGGTGGAAGCACTGAAAACCTTGGGCGTGTCGAAAGAGTCGCTCTGTGTGAGCGAGATTCGTTCACTCTTCGACACATGGAGTGCCAACACACAAAAGGCACACGACTGGAGTCTTTGGACCATGAAGAAGAGGGAATTGCAGGACGAAGGACTCGATTGTGCCATTCAGCACATCATGTCGCACACCTGCAACGGCACTCAGGCGGCAAAGGCTTTGCTCAAGGCTGTGTTTGAGCGTCAAGCCATTGAGATGATTGATAAGGAACCACAGTTGCAGACCTTCAACGGTTTGCTTTTCGAGCAGATGATTGAGAAGTATCGCAGCATGGCGAAAGAATTCCAGGAACTCACCAAGAAGGAACTCTATGCCAAGTTGGCTTCGAAGATTCCAAACATCACACTTGCAGCGGCTTCCACTTCCGAAGTGGGTATTCTGAAGAAGAATATCGGTTCGAAGGGACGTGGCATGACCATTCGTCAGATCATCGACCAAATTCCTACGCTCCTACCACGGCTCTGCCCATGCATGCTGATGAGTCCTATCAGCGTGGCGCAGTATTTGGACCTGACTAACGATAAGTTCGACATCGTCATGTTCGACGAGGCTTCGCAGATGCCAACAAGCGAGGCTGTGGGTGCCATTGCCCGTGGTAAGGCGCTCGTCTGTGTGGGCGACCCTAAACAGATGCCACCAACGAGTTTCTTCCAAACCAGCACCTTCGACGAGGAAAATGCTGCGCTCGACGACATGGAAAGCATTCTCGACGACTGCATCGCCATGTCCATGCCATCCCGCTATCTCACTTGGCACTATCGTTCTAAGCACGAGAGCCTCATTGCCTTCAGCAATTCGCAATACTACGATGGAAAACTCTACACCTTCCCTTCCGTCGATGACCGCCAGTCGAAGGTGACGTATGTTCCTGTGGATGGTGTTTATGACATGGGTAAGACACGCTGCAACAAGGCGGAGGCTGAGGCAATTGTGAAGGAGGTCATTCGTCGTTTGAGCGACCCAGAGTTGTCGAAACGTTCTATTGGTATTGTGTCGTTCAGCAAGGTGCAGCAAGACCTCATTGAGGATACCTTAGAGAAGGAACTTGCCAAGCATCACGACCTGGAAGCAAAGGCATACGAGGCAGAAGAACCTATCTTTATCAAGAACTTGGAGAATGTTCAGGGTGATGAGCGCGATGTGATTCTCTTCTCCGTGGGCTATGGACCAGACGAAAACGGAAAGGTTTCGATGAACTTCGGACCATTGAACAATGTGGGTGGAGAACGACGACTGAACGTGGCTGTGTCGCGTGCAAGATATGAGATGATGATTTTCTCTACGTTGCGTCCTGAACAAATCGACTTGAATCGTTCGGGTGCCAAAGGTGTGGAAGGTTTGAAGCGCTTCCTCGAATTTGCACAGACGGGACGCGTGGCGGTGTCGAGCACGAATAGCAAGGTGGGACTTGAGGACATGAGTTCGGCGCTCGTGGATGCTATTGCCAATCAGATAGAGGCGATGGGTTACAGGGTAGATAAGCAAGTGGGACGTTCGAACTTCAAGGTGGACATCGCTGTGGTGAATCCAAAGGACGAAGGCACTTATCTGCTCGGTATTTTGTGCGACGGCAAGACCTATTACGAAACCAAGACGGAGCGCGACCGCGAGATTTGTCAGCCAAATGTGCTGAATATGCTCAATTGGAATGTGATGAAGGTGTGGTCTGTGGATTGGTTCTTGAATCGCGAAGTGGTGGTGAAGCGCATCAAGGCGAAGATTGAGGAACTTCTTAATCCTACGCCTCCTGCTGAGAAGAAAACGGAAGAAGCGAAAGTCTCTCAGAGTATCAAAGCCAGCAGCAATACGGTTGAAGTGAAGAAGAACTCCGAGGTTTCCGATAACTCTCAGTCCTCCCAACCTTCCCAGCCTGCTGCGAAGCCTTCCGAAACGTCCAGTAAACCCGCTCCTTCCGCTCCTGTCGACCATAATCTCCCTTACAAGCTTGCCAAGCTCGCCAAGGTGAAGGGTGGCATCCCAGTGAACGAAGTCATTGCCAAGCATGAAGCCACCGTTCGCAAGGAACTTGCTGAAATTCTTTCTGTGGAGCAGCCTGTCACGCTGAACTGGCTCAGTAAGCGCATTGCCGAACATTGGGAAGTGAGCAATACCGCAGCCTTGAGAACATGGATTAGTCGTTTGGTGACAACGATCCCAAATGCCTACACCGATGCCATCAACAAGAACGAGAATCCTATCTATTGGAACGACTTTGAAGAGTCTATCGGTTATGACAAGTACCGCAAGGAATCGGAGCGTGCTATCGACGAAATCCCACTGGTGGAGGTCATGAATGCCATGAAGGAATCCGTAGAACAACAAGTGGCTGTGCCTGTCGATGACCTCGTGAAGCATGCCACCAAGATTTTCGGTTTCATACGCACTACGCCGAAGATTCTTGCTTCTGCCAATAAGGCGGTGGAGATGATGAAAAAACTCAGTTGGATTACCGTTGATGAAAACGGAATAGCGAAGATGGAATGACAACCCTATATCTTTTGAGGCACGGCGAGACGGAAGAAAATGTGAAGCATATTCTTCAGGGCTGTATGCAAGGAACACTCACAGAAAAAGGGAGGGAGCAGGCGAAAGAAGCTGCTCTCTCCCTGAAAGACGTGAACTTCGACGTGGTACTTTCGAGCGACTTGAAGCGCGCCGTAGATACGATGGAGATTGTTCTCGATGAATTGAAAGCGCATGGGAACGCCCCAAGCATTCTACAAACCAAATTGCTGCGGGAAAGAGATTGGGGTTCAGCCACGGGTATGGTGGTGGATGGTGTTCACAAAATCGTGATTCCCAATGATGCGGAATCCGTGAAAACCATGAAGCATCGTTCCCGTATCTTTCTCGATTTTGTGAGAAAGACCTATCCCAACAAAACCGTTCTTGCTGTCAGTCACGGTTTGATGTGCCGTTGCATCCAAGCAGTGCATCGGAACGTGGAAATACAGGATGTGGAGAAAATGGTGAATGCTGAAATACGAATCCTTCAGCTGGATTAGTTGGCTAAAGAAAAAACCATATAAGCCAAGATGGCATAGCGCAGGAACTTTCCTATGGTGGAGGTAATCAAAACGACAAATGGATTGGCTCGCATCACGCCGAGAACTAAGCAAATCACCGTGCCGATGGCAGGGAGGAAGGTGAAGAAGCCCATGAGTCCGCCAAATTTTCGTACTAAGTGATTGACTCGTTCCACGCCGCTTTTCTTGAGATGGATTCGTTTGGCAATACTGTCGGGGTCGCCCAAACGACCAATATAATAGTTGAACATAGCCCCTGCCACATTTCCCACCGTGCCCCAAATGACAGTCAACCACGGATTCATGTCGGAAGCTGCAAGGAGTGCTGCCATCACCACTTCGGAGTTGAAGGGGACGAAAGAACCCGCTAAGAATGCGGCAATGCACATGCCTGCGTATCCATATTGAATGAGAAATTCGTTGATGAGCTCCATTGAGAAAGGTTTAGGCGTGGGTAAATTATTAATGAATGAAGCAAACCACCACCGCACACAAGCTAAGGATGATGGTGATGATGTTCTGCACTTTTCCGTATGAAATTCCAACGAAATGTCCACCAATCATGGCGGCATGGACGAGGCAGAATGGGATAATCAAATTGAAATACTGGGGTTGGAGGAACAACCAAACGAAACTTGATGCACCCAAGAGCAAAACGGCGTAATAATAGCTTCGAACACGGGTTTTGTCAAGGTGGTTTTTGCGGGAGAAATCAATGCCACCCAAGATGAAAAGCACAAGACTCAACGCCCCCACCATGATTTGTTTATGAGACAATAGGGTGTAGTTGGGCAAACCGATAGTCATGATTTCACCGAAATGCTTCGTGAACAAGTGTAGCTTGTCTGTGATGTAAGCGTAGGAAACAAGAAACCAATAGGGGGTGATGATTCCTAACAACGATGCTACCCAACTGCGGAAAGTCAGTGCACGGAGCATGCCTTGCACAACCCAATAAACAGGGACGAGATAGAGCACTTGTGGGAAAAGGTAGGACGCCAATCCAATGAACAGGTATTCAAGGAAGATGCGGGTTGTGGAGTAGGGACGCTGGTAGGTGGCAAACATTGGGAAGTAGGAAGCCACCGCACAGACCAGCATCAGATGGGCAGGACTCAGATGATGAAGCATGGAAGCAGCAGCACAAAGCATGACCAAGCAAGTGCTGAGCATTCGGCTACTGATGCGCAACAAGACATAGCGGGTATTGAGTTCTGCCATTAAATACACTGCCAAAGCGCACAGGGCAAAACCCAAAACAAACGAAAGGGAGAAGACGCCTTCTTCGCTTTCTCCCGCCTGATGAGGGGTCATATCGTAAACCACCCAAACGATTGCAGCAAAAATGGAGACAACGACAAGGGTGAAACGATTGGATGCTATATTCTTTTGAAACAAGTTTTTTTCGTTTTCGTTACTTCAGTCAATTACAAGTCTGAGCCGATGTCGCTACGGAAATATTTCTTGGTGAATTGAATCTTTTGTGCTTCTTGGAAGGACTTCTGAAGGGCTTCTGCCTTGTTGGCACCGTAGGAGCTGACAGCGATAACGCGTCCGCCGTTGGTGACAACGCTTCCATCCTTCAATGCTGTGCCTGCATGGAACACGATGGAGCCATCCACGTCTTTGATTCCCGTGATAGGATAACCCTTGTCGTAATGCTCTGGATAGCCACCCGAAACGAGCATGACACACACAGCCGAGCGTGGGTCGAACTCAATGGTCTTCTCTGCGAGATTGCCTTCTGCCACGCCTTCGAGCAAATCTACCAAGTCGCTTTTGATGCGGAGCATGACGGTTTCCGTTTCTGGGTCGCCCATGCGCACATTGTACTCAATCACCATTGGGTCGCCTGCCTTTGCGCACGAATAGTCACGATCCACTCGGATGAGTCCGAAGAAGATGAAACCTTTGTAGTCGATGCCTTCCTCAGCCAAACCTTCCACGGTTGGACGGATGATGCGGTCTTCCACCTTTTGCATAAATTCCTTGTCAGCAAAAGGAACGGGCGACACACTGCCCATACCGCCTGTGTTGAGGCCCGTATCGTGCTCACCAATGCGCTTGTAGTCCTTTGCCTCAGGCAGAATCTTGTAGTTCTTACCGTCGGTCAGAACGAAAACTGAACACTCGATACCGCTCAGGAATTCTTCGATGACAACAGTGGCACTGGCATTGCCAAACATACCGCCAAGCATTTCCTTCAACTCCTTCTTTGCCTCGTCGAGCGTAGGGAGGATGAGCACACCCTTACCAGCGCACAAGCCGTCCGCCTTCAGCACGTAAGGTGGCTGAAGTGTTTCGAGGAAGCGAAGTCCTTCTTCGAGCGTTTCGCCCGTGAACGACTGATAAGCCGCCGTAGGCACGTTGTGGCGCTGCATGAATCCTTTGGCAAATTCCTTGGAGCCTTCCAGTACGGCACCCTGCTTGGAAGGACCGATGACAGGAATGGATTTCAACTGCTCATCTTGCTTGAACACATCGTAAATACCTTTCACGAGCGGGTCTTCAGGACCCACAACAACCATGTCGATGCCTTTTTCCAGCACAAACTGTTTTATGCCTTCGAAATCATCAGCCTTGAGGTTCACGTTTTCGCCCTCATTGGCTGTTCCAGCATTTCCTGGTGCGATATAGAGTTTGTCAATTTTAGGACTTTGAGCGATTTTCCAAGCCAGTGCGTGCTCTCTGCCACCACTGCCCAAAAGAAGAAGTTTCATATTTGAGTTTTTAAGTTTTTGAGTTTCTAAGTTTCTGAGTTTTCGCGATAGAACTTGAGTATGCCTCTTTTTCAGCGTGCAAAGTTAGCAATAAAAAATGAAGAATGAAGAATGTAGAATGAAGAATGATAATTAGACAAACTAAAATACATTCTTCATTGGCTACGCTAAAGGTTCGGAGCGAAGCGACCATTCTTCATTCTACATTTAAAAAGTGACCGCTGTTCCGAGGAGGAAGTTGGCACCTAACGCACGGTAGCCGTAGTAAGCGTCGTATTTCTTGTTGAGGAGATTGTCGCCTCGCAGATAGAAGGAGAGTCGGCTATTGCTCTTCGAACTGCTAAGAGGCATGCTGTAGGTGAGAGATGAACCCAAGTTGAAGGAATGAGGACGCTTGTATTTGATGTCATCGTTGTGGCTGTAGGTTTGCGAAGCGATGTCCACACCGAAACGCAAACCCTTCACGAGGCGATAGATGGCAGCAGCTTGGAATTCGAGTGTAGGTCGCCAAGGCATCACATCCTTATAGACAGGATTGTCGTCATCGATGCCCCATCCGTTGAAGGCGCCTTTTGCCTCCACATTGAGGATGTCCTTGTAGTCGTAGCGGAGTTCGGCATTGAAATGAATCAAGCTACCTTTGGCTGTGAAGATAGGCGCAATGACATTGTTGCTGTATTTGCCGTTATTGAACGAAGAGGACATGGGAACCAGATAAGCTAATTCTGCACGGTTCTTCGACGCATCATAGCCGCCATAGAGTTTCGCGGTGAGTCCGTCGAGCGGTTTCAGGATGATTCCGAGTGTTCCGCGGAAGGTGTCGAACTGGTTGGCTAATTGAGTTCCCTTCATGTAACCGTTCTGGAGGTAGTAACCCGACAGTGCCCAATAAGGTGACATCTGTGTGAAGTGGCGGAAGTCGTTCACCACCTCTCCGCCCGAAATGCTGGCAAACACATCTGCATTCTCGCCTAAGTGGTAGGTGGCATGAATGTCGGGAGCAAAACGAGTCTTGTTCTGAAAGCCAAAGCTGCGGTAGATAATAGCACCTAAGTGCAGGTTGATTTTGTCGTTGGTGAAGTCGAAATGCGGTACAGCGGTGAAGGAGTTGTTGGTGTCGAACTCGTCTATTGGATAGCTCATGCAACGAGCAGAGAGGTCGAGACCAAAGGCATTTTGTTCGTCGATTTTGTAGCCCAAACCGATGTTTCCGAAGAACTGTACCTCCTGATTTTTATCGTTGGAATCGTACTTATTTGAAAAATATGCCTGTTTGAAAAAGCTGTAACCCAGTTTTCCACCCACGCTGAAATTGCCAAAGTGATAAGGAGTAACGGCTGCGCTCATGTCGAAGAGCCAGTTGTGCTGCTTGTCGGTTTGGATAGCTTCAGGCTTCACCCCAACCATATAATAATCATTGGGTGAATAGTATGGTTGATAGTTGAACACCTGACTTTCGAAGTTTCCATCAACCAAGAGAGAGGAAAGATGGTTGATTTTGTGCTCAAATCCCACCGATGCACGAGTGGTGTAGAAACGCTGTTTCCAGTCGAAATCGTCGTGCTTGTAGTGTTCCACCTTACCGTTGTGTCCTCGGAGGGAAACATCCACATCGAGCAGGTTGTCGGGATTGAATCGAAAACCATAAGCAGCACGAGCATTGAGGATTCCCATGTTGCCTCCACCGATGGTGGCGAATCCGCGTGGTGCACCTTCAATCTGTGCATCGCTCGGTGCCGCCCAAGCAGGTTGGAACACGAAGGAGCGAGAAGGAATCGCCGTGCTTGCATAGTCCACGTTGTAGTGCTTCGTAGTGGTTTCTTCGATGTCGGGCAGCACATTGATTTTGTTGGCATCCTTCACTACAGGCTTGTAGGAGTTCTCCACTTCCACCACATTGTCGAGCTGTGCATGGCTCGCCGTGAAGTGGAAAGCGAAAAGGATAAAGATGAGGGATGGATATTTCATGATTTTGGGGGGTGATGGGGTTAATGGGGATTATGGGGTTAATGGGGTTGATGGGAAAGCCCCCTTTCTAACTACTCCCCTCGCCCTTTGGAGAGGGGTAGGGGGTGAGGCTTTTTTATTTCATCTTCGCCAGTCTTTCCTCAATCATTCGGTTGATTTCTTCGCTTTCCGTGTAGTTGCTCTTGAGCGACAGCAGGTATTCGTTGGCTTCGATGCTGCGGTCGGTTGCCACATACACGTCGGAGAGGAGGATGAAGGCGCGGGCAAGCCAATAGCTGTGGGTGGTGCCTGAGTCGATGAATTGGCTCAGGATGGTTTCTGCACCTTCGTATTGCTGGGTGTCGTAAGCGTATTGCGCCAATTCCACGGTACCTTGTGCACCATATACCGTCTTTTTGTCTTGGGCAAGCACTTGATAATCCGCTACTGCGGCATCCGAATTACCTTGACCCATGTAAGTCTGTGCACGAAGCAGACGTGCCTCGGATTGCACGTCAGGCGATACTTTCGAACCCTCCTGCAACATCTTGTTGGCTACGTCCATCACCGCCTCCTTGTTCTTGGCATTTGCTGCACTGTGGAGTTCGCCTGTCAATGCTCTCAAGCGCACCTCAGCCGACTGCGTCTGTGCTTCGAGTTGCTGGTAATAAGTGAGTGCTTGAGCATGGTTGCCGTTGGCAATAGCCTTCAGTGCGGCTTCTTCCGTCATTTGGTCGAGTTCGTCAGCATTGAGAGCCTTACCTGCTTTCTCAGCTAAGGCAGCATATTCGTTCACGCGTCCCTGGTCGGTGTAGATGTCCTTCAGATTCGAAAGGGCTGTCTGTGCTTCTTCCGTGTTCGGATATTCCTGAATCACGCGCTGATAGGCTGCGATGGCAGCATCGGCTTGCTGGTTCTCGTAGTAAATCATACCGATTTCGTTGCCAGCTTTTCGTGCGTTGGTGCTTTGTGGATATTTCTGAATGAGCGAAGTGAAACAATCCATTGCCTTCTGTTTCTCACCCACTTGCACGTAGGCACGTCCCTGTTCGAATAGCGCGTCGGAGCCGTATTCTGAATTGCCATATAGGTTGCTTAATTGTCCGAGGAGTTCCACCTTCTTGTCGTAGTTGCCACGGAGTCCACTGATGAGTGCTTGCTGCAGCAGGCTGTAGTCGCCGTTGGTGCGGTCAGTTTCGAGCGCCTGCTGATAGGAGTTATAAGCAGCATCGTAGTTGCGCTGCGAGAATTGGCAGTCGCCGAGGCGGTTGTAGGCATCTGCGCGAAGCGATTTCTCGTTGCTGAGACTTGCCAAAGCCGATGGACTGCTACTGATGAATTGCTCGAAGTAAGGCTGTGCTTGGGTGTATTTCTGCTGCTTAAACTGCGAATAACCCAGTGTGTATTTGGCAAGTGCCTTGTTCTTGGCGTTGCCCAACGACATGGAGAGGTAGTGCTTCAAGTCGGTGTCTGCCAACGAATAGTCTGCCAGTCGGTATTCCGATTCGCCTTTCCAGTAGTAAGCCTCTGCATTGTCCTTCGTGCGGATGCTTTGCTGCATGAAGTCCTGTGCACTTTGGAAATCGCCGTCGGTGAATCTCATCACGCCCAGATTGTAGAGCACTTTCTGCTTTGCCTGAATGATTTCAGCGCTTGGATTCTTGATTTTGTTGATGGAGGCAAGGGCGGCAGGGTAGTTCTTCGAAGTGAAATACACTTCCGTGAGGTGCTTGCTCACTTGGTTCTTGTATTGCGAGTTCGGGAATTTGTTGAGGAAATTCTCGAAGGTTGATACCGACTCCCCGAATCCCATCGTGCTGCCTTCGTGCAGCAGGAGAGCATAGTTGTAGAGTGCCTCTTCCTGTACCCTCGAGTCGAAATCCATCTCCGATGCCTGTTGGAAAGCCATGCGTGCTTGGTTCTTGTTTTGCAGGTTGATATACGAGATACCTGCATGAAGCCATGCGTTCTGACTCATGGCATCGCGCTCGCTACCCGCACTGGCACTCAGTGTTGGTGCTGCACTGCCGTATGCCTTCGTATGGAAATAGCTCATGCCGAGTTTGTAGAGAGCAGTGCGCTTAGGCGACGACTCTTCGTCGGTGTATTCCTTCAGTTTGATGATGGCATTGTAGTAGTCCTGCATGTCGTAGAGTGCCTCGCCTTCGATGCGTGACGCCTCGCGCGAAAGTTCTGTGGAACCATATTGCTGGTTGTAAGCACGAATCTTGTTGAGTGCATCCTGACTGCGTCCCAACTGCTCGTAGCAGTCAGCCATATAGACGGGTGCTTTCTTCTTGTAGTCGAAGGTGTTTTCCACGGCTTCGAAATCCGACAAAGCGCTTTCGTATTCCCCCTTGGCATATTTCACGTAGCCCGTGTAGTAAAGCACATCCACTTGGTGCGATTTCGATTCTTCCAAACTCTTCAGAATCTGTTCAGCCACGTCGATGTTGCCCGTGTTGATATACGCAATAGCCTCGTAGAGACGAGCCTCTTCCGACTCCTCTTCGGGCACATTCACCTCGCTTTGTTCGTGATAGATAGAGAGTGCTTCGCGATATTTCCCTTCGCGCACCAAGAGGTTGGCACGCACAAGGCGAAGTCTGTCGGCGTAGGGGTCCAATCGATGAGTTTTCAAGAATTTTGCAATCCTCTCTTCAGTTCCTGATTCGTTGAGATAGTAATCGCAAATCAATTTTTCGCCCTCCTCCTTGGAGTTCTTCAGCAACAGTTTGGCTGCATAGTAGTGTCCCTCGTCGAGCAGACGACGAGCCTCTTCCTGACGAAGCGACTGGGCATTGGGGTCTGCATGGTGCTGGGCAAAACCAAGCATCGGACAGATTGCCATGAGCAGAGCGATGAAGTGTTTTCTTTTCATGTTTTATGGGGTGTTTGTTATTGTATATCCTCTTAGACTTTTCCTTTTTTCTTGAGTTCAAGGAAGCGTTGGAGACCGATGCGGGCAGAGTGGAGTCCGAAGTCCTCCACTTTGATGTTTTCGGGCTTCTCCCACCAGCAAGCAGCCACGTCGTCGTTGGCTTTGAGCTTGGCATCCGAAGGAATCAGCACATGGAAGAAGCAATCGCAGGAATGAATCGTTAATCCCGAATAAAGATAAGTATTTGGGAGAGAAAACAATATTTTCAAGTTCTCATTGCTTTCACCATCATCGGAGTAACTACTCCCCTCTCCCCTCGGAGAGGGGTCGGGGGTGAGGCTTCTCCATCCCGTTTCCTCCTCAATTTCCCTCACCACTGCCTCTTCGAATCCTTCGCCTGGATCGACGAATCCACCGATGAAATCGAGTGTTCCCTTGGCTGGTTCCTCACCTCTACGTGCCACGAGCATCTCACCTTTCTCGTTCTCGATGATGGCGATGACTGCCGCCGCCGCATTGAAATAGTAGGTGAAGCCACACGCTTCGCAGTGCTTCGACTTGAAATCGTGCACCACGAATTGATTTGAGCCACATTTGGGGCAATAATTCCATTGTTCCAGGTAATGCATACCTTTGTCGTGATTTATCTCTTGAAAACGTTTTCGTTTGCGAAGATACAAAAAAATACTCTTACAAGAGTATGCAAGACGCTTTTTTATTGTAACTTACGAAAAATTAAGACTTTTTAGGGAGGAAATCCAAAATCAGAAGAACGAATCGCCCCGACCTTTCGTTCATCCTTTCAGAAGCGATTGCGTGGACAAACTGAAGCGCTCCTTTGGATTTAACTAGTTGCCGAGCGTTCGCTGAAGCGATAACGAGCCTTCGGCGTTGCGACGGCGAGCGCTCGCTATAATTCTTTTGAGCCCTCGCCTTTTCAGTAAATCCCATATCGCGCTCGAGTCAATCCGCAGAAAAGCATCAGCAAATTCGCAATCAAACATCAGTAAATCCCCAATAGCGCAAGAGTACGTCCATTAAAAAAATCCTTCCAATCCTTTTAATCCTTGATAAAATTCATTGCATCGCAGATTCATCAAGGATTAAAAGGATTTGAAGGATTTTCTTATCCAAAATGGATTCTTATCAGTAGAATTCGCTTTGTATTATTGGTGAGCAAATTGCCTGAACCTGAAGGTGAAGAAGATGTCACCTGCAGTGACTACCAACTGGAGAGGTCTTTCTTCATCTGTTTCATTGGCTTTGAAGATAACTCTCAGTTTGTTTCCACTCGTCTCAGCTTTAAACCAGTCAGCTGATAGTATGATAGTCATTTGCATCGTGAGAATATCTTTCATAGCGTGACGATGCACTTGACATCCAAGGGCCCGAATAGTTTCGGCAAGAGAAAGTGAATTCGGCCCCAGTTTCGGGAACAAGATAAACGCCATCGGTTTTCTGTACTGGCACTTCCGGTCCCCATATCATAGGTGCCCAATCTCCATCGCGTGCTTCTTTGCTGCAAGAGGCGAGGGAGAGAACTGCAAGCAGTATCAATGTCAGTCTCAAGAATTTCAATGTTTTCATTTCTTCTTGGGAATTATTCTGACTGAATGACGATGATGTCTTATTTCCTGAGAACTTTCTGCCCGTTAGTTATCACGACACCTTTGGCGTTGCCGTTTGCAGACGTGCCGTCGATACGATAGATGTGAGCAGAACCTTGGCTCTGGCTGTTATTAATGTTGTTCACTTTTGTTGAGATACCGCCCGTTTTCTCAGCGAACTCAGCACGAGCCTTTGCCAACTGTTCGATGAAGCGCTCGTGGTTGCGAATCATCTGATAGAGCACGGAGCCAGCCATTCTACCTGCATCGACGTCGCTTTGCCAGTGGTAGCCAGCGATGACGCGACTCTGTCCGAACTCGTAGCCACGTGCCAGCAGGGCTTCCATTGCCTTTGGAGAAGTGTTGATATCGGCAAGCAACAATGCAGCAGTCCAACCAAGTACGGTGTGTCCTGAAGGGTAGGAACCTTCATAACGGTGCTTCTCTTCCTTTTCAGGAACGATGGTGCCTTCGTTGTAGTAGGTGTAAGGGCGCATGCGATTGAAGAATACCTTCGCGTCGGTGTGAATACTGTCGCATGAAGCGCAGACATCCTGCAAGATGGTGTATATCTCAGGAGTGTCTTCCTTAGTGATTTCCAAACAGAAGATGCCGCTGAACTCAGCGATGATGGTTTCCATGCTATACACTGCATCACGCTGAGCCTGAGCACAACGTGCCTCGTCGAGACGCATCAGCTTTCCCCAGAGATACTGTGACTGGTCTGCAACGAATCTGGCAGACTCAAATGCTGGTGGAGCTGGCAGGATGTTTGCCAAATTAGGTAATTCAGCCTTTGTAAAATACGCATGTCCATTCTTCTCGTCGCCTGCTGCCTGAACACTGACGATGCCGCAAAGCACAAATGTTACGGCAAATACTAATATTTTTTTCATTGAATTGTCTTTTTTATTATTGGGAAACTGTGATTGTAAGTGAAAATAGGCTATAAAGTGATTCTTTCCAAATCGTCTGGCACCCAAATGCGACCATTATAAACAGTCTCAGCTTCGGCTGTATATCTCTTTTTCCGAGTTTCGAGCATTTTGTCCACAGAGTGATACAGAATAAGGTTGCCTACTCCTAAATCTTCAGCCAAACGTGCAGCATCGAGAACAGTGCTGTGATGCTTCTCGTATGGCTGGAATCGTTCGCGGTCTTTATACAAGCAAAAAGCCTCGCTCATCAGCCAGTCGGCACCTTCGGCATATTGTCGGCACAGAGGACTGAATGGCTCATCACCCAGACAGCACAGGCGTTGCCCGTCGGACAGCTTTGCTGTAAAGCCGAACTGAAGCTCATTCGTGGAATGGATGTCGAAGCATTGAATAGGGAAGCCTCCTGCCTCGAATTGTTCTCCATCGCTTAGGTAATTCATCGTCACGAAGGTTCCGATGCCTGCTACGTCTTTTGGCCGAAGAGTCTGGCGACAAATGTCCGTCAGCAAGTCAAGTACCTTCTTGTGGCTCCACACGCGGAGAGGATATCGAAACTGGAGTGCCATGCGTATCATCCAGATGCAACCCAAAAGATGGTCGGTGTGGGCATGAGTAACAAAGAGGTCGTTGATGTCCTCGCAGGGTATTTCAGCCTTTTCCAGTTGGGTAAGGATACCATTACCTCCACCTGCATCAACAAGCAGCACTCCCTCTTTGCCATGAAGAGTGAAGCAAGTGTTGTAGCATCGGGTAGCCAGTGCGTTACCTGTGCCAAGCATGGTGATGTAGTTGTTCTCTTGATGCATGTATAGATTCCAATCCTTACAAAAAGACGAAATCCCGCCTTGGTGCGCATTGTTAGGAGGCGTGGCGGGAACAGTCGGTGCAAAGGTACTGCTTTTATTTGAAATGGCTAAACTTTTGGGGAGAAAAAAGAATGAACTAAAGCCCGTATCGCCTTAGATTTCGGGAACTTTATCATTTTGGAGTGTGTTATTTACGCTAAAAGCATGAAATAATGGTAATTTTTTTCCTTGTTTCCATTTTTGTTTTTATATTTGCAGCATAAATAAATTTTTAAGGTAGGTTCTACAAATTTCCTCGTTTTTCTTATCCCGAACTTTTTGTATATTTCATTTCATAATTTTATTTTCAACTATGAAGAAAACATTTTTAGCTCTCTGCGCCCTCACTGCCTCGTTGACGATGACGGCACAGAACCCTTATTTGCCGCTTTGGGAACATCTGCCTGACGGCGAACCTCGTGTGTTTGAGGACCCTGACCAGCCTGGTAAGTACCGTGCTTACATCATTGGTTCTCACGATGTGACTTACACTGCCTACTGCGGTCCCGACATCCGTATGTGGTCGGCACCTGTTGAGGACTTGTCGCAGTGGCGCGACGAGGGTTCCATTTTCAAGTGGTTCGTCGGTGGTCAGTGGGACACGATGTTTGCTCCTGACTTGGTGGAGACTGTTGACCGTGTGACGGGTAAGAAGACTTACTGGCTCTATCCACACAGTCGTGGTTGGCGCCGCGTGGCTATGGTCTGCAAGGGCGACCGTCCTAATGGACCTTTCACTCCAGTCAACCTGACTGAGGACGGTACGCAGTGTGTGCCTGGCTCGCTCATCGACTTCGACCCATCGGTGTTCATTGAGAAGATTAGCGACAAGAAAGACCCTGATTACAACATTGGTTATCGTGCTTATGTCTTCTATGGTTTCCAGCACTCCACTGCTTGTCAGCTCGACCAGAAGACCATGTATTCAAAGCGCGAAGGTACGGAACTGATTGACCCGTTCATCCCTGCCAGCAGCCAAGACGGTCGATTGCTCGACAAGGAAGGTTCTGAATACAAGGCTCTCTACAAGGGTCAGAATCCGCTCGACTTCAATTTCTTCGAGGCATCGAGCATTCGTCAGGTTGGTAACAAATACGTGATGGTGTTCTCGGGTTACTCTGGTAAGGAGTACGGACTGGGCAACACGAACAGTGCTTTGCGCTATGCATACGGAGATTCCCCTCTTGGTCCTTGGCGTTCGGGCGGTGTGCTCGTTGATTCGCGTGGTGTCGTTCCAAATGCAGATGGTTCGAAACTCATCACCACCAACGCAGCTCATAATACCCACGGCTCACTGCAGGAAATCAATGGTCAGTGGTACGTGTTCTACCATCGTCCACCACGTGGTTTCGGCAATGCCCGTCAGCCAATGGTTGCTCCTGTGAAGATTACCTGGGACAAGAAGCCTGTTGCCAAGGGTGGTCAGGTGCGTATCACCGGCTACGACCCATTCGTGAAGAACAACGAATGGACTGCCAAGGCTTCAGATGGTAATGAATACACAGGTGCTGAAGTGACAAGTGAGGGCTTCAACATCTTTGGTCTTCCACCTTATCAATACTATTCTGCTGGTATCGCTTGTTTCATGAATGGTGGCACGAATAGCAACGAATGGATGCAGGATAACCATGATGTTTGGAACAACTCTATGGACTTGGCTGGCATTACCAACGGTGGCATTGTCGGTTTCAAGTACTTTGGTTTCGGTGGTTTGAGCAAGGATACAAAAGGCGTGAAAGCTTTCGAGGGAACCAAGAAGGGTGACAACACCAATTTCTATGTGAACCTGACACATGGCAGACACGGTGCTTTCACGATACATGTTCGTCTCGACGACCCTTGGAAGGGTAAAGAAATAGCAACTATCTCGGTGCCTGAGAACGATCATCGTGCATCAGCCATTTTCGGAGCAAGTGTTCCAGCTGTGGAAGGTCTCACGGGCAAGCATGCCATTTACCTCGTTGCTGAAGGCCAAGATATACAGGCTCCTCAGCAAGGTCAATGGGGTGGCCGTCGCCAGCAGCAGCCACAACGTCCGCAGGGACTCTTCGACCTTCACGGCATTGGTTTCTCGAAGGGTACAGAGAGGGTCATCGCGCCAGAAGTGCCACAAGTCATCATCACCGTCGATGGTCAGAAGTTGAACATACCTGAGCGTCCTCTGATGTCCACCAACCAGAATGGCTACACCGAGTGCAACCACTATCAGTTGTATGTTCCGCTGAAGGCTGATTCGAAGATTGAGACCAAAGCCACTGTTCCAGGAGTGAAGTTCACGGTAAGCCCTATCAGCGATGGTCGTGCCACGATACGTGCCACCCTGGGACAGGAGAAAGTGTTCCTTATCAACTAAACAGATGCTTTCATACATAAAAAAGAACTGCAACCTTTGGAGTGCAGTTCTTTTTTAGTACCTTTGTCATCCCAAAATCAGAAAGAATGATGAAAAGGAATTTCTTCATAACCATCTTCGCTCTCGTTGCTCTTACCGCTGACGCACAGTTTCTCTTCCGCATTAGTGGCAATGGACTTTCGGAATCGTCGTACATGCTTGGCACCATACATGTGCTGTCCGCTTCGTTGCTTGACAGCATCGCTGAATACAAGGAGGCAGAAGCACAGTGTCAGCAGATGTATGTAGAGTATATTCCCCCTACCAACCAGCAGATGAATGCCGATAGATTTTTTCGTCAGAACGAAGAAAAGCAGAAAGCAAAGTATCCCAAAGGCAAAAACATCTTCGATGTCATAGACAAAGAAAGTGCTGACCTCCTGAAAGTGAAATTCAAGGAAATCATTCCCATCAATTTGGATGACCCGAAATTTAAGGATATTTTAAATTGGCAGCCCGCTGATTTTCAGAGTTTCCTTTCCATCCCTCTGATAAGAGAGTTCAGGAAAAAAAACATGAAAGGAATGACGATGGACTTTGTCCTCATGCAAAAGGCCAAAGAACGCGGTTGGAATGTTGGGGGACTTGATGGTGAGAATCTGTTGCCTCAGGAAATCCTTGCAGCTCATACTGCAACGCCTCAGACCATTAAGGAGCAGGCCGACTCGTTGATGGCATTCCTGAAAAGTTACGATGAACGTAAGAAAAAGCTCTTGAGGGGCGGCTTCGAAAGTATTGATGGGTACGAGCAGATTTGCAACTATTGGAGGGCTGGAGATTTTGAAGGTTTCACCACCTTTTATCTTCCTGAGGCCAATAAACAGACAGGAATATTGAAAGACCGTAACGAGAATTGGCTCCCGAAGATGATGGAAGCGATGTGCGAAAAGCCAACGATGTTTGTCTTTGGCTCTGGTCATTTGATAGGTGAGCACGGCATTGTTCAGAAACTCCGAGATGCTGGATATGAAGTGGAACAGGTGAAATGGTAATAAATAGCATTCCATTACAAACAAAAACGATTCGCCTTGCTGGTTGCGAGGCGAATCGTTTTTGTTTAAGAAGGATGGAGTATGTTAGTCGTAGAGATAGAACATGCGCTCCATCATTTGCCATTTCTCTGTGGCAGTGGCACCCTGTTCACAATCCTGGAAGATGGACATGTAGTCCTCCCATTCCTGCTGACGAGGTAGGGTGGCGAGGCGAGCCATGGCGGAGTCCCAATCGAAATCGAGAGGCGTTTCCACAATCATGAAGAGACGGTTGCCGAGGATGTAGATTTCCATTTCGAGGATGCCTACTTGCTTGATGCCTTCGCGTATTTCTTTCCACGAATGTTCTTGGCTGTGACGCTTTCGATATTCCGCGATGAGTTCGGGATTATCTTTCAGGTTCATCGTTCGGCAATAGCGCTTCACGGGACCTTTGTATTCTTTTACTTTGTAGCCTTCCATAGTGCTTTTTTCATTTCTTGGTCACTTTTATCATTTGGTATCCATAGAGGAATACGACGAGGAAGCAGATGAAAGGAAGGATGAAGGAGACGTTGGTGGCTGGCATACTGCCCACAGTGTGCTGGTCGATTATGGCTGCTTGAAGTGGAGGTAGCACGCTACCGCCGAGGATTGCCATGATGAGACCTGCAGCTCCGAATTTGGCATCGTCACCCATGCCGTCGAGGGCAATGCCATAGATGGTAGGGAACATCAGCGACATGCAACCGCTCACTGCCACGAGGCAATACAAGCCCATGCGATTTTGGAAGTAGATAACACCCGCTGTGAGTATCATGCCACCCACGGCAAAGATGGCAAGAAGTCTCGATGGATTCGTGTATTTCATCAAATAAGTACAGATGAAACGCGAGCAGATGAAGAGGAGCATGGCGTAGATATTGTAACGCTGTGACATCACTTCCGCATCCTGTTCGCCCATGCCTTCCGCCATGAAGACGCGCGTGCCATACTGGATGATGAAGGTCCAGCACATGATTTGAGCTCCCACATAGAAGAACTGTGCGATGACACCGTTGCGATAGTGAGGCTGACTGAAGATGCGCTTGATGGTTGGGAGGAAATTCACTTCGTGACTTTGGTCGCCATTCTTCGGCATCTTCTTGAAGAGGATGATGAGGAACATGACGATGATGACGAGTCCAATAAGCAGATATGGAGAGATGAGCACACTGAGGTCGCTTTCCTTCATGGTATCGAACTCAGCAGGACTCAGCAGGGCACGCTCCTCGGTGCTGGCTGGGTTGAGGCGAGCCTGGATGAAGTTCATGGCGACATACATGCCAATGATACTTCCGCAAGGGTTGAAGCACTGTGCGAAATTGAGTCGGCGCGTGGCAGTTTCTTCCGAACCCATCGTAAGAATATAAGGATTGCAACTCGTTTCGAGGAACGACAGTCCGCAGGTCATGATGAAATAGGCAATGAGGAAACAGCCGTAGGCACCAATCATCTTCGATGGGAGGAAAAGAAGGGCACCCGTGGCGTAGAGTCCGAGTCCCATCAGCACACCAGCCTTGTAACTGTATTTACGTATGAAGATAGCGGCAGGAAACGCCATGCAGAAATAGCCTCCATAGAAAGCCAATTGCACGAGGGCACCTTCCGTGACACTCATGCGGAAAATCTTGGAGAAAGCCTTCACCATGGGGTTGGTGATGTCGTTGGCAAATCCCCAGAGGGCAAAACAAAAGGTTACGAGAATGAAAGGAACAAGATAGCTGACACCATCTTTGCTGATTAAACTGTTTTTTGACATAGTGTTATTTAATAAATTAAAACTTAAAAATTAAAAAATATAAATGAAGAATTGAACGAAAACGATTATAAAAGCGAATACAGTCCTCTGTATGGAGGTAAAAAACATTCTTCATTCTTCATTCTACATTCTTCATTTCATTTATTCAATGTGCAAAGATAAGGCTTTCTTTCGACACTGCGATTGAAAAAAATCAATAATCTCTTGGATAAATCCTACAAACTCGCTTACTTTGCATGAAATTAACTCAAAAAAGATGAAAAAAAATCGTTCTGCGTTTCTTTTTGTGATGGCATCGATGCTGCTCACACTGATGTCGGCGTGCCACGGCAAGACCAGTCTGACCACTATTGAAGAAGAACAATCGCAGTATTCAGTACAGGAATATGTGAAGGAATTGGTACCTGTTTCTGCCAAACCACAGGCGAATGGTGATATGCTTCTCAGCTTTCAACTGACGGAGGATGTTGTGTCGGTCAAGGAGTTGCAAGCCGCAAAGGACGACGTGAAGTATGCACTGCTGGAGAAAATCCACACCAGCACCGACACCACGCTTCAGAGCATGGTGAAATACTGCAAGACGCACAATTCGAAAATGATTTACCACTACGAAGGCGAGAAGACGAATGATGTGTTTGACATTCAATTCGCGAACAGCGAAATGAATGATTGAGCACGATGTCGTTTTTTCGTTTTTTCGTTTAGTCTCTAATTCGATCTTACACGTTCAGTCTCTATGAAATATATTCTCATCATCATACTTGTTGTGGCTGTTGCTTTTCTCTTGTGGAAGATGAAGCAGTTCGACAAGACGATACCTACACTGAACCCCGAGGATGGCACGGCGCCCAATGGTTCCGATTCTTCTCAGCAAAACCTTGGTCAGACTGCGAATCAGTCGAAACCAACGATAGATTACACACAGTCGGTGTTGATTGATTTTTCTGAAGACGAGCCGATGCGGGGCAGGGAGAAGAAGGTGAAGCCTGGTAAGGGTGAGAATGGCAGTTTCTATGCGAAGGTGGCAGGCATCACGTTCAACTGCTCATCGTCCGACGTGGGTGTCATTCGTGGTACGGTTCGTCCTGAGCCAACCAACAAATTCGACCCTGATGCGATGGCTATCGTCAGTGAGTCGGGACGCACATTGGGCTACATAGGTGCTTACGATTTGCTGGAGTACCGTCGCTGGTGCCGCTTGCGCGAGTTTCCGTTTGTGGGCTACATCATCTACGATGGCTACACGCTTTCGGGCAGAATCCTCGCCATCAATCCCGACGATGCCGACCGTCGTCAGCGCATGGAGCAGGAGTTCCTCATGTCGATTGACGCCAACTTGGGAATCAAATCATGTTGAATCAAGTTAATTCAAAAGTTTATAGTTTAACGAAGACACTCAGCTCCGCAAAAACTTAATAACTTAAAAACTCAATAATGAACTTAGCAATTTTCGTTTCGGGCAGTGGAACCAACTGCGAGAACATCATCAAGTATTTTCAGGATTCCGACAAGGTGCATGTCACTGTTGTCATCAGTAATCGTGCAGATGCCTATGCATTGGTACGAGCCGAACGGCTGGGTGTGCCTACGGAAATCGTTCCCAAAAAGCAGCTGAACGATGAGGCTTTTCTGATGCCTTTGCTTCGGAAATATAACGTTGAATTCGTGGTTTTGGCGGGATTCCTGCTTCTGGCACCCGATTTCCTCATCGACGCTTTTCCGCGTCGCATCATCAATCTCCATCCTGCTCTCTTGCCTAAGTTTGGCGGCAAGGGCATGTATGGGCACCACGTTCACGAAGCTGTGAAGGCAGCTGGCGAAACGGAGACAGGCATGACGGTGCACTATGTGAACAACGTGTGCGACGGTGGCGAAATCATCGCACAGTTCAGCACTCCTATCTCGCCAGAAGACACGCCCGACGACATCGCTGCCAAGGAACACATTTTGGAACAGGAGCATTTCCCTCAGGTCATCGAGGAAATCCTCCAAAAATTGGAAGAATAGAAATGGAAGATATGTTACAAACTACTGAGCAACCGAAGAAGGATGGCGGTTCGTCGGCAATGAAGCAATTCATGTTGACGCTCCTTGCTACCACCATCTCCATTGCACTCACTTTCGGTACGTCTGCCATCATCGACAATAACAAGAAGAAAAATGAGAAGCGTGAGATAGTGATGATGGTGATGTACGATTTGTACACCTCATTGAATATGGTGCAGAAAGCCGATTCGAATCTCTTTCTTCTGATGAAGCTTCAACGAGAGATAGCTGAAGACACCACCTTTTTCGAGGAAAAAAGGTTTATGTTTATTCATTTGATGCCGAAGATCGAATACACAGAGACCACGGAAAAGATTTTCTCATCAAGTATCGAAACCATCAACACGGTGGGCAATGTGCTATTCACCGAGAATGTAGCGGAGTTCTATTACAACCGAAATATTTTCAGAAGGGATGTTTGTGACTCCGTTAACTTCAATTTTTTAAAGGGTAGTAATGCTATGCACTACGTAAAGGATGCCCTTGAAGTAGATTTCATGACCTTTGGTCTTTTGAGTCGTGGCATTTATTTGGAATTGAAAAATCGTTACGAAGAATGTAAGCAGCTGATGAATGTAACTGACGAGGAGATAGAGGTTTATCGGAAGAAGAGGCACCTCATGGAAAAAGACATGGCAGACCCTTATAGCCTAAATGATTCAAGGAAAGAAGAAATGATGAAAATTTATCAGGAGATTCGTGAAGGTATGAAGAAACATCAATTATTATAAAGATTATGAAGAAATTATTTTTGTTAGCAGTTCTTGTAGTTGCAGCGATGCCTTCAATGGCACAAAAGGTGAAATATTCTGTTAGCGGAACATACGCTAACGATGGAAAGAAGATTTATCTGATAGATAAGCTGACAGACGGTGCTATCGACAGTGTGGTAGTTTCTGGTGGTAAGTTCTCATTCAATGGCACTGCCGAGAAGGATGCTTTCATGGCTGTTCGGGCAGAGAACAAAGCGTGGATGACAGTATTCTTCAACGACGGCACACCAGTGGTTGTCAATGTCAACGACAGTACGCTGAAAGGTTCTCCACTGAATGAACGTCTTACTAAGTATGATATTGAACAGGATATCCCCATGCGGACATTCAGAGCAAAGGTTTCTAAGATGAGCGAGGCTGAGATAGAGGCACAGAGCGACGAAATCATGGCTGAAATGAACAAGACGATTGACGGACAGATTGCTTTCGCCAACAAAATGTTCAAGGAGGAGCGCAATTCCTTGATTCCTTTAGCTTTCGCAGAATTATACTTCTTTGACAATGGTGTGGAAGAGTACGACAAGTTGGTTCAAGAGAATCTGGTGTTCTCCAAGCATCCTTATTTAAAGAAGGCAAAGGAAAACATTGCTGAGCAGTTGCAGCCAAAGGACAGTCCTAAGATGGCTTTTGTCGGTCAGCAGTATTCCGACTTGGAAATGGCTGACCAGGACGGCAAGATGCACAAGCTGAGCGAACTTGTTGGCGAAGGAAAGTGGGTGCTCGTCGATTTCTGGGCTTCATGGTGTGGACCTTGCCGTGCAGAGATGCCAAATGTGCTTGAGGCGTACAACAAATACCACGCCAAGGGTTTCGAGGTGATAGGTGTTTCCTTCGATGAAAAAAAGGAAGCATGGGTGAAAGCTATCGGTCAGCTCAAGATGCCGTGGTTGCAGATTTCCGACCTGAAGGGTTGGCAATGCGCTGCTGCTGCACTTTATAAGATTGACGCTATCCCTGACAATATCCTCATCGACCCTCAGGGAAAGATTACTGACCGCGCTCTTCGTGGAAAGCCTCTGCACAAACGTCTGAATGAAATCTTCGGAGAGTAAGCTCGTTAACGAAGAAGAAGCCTCACCCCCAACCCCTCTCCAAGGGGCGAGGGGAGTAGTTAGATAGGCTATGTAAAATGAAGAATGTAGAGTGAAGAATGAAGAATATTCTTAGCTAAATGACTTCCTTATTCTTTAGCTACAGTGCGCTTCGGTTTTGCCGAAGCCATTCTTCATTCTACATTCTTCATTCTTCATTCCTCTTATGTTTGGTTTTGCGAGTATAGTTTTTTTTTGACTTGTGAAGCCTGTTGAAGCTGTGGAAACCCGGACCCAGCAGTTCTTGCTGTGCCTCTCGGTTTCCGCGTCTCATGGCTTTGATGGCATCCATCATGGTAGCTTTGGCTACCTTTTGTTTTTTCTTTTTCATGTCGTTTTCTTCCTTTTCGTTGCTTTGAATAGACAGTGATTCAGGCAAAGATAAGCAATTATATGCATTCAAAACGGATTGGAATGCAGTTTTTTGGAGAAATATGACGGTTTCACTGGATATTTGCTGGCACTCACCTTCGATTGTGCTGCCACTTTTATTTGATTCAGCTGAACTTTTCCTTTGATTTTACTGAAGAACCGAGCCCTCAACGTAATTATAGCGAACGTTCGGCGTTGCAACAGCGAAGGCTCGGCAAGTCGATGACGAGCCTTCGGCAACTAGTTAAATCCAAAGGAAAGGTTCAGTATATCCCCAAATGTGCTTCTGATTATTCCCGAAAGTGTTTCAGTCAATCCACGAAAGTAGCCCCCTCTATCTCCCCCGAGGGGGAGGAAAGCCGTCCGGATATTACTCCTCCCCTCGGGGAGGTCGGGAGGGGGCTACTAACCCATTATGATGCAAAAGAATGGCGTTAGATTGGATGAAAAACTCTGTTTTTGTATAAATTCCTTATTTTTTCAATCTAATTTCTTTTTGTTTTATAATTTTTTTATATCTTTGCCGCGCTTATTATAAGTTGCAATTCTCGCACTTAAATGCCTGAGTTACTTACAAAACACTTATAAACACTTATTTCTGTATTTAATTCATTTAATTAATCTGTATTTACTTCGTTAAAGAAAGGGTTTTATTATGATTGATAGTATAATTAACAGGACCTATCTAAGGTCTATGTTTCTTTTGTGTTCTTTGTATTTGTTACTCGAAAGGTGGAGCTTTCGTGTAATCAAAGCTTGTTTTAGCAAATTCTCAACATCCAGTATCTGTGCATTCCTCTTATTGTTGTGCCTTGGTCTTTTCAGCTCAGGGACTGTTTTGGCACAAGATGAGCCTGGCGAGGAAGAACAGACTCATGCCCAATCGGAAAGTCACAAGTGGAAAGGTATAGATGTGAGTACCGTGATTGATAATGACCAATATGCTCCCAATCCTGGTTCCTATAAAAATTACACTCCTTATATAGATAAGTATCCTTTTGATAAAGGAAAGGTTATCTTTCTGTATAATGTGGGTACAGGAAAATTTATTATTGAAGGTGGTAATTGGGGTATGGAAGGCAGGCTCTTCCATGAATCTTTTGGACGCCCATTATATTTGTTTTCTGATGGGTATATATTAAGTGGTGTTAAAGAGAAAGCTGATGATAAGAATACTAAGTTTATATTTGGTTGTAACATCCCGTCGGTATATCATTCACAGCCAAACTGGAATAATTGGAATCAATACAGCTTTACCTTAATGATGGATGCAGACTATTCTAGACGCTCTAAGGGATGGCAGTTCATACGTGTGGCAGGTGAAACCGGTGACACCTACACATACTACATGTATGAAGAAAAGAAAGTTAATAATATAGATGTGCAATATTATCTTGGCGCTGCATATGGAGAATGTCATGCTCCCGCTTGGAAAGGTGATGGACAACTTGTTTTTATGGATGACGACCGCGCTGCTTGGACAACCTATAACCCGCAAAATGATACGACAAGGTATGAGGTAAATGGTGAAAGGATTCCCTTGAATGAACTTTACCAATGGCGTGTTGTATCTGAAGAGCAATTTTATGCGGTGCTTGAAGAAACAGAGACCGGATTGAATCCCAGCGTAGCGGCATTGATACCCGACCGTGACTTCACACGAAATTCTGAACTTTTCGATACAAACTGGGTGACGGAGGAAAAAGATGACGCCGTTTATTCTGGGATAGGACGATGGGGATATACTTTCGGCGTTTATACAGGAAAGACTTTACAGAATAATAGTACCTTTCCTACTGAAGCTTGGAACAAGCCGCTACGACTGAAAAACGTATTTGAAGGAGATCTCCCTTATGGTTGGAAAAATGCTAAATATGGTTTTTTGACCTTTGAGGGAGTAGGTAGAACCTATACTGAGTTTAAGGTTTCTCACCCAGGATGGTACATGGTGCAATGTTATGGATTTGTTCAAAGCAATAACCATGATGCCTATCTTTTTGCCAAAGTGGTAGATAAAACAAATGATGCTAATACTGTTGTAGGCGAGTCGAAAAATAATTTAGTGAAAAAGCCCGTAGGTACATATAAAAGCAAAAATTCAAAAGCAAATTGCCTTGATGTAGGTAAAGATCTTACTATTCCTGGTGATACAAAAGAATCGTATAAGAACACAGTGTGGATATTCGTTCCTTCTAATCTGTTCCCAGATGATGAGACACAGTCATCAAATGTTGTGCTTCAGATAGGTGTGGGTAAGGACGAAGCAACCCGCAGTAGTAACTCGAAAAAGGATCAAGATACAAATACAGACTGTTACTATGATACCGATTGGGTTTGTGTGGATGACTTCAGAGCTTCATATTTAGGACTGGGACCTTGTTTCTTTTATGAGGATGAGGAAGACTTGGAGTATTTGCGCTTTGATGAACATAATATAAAGCAGTTTCAGAGTGCGGCACCTGATAACCATTATGGTGGTGCTGTGTGTTTGGAGCGTACATTAAATAAAAATAAGTGGAACTCATTCTCGTTCCCATTGAAAATCACTGGCGATCAGATGCGCTCAGCATTCGGAGATGAGGCGCAGTTGGCCAAAATTAACAGTGTCGGCAATTTGTCGAAGAATCCAAACGTCATCGACTTCGAGACGGTAAGTCTGTTCACCACTAATGTTGTTGTTGAACCAGGCCATTTCTATCTGCTAAAGCCAACAAAGGAACCGACAGAAGGCATCGATCCTCGTGGAATTGAAACCACCTACTACGAATTGGGACGCATGTTCTTCTCCGTAAATGAAACTGAACCTGAGACTTATAAACATGAAAGGATGTCCTTGAACACAAAGAAGGTTGCGGATCAGGACATTCCTTCATTTGACAACAACCACAATGGCAAAGCCCATGTAAATTATGTTCAGACTCCTAATTATAATACTATTATGGAAACTCATGTTTTTGATGATCTCACGCATGGTATTTACGCAGATGAGGGTGCTTACGTTGTAAGTAACAATACCATCTTCCATATCAACAAAAATACACCTTTGAAAGGATTCCGTGGATGGATTGTCCTTGATACTCCTATTGGTCCTTCGGATGCAATGACGATGTCTGTACATAACAGATTTACTGGTGAAAAAGAAGATACCAGCGTTGAGTCTCTGCCAATGGTAGTTACCCAGCTGAGTGCAGATACAGAGGTCTATGACCTGTGTGGACGTAAAGTTGGAGCTCTTGGTACGAACTTACCAAAGGGTATCTATCTTGTAAATGGTAGAAAATATTTTGTTAAATAGTAATTCATGCCCCGTGTTATGAAAAGGATATATATAATACCAAGCATGGACAGTGCTCCCATGATTTCTCTTCCTTACATGCTCCCACCGAGTCGGGAAGAAAAATATGGTTGGGCAGTTGATAACAAAAATGCCGATGACAATTTAATCGACCCAATTACGGAGCAGACAGATGATGATTATGGTTGGTACATAGATATAAATTGACGTCGTCGAACTCTAAGGTTGATGAACTTGTCTTTGATTATTTGTTTCATTTCTATGGTAGCACCACCTTGAATCCATTCTGAATGTAAATGCCCTTCTTGAGAGGTCCTTTCATGATGCGACCTTGAAGGTCGTAGGTGATGATGTGGACAGGGGAGGAGGCGAGGGAAGAAATACTGCTTGCTTCATCTACGGGAAGCAATTCGAAAGGAAAATCTGTGACGGCGGACTGAGTGTTGATACTCAGTTCGCCGTTTTCCGTCACCGACCAATAACGTGCGGAAGACCCAATTCCGCTGTGCAGCGCATAGCGGTCGATGCCTTCTGCTCCTTCGAAATAGAACGGCTTGAGGACCGTCGATGAGGTATTGCCTAAGATGTTCAGCGAAAGGCTGTCGAGCAGCGATTGCAGGGAGTGCCGATTGGAGGAGGAATTGATGTACCACAGTTGGTTTTGCTGAGGACTATCTACACTGCCTTCGGTGAATGTGACAGGTTGCTGCAAACCGTTGCAGGTGAGATAGGTGTCTGTGGCTGCATGGCGAATCATGTAGTTGCCCGAAGGGATGATGCGCGACGTGTCATCGCCTTTGACGAATACCTCGTAGTTGATGGTTTCGCTGTGTCCTTCCCAAGAGATGTTGACGCTGAGGATGGCGGACGTCGAGACGTTGCCCAGCGAGAGAGAAGCGTCGGTGGAACCGTTGCTCCATGCGTAGTTCACCTTTCCGAGAGCTGTCGGAACGTATGGTTGCAGAGTGATATTGTCGCCCACAGATGCCACAAGCGTTGTGGTGTTTTCCAACAGGGAACCGTTGACCATCATATTTGGCTGAATGTACTTCAGGTGGATGTGGAAATCAACGGCTTCCTTGCGCTCCCCCTGGCTGAGCACGTAGGCACGGATGGTGCGCTCTGTGGCGATAGGTCCGTAGTTCACCTGCGAGCCACGCATTCCGTTGTCCCATTCCACGGCTGGATACCATCCTGCTGCATCGCCAGCGGAGAAACTCAGCTTCGTGCCATAGAAGACGGTGGCGGCAGTGTCGCCCACCTGAGTGCCGTTGGCATAGATGCCGTAGTTCAAGCGACTTGGCACACAGTCACCTTCGACGGCGATGGTGAACGCCTGTTCGCTCTCAATGCCCTTCGCATTGGTGTAGGTGACGCGATAGACGTAACTGCGCTGAGCTGTGATGCTGAGGTCCTTCGTTGTTTCGCCTGTGTTCCATCGCCACTGCCCTGTGTCCTTTTCGCCTTCGGGCAGCTGAGGCATAAGTTTGATGGTGGTGCCGAGCGCTACAGGCTGAGTGCTTTGCACTATGTAGGTGTTGCGCAGTCCGCCCAGTTCGTTGTGGTCGATGGTCTTGCCATTCACTTCCATGCGTGGCTTGAGCAGCGTTGGACGCTGGTCCTCAGGACAGAGTTGCGTGTCGTAGGTGTTCATCAGAACGGAGTAGCCTAAATGGTCGTAAGGACCGCTGGTGCCACCCATGCCTCCTGCATCGATGCCCATCTGGGTGTATGCCTTCTCGGCAAACGGCATCTTCACACCCTTCACTCCTTCGTAGTGACCGATAACCGTTCCCCAGTAGTTGCGCACTTCGGCTGGTTCGGCTGGACCTTCCATGAGCCAACCGTTGTGCCATGCCGTGCGACAATCCACGTATTTGTAGTTTGTCCATGGCAGTCCCTGTACGTTCTGCGTGCAAGCCGCCACGAATTCGATACCTGCCGCCATGCGGTTGTCCATGTAGGAGAAGAGGTCATCGCCCTGGTTCCAAGCTACCTTGCAGATATCCACAGCCAGTCCTAATGCCATGGCAGCATGTCCGCCGTCGCGTCCCGATTCCTGCATCTGTCCCAACTTCCCGTAGGCACCCGTTTCGAGCGGCGACTGGCTGGTGGTGACCACTAAATTGCCGATGAATTCGGTGCATCCGTCGCTCAGGATAGGGTTGGAAGTGCGTGGGTCTTGGAAGGTGCCCACTTGGTCGTACTTCATGAACGACATGCCTTGGTTGTAGATGAACACATCGTCGCAGAGGATGCCGATGGAGATGACCGCCAAGGCATTGCACAAAGGCCAGTTGCTCCAGTAGTGTCCTGGACGAATGCCGCCCTGATTGCCCACGTAGTTCTCCCATGTGCCGTTGCGTCCACGCAGGAAGTTGATGTTGCCTGGATACCACACGGTGAGCATCCATTCCTTGAATTTCTCGAAGTCGTCGCGGCTCCAGCCATCGTAGTCGCGCATGAGTTCGGCAGCCTGCGCAAACTGATAGCCGTAGAGTCCTGCCGCCAAAGCCCAATTGGAGTCGCCGCTCACCAGTTTGCAACCCCGTGCCCAAGCCATGAGGATGCGCACTGCAGCGTTGGCATTCGCCTTCGTGCCCTCAATCTTCCAACGCAAAGCATTCTGATAAGCCATCGTAGCACCACGGGCAGCATTCAGATAGTTCTGTCCCGAACTGCCGCCACGTATAATCACCTCCACGGGATAGGTCTGTATGTCCGACCTTGCATATTCGGCGTTCTTCAATTTGTCGTATGCAGCCACCACCGTTGGGCTCTTTTCCGCCAGCTGTCGTTTAATGCGGTCGAAGTCGGCCTGTGTGTGCAGTCCGCCAGGATGACGGAAGCCGCGGTTCGTGTCGTAGTCATCGTTGCTGATGCCACTCACGTCGAAGTTCTTCCCTTTGGCAGATTTGAAGCTGCTCATCACCTCGCGCAGGTCGCTCTCGCAGTTGTCGAATGTCAACTGTCCCAAGTCCTGTGCTGCCATGTTCCGAGCCACGGTCAGGGCATCGCGGAGCATCACGATAGCGCCTTCGGGATAGTTCGCCGACTGTGCCAGTAGTGCTTCTGCCTCACTGATGGCAGCAAGCAACTTCGAGTTGTTGCCACCGCCTCCGTGCTCGTAGGCATATTCCAAATTGGGCAACTCAGCCACCAACTGTGCCACCTCCTCATTGCTGACCGCTGTGTCGTACAGGCGGAAGTCGGTGACGAGTGTCTGCTTCAGATAATTGTCGCCCGAGAAAGGTGGACGGCCTATCCAGTTGTAGGCAGGAACGGCGGTGAACACATCCTTCAGCACGGGCATGGTGGCGAGTTGTGCAACGCATTTACCATTCAGAAACAGTTCGCCTTTCTTGCCAGTCTGACGGTAGAGGAAGTGCATCCAACGACCTTTTTCGCTTTCGCTTCCCACTTCCATACCAGTCTCACTTCCCCAGCCACCCGTCGAGGTTGCCATGCGTTGTGCGTTCAGTCGATAGGCAGTGTAGGGCGATGCTGTCTGTGTGTTGGCTGCCGACTGTGAGAAGCACCACAGGAAATAGCCTGCACCCGAGAGAGAAGCCCCTGCATCCACACGGTAATAGACCGACACGGTGAAGTCTCCCAATGAGCGCACCAGCTCGCCAGCGCTGCGAGTCATGTCGAGATAACCCGTTCCGTTGCCAAGGTCGAGCACATGGTATTGTCCCATTGTCACCACTTGGGCTTGCCCCATCAGTTTGGCGGTGATGCCCGACGTGGCATCCTTGACGTTGGTTCCCGAAGTATTGGAAAAGTCGAACTGCATCTTCAGGTGTTCATCCTGTGCCTGTGCATTACCCATCAGAAGGAAAAGGCAATAGAAGGCTGTCAACACATGTTTCTTCATATTCACTGAGTTAATTAAGGTACCATCATCTATAGTTAGTTGATTGCAAAGATAATACAAAAGGTGGAAAAGTGCCAAATAATGATGCCGAAAAAAACATCTGAAAAACGGACATGAATACAACAAAAAAACTTGGACTACTTCGGGCAGTCCAAGTTTTCGTTGATGTGCGAAAGAGAGAAACGAAAGATGATGGGTTCTCTCCTTATTATTTCTTTAGGTTCTTGTTTTTCTCTTGCTCCTTCTTTCTATCCTTTTTCTTCTTCTTCCGAAGTTCATAGATGAGGGTAAAGATGCCTAAGAATAAACTTAAGAGACCGAGAAGAAGAGAAACTATATTGAAGAGTTCGGCATTGTTCATCGCTTACGTTTGTTTCAAAAATGAGTTTAAGAATGAAGAAAAGGAGAAGACGGGGAGAAGCTCGGTGAAGCCAATTACTCCCATTCAATCGTTGCAGGTGGTTTTGAGGAGATGTCGTAGCAAACGCGGTTCACGCCACGGACGTGGTTGATGATGTCGTTCGACACCTGTGCCATGAAGTCGTAAGGGAGGTGTGCCCAGTCGGCGGTCATGGCATCGGTACTGGTGACGGCACGAAGTGCTACTGCGCGCTCATAGGTGCGTTCGTCGCCCATCACACCGACAGACTTCACTGGGAGGAGAATGACGCCTGCCTGCCAAATCTGGTCGTAGAGCGACACTTCCACTTCGCCGTTGTCCGTGTAGTGGAGTGGGGAACCTGCTGCCAGCACTCGCTTTGCCTGCTCAGCGCTCATGCGCACCTTGTAGTCTCGCAAGCCCTGGATGAAAATGTCGTCGGCATCTTGCAGAATGCGCACTTTCTCGCGGGTGATGTCGCCCAAAATGCGCACTGCAAGTCCAGGACCAGGGAACGGATGGCGGGTGATGAGGTGCTCAGGCATGCCAAGCTGACGACCTACGCGGCGCACTTCGTCCTTGAAGAGCCATTTGAGCGGTTCGCACAGCTGGAGGTGCATCTTCTCGGGCAGTCCACCAACGTTGTGGTGGCTCTTGATGACCTTTCCTGTGATGTTGAGGCTCTCGATGCGGTCAGGGTAAATGGTGCCTTGTGCCAACCATTTGGCATCAGTAATCTTTTGTGCTTCGGCATCGAACACGTCGATGAATCCTGCACCGATAATCTTGCGTTTGCGCTCTGGCTCGGTCACGCCTTCGAGTTCCTTGAAGAACTTTTCGCTGGCATCTACACCGATGACGTTGAGTCCGAGGCACTCATAGTCGTTGAGCACATTGCGGAACTCGTTCTTGCGGAGCATTCCGTGATCGACGAAGATACAGGTGAGGTTCTTGCCGATGGCACGATTGAGGAGAACGGCTGCCACAGAGGAATCAACACCGCCCGAGAGTCCGAGAATCACGCGGTCGTTGCCGAGCTGTGCCTTGAGTTCTGCCACGGTGGTATCGACAAAGGATGCTGCCGACCAGCTCTGTGTGCTGCCGCAAATGCCTACAACGAAGTTCTTCAGGAGCAGTGAACCCTGTGTGGTATGGAACACTTCGGGATGGAACTGCACGCCCCACAGTTTTTCGTCTTTGGCTTGGTAGGCGGCAAACTCCACAGTGTCGGTGGAAGCGATTTTCTTGAAATTCTCAGGAATGGCAGTGATGGTGTCGCCGTGGCTCATCCACACTTGCGAATGGTCGTCGAATCCCTGGAAGAGCGGGTTCTCCTTCTCCATCCATTGCAGCTTGGCACGTCCGTATTCGCGACTGCCCGCAGGCTCCACCTTTCCGCCGTAGGTGTAGCTCATGTACTGAGCGCCATAACAGATGCCGAGGATAGGGTAGCGTCCGCGGATTTCGGACAAATCCACTTTGAATGCCTCCTTGTCATAGACGGAGAACGGACTACCAGAGAGAATCACACCGATGATGTCGGGGTCGTCCTTTGGGAATTTGTTGTAAGGGAGAATTTCGCAGAAAGTGTCCAGTTCGCGCACGCGGCGACCAATGAGTTGCGTGGTTTGCGAACCGAAATCGAGAATGATGATTTTCTGTTGCATTATGATTGTTCTTAGTTTTCTTTCCAGAATTTGGATTGATGGTTTTCAGTGCCCAGTACGAGGGTGTCGGCAGTGAGCATCAGGATATCGAAAGTGTCGGTGTAGCCCGAACTTTCCACACCCGCTTTCTGAGGCGAGTGGAGAAGCAGTCTGCCGTTGAGGATTGACCAGTGGTCGTATTCGATGTTAGGCATGTTGTAAGTGGCAGCCACACCTTTTGGACTGATTTCGATGCTCTGCGTACCTTGCGAACTGCGTTGCGTCCAGAGGTGCTGAAGGGCTGTTACGTTGATGGCGATGGAAGAGGTGAGACTACCATATTCCTTAGTGTAAATCACATCCACTTCGTCGCCTACCTTCACGCCGCCAGCCACCAAAGCGCCAGGAATCTCGATGTTGAGCGTGTCCAGTTGTTCGGTCACGAGTTCGAGCATGTTCATGCTGGAACCGTCGCCTACCTGTCCACGCACTTCCTTCGTTTCGTCTAATTCGGTGGATTCAACGGTTGCCAACGTGTCTTCACCTTCCTTCTCAGCGGTGTTTCTTGAACCAATCTCGCAAGAGACACAAACGATTGCCAAGATGGCAACTATATAAACAAGCTTTTTCACAAGATGTATTGTTTTAAATGAATAATGAGTAGTGAGTAGTGAGGAGTGAGAAACGCCATCCGGATGGATTAACTTCTCGCTACTCATTGACTTCGTCGAGCTAAAGGTTCCTCACTGCTTATTGTTCCGAAGAGGCTCTGTGTTGTCTTTGAAGATAATAGCAAAGAGGACGCCAATGATGAGGGCATAGCCTGCGAAGATGAACCAACAGGTTTTCCAGTCGCCAATGGTGTAGAAATTGTCGTTGATGACCTCACCATGCGTGTAGGCATTGATGACGGCTTGTGCGCATAGTGTACCGATGGTAGCACCAACACCGTTTGTCATCAGCATGAACAAACCTTGCGCCGAAGAACGGATGGAAGGGTCGGTGGATTTATCCACAAACAACGAACCGGAGATGTTGAAGAAGTCGAAGGCAACGCCATAGACAATCATGGAAAGTACGAACATCCACACGCCGCTGCCAGGATTACCCAGTCCGAACAGACCGAAACGAAGCACCCATGCGAACATGGCAATGAGCATCACCTTCTTGATGCCGTAGCGCTTCATGAAGAACGGAATGAGCAGGATGCAGCAGGTCTCTGAAATCTGAGAGAGGGAGATGAGGATGTTGGCATGCTGCACACCGAAAGTGTCGGCATATTCCTTAATCGCACCGAAACTGTTGATGAACGGATTGGCAAAGCCGTTGGTGATTTGCAGACTCACACCGAGGAACATGGAGAAGATGAAGAAAATCGCCATGTTTTTCTGCTTGAAGAGCGTGAAGGCACGAAGTCCGAACGCATCCACGAGGCTCTTCTTGTCTGCACTCTTGTTGACAGGACATTCAGGCAACGTGAAGGTGTAGAGGAACAACACGATGCTGAGAATGCCCGAAGTGATGAACTGGTTCTGATTGTCCTGGAATCCCATGAGATCCACAAACCACATGGTGCAGATGAAACCGATGGTTCCAAACACGCGGATAGGTGGGAAGTCCTTCACGGTGTCCATTCCCGCTTTCGTGAGCGCATTGTACGCCACGGAATTGGTGAGTGCCAACGTTGGCATGTAGAATGCAACGCTCAAGGCATAGAGCGTGAAGATAGGGCCAAATTGTGTGTTCTCGCCGTTCGAATAACCATACCACGCAGCGCCAAACATGAACAAACCAGCCAAGAGATGGCAGTAACCCAGCAAGCGCTGAGCAGGAATCCAGCGGTCGGCAATGATACCGATGATAGCAGGCATGAAGATGGAAACGACGCCTTGCATAGAGTAGAACCAACCAATCTCAGAGCTCAATCCGATGTTGCCAAGATAACGACCCATGCAAGTGAGATAAGCTCCCCACACAGCAAACTGCAGGAAGTTCATCACAATCAAGCGAATTTTCAGAGAAGAACCGTTCATATTTTGAGTTTTTGAGTTTATGAGGTTTTGCGTAGCAGAGTAACTTCGTTAAACTTTAAACGTTAAACTTTAAACGCTATGCATAAGTACGGCAAAGTTACACAAAATTTTCAACAAACGATAAATTATGTAAAAAAAACGCCTTCGTAAAGATAAAAGTTAATAGTTCAAGGCTCATTGGCTCTTTTAACTTTTAGCTTTTCATTTCTTATTGTCAAAGGCTCTGATGCTCATTCCCCCTTTTTTGTGAATGATATAGGAAAAAAGGAACATAGCAACAAAGGAATGCTTTGGGTGCATGGCATTTGTGGATTGTCTGAACTTAGAGCTCGGCGAAAGCCAACCACATGTGAGGATTATCTGAAACACTTTTGTGGATATTCAGAACTGCGTGTGTGGATATTCTGAACCGCTCCTTTGGATTCAACTAGTTGCCGAGGGCTCGTTGTCGTTTTAACGAGCCCTCGGCGTTGCGATGGCGAGCGCTCGCTATAATTACGTTGAGGGTTCGGCTTTTCAGTTCAAACAAAGGACTGAGTCAGCATATTCAGAGAAAATCTTCTGTACAATCGAAGCCTATCTGTTTGTTATTCCCCAAAACAATCATCCCTCTCGACCTTGAAGGGGAGAGGAATGAAGTTTTTCAAAAAATGTCGGCATGAGTACCCATGTCCAGCAGGAGCAATGTCAATTCCGTGTCGTTTTGTTTCCATAGAAGCAACCAATTGGATTCAATGTGACATTCCCATATACCTGCATATTTACCAGAAAGAATATGTGGTTGATACTTGGCGGGTAGCGTTCCTGTCTCTGCTAAGAGGCGAACCACAGTCTCGAATTTTTCAATGTTCAGTCCACGCCGTTTGCAGAGTTTATAGGATTTTTTGAATTGTCCAGAGTAGAGAATCGTGTATTTCATGCGTCCAGCTGTGCCATTAAGTCATCAATACTTTTAGCTTCGTACACATGCCCAGCTTCTACATCATCCAGTGCTTGCTGGATGCCACTTTTACGAGTTTTCTTGATTGTCCATCCCATTTTCTTTGATAGACTACGGATAAATGGCAATTCGTTCCGGGGTACTTCTAAATAGATACGTTCTGTTGTAACAGGTTCCATAATCATCGCGTATTGGTTTATTTGTGCAAAAATACAGATTATTTTCGAATACAGCCATGTTATAAGAGTAAAAAATTAAAAGTCATTAATTAAAAAGGCCAATGATTCTGCCTGACATTAAATTGTCAGGCAAATGTCAGACTAATGTCAGGAAAGAAAGTTGGTGGGGATGGGCCTCTTGCCGTACCTTTGCAGCAAAAACGAAAACGATGACGAAAACAAGATGGTTAGCAATGCTATTGGTGATGTTGCTCTTTCCCCTTTTGGCTTCAGCTCAAACCAGCGAAAAGGGTGGTAGAATCAACCTGTGGGGATATGTGGTTGACTCGTTTCGGCAAATAGGATTGGAAGGGGCAAAAGTCACGCTGATGACAGCCGACAGCACCGTGGTAGATACGATTCGCACCTATCACTACGATGGCAATGCGCTATTCCACTTCTCCCTGCCCGCAAAAACGCAGAACATTATCCTGCGGGTAGAGAAAGAGGGGTATGAGCCAGGCTACGTGTCGATGAAAGTGAGAAGCTACAAGCGTGTGAAGGATGTGTATGCGCCGTGGCTCAACCTGAAGAAGCGTAACTCGATGGAGGAGCAGTCGCTCGAAGAGGTGGTGGTGACGGCCTCGAAAGTTCAGCTCGTGTGGCATGGCGACACGTTGGTGTATAATGCCGATGCCTTCAACATACCGCAGGGGTCGATGCTCGACGGACTTATCCGACAGTTGCCGGGCGTGACACTGAAGGATAACGGTGAGATACTGGTGAATGGGCGGCGCGTGGACTACTTAACGCTGAACGGCACCGACTTCTTCAAGGGCAACAACAAGATGATGCTCGAAAATCTGCCCTACTACACGGTGAAGAACATCAAGGTATATGATAGGAGTACGGACGTGAGCCAATTTCTGGGCTACGACGTAGATAAAAAGGACTATGTAATGGATGTAGTGCTGAAACGCGAGTATTCCGTGGGCCTCATGACCAATGCTGAAGTGGGCGGAGGCACGAAGGAGTGTTGGCTGGCTCGCCTATTTGGTTTGCGATTCACTGACCATTCGCGCCTCACTGTGTTTGGCAACAGCAATAATATCAACGAGACAGGACGACCGGGCGAAAGTGGAGAGTGGAAGACGGCGGACCCCATCAATGGCATAACGACGCACACTGAGTTGAACGCCAACCTAAGGAGCGAAGACCGCTATAAACGGTGGAAGAATGAACTGTCAGTTTCGCTGACCAAAGACAAGAACGACCGCCAAAACCAACAAGAAAGCGAGTACTATCTTCAGGGTGGTGGCGAGTTTGTCCATCGCAGCCATAGCGAACTGACACGCGACAAGAGGGTAGATGTGACGAACACTTTCACCCGCGACAAATCGACCTCGAACGTCTATTTCACTTCGATGGTGGGCTATCGCTACGGCTATGAGCGCATCGATCGGCAGGATAGTGCACAGGTAAACACGGACCTGGCTGCCCTTTACCGTCTGGATGACCAGGGCAAGCGTCACAGTCACAATCACCATGTGTTTACTGCTAACCACATGCTCGTCAAACTCCCCTGGGGAGACCGCCTCAATCTGCGTCTCGATGGTCTTTATGGTACGCAGCGGGCAAAGAGCCATTCGTACTACCTTCTGGACTACGAGGATGCCTCCCTGCCACAAGACTTGCGTCGTCGCTACGAACCACGCTCTTTCGACCAGTACAACTGGCAGGCAGAGGCGGAATATGTCATCCGCTTTCCGAGCGACTGGAACCTTGACATCAGCTACAAGTTTCGACAGAGCCGCGACGCTGACGATGCGCCGAGTTACCGGCTGGACCGCGATGCGGCATGGATGCTGCAAAATCCTGTGAAGTATGCCCTGCCGCCTGTGCTGCATGACGGCTTATTAGACGCGGAGAACAGTCTCGACATCGTGACGCAAACCAAGCGTCACCAGCTATCGGCACGCATCTATTACATGAAAAGCACGGCTGAGGCGTATACCAACTTAGAATTGAAATTGCCGTTGGCGCATGAGCATGGATACCAACACTATCAGCGCGGCACAGTGGATGCCCATGTGCAGAGAAAAGAAATCAGTTTCGACCCAATCATCAGCTTTACGCAGCAGTTGAACAAAAGGAATATCTATTATAATGCCTCGCTCACGGCAGAAACCCATCTGCCCGACATTACAAACCTTGTGGGTTATGAAAGCCACTACGACCCAATCAACATCACCATTGGCAACCCCAACCTACAACCGCAAAACACCTACAAGGCGGCAACCTATTTCGTGAAGAACTGGCCAAAGTGGGAGCAAATGCTTTACACATATCTCGATGCCACAGTCACGCAGCACCAAATCATGCAAACGGTCAGCTACAACCGCACAAATGGCGTCTATACACGTCGCAACGAGAACACCGACGGCAATTGGAGCTCGTTGGCTGGCATCACCTTCAGTCGTGCCATAGATAAAGACCGCCGATGGCGTGTTGAGAACGCGTTGTGGCTTACTTACTCGAACATGGTGTGGCGAGGACAGGACATTGCCTCACAGAATGCTACGATACAGCGCATCGCAACGCGCCACATCAAGATAGACGACAAGATAAAACTCTCGTTCCGTGCCAGTCTGAAACTCGACATAAGCCTCAGCGGAGGCATCGTGCGCGGCATGTCGTGGAGCAACCTATCCTCCTACCAGAACGTGCGCGTCACTGATTTCTCCTATGGATTTGCCACACGTTGGTCGTTGCCACTTGGCTTTCAATTCTCTTCCGACCTGTCGATGCTTCATCGTTGTGGTTATGAAAGCGATGTCATGAATAGATGCAGTTCCATTTGGAACGCACAGCTTACCAAGTCCATCTGTCACGACCATCTCGTGTTCAGTCTTATGGCTCATGACATTCTCAACCGCACCTTGCGAAACACTTGGAGCATTTCCAGTGCTGGCTACACCAACACCTGCCACAACTCCCTGCCTCGTTATGCCATGTTGAGTGTCAGCTATCGATTTTCTTCGAATCCATCGAAAGAAAAATGAAGAACGAATTTTCCTCTGATCTAGGATGAGTATTTTTCATTCTTCATTCTTCATTTCAGCGAAGCGACTATTCCGTTTCGTTCAACAACTGCTCCACCGTCACGTTTTCACGTTGATTTCCCTTTTTGTCGAAGAGTACGACGAAAGGGATGCCGCTGAACTGGAACTTCTCTTGCAGGTAGCCCCATTCGCTGCGAGTGATGAAGATATGCTCGCCACGGATTTTGTTGGGCTCGAGAAACGATGAACATTTCTCGGGCGTGTCGTCAGTGATGTAGAGGTACTTCACGGGCTTGCTCATGTTGGCTTCCACCTCGTCGCGCATATGGAGCATTGTTGCTCGGCAAGGTCCGCACGACATTTCCCAGAAATCAACGTAGAGCACGTTGCCCTTATATGGTTCGATGATGCGCTGGAAGATGCTGTCGCCCTTGGTCATCGGCTTCTGCTCCACCACTTTAACCTCGTTTTCCTTGATGAAGTCGCGGTAGGTGAGTACGGCACGGCGAATCAGTTCTGGGTGAGTGATGACGGCCATTGTTGCTGCAAAGTCGTCAGCAATAATATCATGTTTGTCCTTTTGCCATTCTGCGTGGTTGAAGATGTTGCGAAGTTGGCACACCTGAGCGCTGAAGTCGGTGGGACAGAGGTGTAACTTGTCTTGCAGCTCGTTCATCACGTTTCTTCTGAACTCGCGGCGGTAGATGTGCTTTTCCCGTGATATGTTCTCGGCAATTGTGTGGTCGTACTCGAAGGGGATATATTCTAACACTCCGCCTGCATACATGGGACGCATAACAGAACACTCGACATAATTGAAAAAGAATTCATTACCAGCAATCATCAGCAACGGATTGTCGAGCAGGTATTTCTCGCGAGGCGCTACGAAGCCGAAGAACTGCTGCCAATAGGCCGCTCTGTCTATGTTATCCATATCCGTAAGCATGTAGTAGCGACAAATATGCTCCAGATGTTGTGAGATAATATATGTGCGCAGAATGTCAGAAGCCAAGGGAGAACATCCTTCAAGTTCGGGCAGACCAGCGTTCATTTTCCGAACCACGTCATCCAGTCGTGTCACCTGTACCTCCTTCCACTTCATCACAGAGTCAGGCCCTTGCTCATCAACTTTTTCCCGTGGAAAGTCGCAATAGCTTGTTCTTATCTTTTCATACAGCTTGGTCACCTCGCCGCTCACTCCTGTTCCGTTCCACCCGATGCCTTCTTCGCGCGTTGGCTTTGCGGGGTCAATCGTCATCTCCAACGTGTCACCAGGACAGGCGTACACCATCGCCAAGGGATGAATCAGCACGAACATGGGATAAGGCACATAGAGTTTGTGCGTGAACGTACCGTCGGACTTGAATTCGATGAGCGAAGTCTTCTCCTTGTTGACGATGTAGTCGCGCATGATGACTTTAATAGCACCATTCATCTTGTTAAGGAACTCTTCAGGAATCTTCTCTCCTTTAGCTTCTTCTGGCATCACAATGTGCCCTTTGATGACCACTTCGCCACCGTGCAAGCGATACTCGCTTAGCTCTGCACTTGGGTAGTTCATCAACTGCGGCACTTCCTTCTTCTTCTCCTTCTTCTTTGCCTCCATGCTGACAGGAATAAGGAGCATGGCAAGAAGGATGGTAATGAAAACTCTCTTGTTCATGGGTTGTTTTTGTTTTTTGTTGATATGCTTTACACGCTTACGCTATATTCGTGTTTGATTTCTTCCATGACAAAGGTGCTTTCTAAAGAAGCCACGTTTTCATGCCTGCCGATGACCTTGAGGAGAAACTGCTGGTAGTATTTCATGTCGGGTGACTGGATGCGCAGGAGATAGTCGAAACTGCCTGAGATGTTGTAGCACTCTGTCACTTCGGGCACTTGTCGCACCATGTTGGTGAATGCTTCGGCAAGTTCGGCACTGAGTCTTCGCAGTTTCACACTACAGAACACCGTAAAACCCTTGTTGAGTTTGGATGCATTGAGGATGGCGGTGTATTGTTGGATATAGCCCAGTCGCTCCAAACGTTTCACTCGTTCGAATGTGGGGGTGGTGGAGAGGTGAATCTTTGCTGCTAATTCCTTGTTGGTAAGTCGGGCGTTTTGTTGCAGAGCGCGAAGAATGTCTTCGTCTTTCTCGTCCAAATGATAGAATTGATTTCTTTTTTCTGCTTCTCGAGTGCTGTAGTCCAGCGAGTTAGTTGCGATTCTTCCTTCAGTAGATTCTGTTTCGGGTGCCATATTTGTTCGGTTTTAGAAAAATGTCTAAGTTTTGAGCTGCAAATATAGTGACTTTTTCTAAATATTCAATTCTTCTTTTTCGATTTTTTGGAATACTCTACCTTTGCACCAGAAAATTCAACTATAAAACAAAATAAAAGAAAGGAAAAAGTTATGAGTAAGAAGAATTATCGTTTCGAGACTTTGCAAGTTCATGTGGGACAAGAACAGGCTGATCCAGCAACCGACGCACGTGCCGTTCCTATTTATCAGACCACATCATACGTGTTCCATAACTCTCAGCATGCTGCCGACCGCTTCGGTTTGCGCGATGCAGGTAATATCTACGGTCGCCTCACCAATTCCACTCAGGGCGTTTTCGAGGACCGTGTGGCTGCTCTCGAAGGCGGTGTGGCAGGTCTTGCGGTTGCCAGTGGTGCTGCTGCCATCACTTATGCGTTGCAGAACATCGTGCAGGCTGGTGACCACATCGTGGCTGCTGATAATATATATGGTGGTACTTTCAATCTCATTACGCACACACTTGCTACTCAGGGCATCACAAACACGATTGTGAAGGTGAACGACTTGGTTGCTTTGGAAGCTGCCATCCAACCTAACACGAAGGTGGTGTTTGCCGAGACCTTCGGCAATCCAAACGGTGACGTGCTGAATTTCGAGGCAGTGGCTGAAGTGGCACATCGTCATCATGTGGTTTTCATTGTGGATAACACGTTCGGCACTCCTTATCTCATTCGTCCATTGGAGCATGGAGTTGACATCGTGGTTCATTCCGCTACGAAATTCATCGGAGGTCATGGTTCATCGCTCGGTGGTGTCATCGTAGATGGTGGCAAGTTTGATTGGAAAGCTAATGCCGACAAGTATCCTACACTTGCCAAGCCTGAACCATCCTATCATGGAGCGATTTTTGCAGATGTGGCTGGCGCAGCAGCATTTGTCACTCGTATTCGTGCCGTCATCCTTCGTGATACAGGTGCAACTCTTTCTCCTTTCAATGCCTTCATTCTCTTGCAGGGCTTGGAAACATTGAGTCTGCGTGTGGAGCGTCATGTGGAGAATGCATTGAAAGTGGTAGATTTCTTAAAGAACCATCCAAAGGTGGCAAAAGTGAATCATCCTTCTCTGCCTGAGCATCCCGACCACGAACTTTACAAGAAGTATTTCCCTAAGGGCGCTGGCAGTATCTTCACCTTCGAAATCAAGGGCGGACAGGAAGCAGCTTGGAAATTCATCGATTCCCTCCAAATCTTCTCCCTCCTTGCCAATGTTGCCGACGTGAAGAGTTTGGTGATTCATCCTTACACCACTACTCACTCTCAGCTTTCGCCTGAGGAGCTTGCCGAACAGCACATCACTCCTTCCACAATCCGTTTCTCCATTGGTACGGAACACATCGACGACATCCTCGAAGACCTCGCACAAGCATTCGACCAAATCTAAACCATAGCGATAATAAAGAAGAAGACGAAAACGAAGGCTTTTGCCAACCGAATGGCAGCTTTCGTTTTCGTCTTCATTTATATTTGTTCTGAGTTCTTATTTGATTTTCTTTATATCCTTTACAAAGAGAGTGGTTTTGCGCTTTGCCATTTGCTTGAAATCGTCGGCAGTGGCAAGACCTGGAGCACAGCCGAAATGCTCGTGCTGGGCATTGCGCCATGCCAAGAAGTAGCAGAGTGGGTGCTTGTCCATCATAGGACGGAGCACACGGCTCCACCAAGTGGCATCGGGCGAGTTCTTGTAACCACATTCCGTCATGGCGAAGAGCATGCCGTGTTCCTTGGCGTATGCATCAAGGAAATCGAGGTCGGCACTGCACTGCTGGATGTAGTCGGCTTCCGTACCCCATTGGTAGGCATCGAGTCCGAGCAAATCCACGCGCTCATCGCCTGGCCAACGACTGTAGAATTCGGCAGGAACCACACCGAGATTAGGGGAGCAACTCCATACGATGACGTCGGAAAGTGTGCGGTTGATATAGTTTTGTGTGAGTATCCACAGCTGTTTGAATTCCTCGTCGGTGCAGCGTCCTTTGCCCCACCAGAACCATCCGCCGTTGTATTCGTGCCAAGGGCGGAAAATGAACGGAATGGCATTGCCCTTGCTGTCTTTTAGTGTGGAGAGGAAATCGGTGACGCGTTGCAGCCATGTGAGGAACTTTGCGTGCTGGGAACCACCTGGCAGAATGCTCTTCACAGTGCTATGAGGAGCGGGAACCTTGTCCGCCTGTCCTATCTTTTTGAGATAAGGCAATGCTGCTTCGTATGCCTTTTGGTCAGCTTCAATCCATGCTGTGGTGCCCAAGAGGGGATTGCGTAGGTGCCATGAGATGGTGATGATTCCTCCACGTTCATGCTGCTTCACAATTTCCTCACGAATGCGGATGAAAGGTACAGAGTCGAGGTTCTTGGCATCCCCCATCTCGATACCACCAAGGTCGAAACTCATGACTCCTGGATAGTCTCCAACGAGGGAATAGGTGTCGGAACGTCCTTCGTCCCATTCCCACCCTAATCCATAGAAAGGGTCGTCGTGGTGCCCGTACATGATGCCACGCTTTTGCAGTTTTGCCATGCGTTCTATCAGTTGATGAGCAGGTGTTTTGGATGCTTTTGGGGTTCGTGCTTGCATCGCAGTGCAAGCAAGCAGCATGGCTGCTATCAAGAGTCGAGTTCTCATCTTATAATTGAATAATTAAAGGTTAAAATTGAAATGCCATTCGGATGGCAACTCTCTCCACTATCTTCTTCCCTTACCCTTTAGAGAGGGGAGTGAGGCTTTTTATTCTAATAACTTGAATGAGAGCGTGAGTACATTCTTGTTGTCCTCGTAGGCGTACGAATGCTTGTAAGTAACTTCACGAATGATGTGAATGCCCAGTCCGCCGATAGGTCGGTCGGCAGCCGACAAGGTGATGTCGGGAGCTTCCTGTTCGAACGGATTGAACTGAATGCCGTCGTCGATGATGATGAACGTCAGCAACTGGAGAGATGCACGATGCTCCACGTCGATGCTGAACTGGTGGTTGCCGCCAGCAGGGTAGGCATAGCTGATGATGTTGATGACAGCCTCTTCCAGTGCCATATTGATTTTGTTGGTCAAGTCATCCGAAATCTTGAAGTAGTCGGCAATGGATTGTACAAAACGTTCAAGAATACGTATTTGTGTCGCTTGGTTTTGCAATGTGATATGGTCTGTGAAATCAGGAGGAGTCTCCTCAACAACAGGAACTTCTTTCACTTCTTCCACTTTTTCCGCAGAAGTCTCTTCCTTAACAACCTCAGTAGGAGCAGCTTGAAGCTGACTCTGCTCGTTAGATGTTTCCTTTTCTTCTTTTGGGGAATGAAGAGAAACAGACTCATTCATGTTTTTCATTTCATTTTTCTCTTCCTTTGGAGAAGGGGTAAGGTTTTCGCATTTCTTCAGGAATTTAATAGCAAGTAGAGTGAAGTCGTCGGCAGGATTGTTCATAGCTCGATGGCTATCCACCGCCTTGATGATTTCTTCAGTAATCTTCTTTGCATTCGATTCCTTGTTGTTTTGCACCACTTTGATGAGTTGGCTCTCGCCAAATGCTTGCATGTAGTTGTCTTCAGCCTCAATCACTCCGTCGGTGCAAAGCAGGAGAAGATTGTTGCGGTGCAATTGCATTTCTTGTTCGGCATAAACAAAGTCCTTGTCTATGGCTAAAGCCAAATTGGAATCCACTTCGAGCTTTTCGACGTTCTCTTCCACACCTACGAAGAGTGGAGGAATATGACCTGCGTTGCTGAAGACGAATCGTCCTGTGGCGAGGTCGATAGAACCCACGAACATCGTCGTGAAGATGCTCTGCTTGTTGCTTTCAGAAGCGATTTTGTTCAGTTCGGTCAGCAACTTGGCTGGACTTTCCTCCATGCGGGAAAGACAACGGAAAAGCATCACATTGGCAGACATAATCATCGAAGCAGGAACACCCTTGCCCGAGACGTCACCAATGCAGAACATGAAATGATTGTTTATGATTTGGTAATAGTAGAAATCGCCACCCACCATCTGTTGCGGAATCAGTGTGGCAGCCACATCGAGCCCTTCCAGCAGTTCTTGGCTTCCAGGTAGTGATGCAACCATTTTCTCGAAGGTTGGCGGCAGCATCTGTACTTGGATTTTACTGGCAATGAATTCATCGCGGTCGCTCACAGCTTGGTTTGCCGACACCTCTTTCAGTCGATTCGTGTATCGCGACAGGTTGTATTGCATCTGGTCGAGCGATTCCCTCAGTTCCCAAATCTCGTCTTTCACTTTGATTTCGGGCAAGGCGATGTTGAAATAGCCTTGCGAGATGCGAAGGGCTGCGGCAGAGAACTCCGAAAGCGGTTTGGTGATGCGCTTGATGATGAACACACAAACGCCAGAGATGATGAGCAGACTGAGAATCAAACCAATGAACATGAAGATGCTCATTTTGTTGTGGATGGAAAAGATGTCGCCATGAGGGCTGACAATAGCCAAACTCCATGTTGTTTGGTTGATAGGTGCATAGCACACGAAATAGGAGTCGCCATTTTCCTTGATTTCCGTCTGTCCCGATTTGCCTGCAATCATGTTGCGGGCAAAAGCCTGAGTTTCGGGATTGTCGATATTTTCAGGAGCGTCGAAGATGTTGCCCTTGGCAATTCGTTCCTTTTTAGGATGAATCACGTAGGTGCCCACAGCATTGGTAATGAGTGCGTAGGAGTTTTCGAAAGGCAGTCCTTCGTTCACAATGTCGGTGAGCCATTCGAGTGAGATGTCGGCGGTGAAAACTGCGAAGATGTTTCCATCGTTGTCGCGCAGAGGACTCGACAGCGTGCAGATGTCCTTGTTGATGCCGTCCTTGTCGAAATAAGGTTCACTCCAGCAGGTTTTTCCCGATGAAATCGCGTTTTTGTACCAATCTTTGTTCACGTAATCATACTCTTCCGACCCCAATTGCTTATCTATTATTTCTGAACCGATGACGCAGGAGTAAGGTGCAAAACTTTTGCCGTGCGAGACCTTATTTTCTGGCACCAACGCAGCACAACTACCCACGATGGTGGAATTCTTGCGAACCAAATGCTGTGTTACCGAATGCAGGGAATCGGGAGTATGGATGTGGCTATACACCATCCATTCCGTTTCGTGTACAGCATTTTCCGTTTGAAGCAACATCTGGCGGATGCGCATGATATTGGCAGCCAACGCCTTTTCCGATTGTTCTTCAGCGCTTTGTTTCACCAGTTTCTCCGTGAAGATGCTGAGGAGCGTGAAGATCATTGCAAAGATGATGGCAACCAAAAGCACGATGATGGTACTCAGTCGTGTTGCAAATGATTTACGGATGTTGAATACAGACACGATGGAAATGATCGTTAAACGTTAAACTTTAAACGTTATTTCCTATTGAATGGTAAAAATCTTGATGAATCCCGTCATGGTGAAGACACTGTGCACTTCTTCCGTCAGGTTCTTCAGCACGAGATTTCCACCTTTCGCAATGACTTCCTTGCGCAGGTTGAGGAACACACGCAAGCCACTGCTCGATACGTAGGTGAGTTGGTCGAGTATCAGAGTGAGGTTCTTGTCTGCTTGAGTGAAGAGGGGTTTGAAGTCGTCCTCGCTATTCTGCGCAGCAACAGTGTCGAAGCGTCCGATGATTTGGGCTTCGATGTTGTTGCCATCTTGGTTGATTTTGATTTCCATATTCTTGTGAGTTGTTGATAAGATGATTGAATGAATCGCTGCAAAGTTAATTTATTTTCATGAAATACTCTCACAATATGGAAAAAAAATAAAAATGTAGAATGTAGAATGTCGGCTTTGCCGAAATGAAGAATGAAGAATGATAATTAGAAAAACTAAAATACATTCTTCATTCTTCATTTAAAAAACATTCTTCATTCTACATTCTTCATTCTTCATTTCTATTTCTTCGGTTTCTTATTGAATCGATAAATCACGTGAAGGAGTCCGTAGGATGGGATGACATTATAGAAAGTCTCGGAACGTCCTTGTGCATTGATGTAGCGACGCACGTTGCTGAGTTTGTTCAAAATGTCGAATCCATCGAACATAATCGTCATATTTCCCTTCATCAGTCGTTTGCTTAGTCGAGCGTTCCACACCAATTCGTTCGTGTTCATTGTGCTGTCGCTATAGCCTCGGCGTGAGTACATGGTGAGGTCGGTCGATATTTGCATCTGCCAAGGCAATTCGAGTTGGGTGGTGAGTCCGTAGTTGAAATCGAAGGAATTGATGTCGGTGAATCCCTGTCGTTCGGAGGTGGAATGCTGATAACTCAAGGTTCCCTTTGCGCCGAACGAATATTTTTCTGACAGTTTCCAGTCGAAACGTAGGGTCTCGCTCAAGTTGTGTGTGTTGACCACCGAGCGAGTCATGCCCACTGCCTCATCTATACCCGAGAGGTCAACGGAGTGGTTGTAGCTGTGCGACACATTGTTGCTGAGCACTAATTTCTGGTCCTTGTCGAAAGGAATGGTCACACCCATGCTTTCACTCATGTTCCAGTTGCCGTTGATGTTCTGCGGAGTGACGGTGCGCACACCCGTTGCCTTGTCGTAGATGTAACCCATTGCCACGGCATTGCGTGTGATGGTGCTATTGACATTGACGTTCATCTGATAGCGCTCCTTCCATGTGTTGTTGAAATACATGCCGAAGTTGTGGTTGAGCGTGTTCTTCAGGTTAGGATTACCGTTGGTGATATAGAGCGGATTGCTATCGTCGCGCACATTGATGAGGTTGGTGAGCGAAGGAGCGGACTTTCTGCTGGAATAGTTGAAAGAGAAGGATGTATGTCGCTTGTAGTTGGAGAACCACACATTCACTTGTGGTTCCAAAAAACAAGTGTTGCGTGTGAGCAAGGTATCCACACTTCCTTTCTGGTAGTCCATCCGTTCGTGCTGCATAGGGAGACCAACGCCCGCGTCGATATTGAACATTTGATGTGTGGAGTCGTTATAGATACTATAGGAATAAGAAAGGAGAGGTTGCTGCGCGAGTGTGCGGGAATGGGAGCGTGTGCTGTTTCCAGCATCGATAGCCCTGCCTAACAGTTCTGTCGAAGGAAGTTCACCCAATGCCCGTTCGTCGCTCTTCCATCCTTCCAGTTTGTTGAGCAGATAGAGGTAGTTGCGGTTTCGGCTGCTCTCATAGTTCAGGTTGTAGTTGGCGCTGATGGAGTGGTGGTATTTCTTGTCGAAAGAATAGCTGAAATTAGCACCCGCCTGTGCATGGTGGGAAGTGTTCGTGGCATCGGTGTATTGGTTGCGTCGGTCTGCCTCGGTCTGCGAGCGATAGTAATCCACTTGATAGTGGTTGAAGGATGGCGACAATTCGTCGCTGATACCGTAGGAACCATTGGTGGAGATATACATGCGGTCGTTGTAGAGCGGTGTGACACTGGCATTGAAAGCCAAGTCTGTACTGACCGAGTGTCCATTGCCTTTCGATGTGTTCAGATTTCGGTTGATGGCATAGCGACGCAACAACTCACCCGATTGTGGAGCCATGATGCTGTCGAGCCATGCCTTCCCCATTCCGCTCAGCACGTCCTCGGCAAGCGTGGCAGAGGCTGAATTGCCGTTGCGGTTCCACTTTTGGTAGCTGAACTGAGGTCGGAACGTGAGATATGCGGTTTTGAACAGGTTCCAGAGATTGGTTCTTTCGCTGAAAGTCAGTTGGTTGTACGATCTCACGCTGAAGTTGTAGTTCTGCGAGCGAGAGAAGGAACCGTTGTAGGTGTCGCCTCCTTCGAGGAAGGTGGCACCCGTGCCGTGCTGTTCATTGTTGGTTTCGTTGTAGGTGAGTCGCAGGTCACCGTTGTAATCCAAGTTCTCCTCTTTGGTGTCGTATCGGTAGCCCGCACCCATGTCGTATGTGGTTAGCAAACCCGTGCTTTGCTGCAGGGGCGACCAGTTTCCTTCCTCTCCTGGTTGGCGGTTGTCGTTCAGGTTGTTCGCATTGGCATAGAGGTTGAGGCGGGAACGGTCGGAATAGTGCATACCGAAGAGGCGTCCCAAGAATTTCTTGTCGTATTTTCCGTGGGCATTCTTACGATAGGGCAGACCGCCACCCAGCTCGGCTTTGGTAATCCATCCCTGAGAATATTCCTTCTTCAACCTCACGTCCATCACCAATTGTTTCTGCACTTGCTTCTCCTTCCTCGTGCCGAGGTATTCCTTCGGTGTGCGGTCGTATGCCTTCACCCTCTTCACCGTGAACGAAGGCAGGTTCTCCAGCATCATGCGCTTGTCCTCGCCCATCAGTTCCTTACCGTTCAGCAGCAGTTCCTCCACTTTTCGCCCGTTCACCGTGATTTCGCCTCCGCTTTTCAGTTCCACGCCTGGCAACTGCTTGATGAGTGCGTCGAGCATGGAACCTTCTGCCATTTCGAAGGCATCGGCATCGAACACCAGCGTATCGCCATCGTGGTAGAACTTCACCTTCGATGCTTTTACCACGATTTCATCGAGCATATTTCCATCGAGGAAGGTAGATGTTTTCTTCTTGGGAAGGCGTTGCAGATAGACGGGCTTGAGCTGACGATACAACTCATGCTTGTGGAATCTTTTGATGCTGAATGGCACGAAGCGAGTCTTGTAGCCCTCGGCATCCACTCGTATCAGATAGTCGCCCGCCTTCTTCAATTCGAAATGAGCAGAACTGTATCGTTCGTCTTCGATTTTGTATAATTCCACATGGGCACTATCCACAAAGACCGAGTCGGCGGCATTGAGCACCAGCACCGTCATCGTATCTACACCTATGTTCGAGAGGTAATCTTTCACTTCGAAGTAGATGCTCAGCGAGTGTTCGTCTTTCTTCTTACTGGTGGAGTCCGACACTGTCTCTTGTCCCCAGCACATTGTCAATCCCATCATGAAGATGAGTGTCAAGATTATTCGTTTCATGAATATATAATTTTCATCAAGGATTTTAAGGATTTAAAAGGATTTTCCATCTCTTCACGCTTCACGCTCCACTCTTCACGCTCCACCTCTTCACGCTCCACTCTTCACGCTCCACGCTCCACGCTTCACGCTCCACTTCGTCTTTGAAAAGCGATGGGTGAGGCAACGGCAAAATTACAACATTTCTATAGTGTAACATTTACGTTCATAGTTAAAAAAGATAAACACTGTAAAAATTGTCAAAAAATTAGACACTTTTCTTTTCACACCTCGTTTTTCCCTTTGCTCATGCTCTCCTTCGATTGTGCTGGTTCTCTCCTTCAATCGTTCAGGTTTTCTCCTCCGATTGAACTGAACTTTTCCTTTGATTTTACTGAAATGCCGAGCCCTCAACGTTTACACGGCGAGCCTTCGCCATCGCAACGCCGAAGGCTCGTCATCGACTTGGCGAGCCTTCGGCAACTAGTTGAATCCAAAGGAACGGTTCAGTCAGTCCCCAAATGCACTTTAGACAATCCCCTAAAGCGCTTCAGAAAAACCACACATTCGCTTCAGTAAATATAAAAAAGAGGTTCAGAACCATGTAAGCTCTGAACCTCGATGTGATAGATAAGGATGATTCCTTGGTGTGCTTATTCCACATAGACCTTTTGCGACTGAACCTTGCCATTGTACTTGAGGGCAAGGATGTAGAGGCCGCGACGGAGGTTGTTTGGAAGTTGGATGGTGCCTTCGGAACTAACCTTCTGCTGGTTGATGACAACACCCGAAATGCCGACGAGATGGGCAGTTACTTCGGAAGCAGGGATATTGCCTAAGTCGAGTTGAACAGGCATGCCACTGCGGAGGGAAGAAGACAGGATGCGGATGCTGGCATCAGCAGACCACTCCAGTTCCCTTGAGAGGGGAGAGTTGATGTTGATGATGCCCGTTTCAAATTCCGTGTCCTTGAGAGTTTGCTCATAGAGGTACCAACGAATGTCCTTGCTTGCCACGGCGAGTGCATTTTCTCCTAAGCGGATGCGGTAGTCGAAGTGCTTTTTGCGTGTGTTGTCGTTCACATAGATGTAGTCCGTATTTGCCACTACGCAGAACACCACCATGTTGGCAGGTCGGTCGGCTTCAGTCCAATTCAGTACCATTGGTCCACAAGTGACAGGTTGGCTATAGAAACAACGACCATCTTTCGTGCGATAGCAAAGTTGTGCATTCATGTTGAGGTCCTCTGGGCGGAACTCCACAGTGCAAGTGTTGCCCTGCACGTGGATAGGGATGATGTTGCCACCGCTCCAACCAGGGTTGGTGATGGTGTCGGGAGCCATCCAGCCTTTCTCGTCGTTGAGTTCGCAAGATTGATAAGGAGTGAGTCGGAACGGAGCCACGTCTATCCAGTAAGGCTCAAATTCTGCTTTCACGGTGTTGTGGAAATAACTGTTCACCAGGTCGCGGCAACCTTTCGAGAATCCACCGAAGTCGATGGTGGCAAGTTTGGCGCGATACTGCATGATGAGCGAACGCATCGCCTCGTCGCCAATGCCTTCGATTCTTTCCGCACTGTTGCCCTTGGCAATGCCTTCGAGCACGCGCGTCTTGCAGTAGCGCCAAATCCAAGGGATGGCACCCTGACCGACGGTCTCGCCAAGGAAGAGTGGGAACACCTCGCCATATTGTACGCCACCAATGAGATTGCGCCAAGTGCAGACCTGCTGTCCGCTGGAATTGTACATGTTAACGCCTTCAGCTGATGGACCGCCAAAGGAACCATCCTGCAACCAGCCCGAATAGCATTCGATAGGCATGAACGGACAGATGAGATTGCCCACACCGAGCCAGCCTGGTGCGCCGTACACGCCATCACGCTTGGAGTTCATTGCCATTTGGAGCCACACGTTGCCTCCTTCGTGGAACCAAGCCGATTGTTTCACGCCCTCCATGTCGGCAAAGATGGCATGAATGCCTTCGTGAATCATCGCCTCGCGCTGGTAGTCGCCGTCGTTCCATTTCTGGTCGGCATCGTCGCGGAAACGGCTCACAGGATAGTAACTTGCCCACACGCAAGGCCAGCTGGCACCATCGGTGTATGTTTGGCTCTGATAACCACCTTTCTCCGTACTGCTTGTGTTGTCGTTGGCAAGTCCTGAACCGAACACATAGACGAACGACTTGTAGCCACGACGCGCATTGATGTCGGGCGGCCAACCCATCTCGTCGCGGATATAGGCGAAGTCGGTGTCGTATTTCTTCATCATGTTCTCCATCTCTTTCTGCAACACTGCGCCCGTGCCGCACTCGCTATTGAGGTTGTCGCCCCAATACACGCACCACCAGTCGCCATCCACGCGGTTGGCATCCTTGCCATTGCGCTGCTTGAACGTATGTGTTTTGGTAGGGGTAGGGAAACCATTCGGGTTCTCATCGCGGAAATCGTAGCTCCAGCGAGGCGTGTGTTCCGCCCAGTTGTAGTTCTCTCCTTGGTGAGTCTGAACATCCACGATGAACGTGAGGGTTTGCACGTGGAGATGTCCGTCGATGTCTGTGTAACGGCTTGTCAGTGTGTAGTAGCCTGCATCGGCAGGTTCAGCAGCCGTGAGCACATAGTCGTTTTCGTTGATGTTCTTCACAGTCTTGCCAGCAGGGTTCTTCACGTTGAACTTAACACTCTCACCTTCCTTGCGAGGGCGCAAACCGAGGGTAATCCTGTCGCCTGCGTTCACTTGGATGAAGTTCTCGTGTTGAGGCGCTTGGTCGTTCTGTTGCACGAAAGGCAGAGGGTACCACGCATCCACCTTGTCGGCACGATGGACGGCATAGAGAGGTTCGTCGGAATGGACGCTTGCCTTCTCGCCGATGGTGATGTCGAACACATAAACCACGGTGTCGGCTGTCTCTGGATTCACCAGCGCTTGCTTGATGACATAGTTTTCGCCTTCGCTTACCTTCTCGGCATTGTGCCCGATGGTGAAGGTGGAAGTGCCATCGTAACGGGAATAGACGTACATACGACTCTGGTTGGAAGTGACAACACCAGAGGCATTGAAATTGTGTCCCCAAGGAGACAGATTAGAACCAGAGTAGTAGTTGCCCGTAGTGCCTTGGATGGCATAGAACTTCGGATTCGTTCCCACATTGAGGGAGGAAAGGCTGAGTCCCTGCTTCAGCACGTTGAGACGCGCATTGCAGACGGTTTCATCCGCTTGGTTGAGGGTGCGAGTGATGGTGAAGGTGTAGGTGTGCTTCATGTCTTTTGCAAAAGCGGAATATGCCATGCAAAGGACCATAACCGTTGCCAGCAAACGCAACGAAGAATGTAGTAGTGGTTTCATGAACAAAGTATATTATAGTCAGTTAATGATAGTTAAGTGTCAATTCAACCGCAAATAAAACAAAAATAATTCGAATAGCAAAAAAATCTCATCATGAATTTATTTACGGTGTAATATTTCTGCTGTTTAAAAGAATTTGACTATTTTTGCAATGCGGAAAAAAGAATCACAGAGAGTATGTTTCGAGAACCTCTGAGTGATTGTGTTTCCGTGTCGGAAAAGATTTAATTTGAAACCTCAAAACGATTGTAGTATGGAAAGAATGGATTACTGGCTTTCAAACGACCATCAAAAAGCAAAGGGAATTAGTAAGATTTGTGCAAAAACTATCGGTGGATTCGCCATTTTTGCCATATTGTCAGTGTCTTCCGCTTTGGCACAGCAACGCTATGAGTTCCAAGCCTCAGAGTATGTGAGTACTGACGACAATCGCGCTCCGCAGTCGGCATTCAGCTACGACATGGACAAGAATTGTTTCACCATCAATGCTCGTGGAGCCAATAACATCGCTTTCAAGATGTCGAGCGATGTAAGCAATAAGTATTTCATTTGTCCCGACCAACAATACTACGTGATTGAGGGCACCAACCTTTCGACGTCTGCCACGAGTAGTTATGTGTGGTGGTTCAATGGCGTCAATCGCGGTTCGCAAGAACCAGCCAACGCTTATTACACCACGGCTTCGGGCAGGACGTTGGTGGTGTGGAACATAGCGCAGAACAGCCTGATGTCGTCGGGCATGGATTTCACGGAGAGTAGCATTCTGATTTCCGCGCATGGACAAAGTTTCATCAATGCGCAAGGACTCACCTCCACTACCTCTTCAAGCACCATTCATCGAGTGGATTATTTGGAGAAGTATGGCATCGCCACTCTCTATCCTGAATTGCAGTCGAAATTGGGCTATACGGAGAAGTCGCTGACCACTGAGATACGCAGCAAACTCGAAGCAACTATTCAGGAGGCACAGCAGAAATTGCAGACAGGAAAAAGCAAGAGTCTGCAAGCTGCGGTGGATGAGGCACTTGCTGTTGTTGCATCGCTTTCTGCCACTTCTTATTCGGAAGCTTACAAAGCCTTGCACCCACTGCAAAATGCATTGCTGAGCAGCGTGTTGAGCGAAGCAGTGGAATCGGCAGACGTCTTTCCTGGAGGGTTACACGTGAAACAATCATCGCTCCACACCTATGTTCTTTTCTATGAAGACCATGTGGTTCGCATTCTGAAGAGTCGTTCGCTCTTGGCAGACATCGACAAACTGAGCATGTCGGTAATTCGTTCGTTCGATGGAAGTCAGAACGTCACTGCCGACCTCACGGATGACGAAATCATCACAGCCACCAATGGCAACATCACCATTCAGGTGAATCGGGAAGATGGACACATCAGTGCTTTCCGCGCAGATGGTAGTTCTCTGATTCGCGAACAGAGTTATGGCACCTCGTTCAAGGAACGTTCGCACGTGAATGAATATGACCGCTTCACCATTCGTTCCACTTTTGCGCTCGACAAAGACGAATACATCTTCGGCATGGGACAGATTCAGGATGACAAACTGAATCGCCGCGGTTGTACGCTCGACCTCGAGCAATGGAACATGCGCGTGTGCATTCCTTATTTCCAGTCGAGCAAGAACTATGGACTCTTCTGGGACAACTACTCGCCTTCCACTTTCAGCGATAACTATGTGGACACTTACTTCGAGAGTACGGGTAGCGAAATCGACTACTACATCTTGGTGGGCGACGATAGCCAAGGCGTGATGACTGCTATGCGTTGGCTGACAGGCGATGCCCGCATGATGCCGCTTTGGAACTTCGGACTCTATCAGTCGAAGGAACGCTACAAGAGTGCCAGCGAAACGATGGGAATCATCCAGAAATACAGAGATCTTCATGTGCCAATCGACTGTGTGGTGCAGGACTGGCAGTATTGGGGTAATAACTCGCAATGGAACGCTTTGGAATTTCTCAATTCCTCGTTCAGCAACTATCAGCAAATGATTAACAGTGTCCACAATAATCATGCGCATCTGCTCATCAGCATGTGGGCGAACTTCGGCAGCAACACCAAGCCTTTTGCAGAGCTTGAGAAGTTGGGCAGGCTCATCCACGTGACCAGTTATCCAAGCGATGCCACCGTCTATCCTTACGATGTGTGGAGTGACCGCGCACGCGACATCTATTGGAAATACATGTACAACGGACTGGTGAGCAAGGGTGTGGATGCCTATTGGATGGACTCCACCGAACCCGACTACGCTCGTAAGAGTGATTCCGAAATGGATTACCTGAGCGACTGTGGACGCACGTGGCGCATCATGAGGAATAGTTTCGTGTTAGGCCATGTGAGTGGAGTCTATCAGCATCATCGCGAACAGCAAGCCACCGATGCACAGTTGGCACAGAAACGAGTGAGCATCCTCACACGTAGTGGATTTGCAGGACAGCAACGTTATGCAGCCCAAACGTGGAGTGGCGACATCTCAGCATCGTGGGAAACACTTCGCAAGCAGATTCCAGCCGCTCTCGGATTCACCACTTGCGGAATCCCTTATTGGAACAACGACAATGGTGCTTTCTTCGTGGGCTACCAATGGGGTGACAATGGTCCGTTTAACGACCCTGAATACCGCAGCCTCTATCTGCGCTGGACTCAGTTCAGCACCTTCACTGGAATGCTTCGTTTCCACGGCAGTGGACACAATTGTGAGATTTGGCAAATGGGTCAACAAGGTGATGCCAGTGGTGATTTTGACCAAGTGCTCAAGTATATCAAGATGCGCTATAGTCTCTTGCCATACATCTACAGCACAAGTTGGCAAATAACCCATCATCAGCGCTCACTGATGACTGCTTTGCCTCTTGCCTTCAATGCCGACCGTCAGTGCTACGACCAGAAGTATGAATACATGTTTGGCGACGCTTTCCTCGTGTGCCCAGTGGTGAACGAAGGACAAACTATCACCCAAAACTATCTGCCTGCTGGACAGAAGTGGATTGATTTCTGGACAGGTGAGCAATTGGAAGGAGGACAGACCGTGACGAAACAAGCTTCCATTGACATCATTCCGCTCTACGTGAAAGCGGGTAGTATTGTTCCGTGGGGTCCTGAGGTGGAGTGGTCCAACCAGAAACCATGGGATTCGCTCGAACTGCGCGTTTATCCAGGACAAGATGGCGACTTCACACTCTACGAGGATGAGTTCGACAACTACAACTATGAGCAAGGTGCTTACACCGAAATACCGATGCATTGGGACGATGCACGTCGCACCCTCACTATTGGTGCTCGCGAGGGCAAGGGATTCGATGGTATGCTTCGAGAGCGTCAGTTCAATATCGTGCTGGTGAATGGTTTGCGAGGCACAGGAGATGCTCATGCCACTTCGTTCAGTGCCACCATCCGCTACGTGGGAGAGGAAGTGAGTGTGGTACTTCCCGAAGAATTTCAAGCGGAGGTGAAGGAGGACTGCACCAACGAATATATTCAGAACCCGAGTTTTGAGGTAGATGGCAGAGCGCTTACGGAGGTGATGCCAAAAGGTTGGAAAGGAAATATCAACACATCGTGGTACGGCGTGAATGTGGGTGGCGGCAATGACAATCCTGCTGCCACCGATGGCACTTACCTTTTCGGCGTGTGGGACGGAAGTACGAACAAACAAGCGCGCATCCATCAGAGCATCACATTGCCTGCAGGTGACTATCGCCTCACTGTGGATATGCAGGCAAGCAATCGCACCACCGCCGACCGCGTGGGTAAGCAGAGACTCTTTGCAGGAGATAATGTGGCGTATTTCCGTGACCAAGTGTTGTCGGCTGGACAGGGTGACCTCATACCCTTACAAACAGTGAGTCTTTCCTTCAGCGTTCCTGCTGGAGGGGAGACTCTCTCGATAGGTGTGGATACGAGTGATGCACCTCACGAAACATGGTATAAGATTGATAACTTCCGTCTCTATCGCATCCTTCAGCAAGCAGCCATTTACGACCCTACCGACGCGATTTCTCTTCCACGAGTTTCCCTTCCATCATCATCTGCTACCTACGACCTGAATGGTCGCCTTATCTCCAGAGGTGGAAAGCAACCAGGGATGATAGTAATAAAAGGAGGAAAGAAACTATACTCTGCCCATTAGACTTGCAAGACGTTCCTCAATACCCACCAAACGAAGAAGAGGATGATGTAGGTCCAGAGAGTGTAGCGATGGTGTGTGAAACGACGGAGGGCGTTCTTTGGTGGAAGAATGCAATCAGAAAGGAGAACGAGGAAGAAGAAAGGAATGGAGAGAATGAAGAAGTAGTTGTAGGACAGGGCTTCGGCAAAATGACCGTGGAGGACGGCATGAGCGGCACGCTGGATGCCACAGGCTGGACACTGGGTGCCTGTGAGGACACGCCACATGCACTTGGGTATGAAAGGGGAGGCTGAAGTCGTATCTACACAATAATAAAAGATTCCCGCCACCAAGATGGCGACAGGAATCAAGATTCTGAGTATGTGTTGCTTGTTTTTCAACAGAAAAGAAACTAACTTGGCTTAGTAGCTGTTACTATAGCTGGCACCAAGACCAATAATGATGAATAATCCAATGTAGAGGACCCAACCAATGGCTGAAATGATAACACTCCACATGGTCCATTTCTTGGATTTGCTGGCTGCATCATAGGCAGCAGCATATTGTCCTGCAGCCCAAAATGAATCCACTTTGGCAGCATAAACGATAGAGACAATGCCGAATGGAAGGCAGCAGAAGATGGTGGCGAGAATTGCCCAAATCATGTTGCTGCTTGGCGGTACAGAAAATCCCTCATTACTTGGGTTGTTCTGATAAGTTTGCTGCTGAAAGCCTTGGTTTTGATAATTTTGCTGCTGGTAGTTCCTGTAGCCTTGACCTTGCTGCTGGTTGTTCTGATAACCTTGGCTTTGCTGCTGATAACTCTGTTGCTGATAGTCTTGGTTCTGCTGAGAATCTGTTTGTTCTCCAGCTGAATTTGGATCGATTCTGCGAGAATCGTTGCGTTCGTTTTTGTCGTATGCCATAGCTTTTTTGAATGAAGAATTAAGAATAAAGAATGATGAATGAATAGCCAAAGAAGAATGATGAATGAAGAGTGGAAAAATGGATTCTTCATTATTCACTCTTCATTCTTCATTTATAGAATTTATTCCAATGTGAGTTCCTTGATGAGACGTTTTGCCTTGCCGTATTTCTCGATGATGGAGAGGACATAGCGGATGTCAACGCCAATGCAACGCTGAAGATTCGTGTCGAACTTCAAGTCGCTCGACATGGCTTCCCAGTTGCCATCGAAGGCAAGACCGATGAGACGACCTTTCTTGTCATACATGCCCGAACCCGAGTTTCCACCCGTGATGTCGTTATTCGTGAGGAAACAAAGTTGCAGGTCTTTGCTTTTGCTGTCGATGTATTTCTTTCCGAAATCGCCCTTTTTGAGCCAAGCATAGACTTCAGGGATGAGTTCGTAGTCGGGATTGCTGCCCTGCTTCTCGAACTTGTCGATGATGGACTGCGAAGGAGTGAAGCACTCGTAGGTGAGGTCCTTCGAAGGTGAATAACCCTCCACGATGCCGTAGCTCATGCGGAGCGTGAAATTGGCATCTGGATAGTATTCCTTGTCGCGATTCATCTCGCGGAGTGCATCGCCAAGGAGTTGCTCGTAGTGGTCGATAGGTGAAGCCCCGTACATCTTATAAAGCAGAGTTACGAGGTCGATAGCTTGCATGAAGATAGGGTCTTCGCCCACCTCGGCAAGGCTTTCCACCTGTGCCAGGTCGGCTGGACGTGCAAAAATGGATTTGCTAAACAGGAAATCGGCGTACGCATTGTAGTCGCCGTTGAAGAGAGAATCCACCACTTGAACATATTCAGGAAGATAGGATGAGTCGGGCACGTGCTCCACATAGTTCTTGGCAAGTGCGGCGAATATCTTCTTGTCGGTGTTGATGTCGATGTCTTTGAAGGATTTTTCCACTTCCTTCTTGAAATCGCCTTGCTTTCCTTGAGCCATACCAATCATCTGTTTGATGGCAAATGCAAGGATGTCGCTTCCGCTCCAGAAACTTTCCTGCCAAAGATTCATGGCAAACTGTTGCTGATAGGAGCGAGCGTACTCCTCTTTGAGGGAGTCGAGGATGTCGATGTATTTCCCTCTCTCTTCAGGCTTCTGCTTCGCCCATTCAAGGATTTCCTTTTCGAGCGCCTGCTTTTCAGCAATCACACCGAGGTCTTTCAATGCCTTGTTCTGACCGATGGAGAACTTCCAGTAGTTCGAACTCTGTGCATATTTCGAGGAATACATGATGCGGAGAGCATCCGACGAGTTCATGGCGTCGGTCATGATGGCTTGTTTCACGCCACGCACCTGAATGCGGTTGTCGTTCACCGTGCGCATGGTGTTCTCAATGCCGTAGCTGGAGAGGTAACGATCCGTGTTGCCTGGATAGCCAAACGTCATGCAGAGGTCGCCAGGCTGATAGCCTTGGAGGGAAATGTGTGCATACTTCACAGGTTTGTAAGGCACGTTGTCCTTCGAGTATTCGGCTGGTTTGTTGTTCTTGTCGGCATAGATGCGGAACACCGAGAAGTCGCAAGTCTGGCGAGGCCACATCCAGTTGTCGGTGTCGCCACCGTGCTTGCCGAGACACTGAGGTGGAGCGAACACGAGGCGAACATCGCTATAGCGCTGATAAACCGACATGTAGTATTTACTGCCTTTATAATAAGGTACCACCTCGCCGTGGATGCCATTCACCGAGTCCTCGATAGCCTCTTGCAGAACCGTGGCAACGGAGTCGATGACGAGCATACGCTGCATTTCGTCCATGTCGGGAGTGGTGGCTGCCAACAGCTTGTCCGTCACGTCGTAGGTGTTGAGATGGAAATCCACATACAGGTCCTCGTTAGGCAGTTCGTCCTTCAGTTTCTTGGCGAAGAAGCCGTTTTTCAAGTAGTCGTGCTCCGTGGTGGAGTGGTCCTGAATGGAACCGTAGCCACAGTGGTGGTTGGTGAATACCAATCCGTCGGGACTGACAACGGAACCCGAACAGAAACCGCCAAACTGCACGATGACATTGTTGAGCGCAGGATGTTCCGTACTGAAAATCTGGTCGTGCGTCAGTTCGATACCCATCGAATGCAGGATGGAATCAGTCTTTGCCGAAAGATTCGATATCATCCACATACCCTCATCAGCGCGAGCACCCATGAGTGTCAGCATTGCAATGACACTAAGAAATAGTCGTTTCATTTTTATTCTTTATAGTTTTTATTTTAATCCTTCCTTCTTCTTTCTCTGTAGGCTTCGGTTCTGCCGAAGCCCTTTTTCCTTTCTTTGTTTTTCCGTAAGCTTCGGTTTCGCCGAAGCCTTTTCCCTTCTCAGTAAGCTTCGGTTCTGCCGAAGCCCTTCTTCATCTAAAGTACTTTCCCACGTAAGGCAGGCTCTTCAGCGGCAAGTCCTTCTTCACCACGTAAGCGAGGAAAATGCCGATGAGCACCGTGTTAATGCCGATGCGGGCAATGGCAGGCCATTCAGCAGGCAGCATTTCCATCACGGCGAACAGCACACCCGTGAGCAGCAAGTATGCGCCGATGTCCTTCAGCGGATAGTCGATAGGGTTCTTCTTCTGTCCCACAAAATAGCTAAGGACCATACTCGTGAAATAGCCAGCAAAACCGCCCCAGGCGCATGCCCAGTAACCAATCTTCGGAATGAAGATGATGTTCACGGCAATCAGCACCACGCAACCAGCCAGCGAGAACCACGCGCCCCAAATGGTCTTGTCGATGAGCTTGTACCAGAACGAGAGGTTGAAATACACACCCATCATGATTTCCGCAGCCATCACGATTGGAATTGTACCGATAGCCTCACGGTAGCTCTTGCCAATGATGAGCTTCAGAATGTCCATGTAGCCGATAACCATCAGGAACGCCAAGAACGTGAAGATGAGGAAATACTTCATGCTTTCTGCATACATCTCCTTCGCGTCCGAGTCCTTACTCTTCGCAAAGACAAGCGGCTCGTAGGCATAGCGGAATGCCTGCGTAATCATCGCCATAATCATCGCCACCTTCACGCAAGCGCCATAGATGCCGAGTAGCACCTTGCCTTCCTCTGGGTCGGGATAGACAAATGGGAAAATCATCTTATCCACCGTCTGGTTCAGGATGCCTGCGATGCCCAACACGAGGATAGGCCACGAGTAGTTGAACATACGTCGCAACAGTTTCCCATCGAAATGCCATTGGCTGAACATCTCCTTCATCTCAGGAATGAAGAAGAACGTGATGACGCTCGTACAGAAAAGGTTGATGCTGAACGCATAGCCCTGAATGTCGTCAGGACTGTAGAGCTTGTGAACGATGTCGTAAACCGTACCAGGCTCCGTATATTTATCATAAAGCGTAGGCAGCAGGGCAAACCAGATGAGGTTCAGAACGATGTTGATGAAGATGAACAACAGCTTGAGTGCAGCGAACTTGATAGGACGCTTCTGGAATCGCAACAAACTGAAGAAAATGGCTTGGAACGCATCGAGCGACACCACCACCGACATCATCCACACCCATTCAGGATGGTTCTGATAGTGCAGTGATTCCGAAATCCCAGGCAAGAACCCGAAGATGAACACCAAGAAGACCGCGATGAGCGCACAAACCACCGTCAGTGCCGTGGAAAACACCGTATTCGCTTTCTCCTTCGCATCGTTCGCAAATCGGAAGAAAGTCGTTTCCATTCCGAACGTAAGAATCACGAGAATCAGTCCCGTAAATGCATAGACATTCGTGATTTCCCCATATCCTCCACTGGCAGATGGTATCGTCACCGTGTAGAGCGGTACCAGCAGATAGTTCAGAAACCGCCCAACAATACTACTCAACCCATAGATTGCCGTGTCTTTTGCTAAAGCTTTTAAGTTTGCCATGTCCTTATTTAAACTACCGAAATAATTAATTTTTTGAATGTGTCAACAAATGAACACAAATGATACACAAATGAAGAATATTATTTTTGAGATAATTTGTGGAAATTTGTTGACTTTTCGTCTTTAATCAGAAGTCATCGAAGAGATTATTCATCATCGTGTTGTTCTGTGGTACACGTCCGAGGTGTCGGTATGCCAGTTCAGTCACTTCGCGTCCTCGTGGTGTGCGCTTGATGAAACCCTCCTTGATGAGGAACGGCTCATACACCTCCTCCACCGTGCCAGGGTCCTCACCGATGGCAGTGGAAATCGTACCGATACCCACAGGACCACCCTTGAACTTATCGATAATCGTCGTCAGAATCTTGTTGTCGATTTCGTCGAGACCAAACTTATCGATGTTCAGAGCCTCCAGAGCGATATGAGCGATTTTCGTGTCGATGCGTCCCGTACCCTTCACCTGAGCGAAGTCGCGCACACGACGGAGCAGCGCGTTGGCAATACGTGGCGTTCCACGACTCCTACTGGCTATCTCACCAGCAGCATCTACGTCGCAAGGCACATTGAGCAGACGGGCAGAACGAAGGATAATCGTCTGCAGAATCGAAGCATCGTAGTATTCCAAGTGCATGTTGATGCCGAAGCGCGCACGGAGCGGAGCCGTCAGCAGACCGCTGCGCGTGGTGGCACCCACCAGCGTGAACGGATTCAGGTCAATCTGAATACTTCGAGCCGAAGGACCCTTGTCAATCATGATGTCGATGCGGTAGTCCTCCATCGCCGAGTACAAGTATTCCTCCACCACCGGCGACAGTCTGTGGATTTCATCAATGAAAAGCACGTCGTGCTCCTCCAGCGATGTCAGCAAACCTGCCAAGTCGCCAGGCTTGTCGAGCACAGGTCCACTTGTCACCTTGAATCCCACGCCCAACTCATTCGCAATGATATTCGCCAGCGTCGTCTTGCCCAGTCCGGGAGGACCGTGCAGCAACGTGTGGTCGAGTGGTTCACCGCGGAACTTCGCAGCCTCCACGAAGATGTTCAAGTTCTCCACCACCTTCGTCTGACCGCTGAAGTCACCAAAGCGAAGAGGTCGCAATGCATTCTCGAAGTCCTTCTCCTTCGACGACATATACCGTTCTTCTCTGATGTCAAAATCGTCTGCCATTCAATCTATGTATTAATAACGTATATCAATAACACTTTAATTTGCAAAGTTACAACAAAAAACCGAGAACAACCGCAATCATCGCCCAAAATCCCACAGCACCCCTCAGAAACCATTATTCACAATCCTCGTCCCTCACCTAACCTTCCTTCCCACCACCCCATGCCTTCCCCGTTTGAAAACAACCTGAAAAGTTTCGAATGTGCTATCGCTCTCCTTCAATTGTACCGACCTTCTCCTTCGATTATTCTGACTCTTTCCTTTGATTATACTAAACCTTTTTTTTGATTGAACTGAACTACCGAGCCCTCAACGTTAACACGCCGAGCCTTCGCCATCGCAACGCCGAAGGCTCGCCAAGTCGATGACGAACCTTCGGCAACTAGTTGAGACCAAAGGAGCGTTTCAGCCAATCCCCACATGCGCTTCGGGAAATTCCCCATTGCGCTTCAGAGAATCCCCTAAAGCGTTGCACTATAAGCATACTTTAGTTCCTATGTCCCTGTTGCAGGGCGACATCATTATCTTCAACTGAACTAACGAAAGTTGAATTGTTTTATATAACAATGTTATCCCGAACTGATATGTCTTTACAATCCACATTTCCCTACCAAACCCTCCTCCTCATCCCCAAACCTTCCCTGTCTGCTAATCAAATCTTCTCTAAGAAATAATCTTCACACAGTGGTTCTATGTTTACACGCAGAACCTCTGTGCTTTTTTTCTCCTAGTTCCGATAAATTCTAGTACTGAAAATAAAAATGATTTTGAATAATTGGATAATATCGAGAACCTTATGCCAATAAAGACAGTTTTAGGTGTTGATGAATATAGAATTAAGATAAGAAACTTATTTCAAATCTATATTCAGCTTTTATTTGCTTGTCAATGAAATCCTGGTGCTGAGACGCTAGCCAATTTTATTGATTCATCGTTGGGAATAGAGTTACGCAGAATATCCGAATTAGACGAGTTTTAGAGTGATTTTTAAGGATTTGCATTATAATTTGAGAAAATAGAGTTAAATTTGCAACAAAAATAAAAATAGTATGTCACAAAGATTAGAAATAACCAATTTTGGTCCTGTTAGAAAAGCTTCCATAGAAATTCGCCCTGCTCTTATATTGATAGGTCAGCAAGCAAGTGGTAAAAGTACTGTTGCTAAATTGATATACTTCTTTCAGTCTTTATCTGCCGAATTCTTTTCTCGTTATTATCAGTCAAGCAGGGAAGGGGTTGACATGGCGCAAGACTTGATTATCCCTATTCGTGAAAAATTCTATGATTTCTTTGGTTCCACATTCCATTTACCAGATTTTGAGATTGTATATCATTATGAAGATAATCGTGATTTGACCTTGTCTCTTACAGTAAATAAGAAAATTAATGCTCATTTCTCTGAAGATTTTTTTACAAAGAAAGATTTCCAAGAGCTACGTGGCTATAAAAAAATGTTGCTCCAACTCAAAGCAGAGTTAGCACAAATGGATAATGTAGCTAAGAAAGTTGCATTGGATGAACGACATCTTAATTATCTCCATCAATTGGCGGATAAGATAAATATGCTTTTCTGCAACGAGCATAACGATTCTTTATTCATTCTTGCTGGTCGTAATGCTACCATAGGCTATAGTGAGACCTTTGAGAATATGCTTCAGCAAAGTATACAAAAGAACATCGAGGAACAAGGACGTCGAGCATTCGAAACAAAGGAACAGACCATTGATGAAACATTGATGCTTAGCTTTATGCAGCGTGTTGTGAAAATGCGTCAGGCTTTTATCAATCTTGGAAATTTTGAAGGCATGATAGCTCATGCCAATGCTAAATTAAAACCACGCTTGAAATTGGCAAACAAACTTATTCGTGAAGTTCTACATGGCCAATATTCTAATTCCGAGTTTGGAGAGCGTATCGTCCATCCTGGACAAGGTTACGTATACTTGAAAAATGCATCTTCTGGGCAACAGGAATCCATACGTATTCTACAAGATGCATTTTTATCCATCTATCAGGGAAACAAGTTACTTCGTATTGTTGAGGAACCAGAAGCACACCTGTTTCCCGAAGCCCAAATGTTCACTATTCAGTTACTTGTACTAATGCTTAACAGTGCTCCTTCTGGCCATTTGATTTTGACAACTCACAGCCCATATACATTAACTGTCATAAATAATCTGATTTATGCAGCGAAAGTTGGTGCACAGCATCTTGAACAAGCCAATTCTATCATCCAAAAAGAACTGTGGCTTCCATTGGAGAATGTGTCTGCATATATGCTGCAAGATGGTGAGGCCTCTGACATTATGGATGCTGACTTGGGAGAAATCAAGGCGGAACTTATTGACAGCATTTCCAATGTGATAAATCAGCAGTACGACCAACTTTTGCAACTTGATGACATCGATGGCACAGAAGATTAAAGCAGAGAGGAAGTGGCCTTTCTTTCAAGCATACCATGACAATAGCTACATTCTACATCATAATTGCAGAAAGGAAGTTCTATTGCGTGAACTAGGAGAGAAACGAACCTATAGACTTCATAACATGTCTGTAAAAGAGATTGTCGTTTACAGAATAGATGGCGGAATAATTGATAATGATGGTGTCTTGAGATGTGACTATGGTATATTCACAGAAGATGATGTGCTGTTTCTCATTGAACTTAAAGGTGCAGATTTAAATCATGCTTTAGACCAAATAAACAGTACGATAGATATTCTTCTGAAACGGTCTAATATTAGAGTTAAGAAGTTGAATGTACGCATCGTTTTGTCTAAGGTTAGTGTTCCAAGAATTTATGCATCCAAAGAGAATAAATTGAAACAACTGCTTCATAAATTCTATGGAGGTGGAGATTACAAGAAGCAAAGTAGAACCCTTGAAGATTCTATATGATTTGGTGGTGAGGGCATGGCTATTTTTAGCGATGCCCTTACTATTGTTTAGCGAACTCTATGTTAATTATTTTCTTGGAGCATCGTAATAATCGTGTGAAGGCCCTCTATCATTATCTGCACATGATTTGAACATACTTATTCCTCCTGCAATTGTAATTAATGCCATGAGAATGATTACTAATAAAGCACAACCAGCTTCATTCTTTTTTGCGAATAATTCAGTAATATAACCAAGACCATTAAAGAGATACCCTATGCCAAGGTATATCAAAGGTAAACAAATTATAATCAAAATGACTTCCAACATAATATTTTTCTTTTTTGTACTCCATTACGAATAGCAGAGCAGTTTAACGATGAGTATTGAATTTATATTTCATTTATGTATGAACCAGAACAGTTTAGAAAAACAGGTTATGCATGTAAGTTGGTAGCACTACCATAAACGATAGAGTGTTGTGTATTAGAAGATTTAATTTCTGAAATGATTTCTTTCTTCAAATTCTGCTTGTTTGCGTAATTACAAGCAATTAATCCCCAAATAGGGAAGAATAAAAATACTTTCTTCATTGCAGTTATGTTATAAGTTATACTAATACAAAATGCGCAGAACATCTCTACGCATCACCAAGGTTCACCACAAACCTCAAACGCATCATAGAAACGTCTGCGCACATAGCGCGACGCTCTGATTGCGTTTGTATATGGCTCGCTTTCTTCGAGGTGGTGATTCGGTGATGAAGAGCCTATGTCTTGTGCCATTAGTTCAATAACACGTTGCAAATATAATCAATTTCTTTGAATTACACACGGAATCAATGTGTTATTTGATGAAATAACACGAAATCGATAGTGTTATAGTGTTGAGATATATACATTTACTATTAGATTTGGTCTAATAGAATAATGTGAAATAAAAATCATCGAATTCATCGGGAAAAAAGAAAAAATACTGTACATTTGCAATGGAATCTGTTTTGGGGGCGGTTGATAGTCTTTTGGGATATTCTTTCGTGAGACAGATGCGGAAATCGTTAATGGAATTTGAAAAACTTAAAAATGATATGGTTATGAAAAAGTGGATTTCTTTTTGGGTCTTGATGATGGTGGGCGTGGGTGCGTTCGCACAGAAAAGCTATGTGAATGTGATAGGAAGACCGATGTATGCGAGTAATCGGGGGACGAGTCTTTCGGGGGCTGTGCCTAAGGATATGGAGAAGTTTTACGACAATTACCAGTACGAATTTGGGGATGTACTGAATATGTTGGGACAGAGAGGATTTGTGGTGGAGGATATGAGTGTGACGACGGATAAGGACGGCATATTGTTTGAGGTGGCGATTCTGTCAAAATCGAATACGGTGGATCCGAGTGCGGTGCAGAAGCTGAAGGAAGATGATGCGGAGGTGTATGAGGTGGCGAGATATAATCTTCAGGGAATGCCTGTGAAAGAGACGGAAAAGGGTATTCAGATTGTGGTCTTTTCTAACTACACGACCAAGACGATTATCAAGGAGTGAATAGAAAAAAGAAGAAGTGTCAACAAATTAACACAAATGATACACAAAATTCGAATGTTATATTTGAGATAATTTGTGGGAATTTGTTGACTCAATCTTAGAAAGTGATGGAGAAGGTGTAAATACGATATAAGGGGACTATGAATACATTTTTATGGATTTATTTGGTCGTTTCCGTAATTCTAATTAAATTTGGCAACGAATTACATTTTTAGATCAATGAAAAGATTTTTGTCTTCTGTTTTTGTGTTGGTTGCCGCAACTTCGATTCATGCTGCAACCATCAGTATGACTGTGAATGCAACACGCAAGCAGACCGTCACGGGGTTTGGTGCTGCATGCTGCGACGGAGCCATGTGCCCGTATGGCAATGACACTCAACCTGTGAGACTGCTCTACGGTCCTACGTCGAAGATTGGACTGAACATCATGCGTATGGAAATCTCGCCAAACTTTGTGGGCGATGTGATTGTTCCTGAGTGGGGAAACTATGATACTCCATACGACTGGAAAGGTTCGCTGCCATCGGCTAAGATTGTGAAGCAGCGTGGTGGTATCGTTTTCGGTACACCTTGGTCGCCTCCTGGTGAGTATAAGACCAACGGTACGGCGCAGGGTGGCAAATCTGACAGTCAGGGCAACCAGGAAGGTAGGTTGCGCAAGGATTGCTATGACAAGTTCTTCCCTTGGTTGAACACGTTCTTGGCGTATATGAAGAAGAATGGTGTCAACGTTGATGCCGTGTCCATCCAGAACGAACCCGATTGGTGGGTGGACTACTCTGGTTGTCTCTACACGCCTCAGGAGCAGTTGGATTTGGTGAAGAACTATGCTTACATGTTGGACCGAGAGACCTATCCTGGTGTTCGTCTTATCAGTGCTGAACCTCTGGGCTTCGACCCTAGGTATTCGAACACGCTGTTGAACAATTCCGTAGCCCGCGACCAAATTGACATCATAGCGGGACATATCTACGGGCACCCACCTTTGGGAAATATTAAGAGTTCCAACACGTTGGCATCGAAGTATGGCAAGGAAGTGTGGATGACGGAACACTCTTCGACGGATTACATCAAGAGTCTGCCTAACTGGCACGAACAGCTAATCTTCGCTGAAGAGCTCAACGAGTGTATGCTGGCAGGATGCACGGGCTATATTTATTGGTATATGCGTGCACATTGGGCTTTCGTAGGTACGGGTGAGACCCAGTATGGTTCTGCCAATGTGAAGAATCGACTGTTGCCTCGTGCATACGTCATGTCTCATTTCTCGAAGCATGTCACTGGCTCTACTCGTTTGACTACTTCGCGCGACATGACCTCGGGGTCGGAGGCTGCCCAAGAGTATTCGGCTTACATCAAAGGCGACTCGCTGATTGTCATGGCTATTGACACGACGAAGACTGGCTACGACTTGAAGCTGAATTTGCCTTATCCAGTGAGGAGCGGTGTGCATCTGATTTCGACGGGTAATGAGACGGCAAATCTCTGTCAGGAGCGTCCTATTGACATCGAAGAGCCTACAAAAACACTGATTGTGGAGATGCCTGCTCGCAGTCTGAACACTTATATTTTCATCATTGAAAATGAAAATACGGCTATCAATTATGTGACTCTTCCAAACCCAGATGGACCTAAGACCTATTACGACATGCAGGGACGTAAGTTGGCAGAGCCTCACGGACTCTGTATTGAGAGAAGTTCCGACGGTCGTTCGAGAACCATCATGGTTTGGCAATAAGGCTTGTGCTCAAAGATAATATAAAGCGGGCGAAGATGACTTGTTATGCATCTTCGCCCGCTTAGTTTTTTGTCCTAAAAATGTTAAGGTAATTTGAATGAGACTGGCAAGGTGTATTTCACTTTGACAGGCTTGCCATCGAGAGTGCCTGGTGTCCAATTAGGCATCTTGCGAATGACGCGCGCAGCTTCCTTGGCAAATTGTAGAGCAAACTTCTCTTCCAACTCCTTCTGCACGGTTTTTGGTTCTTGAGCGAAGCGTCCTGGGAGGAAGTGTTCAATCTTACAATCGTGAGCTGAAATCTCGGTTGGCTTGCCGTTCTTGTCAATGATGAAAGTCATCATCACTTTGCCTCCTACGGCGTATTTTTTAGCCAGCTTGGGATACTTGATATTCTTGGAGAGAAACTTTATCATTTCAGCTTTTCCACCAGGAAACTCTGGCATATTCTCAGGAGCTAACACGGGAGGAATAGACGGCTGATTGGTGGCCTGAGCTTTGGCAGTAATGCTATCTTGGCTTTGTGCTGCAGCGCTTAACGATACGGCAACGAGAAGCGTTGTGAATAATAGTTTTCTCATAAATGTTTTATACTAAGTGGCGAATGAGTTCTTCCTTGTCGCCAGGGAGCATATCGATGACAGGGATTTCAATCATGGTGTAGGCTCCAGGCTGCTGCTTCAGAGAGGCACGAGCTACGTTGACGAGCACTTGTGCCGTGAGGGCAGGATTGTTAATCTTCATGTCGAACTCGAAGAGCTGGTTGTGGGTCTTGCCACTGACTCCCTTGCGAACGAGGTTTACGCCGTGTCCTACGTCGTTGAGGGCATCCACTGAATCAACTTGCTGCACGTGTGTTTCATCATTGACGAAGTAAGGGTCTGCCTTGATAGCCTTGGCAACCTTGTCGAAGTCGGCACCTTCTTCCAACTCTACATACACCATGCGGCGATGGATGCCTGTTCCTACAGGAATGGTCATGGAAAGAGCGTCTTTCACGCCGTCAATGGCACGAACGGCTACGGAATGTCCCATGGAGCGACCAGGACCGAAGTTGGTGTAGGTGATGCCCTTTGGAGCAAGACTCTGCATGAGGGTACGAACGATGGAGTCGCTTCCTGGGTCCCAACCTGCGGAAATGACGGAAACGGCGTTGTTTGCCTTGGCTACTGCGTCGAGCGAACGGCGAAGGTCAACAATCTTCGTGTGGATGTCGAACGAATCGACTGTGTTGATGCCGAGGGCAAGGCATTCCTTCGCATATTCCTCAACCTTGCGGGTTGGAGTGGCGAGAATTGCCACCTGCACACCTTCCAATTCCTTAATGTTCTTAACGACAGGATAGTCTGCTAATTCTGCTGGTTTGTTCTCTGCGCCACTGCGGCGAACGATTCCTACGCATTCCATATCGGGTGCTGCTTCCACTGCCTGAAGTGCATACTGACCGATGTTGCCATATCCTACGATGGCTACCTTAATCTTTTCCATGAAACTGTGTCTGTTCAAATAACTTTAATACTTATTTTGTGAATTTTCTGCAAAATTAATACAAATCATTGATATTTTGCAAACAAAATGGCAATTTTATGATGTTTCTGATAGCATTTTGTCTGAAATGGTGGCAAAAAGGGCATTCCGGTGAATAAATGAAGAATGAAAGCCTCACCCCCCGACCCCTTTCCAAAGGGCGAGGGGAGTAGTATGAAGAATTCACATATTACTCCTCACAAATGCTAAAAACAAAAAGACCACAAGGAAATAGGAAATCCTTGTGGTCTTAATATTTATAAGGTGAGACAGGCATGAAAGCCTGAAATCCTTCGATTACTTCTTCTTTGCAACAGGAGCTTCTTCGATTTCTTCGTCACCTTCCTTAATTTTACGACCCATCCAGAGGTAAGCTGTAGGAGCTGCGATGAAGAGAGAAGAAAGAGTACCACCTACAACACCGAGAATCATTGCAAATGAGAATGAACGGATGTTGTCGCCACCGAAGATGAAGATAGCGAGGAGCACGATCAACGTAGAAATTGAGGTGTTGATGGTACGAGCGAGAGTCTGGTTCAACGAGTCGTTGAAGAGACGCTGAATGTCGCGCTTAGGATAGAGCTTGAAGTTCTCACGGATACGGTCAAAGATAACCACCTTATCGTTGATAGAGTAACCGATGGCTGTCAGGATGGCACCGATGAAGGTCTGGTCGATTTCGAGCGAGAAACCAATCCAGCCGTAGCAGATGGAGTAGATACCGAGAATGATGAGGGTATCGAATACCAATGCTGTGATAGCACCGATTGAGTAAGCCAAGTTGCGGAAACGGAACAAGATGTAGAGGAAGATGGCAATGAGAGCGAGGATGACGCTGATGATAGCGCCACGAGTGATGTCACTTGCCACTGCTGGACCTACCTTAGCGGAACTTACGATAGAACCACCCACGCGGTTGTCGCGGTCGATGAAGTTCTCAAGACTTACCTTGCTTCCGTCAATCATACCTTCCTCAACGAAAGTCTGATAGAGGATTTCTTCGATTTCGGAGTCAACGTCGATACCGTTTTCCTTGATGCGGTAGTTGGTGCTCACACGAATGTTGGTTCCGTCGGTACCGAGAGCGATAACGCTGGCAGAAACAGCTTCGTCGGTCTTGTTGAGAGCCTGAAGCTTGCTGGTGAGAGCCTGACGTGCCTGCTCAATGCTTACTGGCTGTGCGAACTCAATCTTGAAGTTACGACCACCTGTGAAGTCGATGGAACGGCTGAAACCACGAACTGCGAAGCTGATGATACCTGCAAGAACAATAGCACCGAAGATGGTGTATGACTTCTTGTAAGCACTCATGAACTTGTAGCTCGTACCTTGCATCAGGTTCTTAGAGAAGGCTGTAGTGAAGGTGAGGTCTTGCCACTTGTCGCGATTGAGGAAGTGTTCGTAAACGATACGAGTCAACCAAACAGCTGTGAAGAATGAGCATACGATACCAATCATGTAGGTGGTAGCGAAGCCCTTGATTGGACCTGTACCGAAATAGTAGAGGATCACACCTGTGATGAACGAAGTGACGTTGGAGTCGAGGATGGCAGAGAATGCGTTGCTGTAACCTGCTGCAACTGCGTTCTTCAATGTCTTTCCGCCCTTCAACTCTTCCTTGATACGTTCATAGATAAGCACGTTGGCATCGACCGCAGTACCGAGAGTCAGTACCATACCGGCAATACCACTCATGGTGAGGGCAGCCTGGAGGGAGGTGAGGATACCGAATGTGAAGAAGAAGTTGAGGAGGAGGGCACAGTTAGCCACCATACCAGCTTTGAAGCCGTACATCAAACACATGTAGATCATCAAGATGATGAATGCGATGATGAAGCTGATGAAACCGGCGCGGATGGATTCAGCACCGAGGCTTGGACCTACGATGTCCTCCTGAACAATCTGTGCAGGAGCTGGCATCTTACCAGAGCTGAGCACGTTGGCAAGGTCCTTGGTATCGTTGGTTGTGAAGTTACCAGTAATCTGGCTGCTTCCACCGTCAATCTTATTATTTACATTAGGTGCGCTATATACGAGACCATCGAGCACGATTGCGATAGCGTGATTTACGTTTGCTTCAGTGAGGGTAGCCCACTTACGAGCACCTTCTGTGTTCATCTTCATGCTGACGCAAGGGTTACCGAACTGGTCGAAGTCGTCCTTAGATTCAGTGACTACTTCACCTTCGAGTGGAGCCTTTCCATTCTTGCCACCAGTGGTGCGGATAGCATAAAGCTCAAATACCTTGCCAGCCTTGTCCATCGACTTCACACCCCAAAGCAGACGAGCGTCGGCAGGGAGGATGTTCTTAGCAACTGGAGAAGCCAACAAAGAGTTGATTTCAGCGGTATCGCGTGCGAGAGCGTAACCCACAAGACAACCAGCGTTGCCATTCATTGGCTGAAGCATTGCGAAGAGAGGATTTTCCTTCTTAGCAGCCTCGTCAGCCTTCTTCAGGTCCTTAGCCTCTGGAGTTTCCTCGGCAGAAACCTTTGAGAGGATGTCCTTGGTCTTTGATGCAGCACTGTCAACCACTTCCTTAGCAGCCTCGGCAAGAGTCTGGGTGGTGTCGGCAGCGGTGGAATCAGCTACTGCTTCTTCAACAGGAGCATTTGCACCGTTGCGGAGGGCTGCATTGAGTTGGTTCAGATATGGAAGAATCACCTGGGTGTCGTAGGTCTCCCAGAATTCAAGGTTTGCACTTCCCTGGAGCAACTTACGTACACGCTCTGGCTCCTTGATACCTGGAAGTTCCACCATGATACGTCCGCTCTGACCTTCAATCTTCTGAATGTTTGGCTGAACCACACCGAAGCGGTCGATACGTGTGCGGAGAACTCGGAAAGAGTTATCTACAGCTGCATCTACTTCTTCGCGAAGAACCTTCTCCACTTCGCTGTCGGTGCTGTTGGTGTTCACCTTGCCCTTCAGCTGCTGAGTAGCGAAAATCGTTGCCAGATTTCCGTTCGGAGCGTTCTTTTTATAAGCCTTGACAAATAGTGTGATGAAATCTGACTGACTGTCTTGTGCTTCCTTTGCTGCTTCGTTCACAGACTTCACGAAAGCCTCATCAGTCTTGTGGTCGGCGAGAGCCTTGACTACGTCTGGCACAGATACCTCGAGAATGACGTTCATACCACCCTTCAGGTCGAGACCGAGTCCGATGGCAGTTTCGCGACACTGCTTCAGGTTGTAAGTGCCAAGGTAGAATGGAGTCGTGTTGAGCGAATCCAGATAGTCAGAAGCTTCCTGCTCACTCATTGCTGCTGCCTTTTTGTCAACTCGGTTTGTCACAAACGAGAAAGAAAGGTAGAAGAGGCAAATCAGTGTAAGCAAGACTGCAATGACCTTGATAAAACCTTTGTTTTGCATTTTGTTGATTAAGTGATTAAAATTATTGATTGTAGTTTTTACTAATCTTCAGATTTTCGTGTTCAGATTGTTCATCCGTAATTTATCTATGATGAATAACGGCTGCGTCATGGCAGAGAAAGCAAGCTTCCTCTACTCATCTGACTTGCACGTAATTTATCTTAGGTATTCTGCGCACACGTTTATTCACACCAAAAAGATGGCATTTTGGTGCGTAGATACTTTTTCAAGGTTGCAAAGTTAGTGATTTTTTGTGAAAATAAAGATTTTTAAGAAAAATTTCAAGGCTTTTCTGCATTATTTTGAAGAAAAGCCTTCTATTTCACACCGTAATAGGGATAGACGATTGCAATTTTAGTCGATGGAGTCCTATCTTTTTCCTTATTATTTATAAAGGTACTTCTTGCCTTGAGAGATGTGGATGCCCTTTCCCCAGGAAGGCAATTGACGTCCTTGCAAGTCGAAGCGGGATGCGTTCTCTTGCTGAGCAATGGATGGCTGGGAAATGATGGTAGGTATTTCTTGGCCAGCCTTGTAGAGCAAGTGGTTGTAGTTGTAATAGCCACCGTTTTCGAAAGGCATGATGTCGGTGAGTAGGTCTCCGTTGGTGAAAATGATTTCCACTGGAGCTGGTTCACTGGTGGCTGGACCTATCCATTGCCATATCTTGCGCCCATTGGCGGTATCTCCCACGTAAGTACAGAGAGTGCCTTCTTTGTTGCTGTGGAGGTCGGTGGTGGTGTCGTCGGCTGTGCGAACCTTGCAATAGATGGGTTCGTCCCAGCAGAAACGAGGTAGCTCGAAGTAGGCGTAGTAATGATTGTCGATGGTCTCAACGCAGGCAGGAGCATCGGCAGGGCGGGTGTAGTCGGGTTCTGGCTGAGCTGGGAGAGGCTTCGCATTGGCATCAGGGAAAACCGTGAGGCGCAACTCTGTGCATCCGTATGGCACGAAGTCGATATATTTTGTTGTGTTGCTGAGGAACTGTAGCTTGCCTTGTTCAGGTAGAGATGGAGTAAAACGGTTATCTTCCAGACCCCAAGCTATCTCCCTGACGGGAATGCGTAGCTTGACAGGTGTTGAGGCGAGGTCGAAAGGGAAAGAACCATCTGCCATGTCGATGGTTTGTGCCGTCAATGGTTGGTCGTCACTGGCGTAGGCATAATTGAAATCGCCAGTCGGAGTGATGTTCCAGCACTTGAAGTCAGGATTCTCAGGCTTCTTTCCATGCATGTTCTCATATTCCTCCGTGTCTTCCACCATCTGCTGCGGAATGGCGTATGCATAGAGCAGCGGACCACGCTGGAAGTAAACGCCCTGACCTTCTGCTTCTTGCCGCACAACCTCCATAGGGAGAGTAAGTGTGATGACATCGCCGTTTTTCACGGGGGTTGAAAGGCGATAGAAGCTGCCTGCAGTCAAGACAGAATTGATGGATTTGCCATTGATGTCGATGGATGCGTTTCTGCACCATGTAGGAATGCGCAGGGTGAGAGGAATGGAGGCATCGGTTGCACTGTTGACGGAGAAGGTGAGGGTCTCGTCGAATGGGTAGTTGGTGCTGCACGTGATGGTGATGTCGCCATGGTCAGTGTTAAAGGTGCCAGTACTTGGGGCGTAAATGGCTGCAACTGCTCCACCATCAGCATCTGTGAGCCAGAGGCGGCTGACGAAGTTTGGCAACATACGATTCACATTGCCCGAGCAACACTCCGTCTCGTGGGTAGGGCGATAAGCCATCCATGTGGAACCATACTTATAGGTGTTGTGATTCGAAGTGCCTGTGGCGATGAACTGATTGACAGAAGAAAAATATTGCAAGGACCGGAAGTCCTTGGTGATGCAACCCAGACCAGCGTTATAGACGGCTTTCTCAATCTTGTCCGCCCATTCGGCATCGCCTGTGATGCTGAGGTAGTGAGTCAGAGTCCAGGTGAAATCGACCACGTTGCAGGTTTCGTGACTGATGTGGATGTCGTCGCCTAACAAAAACTCGGCACTCGAAGGCACTCCGTCGGGCAGCATGGATTCAGACTCCACCTTGTGGATAGCTTTCATGGCGAGGTCGAGGTAGTCCTGCTTGCCTGTATAGGCGTAGAGGAGGAGAGGCAGTTTCAGCATCTCGCAGAAGGTCACGCTGTGCATGTAGAAGGGTTCGCTGCTGAGAATCGCAGTCCTGTCCAAAGCGAAGCGGTCCTGGTATGCCCATGCGTCCTCTGCCAGTTGCAGCAAGGCTTTGTTGCCCGTCTTGCCATACGTCCAGAGGATGCCTTCTAACGACATGATGTTGCGTCCACCAACAATGCCTCCTGCCAGTTGGTCGGCTGTGAAGTTGAGGTAATGCTTTTCCAATGCTTTGGGGATGCGCTCATCGCCGTCGTGCTCGTACTTCGCTTGAAGTACACGGAAGAACACCGACATCGGCCAAGTGATGCCAGCGAGGGTGCTGTTGCCCAACATGCCGTCGGCATTGGGATGCGCCAGCGTATATTCTATGCCTTCCATCGCCTTGTCAATCATCTCCGTAGCCCCTAATTCATAGCCTAATTTGAGAAGTCCTTCGGTGTAATAAGCCGTTTGTTCGTAGCGCCACCAGTTATCACCATAACTTTCGTCGCTTCGTGAAATCTCCCCTGCCCATAGGCACGTGTTGTAAGGATACGACAATGCTTCAGGATGACCTGTGAGTCCATCGTGTTGACGTTGCAGAAGGGTTTGTAACCATCCTTTTGGCTGAATGTTTGTGTTGTTTCCTGTTTTGAATTTGGCACTGTCCTGTGCAAGGACTGTTGATGTCATTCCCATCAACAGGAATGCCAAAACCGCATATTTCATCTTCATAAGTTTTATTTTTCTTTGAGCCAGCAATAAATTGGGTAGTGGTCACTTGTTTTGATTTTGGAATCCACCTTGGCGCCGTAGGATGTGAAATTCGGTGAGCAGAGGATGTGGTCGATGCGGAAATACATGCTGCTTCTATAATAGCTCACGCCTGGTCCATTCGCTGAGCGCGTATAGGCATCGTTCAATTTCTGGGTTAAACGATGATGAACATACGAAATGGACGAACTGTTGAAATCGCCACATAAGATGATTTTCTTGTGCCTACAACTGTCGATGAATTCGGCAATTCTGTCAGCTTGTGCAGATCTGATGACATCTGCTCTCGACAACTTCGTACTCAGCGAATCGATATATTGCTTATTCTCTGCGCCTTCAGGATTCTTGATGATGCTTTCGTATTCATCCTTGTCCTCTTTCGCCAACTTATACGATTCCAAGTGGCAGTTGATAAGCAACAAGGTGTCGCCCTCGCTCAGCAGAAGTTCGTAGGCTGCTGCCACATTCGTTTTGGTCTCAATTTCTATTTTTTCAGCCGAGAGAATTGGAAATTTGGAGAGGACACCAAGTCGGGTGGCTCTCTTGATTTCAAGATTCTGATAAGGATAGATTTTCGTGAGTTTTTCTTGGATTTCGGCTTTGTCCAAATTCGATGCTTCTTGGCAACAGATGATATCAGCGTTGCTGTTCGCCAGATATTCCACAGTGGGGTGTTTTGCCGATGGTATGCAATACAAAGGATCGCTTTTGTCTATTTCGTCACTGTTTCCCCATTCCAGATGGCAGATATTGAATGACATCACTTTCAGACTTCCCTCAGGTGCTTCGCTCTTGAAGAAGTTCACGGGGCAATAAGTGCGCACACTTCCTGCACAGAGCAACATGCCCACGATGGAGATAAGCATGAACTTCGGCTTGAAAATCATCCAAAAAAAGATGAAAAAACCCGTGGCGATGAGGAACACGGGGAAAGCCATCCCTAAGATAGAAAAATTGGGATGCGAAGCAGGATTGATGTAAGCGGAATAGGCACAGACATTCAATCCAACGATACAAATCACATTGATGATGGTAAAAACCGTTATCAATGCATATTTTGGATATTTCAAAATCTTGCTCATAATTCCTTTTTATATACAAAGACGAGTCAACAAATGAACACAAATAGGACACAAATTAAAAATAAAATTTGAGAAAATTTGTGGAAATTTGTTGACTCGTCTTCGTTATCTTTTATTTCTTACTTGCGTTGAACAAAGTGGATTTCTCCTCGTCCGTCAGACTTTGGTATCCTCCTTTTCGGATTTTGTCAAGGATTCTGTCGATTTCTGCGCTCTCCGATTTCTTGCGGGCGTTATAGTCGTAGTCGGCTTGGTGACCCGAGCGATGAACGTGCATGTTGGATTTCCCATCCTTCTTGCCAGTCATCATGTCCTTCAACTTGTCGAAGATGCCACCTTCTCCCTTATCGTAGTTGTCGCCTGTTTTCTCATAACTGGTCGTACCGTTCCAGAAGTTCTTGCCATTGATGCGATACCCGCTCGCTTGTTTTCTCCAATAAAGAATAAGGAGCAAACCAAACAGCATGCCACCCAAATGTGCGAAGTGAGCCACACCATCCGACGAACTCAATCCTTGCATGAGTTCAATCAACGCATAGCAAATCACAAACCACTTCGCCTTGATGGGAACAGGAATAGGGATGATGAACAGTTTCTCGTTCGGATAAATCATACCGAAAGAAAGCAAGATACCATAAACGGCACCCGAAGCACCAATCGTCATGGCGCCAGGATAAATCAGTCCCAACACTTGTCCTAATTCCTGAATCAGTCCAGCACCCACGCCGCACACTAAATAATATAAAAGGAATTTCTGTCCGCCCCACGTCTGTTCCATGATACGACCAAACATCCAGAGTGCAAACATGTTGAAGAAAATGTGCGACAGATTACCATGCATGAACATATAGGTAATCAACTGGTAGATATGGAAATTGTTGGAGCCGAAATAATACAAACCGCAAATGTTGCTGAGCGAAATGCCCATGCCTTGCATCACCACATCCAAAATGTATGCTGCAATATTCAAGAGCAACAATGCCTTTACTACTGGAGGTATTCTCATTTTTTCTGGTTTTCTAATGATAAAATGCAACTGCGCATCATTCATGAACTTGGCAGTCAGTGTGCGCTTTCAAACTGCAAAAATACCTATTTTCACTCGATAAAATGCCAAAAACCAAGGAAATAGTAAAAAAAATAACGAAAAACTATATTTTTTTAACGATTTTGTTTGTTTGTTGCAATGAAAAACCTAACTTTGTCACGATAATTTGCTTATAAACCGTGCAAAGGAATCTAAAACCGGAAAATTCGATTTAGTATCAATATTAACTTTAACATCCAATTTTATGAACAAAGGTGAACTCGTAAAGGCTGTTGCTGATAACGCAGGTCTTACATTGGCTCAGGCTAAGGCAGCAGTTGACGCTGCAATCAATTCTGTTTCTGCAGCTCTCAAGGCTGGTGACAAAGTAACTATTCCTGGTATCGTTACCATCGCAGTAGAAGAGCGTGCTGCTCGCACTGGTATCAACCCTCAGACCAAGGAAAAGATTCAGATCCCTGCTAAGAAGGTCGTTAAGTTCAAGGCTGGTTCTCAGCTCATCTAAGCATCTTCCTATAGCAATCGACACAAGCTTAAAAGAGGATTCTCCAAAAGAGAAGTCCTCTTTTTCACGCTTTGCTCCCGTAGTTCAATGGATAGAACAAATCTCTCCTAAAGATTAGATACGAGTTCGATTCTCGTCGGGAGTACCAAGAAGGAAAATCAACGAAATTCAAAAAAGTTGATTTTCCTTTTTCTTTTGCTGAAAATCAGTGTGTTACAAGCGTTTTCGCGTTTCAAACGATTTCAAACGATTTCAACGAAAACGCGATTTTGCGGCAAAGTTGCGGCAAAGTTTTTTTGTATTCTCGAAATTTTGCCGCAAATTTGCACTTGCAACTAAAACATTTTCGATTATGGCAAAGGTAAAGACTTATTTAGGCGGTAGAACCGACGATGAAAAACGAGAAATTCAAATCAGATATTATGTTTTTCGTGATTACCGACCTACTTTTAGAACAGGCGTTTTCGTCAATCCAAAGTATTTCGACAGCGAAAGCGGTGTGATAGTTCCAAGAGCGAGCAAAAGAAATGTTCTCATTGTGAAAGAAACGACAGAAGCAAAGAGCGCGTTTGAGCTTTACAAGGGCATTCTCACAAAGGTTGTAGATGTATGTGCCACCAAATTAGGCACAGAGATAACAACGGCATTCATCAATGATGTTGTGGCAGCTGTGAAAAAGCGTGGCATTCCTACCGATGAGATAACTTTCGGCATCCTTCAGAGCCTCATCGAAGAGGAACGGAAGGAGAAGGAGGATCAGAACCAGGCGAACAACAAAAGGAGTTTAGTTTCGCTGGCAAAGGAATATCTCGCAGAAAAGAAGTTTTCCATTCAGAAGGAGAAGAATTTCGGTGTTATCATTCGCGATGTACTTCGTTATCAGATGTTCGTAAGAGCAACAGCCAGCGAGTATGCAAAGCGCGATGTGTACGACAAAGAGCCTCAACAGGAACTAACGGCAACAGAGCGCAAGGATGGCAAGAAGGGCAAGCGTTACAGCCAGTTAGTGCAGTTCTATAAGGATTTCACTTTCGACGTGGATAAGGTGACAGCCGACACAATCAACGATTTCCGCGACTACCTTCGTAACGAGTACGCACTCATGGAGCAATACCCAGCAATCTTTAAGAAGATGCTCGAAGAAGTACCTCACTTCACGAACAGCAACCACAAAGCGAGGAAAACGCGGAAGATTGAACAGAAGAGCGAGAACTCTATTGTTATACTCATGAAGGGATTAGGCGCGTTCTTCTCATGGCTGAATGATACCCAGCGCACAGCGAACCGACCTTTTGAGAGTGTGAAGGTAGGGAGTGAGAAGTACCCCACAGAGCCGTTTTTCCTCACGAAAGAGGAACGTGACAAGCTGGCAGAGTTCGACCTATCAGCGACCCCAGCAATAGCCGTGCAGCGCGATATATTCATTTTCCAATGTCTTATTGGTTGTCGTGTTTCCGACCTTCTTTCACTTCGCGATGAAAACATTTCCGAGGGAGTTCTCACTTACAATCCTATTAAGACCAGGCACGACGAAAACAGCATCAAACCGCGTGTTCCTCTCAACGCTCGCGCCCTGGCATTGGTGGAGAAGTACAGAGGCATCGATGCGGCTGGAAGGCTGTTTCCGTTCCTCACAGCGCAGAGATATAACGACAATATCCGCGAGGCTCTTCGTATCGCTGGCATCGTTCGAAATGTGACTATCATAAACCAGCGCACAGGAAAAGCAGAGTTGCACCCAATCTGTGAAGTGGCATCTTCGCACATGGCGCGTCGTACCTTCGTCGGCAATCTGTACAAGTCCGTTAAAGACCCTAATCTCATAGGCAAGATGAGCGGACACAAAGAAGGTAGCAAGGCGTTTGCACGCTACCGAGATATAAGCGATGATGATTTGAAGGACACAATCAAGTTACTCGATTGAAGAGGCTCGACGAATGAGCCGTGAATTGCCGTCAAACTTGACGAATTTCGGGAGTTATGGCGATGGAGGGATAACAGGAACTAACGGAATGAAACGAGGCTCACAGATCGTTTTTCCTAATAAGTAATTGCTTAGCACCGTCATTTGCTTAGCACCGTCATTTTAGGTAACGGGCAGAGTAACCGACTGCCCACAACAAATTTCAACCATGGAAAGAAAAATCAATGACAGAGAAATGAAAAAGCAGGAATTCAACAAACAGAACGTCGCAGAACTTCTTACGGGAGGTTTTTGTGAAAGCAGCGAGGAACTCGTTGAGGGTTTGCGCACGGTTTATTTCAACTATACGGAGGCATGGCTCGCGGCCGAACATAACGGAAACGAGCCGTGCAGCTCTGCAAGCCTTTTGGATAATCTCTCTCTCCTTCGCGTGCTCATCGAAGAGGTGGCCTCAATGAAGAACGAGGACAGAACCCAGGAGAAACCCGTTAAAAACCAGGGAAGCCAGCTGGCACACATTCAGGCGGAGGCTCGCAAGCTACTTGCGGAGGCTCGCAGGGAGCGCGAGGCCATGGAGCACACCGACAGGGAGGCTTAAGCATGGAACAGGGTTATTTCACAGACTACTATAAGGCTAACAGGCGCAAGTTGTGCGCGTATGCCCTTACTTTGTGCCAAAACCGTGACGATGCGGAGGACATTGTGCAAACGGTAGTGTTGCGAATGTTGCGAAGGCTCGACAGCATACAGCCGTATGACGTGAACTCTTACACATTGGTTGCAATCAAAAATCTGTGCTTGACTCGCTCGAAGAGTTTTCACCGTAAAAAATTTGTTTATGACGATATGGCGGTATTGTGCCATGGTGGCAGCATACCCCCGACCGTATTCACAAAGATAGAGCTTTCGGAAACTATGCCAAGGGTTGGCGAAGAACTCATGAAAACCGCGATGGGCTACAATGTGCGAGAGATAGCGGAAATTCAGAGACGCGCACCGAGTACGATTGTTTTCAGAATACAAAAACAAATGATACGACTCACGGGCAAGGTTTGGCCTCTCGAATACCAAAAGAACAAATGGAGGTTAGTGCAATAACAACCTGGCGCGACTTATTAGGTGTGGCAGCTGTCACACCTTTTTTTGTGGATGATTATTGAATAAAAAAATAACTACTGAAACTTTAACAATTGCCAAACATTTGAAAGATAGGAAATTAAATGAAAGGGTGAATTCAAGATTTAAGCGTGCAGTTATTGTGATTTCAAAATTTTTTCACTTTTGCGTACCTTATGGCGATAGCCGAACGATGCACGTTGCAAAGTTTTTGAAGTGAGGCTGTAAGGATATATGAATTTGTCACAAATATTGACAAGTAATGCAAACGTGATTTTGCAAGTGAGTGCAGCCGACTTGAAAGAGTTTGCTTTGAGCCTCATCGAAGATGCTCGCTCGATGGAAACACCTGAACAGCCAGCAAAGGGCGATGAGTTCCTAACGTCTGAAGAGGTGATGAGGATTGTGAAGGTTAAGAAGGTGACTCTTTGGCGATGGGCGAAAGAGAAGTATCTCGTACCTGTGAAGGTTGGCAAATCCAATCTCTATCGAAAGAGCGATGTGCAGCGTATTACGGAAGGAGGTGAGTGATGGCTACAACTGTAAACACATTTGCGGAAACTAAAGACGGCGATTCATTCGTTTTCTATCCGACCTTTTTAACCTCAATAGAGGCAATCAAGAATACAGAGATGAGACTTGCAATGTTCGAGGCTGTTGCGAATTATGGCGTGTATGGCGTTTTACCTGATTTCACAGAGACAGACCCAAACGGCTTGCTTGATGCGATATTTTCGCAAATACGGTATGCTATTGACGAGGCCAAGGCTAAACGCTTAACGAACAGAAGGAACGGCAACAAAGGAGGTGCGCCAAAAGGCAACACTAACTCTTGCAAAAACAACCGAAAACAACCCAAAACAACCGAAAACAACCGAAAACAACCGAAAACACGCAAAAACAACCTTAATGTAAATGTAAATGGAGATGTAAATGTAAATGGAGATGTAAATGAAGATAACTTATGTTTAGAAAACAATACAAAAGAAAGTAGCGATGAATCCCCCCTTAATCCCCCCTAAGGGGGAAAGGTTTTTGAATGCTTTAGACTCGTGTCGTATCGACTTTAGAGACATCATGGAGAAGTGGCTACGGTACAAGAAAGAGAAGAGACAGTCCTACAGAAGTGAGGAAAGCATTGAGGAATGTTATAACAACCTCTACAAGCTCAGCAATGGCAACGCAGAGGTGGCTAGCGAAATAGTAAATCAGAGCATTGCAAACAACTGGAGCGGGCTGTTTTCTCTTGCTGAGAAGAACCAGAGGCGAGGCTACATGACACCGTATCAAATGCAAAAGCTGGATAGGGAACAACACGAAAAAGAGACGATGGAATACGTGCAGCGTCAAATGTCCTCATTAGCTCAAGAGGCTCAGCTCCAAGAAACACAGAGCCGATTGATTTACCATTTTAAAACGTGAATGAATATGGCAAAACAAAATAACATCATCAAAGTTGGTGACTTCGTAAGAGTCAAGACTCTCGAAGAGTTCCGACAGACCCCAAACGAGTTAAAACGTAGGAGAAAATTTCGCTGGCACTCATTCCCTGGAAAGAGTGGAGTTTTCATCTATTCGCTGATGCAGCATCTTTGCGGTGGATTGTTCCAAGTGGATGGCATCAACAGAAAAGGTTTCTTCGTCATTCGCGATGACGCTGGCAGCGTGTTCACTTTAGCATCGTGGATGCTGTCAAATAATCCATAGTCCACATGGAAGAAAAAACTTCATACAATCTCGCAGAAATTCGCGAGTTCGCAGAAGTACAGGAACGTACTTTAAAAGCGATGGAGCGCGTTCTCGTGTCGCTGGAAGAAACTACTTTCGGGCGTGTCACTCATGCTTGCAAGGTGGCTGGAGTATCTACTCGACAATACCAGGAATGGCGAAAACGCTATCCTTCATTTGCCAGCATTGCCGATGAGGCTATACTCAACGGAAGGAGTGCGCGCCAGGATGCAGCGGAGAACGTTCTCGATGATGCTTTGAGCGACTATCTGAAGAACCCAAACGCGGCAATAAAAGCGGCTATCTTCGTACTCGAAACACAGGGGAAGGCGCGCGGATGGGGAAAGCAGACAGATAAGAACGTGCCAGGAATATGGCGCAAAATGACTTTTCGAGAGTTTTTCAATTTGGAAGATGGAGCAGAACCAGCTCCAAAGCAAACACTTTCGGATTTTTTAGGATTAGGCAAAAAGGGCACAATCAGAATTTCAAATGATGTATCTGAAGATGAGGAAAGCGAGAGCGAACAGGGGCAAATCATTTTAGGGGAAAAAATCTTTGAAGAGTAGATTTTAAATCGTACCTTTGCCGATGCTTTGCCGCAACTTTGCCGCAAAACGTGTTTTCAGTTGCAAAATGAAGGTAGTTGGCACTATTGCTGGCTACCTTTTTATTGCAATTTAGAGTTGCCAAAAGTGGCGAAAAGTCCATTTTGCGGCAAAGGAGCGGCAAAATATTTTTCAATGATTTTGTAAATATCAGAAAATCAAGCGTTTGCAAAAATATTCGTACTCTCGTCGGGAGTACCAAGAAGGAAAATCAACGAAATTCAAAAAAGTTGGTTTTCCTTTTTCTTTTGCTGAAAATCAGTGTGTTACAAGTGTTTTAGCTTTTCAAACGATTTCAAAGGATTTCAACGAAAACGCGATTTTGCGGCAAAATTGCATTTCTTTAGAAGATACGGATTCTAATAACATTTTTACAAATTATTTTGGTAGATGATATTATTTTTCGTATCTTTGCAAGGGTGTAAACTAATCATTATCACCTCCTGATACACATGAACTACAATGAATTAGAGAAAAAACTAAAGAAAGCAGGTTGCTACGACACGAAAGAACAAATGAACGGTCACCCTCTTTGGTATAGTCCGAAGACTGGAAAGTATTTCAAAACGAGCAACCACAAGAATCAGGAGGTGGCGACAGGGACACTCAAAGCGATACTCAAAGCAGCAGGCATCAAATGACCTGCCACTTTTCAGCGAATCATACTTTTATAAACAGTTTTACACCGATTTAAATTAAATTCATCACACATAAGACATAACTATCATGAGAAGAGTCAAAGCAATAATTGAGCGTGCATCTGACGGCTCATACAGTATTTATATGGATGCAGACGACATGGACTATCTGATTACGGGATTAGGCTCAACAGCAGAAGAGGCTCTTGAGGATTTCAAGAAAACCTATGAGGAAATGAAATCGTTATACATAAATAAGGGAAAGGTTTTTGAGGAATGTGAGTTTGATTTCAGCTACGACATGGCTTCGTTTCTTTCTTACTTCTCAAGGAACTTTTCTCTTGCGGGACTTTCACGTCTCACGGGCATCAACCAAGGGCAGCTCAGCCACTATCTGACTGGACATAGGAAACCTTCGCGGAGAACCGTTGAAAAGATGCAGCAGTCTATTAGGGAATTTGCAGATGAACTTGGAAAAATTCAGTTAATATAGTTGTTTGTTTAGATAAATTCTCACTTACCCCTTCACTTCCGTGGAGGGATTTTTTATATAAGAAATATCAACAGCCACTTTTCAGAAGGGAACTTTTGGCGTTCAGCTTAACTTTGAATTTTGCTTACAAGAGTAGCGATTCAATAGCATTTTTAATCTTTACTTATCGACATTTCTCTTGGATTTGCCCGATAATGGGCAATGAGTGAAGCTTTTCTTCGCTTTCTGAGAAGCTAATTTTGGGATTGACTGAACCGTTCCTTTGGATTCAACTAGTTGCCGAAGGCTCGTCATCGACTTGACGAGCCTTCGGCGTTGCGATGGCGAAGGCTCGTTATAAAAACGTTGAGGGCTCGATAAATCAGTATATCCACAGGAAAGGTTTGGTGAGTTCACAGGAGAAATTCTGTGAGTTCGCAGAAAAGGTTTGGTGAATTCGCAGCAGAGGTTCAGTGGGTTCGCACGAGAAATTCAGAATGTTCGCAGGAGAGACTCAGAATGTGTGCGGGAGAGATGGAGTTTGTCACAAATGGCGTCTTTTTCGGGCATCATTTGTCGTTATAAGTGTTAAATAAAACAAAACGAGGAAGATATGAACTCGTTTTGAAGAAAAATGTGTAACTTTACCCCCTTGATAATGTAAGTTTGTCAGCTTGATAGTGCATTCTTGGCGTCTTGGTGGTGCAATTTTGCACGCAGGAAGGTGCGAATTCACCGTATGATTGAACGATGAAATGTACGTGGAAAGTGTACGAAATCGTTTTTTCTCAAGACAGGTTGGCATTAAAAGAGACTCTTGAAATCGACGAATAGATGAAGATTAATGAAGATACCAAGTTAAGTATTGTGGTGATTGTTGTCGCCGCACTGCTGTTGCAGCTGAATTCAGCCTTGGAGTATATCTCTACTCGACGCGATTTCACGGAGCAGCTCACGGAGAAGGCGCAGCGCGATGTGAACGAAAGTCCACGCATTGCTCGTGTGAAGCATCATGTGGAGGAGTCGCTCAATGATATTCTTCCTGCTATTCGTAATCAGGCGAAAGAGGTGGATGTTGATACGCTGAAACAGTTGTTCAGCAAACTTCTCTATGAACATAAGCACATTGTGGGTATCACGATTGGTTATGTGCCAGGCTATGTGGAAGCAGGTGCAATTGGGAATGACAAACGCTTTGGCTTCTATATCTATCAGAACGATGAGAAAGACCACGAGGTGAAATATGTTCGCATTGACGAGCACGACTACACGCAGCGCCCGTGGTATAAGGGTGGAGTTCAGCAGAGTGGCTATTGGAAGAGTGGCTATTGGAGTGAACCCTACATAGGCAATTATAGTTCCTTGCTGATGTGCAGTTATTCGAAGCAGGTGCACGATGATGATGGCAAGCTGATTGCGATAGTGGCTGCCGATGTGCCACTTCGTGACTTGTCGCAGATGGCTTCTCAGTTTTATGAAAACCAGCGCAAGTCGGCTCGTCGCAATGGCATTTTCCATTTGTGCGGATTGTTGCTCTTGGGATTCATCGTCTATCGAATGGTGGTCAATTGGCGCCATTTAAAGGCATCCAACGCTGACAAGGAGCGTATTGCGAACGAACTGAAGATTGCCACACGCATTCAGAATTCCATGTTGCCTCATACGTTCCCCGACAAGGAGGAGGACCCAGTGGAGATATTTGCCTCGCTGACTCCAGCCCGTGAGGTGGGTGGCGATTTCTATGACTTCCTGATGGACAACGACCGCCTTATCTTCTGCATTGGTGATGTGAGCGGCAAGGGAGTGCCTGCAGCGCTGTTGATGACGGTGATGAAGACCTTGTTCACGAATGAAGCGAGAATCACCTTGCAGAGTTTCAAGAGTGCGGATGAGGTCTGCGATACGGCAGCTATCGTGACACGCATCAATCAGACCCTTTCGGAGAGTCAGTCGAGTGGCTTCTTCACGACGATGTTTGTGGGGGTACTCAATTTCAAAACGGGTAGTCTCGACTATTGCAATGCGGGCCATGAGGCTCCTATCTTGGGCAGTGAACTACTGCCAGTGGAGTCGAATCTGCCTGTGGGTGCTTTGTCCGATTGGGTGTATGAAGGTCAGACAGCTATGCTTCATGAGGGCGACACGCTTTTCCTCTTTACGGACGGTTTGAGCGAAGCCAGAAACGTGAAGGGCGACTTGTTCTCCCGAGAACGTATCATGAATTTGGCAAAAGGAGCTGGCAATTATTCAGCTCGTAAAATAGTAAATCTTATGATGAATACTGTGAATCGCTATGCTGAAGGTGCGGAGCAGAGTGACGACCTCACGATGATGGCTGTGCAGTGGAAAAAAGGAGACCCGGCACTCTTGTTTAGTCGTTTGGACATCCCTTGCAAGGAAGGAACGCTGACGCTCCACACCACTGACACAAATTTTCCTGAGATGAAGGATTTCGTGCTGAAGGTATCGGAGGATGCTGGATTGGAAGCTCGCGAGGCGAAACGACTGCGGCTTGCCACTGAGGAGGCTGTGATTAACATCGTGAATTATTCCCATGCCAAAACCATCACCCTCGGTGCTGACATAGATGACGATATGCTCTCGCTTGCCATCATCGACGATGGCGACCCATTCGACCCGACTACGGCAGACGTGACCGACACGTCGATTCCAGCTGATGAGCGTCGTGCGGGTGGTTTGGGATTGATTCTCATTCGTCAGATGACCGATGTTCAGGAATATCGACGTGTGGATGAACAGAACATTCTGATTATTAGAAAGAAAACTACCAAATAAACTTCGAAAATAATTTCCGTTATTCGAATAATCAACAACTTAAAAGCTCAAAATATGAACATTACAATCACAGAAGAAGAAAAAGGTCGCGTAGTTGTAGCGCTTAGCGGCGACCTCGACAATTCATCAAGTAGTGAAGCAGAACGTGCTATTGCACCGCTTTTGGAACGCGATGACTGCGACATTGTCATTGATGGTGAAGAACTCGACTACATTTCCTCCAGCGGATTGCGAATCATGCTCACCATCTATAAGAGCACACGCAAGAGTGGACATCGTGCCATTGTCAAGAACCTGAGCGAGGATGTGGAAGATGTGTTCCGCATTGGCGGTTTCCTTCAGCTTTTTGAAAAGGAGTAAAGGGAGTAAATCAATATCTAAAATAACTGATACGTTTTTTGAGGAAAGAAATTAGAATAATTAGAATAATTTCTCCAAAAATGGGTGTTGTTTTTTCTTATTTAAAAAACATATTATTTCTGATATAATTATTCTAATTATTTTAATTTCTTTCCGAAGACAACTTTTCGTGGATAAATAAAAATTAGAATAAAATGGCAGACGATACGAAGAAACTCAAAGCGGAATGCGAACGACTGACCGCAGAGAATGCTACACTGAAAGAGGAGGTGGAGCGACTGAAGGACGAGCTTGTCCGACTTGTCAGCCGTAATCTCGACCTCTCCGAGCGTTTGGAGGAAGATGTGGAAATGCGTCGCCGCGTGGAGGTGGCTCGCGAACTGCTCGATGGCAATATACAGCGCCAGCGCAACGCTGACTTGCAGGATGATGGACAACTCATGGCAATGATAGAGCTGAAAGTGGAAAAGGACCTTCCTCACCTCAGTCCTGATTTCGACTCGAATGCCTTGGCGGAATTGCTGGGCGTGAGTCATGAGCGACTGGTGCGTCTCTTCCGCCACCAAACCATCCACCGCACTCCAGATGCCTATATCGACAACTTGCGCGTGTTGCAAGCATTGCGTTTGTTGCGCGAAAAACCGCTTTACAACATTGCAACGATTGCCACAGAGGCTGGTTTCAGCAATGTGCGTACCTTGCAGCGCCGTGTGCAGGATGTCATTGGCATGTCTCCTGTCGATTATCGCGTGATGCTGACAAGGGATATTAAGTAACTTCACTCGGCATAGACGAATAGAACGAAAACGATAACGAAAACGAAGACTTTTACCATTTGGATGGCAGCTTTCGTTTTCGTCTTCGTTATTAAACCACAGATTTACCGGATGGACTCAGATTTTCGGTCTGATAAAACTGATAAATCTGTGGTTTGTTTTTGAAAGAAATGAGAATTAAGTATAATTATATCAAAAAGATATATTTTTCTGTTTATTGTAACTTAGGGTTCCTGTTTTTGAAGGATAACGTACTGATTTTGTTTCATTTGATACATTTCTTTCCATTTTATTTTAATAATTCTTTCTTTTTCCATAATTTTGCACGGAAATATCAAAAATTGAAGAACAATATAAATATTATTGAATTTGATAGAAAAAACAGAGATTTAATCGATGATTCTGCAAAGGTTGAAACCTAAGAAAGAATCTAACTATCAACAACAACCAGAGATATACAACAAATTCATGCTTTCAGCATATTTATAACTTAAACATAGATAGCATTATGAAAAAAATTTTTACACTCTTAGCTTTTTTAGTCGTTACCGTCAATGCGGCAGCACAATACACTGGACCATGTTTAAATGTGGGTGATCAAAATGATGTTAATAATTATGGTTTTAAAAGCAAACCGCAGATAAGTGGTCAAAAAGGTACGGTTGAAGGTGATAGATTAAACGTTAGTGGATACTATTTTAATGCATTTGTAAATCAAGGCTGGATTGATACAGAACTGACTAATGTACAAGGAACTACGTCGGTTGGTTGGGTTGAGAATCCGACTGGTCTTTTTAAAGGATATAAATGGTTTTTTTCATCTGGTAAATATAGTGCCTATAATAGTAATAGTGAGAATGAGAATAAATCTATTGCATTTTATATAACAAATTGTAGTGCAATAGATCTTTTCTTATATCACAATACCACTGCGAATTCAGGACAATTTACTATTACAGCTACCCCTTTAGATGGATCAAACAATGTACTAAGTGCATCACAGACTTTGAGTAATAATAGTCCATATTTTCCATCACTTTATGGTTTAGATAGAAATAAAAGTTACCAAATACTATTGACTATCCCCCCTTTAACTTTTTTTCACGAAATTAGTTTCCTTTCAAGGGATTTACGCACCTACACAACAAAAGTTACTGATGGTGTTAATTGGGGAACCATGTATTTGGATTTTCCTGTAACTATTCCAACTGATCATCCATCTCTCGAAGTTTATACCGTCGAAGCAGCAACGGATAATTGTTGTTTTCTTTCCGACCCTATTATAGGTACTATTCCAGCAAATACAGGTGTCTTGCTTTATGAACCTGTACCAGATCATAATGAAATCGAATTTGTAGAGACAAGTGAACTTAATCTTAATACAGTTAGTAAAGGTGTTCTTAGAGGAACTGTTACTGAAGGCTTTACAGTAGGGCAGGCGTTAGATGGGCAGCCTGAAAACTCCAAAGTGTTGACTTTGGGAAAAATCAGTGATAATGTTGGATTCTTTATTTATAGAAAGAATAAATCAACTGAGACATTAGCAAAATACAAAGCATATTTGATTCACAAGTATAGTACTTCGACAAGTAATGAAAATGTGAAAGGAATCTATATCAGTGATTTCGACGAGTTGACAGGCATTCAGTCGGTGGAAATCGAAAACACAGAATCAGGAAACTGGTACAGCCTGCAAGGAGTGCAACTCAATTCACGTCCTACACAGCGAGGCATCTATCTTAACAATGGCAAGAAAGTGCTCGTAAAATAATTATTTAATTATATACAATAACACAATATAATATCAGCGAATCAATGAAAAAGAAATATATTGTTCCAGACACATCTGCAGTCAAATTATATACAATAAACGGCTTGTTACAGGAAGCACCGATAGTTGGAAGTCCAGGTCAATCCCACGATGATCAACTAATTAAGTCACATCATGAAACAAATTCTGAGGAAAAAGATTGGGGTGACGTTGATAAAAGCATTTGGTAATCAGTACTTCTCTTGTTTTTGTTTTTTCAAGCTATGTTGAAATAATAGCTTCAAGTCTCTGAAACAAATCAACATTTCAGATGATGAATAAATCTATGCCTCGCGTCATTACTCCATGGCGCGGGGCTTTTTTGTCACGAATGAGCAAATTTATTAATTAGGATTGTAGCAAAGAAACATCACTCAATCATTTCTCCTGTGCAGAAAGTATGAAAATGGTTTTTTAGCCTTTCTTGCAATATGTCCTTGGCATGAGTACCTGTGCAGTGCCCCGTGTGGAGCGATAGGTTGGGATATTGCTTCAGAATCTCTGAAGCCAGTGTTTGTAGGCTGTTTTCCGACTCGGAATCATCCAGAAGATGCAAACCACCTATGTAAGTGGCAATGTCGCTGATGCCTGTCACTTTCTGACAAGAGCGAATGATGTTGAGGATTCCGTTGTGGGAACAAGAAGCAAGAATGTGGAGATGCTGGTTTTCTACGATGGCTACGGATAATTCGTCTTCAGCTCCGTAGGGAATGCAGGAGCCTTGGGCATCTATGAGTGACAAATATTGATTTCCTTTTGGCACAGGGAAATCATGACAACGATTGAAGACAAGCCATAGTTGTGGACTGAGTTGCAAGTGGCTGTCCAACAGATGAAAGCGCTGCAAATTCCGATGTATCAGCGTTTGGTTGGGATTCAAACTATGCCGATTCCCATGATGATTCGAGGAATAGTTCCATGTCAGGATATGGCGAGAAGCATAGATGCTTGCTTTTTCATTCTGTTGAAGAAAAGTCTCCAGTCCACCCGTGTGGTCCACATGCCCATGCGAGAGGATGAGCCAGTCAATCTCGCCTACATCAATACCCAATAGCTGTGCGTTGCTCAAAGCCTTGCCCGAAAGCCCTGTATCCAGCAAAATGCGTTTCCCATCTGCTTCGAAATAGATGGAAAGTCCGTGCTCATGCTGCAAACGTGCGTCTGCGGCGGTTTGGTTGTCGATGAGGATGGTGGCTTTCATACTTAGTTTTTCAAGCTTCTGCTGTCATGCAGCACGAATATGGATTCGGGTCCCGTGTTGAAGATGAGGTCAACAATACTGAGGTTGGGGAGAAAACCATGCTTGGCGGAAAACACTTGATAATAAGGAGTAGGAGAGAAAGATGGGTCGAGTGACAGGTCCTTCTTAGGAGAAATGATATCGCGAAAATCCTCGAATTCATCGGAAGAAACATCGGTTTTTTCCTGATAGCTTATTGTGCGCTGCAACAAAGGTTGTATGTCGATGAGTTCGCAGCATTTCTCAATCAGTGCCTCGTTGAAATCCATCAGAAAATCATATCTCTTTTCGTAGAATGGATGGAAGTCATCTTGATAGTATTCGAAGAAAGGACTGTTGAAATAGCTGGAACTGAGTGCCTGCCAATGTTGATGCCGCCAGTTTCCATGTTCGCTGATGCGCAGGTCGCGAATGAGTCGACTCCCATTATCTGGTTTCTCCACAGGGATGGTCAGGGCAAGCGGTCCGGCAGGTGAATCAATGACACAACGATTGCGATAGGTCTGCTTGATATAGCTTTCCAGTGCTTCCACATACACACAAGCTCCGTTGGAACTTTGTTCAGTTCCAAGGAGCTTGGTAAACCATTGAATTGGTGGTAAATATGCTGTGGATAGCAACATGAAATATAATGAAGAATGAAGAATTAAGAATGAAGAATGTGCTATGCAGAATGGAGAATGGCTTCGGCAAAACTGAAGCTTACTAAATAAATTCTTCATTCTTCATTCTTTATTTTATATTGGCTACCCACTTAAACAGTCGGTTCCAGCGGTAGTGGGATGATTCTGGGTTGGCATCGTCGGAGACGGAGAGCCAAACGAAGAGAGGCTTGCCCACCACGTGGTCTTCTGGTACGAATCCCCAATAGCGGGAGTCAGCAGAGTTGTGACGGTTGTCGCCCATCATCCAGTAGTAGTCCATCTTGAAGGTGTATTCGTTTGCCTCCTTGCCATTGATGATGATTTTGCCATTGCGCACGTCGAGTGTGTTGCCTTCGTAGGCACGGATAGGACGCTCGTAAATGGCAATATTCTTCATGTTGAGTTTCACCACGTCGCCTTTCTTAGGAATATACACAGGTCCGTAGTTGTCGCGTGTCCATCCGTAGTCGTAGTCAAGAGGGTAGAGACGTCCATGGAATCCATCTTTCACCTCTACGATGCTGTCGATGAGTTCGGTGTGGCTGAGCAATGCTTTCTTGGCAGCCTGAGTGAGTGGCATACCGTCTGTGTAGTTATGGATGCCAGCATGGTCCTCGTCGCTGATGTTGAGTTCAGCACGGAGTTTGTCGGGCAGGAACTGTCCGTTCTTGGTATAAACCTTATAGTTGAACTGTGCCAATTCTGGCTGAGGCATCGCCTTTCCGTCGAGGTAAATGACCTTGTCTTTGATTTGTAGTGTCTGACCAGGAAGTCCGACGCAACGCTTCACGTAATTCTCGCGGCGGTCGGCAGGACGCACTTTCACGTCGCCATATTTGTTCTTCTGTTGCTTCACCACTTCCTTTCCGATGCCATACACGGCATAGAACTGCTCCATCTGTTCCTCTGTGGAATGTCCCTTCAAGTCGGGCAGATATTGACCGTTGTCGGTAATCACCTGTTGTCCGATGTTATAGCAAAGGTCGTAGTAGTCGTATGGATAATCCACCGCCACGGTGTCGCCAGCAGGGTAGTTGAACACCACGATGTCGCCCAATTGCACGTTGCCCAATCCCTTCACGCGGCGGTAGTCCCAATGAGGCCAGTTGATATAAGACTGGCAGTTGAAGAGTGGGAGAGTGTGCTGCGTGAGCGGCATGGTGAGCGGAGTCTGCGGAATGCGCGGACCATAACTGAGTTTCGACACCAACAGATAGTCGCCCGTGAGGAGTGACTTCTCCAGCGAAGATGATGGAATCTTATAGTTCTGGAAGAAGAAGTTGTTGACGAAATACACGGCAACGAGTGCGAAGACAAGTGCATCCACCCAACTCATGATGGTGCGACCAGCTGTGTCGAGGCTCTTCCACCATCCCCAGTTGATTTTCTTCGTGATGTAAGCATCGAAAATGAAAGGAACGACGAGCAGTCCCCACCAGCTTTTCACCCAGTAGCAAAAAGCCAGATAGCAAGCGAGTACGATGATGAACCAAATCCATTTCTTGGCTTTGGATTGTGTCTTTTGTTCTTTCTTTTCTTCTTCTTCCCTCACCTTCTTGGTGCGGATTTTGGAATAATCGGGTTTACTTGTAAATATGCCCATGATAAAAGGTTGATTCTAAAATTTAAACAAATCCTCCGTGGTCAGCAGACCTGTGTGGTTCTTGGTGTATTCAGCTGCGAGTACAGCACCGAGCGCAAAGCCCTTGCGGGAATGAGCGTCGTGGGTGATGCTGATGCAGTCGGCTTCCGAGTCGTAGGTGACGGTGTGGATGCCTGGCACCTCGTCGCGGCGGATGGAGCTGATTGGAATCAGGTTGTCGGCACATTCCTCTGAGCCTGTAAGTGTACCATCGGCAGCAAGCAGCGTGCCGTGTGTCCAATCGCTCTTGCGGTCGAGGTTGTCAATGATTCCTTCGGCAAGCGTGATGGCGGTTCCACTTGGCGCATCGAGCTTGTGGATGTGGTGCGTCTCACTCATCTTCACGTCGTAGCTCTCAAACTGATTCATGATTTTTGCTAAATACTTATTGACTGCCGAGAAGATGGCAACGCCCACGCTGAAATTCGACGCCCAGAAAAGGGTTTTGCCTTCGAGTGTGCAAGCGCGTCGCACGTCCTCGCCATGTTCCTTCAGCCATCCCGTACTGCCCGACACGACCTTCACACCTGCTTTCCATGCCTTCAGGTAGTTACCGTAAGCCACTTGCGGTGCGGTGAATTCAATTGCCACATCAGCACTCTTGAATGCTTCCGATTCAAATTCCTCTTGGTTGTCGATGTCGATAATGGAAACGATTTCGTGTCCTCTCTCGCGGGCAATCTGTTCTATCATTTTGCCCATTTTGCCGTAGCCAATCAATGCTAATTTCATGTTTTCAGTCATTTTTCGAGTGCAAATTTACGCAATTTCATTGATAATCTTTATCTTTGAAGACTATTTAATGTATGTTTATGAGTTTTAACATGTATGGAACAGTTGCTTCATTACGTTTGGCGACATAAAATACTGCCCTTGCACGAATTGCGAACCACTGATGGCAGAGTGGTGGAGGTGGTGAATCCTGGTATCTACAACCACGATGCAGGTCCGGACTTCTTCAATGCCAAGGTGAAAATCGACGGACAGCTGTGGGTGGGAAACGTAGAAATCCACATCCATTCCAGCGATTGGCACCGGCATCATCACGACAATGATGAGGCTTATCAAAATGTCATCCTCCATGTGGTGAACGAAGCTGATTGCGAAGTGTGCTATCCCAACGACCCCGATAAGAAGATTCCGCAGTTGGTGCTCGAAGTGCCCGACTACGTGCTGCAAAACTACGATGAATTGGCGCGTTCCGACGTGCAACCGCGATGCAAGAATGTGGTTGCCACATTGCCTCGGCTCATGGTGAACAGTTGGTTGTCTGCCCTTCAGATTGAGAGACTCGAAGAGCGAACCCTTCAAATCATGGCTCGTCGTGAGCAATGCGATAAGAATTGGGAAGACACCTTCTTTGTCACGATGGCACGCAATTTCGGCTTCGGCATCAATGGCGATGCTTTCGAGACTTGGGCTCGCACCGTTCCTCTCTCAGCCGTTGGCAAGCATCGTGACAGTCTTTTTCAGATTGAGGCCATCTTCTTTGGTCAGGCTGGTTTGCTCGACGAGTTCCTTTTCGGTGCCGATGAATACTATGATAAGTTGCAAAAGGAATACATGTATCTCAAGCATAAGTTCTCGTTGAAATCGATGAATCCGAAGCTTTGGCGCTTCCTCCGTCTCCGTCCGCAAAACTTCCCGCACATCCGCATCGCTCAATTGGCAATGCTCTATTACGAGCAAAAGTTGAATTTCTCCAGCCTGATAGCAGCCGAGACCGAAAAGGACCTGCACGAACTCTTCTCCACGCAAGTCAGCGAATACTGGCAAATGCACTACAGTTTCAACACAGAATCGTCGAAGTCATCGAAAAAAAACCTCTCTTCCGCCTCCAAGAATTTGCTCATCATCAACACCGTTGCACCACTCCTTTTCGCATATGGTCGCTATAAGGGTTCGGAGGAACTCTGCGAACGTTCCCTCCGTTTTCTTCAGCAACAAAAGCCCGAATCCAACAGCATTGTCCGCTCTTGGTCTGATGCAGGTGTGCATTGTGAATCCGCCGCCGATTCCCAAGCCCTCATCCAGCTCCACCGCAAATATTGCGAACCCCACAACTGCCTCCGTTGCCGTTTCGGCTACGAATTCATCCGCCGTACCCCTGATTTCCTCAAGGAAAAGGAGAAGTCGAAAAATGAAGAATGAAGAATGATGAATGAAGAATATTTTTTAGTGATGATTAAAACCACAGATTTCTTGGATGGGCACAGATTCTTTGTTTGAGAAATCTGATGATTACGTCAATTCTATTGAAAATGATGATGTCACTTTGCGAAAGGGATATGGGACAAGGGTGACATAGGAGTGTGCTTTTCATGTAGTACTTTAGGGGATTGTTTGAGGCGCATTTGTGGATTGACTGAAGCGCTCCTTTGAATTCAACTAGTTGCCGAGGGCTCGTTATCGAAATGGCGAGCGCTCGCCGTTGCGATAACGAGGGCTCGCTATAATTTCGTTGAGGGCTCGACATTTTAGTAAAATCAAAGGAGCGATTTAGTACAATCGAAGGAAAGAATTAGTAAAATCAAAGGAGAATGCCAGTACATTCGATGCCTCTCTTGTCGTTTTGTTTATTGATAATCATCGAAATCAGAAAAATCATTAAATCTAGCACGCCAGTGCGATGTTTGTTGTAAACAATGATTACCCTGATTCATCTGATTATTTTAAAAGTCAATCATTGAAATCAGGATAATCAGATAAATCCAGCACGCCAGTGCGATTTTTTTCTATCAACAAAAAACCCAGGGGATTGCCCTGGGCTGAGAGTTATAAGATTTTGAGAAGAAGATTTATGGGATATTTGCGAGATTAGTCGTCGATTTCAATCAACTTGTAGTTCTTGTTGAACTTGAGGTCTAAACCGTTGGAGAGTTCGATTTCGGTGTCTCGTCTATCCTTGTCGATCTTCTTGATGAAGGTGTTTGGATACTTAGCTTTCACGAACTTGTCAATAGCGGCAGGAATGAACGTTGCTGGCACCGGACCACTCTTCATGCTCACATTATCCCAATTTCCCTTGGAATCGAATTCGATCTTGTCTCCATTCGAGAAGTGCACTTCGTAGGTCTTGGAAAGTATGCCTTCCTGAGTGGTGAAAGCAATCTGATGCGAAGGGAATTCTTTCTTTACGGTTGTTTGTGCCGCCTGAGGCAACTGGGAGAAATCTATTGGTTTGTCATCGTCAGCCATTGCTGTTACTGAAACCATAAACAATGCTGCAAGAGCCATTGTGAAATTGCGAATAATCTTTTTCATCTTCTTTAAGTTTTTAAAGTTAATAATAATTGTTACTGTAAAAATTGTTTTGATTCGTCATTTTTTTGTTTGACGTTGCAAAGATATAGCGAACAAAGACCGTTTGCAAATTTTTTTATTCTTTTTATCTCCTCTTCTTGCGACAACTGCCTTTATTTGCGACAATTCTTGGAATTACCCTCATAATCTGTCGCAAATCCCTCATTTTCATCATGAAAAATAAAATTAGCCAGCAAAGAGTGGGTCACTTTTGCTGGCTAAAACATGTATAAGATAAATAATGACTAAAAGATTATTCGCCTTTTACGATTACCTTATCACTTGAGATGCTTCCATCCATCAGCGTCTTGCGGACGATGACAATGCTATTTGGAGCAGGCTGAGTGATTCGACGTCCATCGAGCGAGAAATATTCGATTGATTTCACGAGCGACTGGCTGACAGGGTCGAGGATGGCAAGCGGTGTTGTTCCATCGTTGCTAAGATACACCTCACTGATATATACAGCGGAGGAGCCTGTTGTCCAGAAACCAACGATGTAGATGTGGGATGGGTCAGCGAGTGAGCCGTCCGACTTCTTCATGTTGTGCAAATCCACTACTGCTTGTTTCGAGGTGCCCATGTCCGCCATGTAAGGAGTGGACCAATAGCTGGTGTTGTCGAATATGCGGAATGAAGGGTTGCAAGAAGCTGAGCGACGGAGTTTCACGACGATGTAGTTGTAGGCAGAGAGGTCGAGTCCCGAACCATACTCCCAACCACCGAAGCCATACTGACTGGTCTGGAGAGCTCCCGTCTTTTCGGTGAACTTACCCGAACCGTAGATGGAAGGATTGAAAGCGTCGGCAGTGAGTGGGAAGGTGGAAACGGTGACGGTGAAGGTCACGCTTTGGGTAGTTCCATTGATATCTGTGTAGGTGGCAGTCACCTCGGTGCTTCCTTCCATCTGGCTTACGACACGTCCACCAACAATGGTGGCAATCGATGGATTGGCAATGCTATAAGTACAGGATGAAGACACGTTCTGCGTGAGCCCCGACTGATACGTGGCTGTGATGTTCAGTGCCGAACTGCTGCCTGTGAGCACCGTGATGCCGTCGGATGGCATGGAGAGGGAAGTGAGTGTGAGGTCTTCCTTCGTATAAGTCTTCAGCACTCCCTCGCCGAAGAAGCGGTCTTCGCTATAGACAGGTTCTGTGCTGAACCAATCGACGTCCACATAGCCCACGCCTAAGCTCTTTGTGGCATAGTTGAAGATGCCGAAACGGTTGCCCACAAATATCTTCAGGGTGTAGCGCATGGTCATGTCGCTACCGAGTGCACGCCATGTCTGATTGTCGTAGGAGTAGTAGAAACTTGCCTTGTTTGTTCCGAAGTTGGCAATGATGCGGAGGAACACTTTGTCCTGCGTGAGTTCCTCGCCTACCTTCTCTGTGGCAGCGGTGTTGTCGTATGCACTGCGATACTGAACGAAGTACTTCTTGCCATCCACCTGCTTCACGCCGATGTAGCCGTAAGGGTCTTGGAACACGCAAAGACCTGCCACATCGCCATCCTGCATACCGTAGGTGTCGAGCGAAATGGTGCCGTAGCTGTCGGGATACTTGCTCGAAATGGTGTTGGCAATGTTATAGCCGAAGATACGTTGCGTGAGCATATTACGAGCCTGAGAAAGTTCGTTGGTCAGACTTGCCGTGTGGAGGCGGAGATGTCCTGGGTTGTCGAAGAGCGACCAAGCCGAATTGTCGGGGTTGTGGTTCCACTCCCACTGCAATCCGAGTCGAGGCTCCGTGAAGGTGTCGTTCGTAGGCAGATAGGTCTTTGGATAGGTCTTGCCCACATTTGGCTTGGCGTATGGCTTGCCAGCGGCAGTCACATCCGTTCCGTTGTTGCCCAGCACTGGCCAACCGTCCACCCATTTCACTGGCTCAAGATAAGGGATACGTCCTACGGTGCCAGCGTCCTTGAAGAGAATCGTCCACCACTCGCCCATCTGTGTCTGAACCAATCCACCTTGGTGAATCTTCTGGTTTTTGAACACGCGGTCGCTGCTTTCCTCGTAAGGTCCGAACGGACTCTTAGAGCGGAAAATGGTTTGTGAACCTTCGGTGCCGCCGTAGGTAGCATAAATGTAATAGTAGTCACCGATGTGGTAGAAGTGGGAACCCTCGCAACCATTGCCCACGCTGATGACACGCTTGCTTTCGATTTCCCTGAAAGTGGATGCATTGAGCTTGCTCACGGTGATGTCGCCAATGCCTGCAGCCACGTAGAGATAGCCGTCACCATTTTGCTCACCGTTTTCGCCCAGTCCGTGCAAATGGTCGCGGTTGTCGTCGAAGAGGAAGCCTGAATCGTAGTAGAAACCATCGAGCTTCGTCATGGTCCATTCGCCTTCAGGGTCGGTGGCAGAGAGTATCCAGTCGCCACCATCGTCGTAGCCATCGGCAGAAAAGGCGATGAAGTTGAGGTAGAACTTGCCGTTGTGATACTGCAGGGATGGTGCCCACTGACCCTTCGAATAGCGGTTTTGTCCGTTCATCAGGTTATGAGGGTCGTCGTCGGCAATCTGCTGAAGCGGATTCGCACAGTATTCCCAGTTCACGAGGTCCTTCGACTTGAGAATTGTGGCACCAGGGAAGTAGAACATCGTCGTGGAGCAGAGATAATAGGTGTCGCCCACGAGGATAATGTCGGGGTCAGGGAAGTCGGCATTGATGAGCGGATTGAGGAAGTAGCCATAGCCAGTGTCGGCTGTGTATTGCTTCTTGTAGTCAGGGTGAGGTGCATTCACGTTTGCCCATTGCTTGTACCAATCGAAACATGCCACGCCGCATGCCTCGTAAGGATCGAGCCCGTGGTTTTCCATATCGGTCTTGTAGGCAGGAACCACCTTGTTGTTCTTGATGTACTGGTCGATGTCGATGTAGCAAGCAGTACCCGAAAGCGTCATGGAAATGTTGCCGTAGTGGTCGAGCAATGCCTTGTAAGCCTTGCCCCACTTGGAGGTAGAACCCGTGGACCACGTGCCATAGTTGCTCGTCACCCAGTCGCCATGCTCGTTGTAGTGTCCCGAACCTTCCTTCTCAGGACTCCAATCGACCTCCGTAATCACGATAGGATGGGTTTCCACCACTGGCACCTGCTCCTTGAACTGACGGATGTAGTTGGCGGTGTTGTAGCTGTTATCGCTGGCACCGTACCAGCCTGTGTAGTCGTGTACGGCATAGCCCATGTTCTCGTCCTCGATAGGGCAGGTTGCAAAGTCGCGGTAGTTCGATTGCCAACCCGTGCCAGGGATCCAGATGATACCCGTGAAACCATTCTCACGAATCTTGTTGACGATAGGTTGGAAGAAGTCGTGCAAAGCCGTCACATTGTTCTGTCCGTTGGCATCCTTCAAGTTCACAGGCTCGTTACCCAATTCGAGGGAGATTTGTCCTGAATACTTCTTGATGGTGTCGTTCTGAGAAACGATGTCCCACACGGTCATCAGATACTCGTTGTATTCATCACCCACTTTCACTTCTCCTGGGAACACGCCAGGTGGGCGAATCACCACGTAGAGTCCGTGCTTCACTGCGTTTACGGCAATGCGTGTGTAAAGCGAACGCAGGTAAGTCTTGAGGCGAGTGGCACTGAACTGACTGATGTTTGCCTCGCCTCCTTCGCTGCCCGTCCTTGGTTTGTTGGGGTCGTTTGTCCAACAAGGGTCGAGGTGCAAGCGGAACAAGTTGCAATACGCACCGCTGGTGGTGTCTGTAATGGCGGTGAAAAGTTTGTTGAAATAATTGATGCAAGGAGTCACCGTACTCGAGTTACAGCTGTTTCCCCACCGATAACTGTTGAAATAAGGACTCGGGGTGTCCATCACACCATGCAGAACGACAGTGTTGCCGTGCGGGTCCTTCAATTGATTGCCCTCTCGATGGAGCGGAGGCGTATTGCCATACTGCGCCCTTGCCAGCTGTATGGAGAATGCCAGCGGCAATAAGAGCAAAAAGGCAATGGTCTTGATTTGATTCATTTTTCTCATAAAGGAAATTTATTAGTTTGATGATTCTATACATTTTACCGATTGCAAATTTACAACATTATCCTTTCATTCCCTATCATTTTATTTCCCTTTTCTTTCATTTTTGTAACATAAGCGGGAAAAACAATCATGATTTCAATGTTCAAATGACAAATAATTCCGTGTGATTTGATATATTATTAAAAGTATTTAGTATTTTTGCATGCGAATTGTCAAAATAAAGTAAGCTAATATCATCTGAAATGAAACACTTGATTTTCACCCTATTGCTGTTATCGCTATCCACTTTTGCCTATAGCCAAACCAATACCCAGGAGAAGTTTTTCGAAAAACTCTATTTGCGTACTTTCAAAACCGAGCAGCACGTCCTGAAATTCACTGCGGAAGGAGTGATGATGGATGGTGCGCTTCTTTACACTGGTACCAAAATCCTGCTGGTGCAAGGGCCTTCCACAACGCTTACTGCCGCAGAGACATCTACCAATGTGCTCGAGACCTTCACCGTGAATATTGATGCCGGAACCGTCACGCTGAAAAGAGCACACCTCACACTATATGACAAAACTGACTATCAAGGTCAAGGGGCGGCCGAAGTGAAAAGTGAAAAGCGAGAAGTGAAAAGTGAAAAACAAGAAGTCTCTACCATAGGGGATAAGAAAGCAACTTCGAACGATGGCGAACTCGTCATCACGCTCGACCGTCCTATCCAAATGGTGGCAGACACTTCGACACCTACGTCACAATTTGCCATGACAGAGACCAACACCGAACCTGTCAAGGACCGAAAGAAAGAAACCAACAACTATACCAAAGCCCTTGCTCAATGCCAAAGAAATCTGCGGGCAATGGACAAGCTCATCTCCACCTACGACACCTGTGGTAATGTCCATCTCCTTGCTTCCTATGACTCGATTGCCAATCTCAACCAATCGCTTTTGGAGAATATCGACAAGACTGCTGTCAACTACAGCCAGCGCTTGCAAAAGTCGGAAAACGACTACATGAACTATGCTGCCCGTATGCAAGTCAAATACGACAGCATTGTCAACTACATACCCAGTATGATGGATGCAGAGGGATTCACTTTTATGTTGGACGCCACCGACAAGGAAGCCACTGTTTACCGTCCTCTTGACCCTTCGCAAGCTTCCTTCCAAGTGCCTACATACATCATGTATCGAATCCACAAGCTCAAAGTGACTGAAATCGGTTCCTATGCATTCGAGAATATCACGCAACTCACCGACATCGACCTACCTTCTTCCATCCTCGAAATCGGTGACAAAGCCTTTGCTGGCTGCACCCATTTAGCCAACATCCAATTGCCCGAAAACCTCATGATTATCGGTGAGGAGGCTTTCAAGAACTGCACTTCGATAGAGAGTGTCCATCTACCTGCATCCCTCACCAACATCAAGCAACTGGCTTTCACTCAGTGCGAAAGACTGAAGGAAGTGGTGGCAGACATGCACAACGCCATCACCATAGGTCCCCAAGCCTTCGACACAACCCAAGACAATCATGCCGTTCTGGTACTGCAAAACGGTAGTTTCAACAAATACATCAGCAGTAACTGGGCTCACTATTTCCCTAACATGAGGGAACAGTTCTCCAAATCCACTGCGTCTGCCTATCTGCTCTCCGAAGGGAATGTTTTCTTGATGAAACAAAACGGAACAGCAGATTTCATGCATTCTCAAAGTGGAAAATACCCCAACGAATTCAGTGTTCCAGAAAAGGCTCTGGATGACAAATATACCATCACAGGCATTGGTGCCAACGCTTTCTACGACCAAGAAGGCCTGGAATATATCAAACTCCCTTCCACCATTGAAACCATTGGCGACAGTGCCTTTGCCTTCTGCCAAAGCCTTACACACATTCAGCTGCCTTCTTCGTTAAAGACCATCGGCGAAAAAGCTTTCTTTAATTGTAAGAATCTCTCAGAGCTGAAGCTTCCATCAGGCGTGAACTACATCAAGCCAAGCGCGTTCGCCTATTGCAGCAGCATTGATTCCCTCGCGTTTCCTAATTCCGTTACTCAAATCGGCAACCAGGTCTGTCAGGATTGTATCCGCTTGAAATATCTCTATCTACCCGGTTCCGTGGATGTCATTGGTGAATATGCGTTCCAGAACTGCGAAAAGCTACAAATGCTGACGCTGCGCGAAGGCACCACCACCATCCATACAGGTGCCTTTTCGGGATGCAAAGGACTCATTGTCATCGACCTCCCAAAGAGCATCAGTTCTCTCGGTCCCAACTGCTTTGAAGGATGCGGCGACATCCACACGATGTATTGCCACAAAGAGAATCCTCCTACATGTGCCAGCAATGCCTTCTCGCCTGATGTGATAGAGGCTCGTCTGTTTGTTCCTAACAAAGCTGACAAAGTGTATGAAATGATGGATTACGAATCCAAAGGTTTCGAAAAGATCAAGACGCTTCCAGATGACGACAAATTGGAAAAGCACAAGGGAAAGGAGTTGGAGGACGGACTGAAAGAAGTGGCAAAGAAACCAGAACTCCGACTCAAACGGGCACAAAAGCAAGCAAAACAGAAAGAAAAGGAACAAAAAAAGGAAATGGGATTTTGAGTGAAATGTAAAGAATGTGGATTGGGGACTTTATCTTCGAGTTGAGATAAAGCCCCCATTCTTTGTTATAATAATAAAGCGGAAGACGAAACCTTAGGGTTGAAATTAGGAGTGATTGCTATGGGTTAGAAGGCAACACCTATGCCAATTGCCAAGCGTTGCGTTCCCATGAATTTCTCCAATTCTTTCTTCATGACGAAACGATACTGATAGCTGACACGCAAAGCGAAGTAGGAGTACTTGACACATAAACCCACAACAGGTGAAATAGCAACAGCAGCATTCAACCTCAATTTCTTCTTGTCGTCTCCGTCCCAATCATTGAGTGCTTCCGATTCTGGAACCTCTTTCGACTTGTCGCTGACATGCACGGGTTTTCCTTTTGCATTTGGCACGTAGTCGTCCTTGTAGTCTCCGTAGTACATCTTTCCTGTTAAACCAGGACCAAAGAAAATCCAAAGTGGATTGACGATTTTGATGGTCCAACCAAAACTGAGATTTGCTTCTGGTACGTCGCCCACCTTGTTCTCCTTGCGTGCCATTTCAAATATCTTGGAGTTCATCGAAAGGGAGAAGAATCCACCTGCCTTATGCTGATTGTAGCTACCTGTGGAAATGCCGATAGGCACATCTTTCTGATATTCATAGGTTACAACACGCGTATGCTCGCTTTTCTTTCTGCTCAGTTCGCTAATTTGAATGATTTTGCTAAAGGCTTGATTCATGTTGGCACAGTTGTCGTCCACCACACGCTGATAGAGTTCCTTTGCCTTGTCGTACTCATGGCGCTCAAAAAAGTGTTCAGCCTGCTGGAATGCCATCATGCAGTCGTCGCTATATTGCTTTTGGCATTCCACCATTTGCTTCTCGGCATAGGTGTCAGAAGAGTTGAACGACAAGAGGTGGTTATAGCATTCAGCCGCCTTTCTGTAATCCTTCAAGCGCACAAACAATTCAGCCTTGTTTCGGAGAGAAATGAGCGTATCGACAAGAGCTAGATTGGCATTGTTTTCCGCCGTATCAACTTCGGAGCATTCAGCAGCCGTTTCGAATTGCAAACGAGCCTCAGGATAGTTCATGTTCTTAATGTCGTTCAGTCCCTTGTTGCGATGTTCCTTATAACATCCTGCATCCACAAGACTGTTTGGGTCCTCGACTATCAAAGTAACGACTCGCTTTGGCTCAATGTTCAGAGGAATATTCAGAGTCTGATAACCTGGCGAGAAGATGCTGAGGATACGACCTCTATAACGACGACCTGTAGGGAAATTGATGTAATAAACGGAGTCTGAGCCTTCCATCACGGTGTTGAAAGGCGCGGCAGACTTGTCCATCGACGAATCAAAGGTCAAAGGAATGGAGGCATTGCATCGCACAACCAAAGCGCCATCGTCATTATCGTTAGAATACACGTCTGTGGGTTGCGACACGTCTGTCACGGTTAACACGCCTTGTGCTAAAACAAATTGTGCCATGAGGAACATGACAAGGAGGGTTGATAGTTTTCTCATAATATTAAGTTTTTGAGTTTTTAAGTTTTTGAGTTTAATCAGGGATTTAAAGGATTTATAAGGATTCTTCATTCTACTCCCCTCGCCTTTTGGAGAGGGGTTGGGGGTGAGGCTCTTTAAACTTTAAACCTTAAACTAAATTTTCATGCACATCAACGCAGAATCTTGAAGGAACCCAGATGGAAAATCTCGTCGTCGGTTGTGACAACATTTCCTGCATCGTCTTTGTATGGTTGCCAAGTTCTTACCTGGACGAGAGGTCTGTATTCATCATGGAAATCAATCATGAGGAAAAGATATCCTTCATCTCGATAGTTGTCCGTGTGCCATACTTGACGAAGGGTCACGCCATAGATGTCGTCGTATTTAGGATGCTGCACCACATCAATATCGGAGAAACTCACATTGATATATCTGGTTTTGTTGAAAACATTCGAAAGGCGTTGCAGGTATTGCTGCTTGGTTTGGCTAAGATACACGACCTTGTTGTTGAGCAGCGTCATCTTGTTGACATCAGAATTCGGCTTCTCCATCACCACTTTACCAGTGATAATCAGTGCCTTGTCGCTATACATGCTGTTGAGCAGCTTAATATCCTTGCGGTTGTATGCCGTGCGAAAGTTCTCAACAAAGTCGATGATAATTTGGCGACGCGTGTAATCTAGGTCAGAACTTTGTTGTGCCATCAGTTGTTCATAGCGATTCATCTCGATGGCAATCGACACACCATCAATCAATCCCTCCTTGTTGAAGTTCACGGTCAGTTCCTGGCGTGCTTCCGTTTCGACAGCCTCGTGAATATCTACGGGAATGCCACGCACCTGATAACCGGTTGTTGTGTGCAAGCAACGACTTTTCAAGTCCATTGGTGGACAACTCATAGAACTGCTTTTCCACATCTCCTCTACGTCGTCAATCGCGTCTTTTGTCATGTAATCCCGAGAAAGGCTGATGGTTTTCTTACCGCTTTCTGCCGTGAGTCGAAATGTAGCCAATAGATAGGTCATATTTCGCTCTATCTTAGTTTTCAGAGCTTCATTTTCAATAGCACCATCAGAAATAGTGAATGAGGTCTGAGCCAAAATGTCAATAGGAAACAACAGCATGAACAATGCTGCAAACAATTCTTTCAGTTTCATCGCTTATATCTGTAATTTTTAGGATTTGGGAATAAGTTACGAATATCGCTCTGCGGTATATTCGTGTAAAGTTCAGCATAGAGTGTGCCGTCCTTCTTGAAAATATCGTTCATGGGGGTTTTAAACACTAACATGTGGATGAAATCGAGTTTTACGTTCCTAAACACCAACGTGGCATTCACCGTATCTTTGTCGATTTTTGTCACCATGCAATACATCTCCATGTGGGGCGCAAACAAGTCATACATCACTTGCATCGGAATCTTGCCCGACTTGATGACATTGCCATACTGATGATGGTTGAAAGCCAAGGTTCTGCCATTGTTTTCCACGTAGTTTAGTATTAGGTTGGTCATTGATTCCAAAGGATAGCGCACATCAAACAGAATCTCATTCTTACCCTGTCGGTTCTGCAAATAGAAATCATTCCTCATCGACTTCACTTGATAGAACTCGCCTTCCACCACGTAGATTCCCTGTTCGCTGCATGGCTTGGCTTTCACTTTCTCCAAATCCACGCTACGATGGAAATTGTTTGGCATATTGGCAGTTATCAGCTGCTCATACACCAAAATGTCAGCATCTCCCTTGTCGAATGCATGCTTTTCTTGAGCTCCCACATTGAGTGAAGCACAAAAGGCAAGCATCAAAAATAAGGTCTTTTTCTTCATAGATTCGAGAATTTTTGAATGAAGAATGTCTTTTACTCTCATCTATAGTGTAATGCTCATTCTACATTCGTAGCGAAGCTACATTCTTCATTGGCTACGCCGAGCTAAAGGTTCTTCATTTAAGCGAAGCGAACATCACTTCACTTGGTAGAACTGTCTAAACACACCCACTTTCATCTTTCCTTCACCCTCGCGCTTCAGTGGACTCATGAGCACACTGAAGTTCACGGGTTCTTCAGATGCAAAGAGCACGAAGGTTTCGTCCGACTGTCCCTCAGGAAAAATGAAAGGCTCGTTCGTGAACGACACAGTGCAATCAGCGGGCACAAAAAGATTGGAGCATGTCAAGTCTTCATACATTGGCAGCACCAGGTACTTGTTGCCGTTCCTGTCGATGTTTAGAACGTTTACATAAAGCGGACTCATTGTGCGGTTTCGTACTCGTACGTAACAAGCACTGTTTCCTGCCACTTCCTTTGTCACCACATTGCCCGTAGCACAGGAAACGAGTTCGAAATGAACATCCATGTCTGTGCTCATCAGTATTTGCTTGTCCACCATCATGGATTCTGCGCTCAGTGTTCCCTGGTCTTTTTTTGTAAACAAATCGAACACCTCGTTCACAAATTGCTTTTCGTTGCTTTCTGAACGGAAAACAGTGGCTGAAACCTGCATATAGGAGTCGGGATGAACCATCTTTTTCTTCGATGAATTCGCCAATTCCTTCACTAAATACTCTACATAGAGCTTGGGAAGATTCTTACCCTTGTTTGTTGCCAAATCCACCAGGCTTTTCACCGAATTCGTCCCTTTCTTGGTGAAAGAAAACATTTTGCTGTTCTTTTCGTCAAGCACAGTGACAGCACTTTCGTTCTCAATCTTAATCATTGAATTTGGTTTGAGGCGCACATTGGCATGCAGTTCAGTCTCCTGCCTTCCTTCTACAAGGAAAGCCTTGCCTGCCACACTATACACAATATACTCCTTTGTTGCTGCAGCCGAAATGTCGAAGATAGGAGCTAATAACAGCAACACAACCAATAGTTGTTTCATCATCTTACTTGTCATAAATAAAGAGGTTAAAACGTTGTGTACCATTTGGGCAAACCCATATAGGTTTCTGTGTTCCCTTTGTTATCTCTTTCACTTTATTGTAAAGGAACTTGTCCAGCTTGTCAGTCGAAAGTCCTTCGTCGCCATCTTCCTTGGCAGCACCATTCAAGGCATCCACCAGTACATGCGTGTAGGCTCCGTTCTGCCATTCAGGGTCTTCTTTCGATTTCGTGTCGGATTCGCTCGAAGCATAGAGCATCATGCCGTTCTTCGCCGAGCGCAACTGCTCAAGGAAATGGTCGGTCACAGCTGAGCGTGAGCCATTCAACAGGGCTGCGGAATAGCAAGCATCGAGAAAGACGATGAACTTGCCATCTATCTCGTTTGCTTTGTCACGGAACGACTGAGCACTCACACATTCCCAATCCTTATCGACATGCGCACCGTATGGCACAAAGAAGAATCGGTCTTTCTCATCTCTGTATCCATGACCTGCATAATAGAAGATACACACGTCGGAAGGTGAGGACACTTCTTTCAGCCAAGACAAAGCCTCAAATATATCTCCTTGTGTAGCTTCATCGTCGCACAACGTCTTCACCTGAACCTCCTCGTATGGCAATCCTCTCTTCTTGGCAATTGCTTTCGAGAAGTCTGCCGCATCTTTGTGTGTGTATTTCAAGTCAGGCAATTTTTCATCGTCATAGTCACCAATACCAATGGCAACGACATAAAGCTTCGGCATCTCTGTCAGGGAGTTTTCCTTAATGAGTCGGATAGATGATGGCTCACTGTTGCCATAACGATTCTTTGCATAGAGCGTCACCACACAATCATGATCTGGGAGTTGCACTTCCACTGTTTCGGCAGCACGCACACTTCTTGATGTGGAAGTCGATGGTTTCTGAACCATACCATCCACCATCACTATCACTTCCGTGTTCTTCTCCTCACCGTAGGCAGTCAACTTATATTTCACATTCAGGGTTTTCTCATGGAATTTCGATTGATCTTCAGGGAAAAGAATCTTGATGACGGGACTTTTGTTCTCTATGTTAGTTGGTGTAATATTATTGGGAGCAGGAGTAGGTGAAACTGTATTAGGGGCAGGAGTTGGTGAAATGTTTTTCGGAGTCTGGTTTTCACTCTTCACTTGAGCGTCCTCTTTTTTTGCTTTTACATCCTCTTTTTTCGCTTTCTTCTCCTGCTCTTTCAGTGCCTTAGGTCCCATTAACACGCTCTGCACAGGTGTACCCACTTTTTGGGCGTTGGCATTAGCGTTGGCAGTTCCCTCCAATTCCCCCACAGGTGAGGAATTTGCATTTTCTTTTTGCCGTTTTGCAGAGACTACCGCCATGTCTTTCCATTTCTTGGCTTCCTGTGCGTTTTGTTCCACGAGCACACCCTTCTCATAGAGTTCAGCTAAGGTGAATTGTGCTTCTGCTAACTGATTCTGAGCCGACTGCAGAAGTAGTTCGAAGGCACGGTCATAGTTGCGAGGTACACCTCGACCATACATGTAGCAATACGCCAAATTATATTGTGCCTTGGCATGGTTCTTCTTTGCTGCACGCTTGAACCATGTGACGGCTGAAGCATAGTCGCGGTAGGTGCCTTCGCCTGTGTAATAAGCAGAACCCACAAGGTACTGTGCTTGTGCATTGCCTGTTTCGGATGCTTTCGTATAGTGCTCGAATGCCTCTTGGTATTTCTTCTGCTCATAGCATTGGTCACCCAATGCCAATTCACGGGTTCCGTCCACGTCCTGTGCCGAAAGCGTCAAGCTGAACGCTCCAAGCAATGGAAGGAGTAAAAATCGCATGGCGTTTAGAAGAACGCGTTTAGCGATATCGCCAAGTGTTTTCTGTTGTTTCATCATATATGTCAGGGCACTTTGTGCCAGTTTCAAGTTTCAAGTTTCAAGTTTCAGGCCCCCCTCCGGCTCCCCCGAGGGGGAGAGAAGCCGTCCGGATGGTATTCACCTCCCCTCGGGGAGGTCGGGAGGGGGCTTTTATCCTTTAAATCCCTGATTCACTTTTTGAAGTTGAGTACCACAGGCTTGAAGCAGATGTAGTAGTATTTCACTGTTTCGCAGAGCGCAATGCCAGCCAGCGGCAGAAGCAATTGCACTACATAACCGAAGATGACAAAGAGGACAAACGACACGAACACAAGTAGCACGGGCAACAATAAATAGTAGATGTTGACCACGCGCCTCACTCGGTCCAGCTGCAAGTCCATTGGGAACATGGCAGGGTGACGCTCGCTGAGCTTCGTGTCGAATGCAGTAGCTCGGCGTCTGATTCTGCCTACGATAATGGTCGAAATGTAACAGAGAAAGAAGGTGAAAATGATGCACGTTGGTGTGCTCATTCGCCGAATGGACTTGTGCTCTAAAATGGTTTGGGTGGCAAAAGCCTGCACCTTCACACCTGCTAACTTACCAATCGGCGTGAAGTGCATATCTGCTTCCTCATGCATGGCACCCAGATAAACGATGCGGTCCTTAAGGAATTTTGCTCGTTGCAACACGGAGTCTGCGGGAATGATAAGGAAGTCCTTGTCGTTATAGAGTATCTGCGTGAAAACCGTTTCCTCCTTCTTGGGTGCCACTCCTTGATAGAGGCAAGCCGCTAAGTAAGGCATGGAATAAATCACTTTGCCTTTGCACTTCAGCCAAGTGGTGTATTCTCGAATATAGTTCGACTGGTCGCCAGCTGTGGTGTTGCCATATCCCCAGTTATTCCTGTCTTCATCCAAGAAAAAAGAAACGCGCATGTTTCTGAATTCCTCTGTTTCTGGGTCATAGTTGATCAGTTTGCTTGCCAAAACCATCGTGTCAAGCTCATCAATGGCTCCGATAATGGCAGTGTCTTCTTCAAAGTATGTAGGGTTTTCAAATATAATATCAAGTACCGTCACTTTCGGTTCGCATTTCGCAATATTCCTAATGGTTCTTGCCAAATCTGTTCGCTTGGTTTGGCTTGTCATATCTACAATCACAATGTCGTTGCTCACTTCATGAGCACCATTCCCATGCAGAATGTGGTAATAGATGTCGGTCATGGAGAAATCGTCCAATACACGCTTCAGTGGATTCAGCGCAGCCACATTGTATGTGACCAACGAAAGTAAACCACAAATGAGCAGTGTGATTAAACTCACTGCTGCAGAGTCGAGATTCAGAATTTTTTTCAACTTACTCGGTATGTCTTTTTTCTCTTTTTTCAATTGGCGATATATAATTATTAATAATGTGCAATATAAAATAGTGGACGCAACCACCATTGCGTATATAAAACCGCACAAATGTCGTTATTTTATATCACAATTGCAAATATTTATTATAAAAATAAAAAATAACGAAAAAACGAGCCAACAAATTAACACAAATGGAACACAAATTAAGAATACTAATTTGAGATAATTTGTGGAAATTTGTTGACTCGTTCTCTGTTATTGGCTACGCTGAGCTCTTAGGTTCAAGGTTCAAGTTTGACTTCGTCGAGCCTGAAACTTGAACCTTTAGCTCGGCGTAGCCAAACCTGAAACCAGCACGAAGTGCCTGCTTATCGAACAAGAACTTTCTTACCGTTCACAATGTAGAGACCTGGCTGAGACATTGAGCTCACCTTCTGACCACTAATCGTGAAGATTTGCTTCTTAGCTGAATCTGTGGCAATGCTGTTGATGCTGGATGGAACAGCGGTGCCGAGATAGAAGAGCTGGAAGTTGTCGAACAAGCACCAGTCGCCTTCGATGGTTGTGTCCTTCTTCAAACCGAAGGTGAGTGTGCCACCCTCTTCAATCATCACTTGGATAGTGTTGGTGTAAGCCTGCTCTGGGTCGTTAGCGAAACGAGCGCCACCACCACGCATAGAGTTTGGATAGAAGTAGCGGTCTTCGCCCTCAGTCACCCAAGAGTCATAAATCCAAGCGTTGTCAACTGTTTCTTCGTAGATGTTGCCATCATTGTCTAAGACATTCTGCCAAGAAGTAACGGTGTAAGTCACTTCGCCTGACTCGTCAGTTACGACATCTTCTTCCACCCAACGACGGAGAGGAATTGGGTCGCCACCTTCTTCTGGATTCTCTGCATAGTCGTAGTACTCTGTGTAAGAACGCTCCTTGTAGAGAGGAGTTGCGATGGAAGCGACAGGCACGCTGCGGTCGTTAGCATAGAACAACACGTTCTGGTTGTAAGAATCGTTGTACCAGTAGTTCTCGAAGGCTGCAGTAGCAGAACCGTCGCGGTAGAAGGACTGCACTCGCACCTCGTAAGCACCTGCTGGCAGTGAGTGGATGGTCTGGAATACATTGAAGTTGGTGTTGAACTTCTCTGCGTTCTGCAAACCGCCATCTACAGCTGGAGCGCCTTCCCATCCGTTCTGACCTTCAGTGAAGCTTGGGTTGATGATGAGCTTCGTGATGTCGATAGGGTTTGTTTCAGAAGCCTGGCTCAAGTCGCCAATCACAGCCTTGTTGTAGATGACAGCGAGTGCCTTCTCATAAGCCTCGAGAGTTTCTGCGTTAGCGTAAGCAGTGCTCAGAGCAGTGAGTTGCTCGTTGATGAGGGCGTTGAGTTCTGCATTGTTGATGTCAGCATAACCAGCGATGGTGTTGAGATAGTGGTTGTAAGCGTTGTAGTCGGCTACAATCTCTGCCACATCCTTATAAGTAGTTGTTGGGCCATCGTAAACTTCGAAGGACTTCGTGATGCCTTGGTCGAGTGCAAGAGATTCGAGACTGCCTTCCTCGTAGTTGCCTTGGAGGTTCACGAACAATGTCGTTGGGTCGTTGGCTGCGAGGTAGCTGTTAGCATCGTTGATATAAGTATTTGCATCTGATACCAAAGCGAGTGCAGCTTCGTATGCCTCATAACCAGTCACAGTTTCAGGAATCTGTGCGAGGATGGCGCTCACTGCAGCTTTGTCGCCATTGAGCGTCAAGTTCTCAGCATTTGCCAATGCTGCTTCCACTGCTGGCTTCACGAGAGCGGTGAAGTCTGGGTTCTCGCCGAAGAAGTAGAGCTGCATACCTGTGAACGAGCTGAAGCCGTTAGCATGGAATGCCACCTTTGCTTCTCCGCCTTCAATCTTCAGCATACCTGTGGTGAAGGTGGTCCAGTCGTCGATGCTGTAGTTCCACCAGCCTGAGCGACGCACTTCGTTGGTTGATTCCACGCGCTTGCCGTTTGCTTCGAGATAGATACCGAGGTCAGCAGGACTTTCGTTCGACCAGTCGTTGCTCCATGTGATACCCATACCCTTGATGCTGTAGTAACCGTCTGGCAGACCGATGAGCTTCTGTACGATTTCGCGGCGGCCACCAGGAGTTGCCCACTGCTTGGCACTGGTCATGCGGTGGTTCCAGTAAGGCTCGTAGCCCGATGTGTTGGTCTGATACCACTTGAGGATAGAGGTCGTATCGCCCGAGATAGTCACCTTGTCAGCCAAGAGGATACGAGTGGTTGTGAGGTAGGTCTTGTTGTCGCCATCGCCCGATTCGCCGAGGTCGCTCCAACCGTTCTTCTCACCGTTACCGTTGTAAATCTCGTCAGCATACTCCCAGTGGTTGGTCTCTGGGTTGAATGTAGGGTTGTATTCGTTGTTGCAGAAGAATGGGAAGTTGATGAGCTGCGTGAAATCGTAAGAGTTGTCAGCGCTCAAACCCTTCGACATGAGATAGGAAGCACGTGCCAAAGCCAATTCGTTGAGGGCGGTGACATAGTCCTCAGCTCCCTTTGTTACCCATTTACTCATGTCCTCGTCTTCACCATCCTCAGCCACTGCACTTGCATGAGCGATAGCAGCCTGGAATTCAGACAAGCCTGGATAGTCGGAACTTGCAGCCAGAGACTCGGATGCCTCCACGAGTGCAACGAGGGAAGTGGCTGTCTTGTAGTAATTCTTGTACTGAGCCATCACAGCCAAAACTGCAGCTGTACCCTCATTGTAGGATTCAATGGTGCCGTCTGCCACGTCGTACTGGTCGATGATATCGATTTTAGCCTCCTGATAGTAGCCGTTGAGGGCAGGGAAGTCGCTCAGTGTCTCTTCGTAGTTGTCGGCATCGTCGAGTGCCTTGTAGAACTCGTCTTGTGCCATCTGGAGCTGAACAGCCTCACCAGCATCGCTCACGTAGAATGCCTGGAAATTGGAGAAGATGGTCCAGTCGCCACCGAGGTGTCCTGTCTTACGCACACCGAAACGAACATAGCCGTCCTCGGTCTGAATCACCTGAATGCTGTTGTCAGCATAAAAACCTGCATCGAAATACTGGCGAGTACCGTTCATACAGTTAGGCACATAGTAAGTGGTGCCACCATAGGTGTACGCCACGTCGTTGTCCCACTGGTCTGTTTCGTAGAGGCGACCCTGGTCGTTCTGCGACGAAGCGATACTTGCGAACTTGGCTGTAGTGGAGCGAGTGGTTTCGGTGATGTTGCCTTCTTCATCAAGTTTCACCGATTCTGCGAACATCACTGCATAAATTGCCTCGCTACCGTCCCAATAGCCAGGGTTGTAGCTACCGCGATAGAAGCCCTGCCAAGTGAAGCGATAGACACCTGCAGGCAACCAGAAAATCTGATAGAGTTCTGAGCCCTCTGCCTTGTCGAACATTTCCACTTCGTTGAAGTCGAATGCGGTGATGCCCGCTCCGGCAGTTTGCCAAACAGCACCGTCCGAACCTGGCTGAGTGAATACGCTGAAGTCGTACTCTGCCCATTGGAGTTCGTCGGTTACTTCCTGACCCTCTTTCCATGTGGAAGGGTCCTGAGCACTCACTGATGTCATGGTCATCAGCAATGCAATCAAAGTAATGATTTTTCTCATAAAGTTGAAAATTAGTTAATAAAAATAATAAAAGCGTTTTTATTTCAAAAAGACATTAGTGAAACACTGTCTTCTTTCCATTCTTGATATAGACACCTTTCGTAGGAGACTTCACGGGGATGCCCTGAAGGTTGTAGATGATGGAGGAAGCCTGCTGTGCTGATTCGGAAACTGCCTCTATCGCCGAAGTGAATTCATTGAACTGCCACCAGTCCCAATTGAACAGGGTGGTGGTGGAGCTACCCAAGAAGCTGAAGTGAACATCGTGGATGCCTGTTGGCACACTGCTCAGGTCGAAAGTCTTCTCTTCCCATACCTTATCGCCTCCCGTCGCTTCAATCTTGATGCGAGCCAACACCTTTCCTCGTGAATGGTCTTGGCGAATCACCAGTGTTCCGCTTCCCTTTTCCGAAGCCACGCGCAGGGTGATGGATTGGGCACCTTCTGCACCAAAATCCACGTTTGCCACTCGCATCGTGTCGCCAGTCTGTATGTCGCTCACATACACGCCCTTCGACTCGTCGCCCACCACACTGATACCTGTGGCGGCATTCAGAGTCTCTGCTTGTTGTTGGATATATGGATTCATCGTACACAATGCCTTCACGCCTTGGTGAGTGGCTGTGACGGGTTTGATGGTACCGTCAGCACGGAAGGACATCTCCTCGACTGCCATGCTGCGGTTGAATCCTCCGCCGCCTTTAGCCCAGCCCGTATGGTAGAAAAAGTAGTCCTTGTCCTTGTAATGCACGATGCCACTGTGGTTGGTGAATGAATTCGTGTTCTGCTGCGACATCACCACACCCTTGTATTCCCAAGGACCTTCTGGACTCTTGCTCATGCTGTAGGAAATGTGCTCAGGCACTCCGCCTGCCGCATATATCAGATAGTAGTTGTCGCCACGCTTGTCGAGCCAAGGGCCTTCCTCGTAGCAATCTTTCCCAACCACCTTGTCATCCACCTTCACGCCTCCAAACGCACTCTCCGTCAGAGGCACTTCCACGATTCCATTCTTGCCGATGGAGGTGTCGTAAGTAAGCATCGAACTTCCCAACTTGGCATAGCACAATTTGTTGTTGCCCCAATAGAGATAAGCCTTTCCATCATCGTCGATAAATACCGTTGGGTCGATGTCGCCACCCGTACCCGTGTCAATCAGCGGCTGTCGCCTTGCATCCCTGAAGGGTCCCGACGGTTTGGTGCTCCATCCCACACCGATGTAATGACACCAGTCATTCGGTTTGGAAATGCAAATATACCAATAGTAGCGCTCCCCTTTCTTCACGCACTGACTTGCCCAGCAGGTTCCTTCTCGTCCCCAAGTGAATGCGGTGCGAGGCATGGCAACGCCATGATCTGTCCAATTCACCATATCCACCGTGGAATACACCCTCCACCGCTCCATGTAATAGAAGTCGTTCACGCCAGGCACATTCATGTCCTCGTCGCAATACACATACAAACTGTCATTACTTTCGAACACAGCAGGTGCAGGGTCAGCAGTGTAGCAATGCGACACGATAGGATTTTGAGCACATAGACAGCTGCTCAAAAAAAACATTCCGATTGTACTAAAGAATTGCTTCATGAAATAAATTAAGTAATGACAAAAAAATCTTCTATTCTCTCGTTGGATTCGTTGATTTTCTCAGACAACACAGCTTCTGTTGTTTCTAAACCTTTGCAAATATACTTAGTATTCATCATTATTTATATCACAGAAAAATCAAATCCTTTCATTTTTGAAACATGCTATGCTTTTGATGCGTAGATAGAGAGGATTTGCTAAATCGCATGCGTGGATTGACTGCATCGCTTTAGGGGATTATCTGAGGCGATTTTGTGGACTGACTGAAGCGTTCCTTTGGATTTAACTAGTTGCCGAAGGCTCGTCATCGACTTGGCGAGCCTTCGGCGTTGCGATGGCGAAGGTTCGCCGTGTTAACGTTGAGGGCTCGCCATTTCAGTAAAATCGAAGGATACATTCAGTGCAATCGAAGGAAAACGCTTGCAAAATCGAAGGAAAGCATCAGTAGAATCAAAGAGGAGCATCAGTGAAAGCGAAGGGGTGCAATGGGAAACTAAGTGATATGGTTATTATCATTTTTTAAGAAAAAACTTCTAAATATTTGAAAAATAATGATAAAAAGATTTAACTTTGCATCCGCATATTGTGATAATGATGACTCAAAATGCGAAATGATCAAATCAAATATAATACAATGAAGATGAAGAAAATTTTAGGATTGTTGGTTTTGGCATTGATGGCAACGGTGGATGTCAAGGCAGTGGAGGATTGTCCCTTGTTTGAAATTCCTGAACTAAGGATTGAGTATGGATTTGGACAAATGAGGATGAGTCCTAACCTCGATTTCGCCCTCTCTTCAGAGGACGTGGAGAGTGGCTTCTCTACCGAAGGATTGATGAACGAAACGAGTGAATTTGTCGCGTTTCCATCGGGAAATATGAGTGGAAACTGGATTTCCTTCAGCAACCAATCCAACCCAGGTGTGAAACCCTATAAGGTGATGGATGACTTGAGCTTTGTGGGAGTGCCAATCTTCTTGGCAGGTATCATTGCCAAGAGTGAAAAGAAGGCTTTCCGACAAGATTATAGGAACGTTCATGCCAACACCCGCTTGATTACGCATTTCAAGACGGAAATCGACAACTACACGCAATACTTCGGTCCGGCAATGGTGCTGGGTTTGAAGCTGGCAGGTGTGGAAGGACGAAGCGCATGGCCTCGTTTTCTTGCCAGCACCGCCATGTCGTATGGTATCATGGCGGCGTTTGTGAATGGCATCAAATACACCGCCAAGGAGATGCGCCCTGATGGCTCTACCGCCAATTCCTGGCCTTCGGGACACACAGCCACTTCCTTCGTGGGCGCTACGCTGCTCCATCATGAATATGGTATGACGCGCTCGCCTTGGTATTCCATCGCTGGCTTTGGTGTGGCAACAGCAACTGGTATCATGCGTGTGCTCAATAACCGCCACTGGGTGTCGGACGTGATGTCGGGTGCAGGCATCGGTATCATGTCCACTGAGCTTGCGTATGCCTTGAGCGACATCATTTTCAAGGACAGGGGCTTGCTGCGAGGACCATTGCCCAGCGGTGACGACATCATCCACAACCCTTCCTTCTTCTCCATCTCAATGGGTATCGGACTGGGTGGCAAGACCCTCGACTTCAATGCAAATGATTACGTGCGACCAGCGAAACTTAAGGACAATATCTTTGCGGAATTCGATGAAGAAGACTCTGACGATGACGACGAAGAACGCGATATTGACGAGATAAACCTGAAATTCCAGGCTTCCACGGTTTTCAACGTGGAGGGCGCGTACTTCTTCAACAAATATGTGGGCGTAGGTGGACGTTTGCGCGTGAAAAGCTCTCCTATCAAGGGCTGGAGCAACTTACTCGACCAAGCCAACAGCGACTTTAGCAATATGCTCAAGGAATTTGGTGAGGATGATGATGAGACTTTTCGCGACTTGATTACCGACTACGAGTTGAACATTGAGAGCGACCACCTCACGGAGTTCTCCTTCGATCTTGGTGGCTATTTCAACATTCCGCTTTCTTCTCGTTTTGCTCTCGGCAGCAAATTGCTCTTTGGGCGCAGCGTGATGCAGGAACTCGACCTCGATGCCAAGTTCTCGGGCAACAAGAAGGAAATGGCTTTTATTTTCTCTGACGATTTTGAGCAAATAGACATGGCTATTCGCAATACAGGTGAGAAATATTCTTCCTCTTGGGATTTCCTTACGGTTGATGCCAGTTCGTCGTTCAAGGTGGGTACGGGCATCTCCCTCACCTACGCCTACAAGGACTACTATTCTTGGCGCTTGTTCATGGATTACGATTTCACACGCAAAACCTATAGTTTTAACTACAATCCAGTAGGGTATTTGCGCGATGCAATAGACGTTCCTTTCCCTGATCTCTATACCTATGTCGAGCACAGCATGATTGAGCGCTACTCCAAGAAGAAATCCATGCACAGCTTCGTCTTCGGACTCTCATTTGTGGTGACACTGTAAGAATTATGTGTACGATGGGGTAGGGAAGGCATCGTGAATCATCGACGAAAATGAAGATGGCAAATTCATGGTAATTCGTGTAAAAAACATGAATCTCCGTGAATTTGCCATCGTTTTTATTTGTTTGAAGAAAGACTAGTGTTTCGTTTATATTTAAATCGAATTCCATGTTATTGACATAAATATTACCACTTTTGAAAAGTCTTCACTCTCATGCTCGTCTTTTCCATGTCCGATTCCTTTCTCTTTACGAACTATTTGCATCTTGAAATTCCAAAATAGAGCGAAAAACGCGAATTTTCATAAAAACGTTGTTAATTTCCGTTAAATTTCCATTTTTTTCATAGTAAAATTCTCCAAAATTAAAAATATTCGTAAATTTGCAACACTATTTGAATATGTATAATCAATATTAGTCCGAAATTAGTCCAAAATAATTGAGAATGGGTATATTTTGAGATGATGAATACTCACCTTGCACCTTAACCTTATAATGATTGAGGAGATGAGATGGATGAGAAAATCCTTGTAATACCACCCAATTCTTAATTCAACGCTATAATGATGCGGTGACTTTTGTGCCAGTTGAAATTTGAGTGGGATGGAATCGCGCATTTTTGATGAAAATATTAAATGCTATTATATTTACTACATTAAATATTAAATGCTTATGAAAAATTTTAAACTCCTATTGCTTGTGAGTTGCACGTAGGTTAATACGCAATGCAGAAATTTGCGTTTTAATCAGAGAAGTGTGGCTTATGCAAAGAAGTTTCGAATTTTTCCCAACAAGAAATTAATTAAACGTTTTATAAACATCTTAAAATTTTTCAAGTATGAAAAAGAATTTACAACAAAAGAAATTTTTGGTTACCCTTTTGGCATTATGCCTGAGTATGGGTGCTAAAGCACAAGAAGGCGAGATTTTTACGGACATATACAATAGTGTTCGTGGAAATTACCCATCATCAGAACTGAAGTATGATGACTCTGATGTAGGAACAGTTAATAAAAAAATTCAGTTTGGTGCTCCTGGTTATGGAGATTGGGAATTCCCTAGTCAGTTGAGTAATCTCACCATAGACCATTTCAGTTATCAAGATGAAGGAATGGACGGTATCGTTTGGAATTTGAATTATGTTTGTGCTGGTGAAACACAGTACAATGTTCAGGGACAAGCGGGTACTCATCCCTTTATCATTGTAGGTGATAAAGATCGTTCTGAGGCACAATATGTTGAATTCTCTACAGAAATTACTAATGCAGATGCGTTTGTGGATGGTATTTCCATAGAGTTCTCTAATGACTATAAAATTGATCAAGAATTTGTTGTTGAATTGTTTTATAATGATGAACTCGTTAAACAATATAAAGAAACCCTCAAACCTTATCAAGGTCCAAATGCACGTAACGAACATACCTTCGCTTTTGATGTTCAACAGTATGGTCCTGGTTCATATAGAATCAAAATCTCAAATATGAAGTGTATTCGTGTGTACAATATCAGTTATGTAGGCACTACGAAACCGTTTGTGGAGCTCCTTGTAACCGAATACAAATATGCATCCATGTATTATTCTCAGTACAACCTGATTGTTCCAACGGCAGCAGCAGAAGGTTTTGTTTATAACACACAGAAAAAAGAATTAGAGACAGTAGAGAATCCAGAGTCAGCAAGCCCAGTTCCTGCTACATACGTTTACAGTGATGGCGTACTTAATGAGACAACCACTTATGCTCCAGGTGAAATCATTCCAAAGGGAACAGCTGTCGTTGTAAGTGGAACCCCAGGTTGCGTTTATAGATTCTATGTCGCAGCTGAAGCAGGTAATCCTAAACCACATAACGGAAGCGACCTGAAAGGTACTGACGAGGCTGAATTGACCACTGGTGGAACTTACTATTATGCTTTGTCTTTGAACCCTAAGAACGAAGTGAACAGTGTTGGTTTCTATTGGATGAAATGGAGTTACATTGAAGAAGATGGCAAACGCATCTTAGTTGGTGGCGAACCATTCATTAATGGCGCACACAAGGCTTACCTCGCACTCGATGAACAGCCAGCTGGTCATGAAATCAAGAATCATTTCTTGTTCAACGAAATATCTTCGGGCGTTGAGAGCGTAGAGCAGGAAGAAGGTGTTAAGACTATCTACAACTTGGCTGGTCAGCGCTTGACTAAGATGCAGAAGGGTATCAACATCGTGAACGGTAAGAAAGTTCTCGTGAAATAAACATTAGTCATTTAACCACTAAACTTAATAAGTAACGAAAATGAAACGATATATCCAACCAAAAGCAAGCGAACTGTTCTCGGTGACAGAAAATCCTCTGATGGGTTTCAATGTGGGCGCTTCAGGTAATCAAATTCAGGGTGCTAAGGAACGTAACGACGAGCGTTTTGAGGAAGAGCAAGGCGAGCAGTCTGAAGGCTTCCGCATCACAAAGAGCCTCTGGTAAAGAAAAGAATCCGACTACATTATTTATAAATATGAAAGGAAAACCGCTTCGGTGGTTTTCCTTTTTTTATTTATTCGATTTTGATGTGTGAAAGAAAAACCGTATTTTTGTGCACAAAATACAAATCTTAGTAATAGGTGTGTTCTAAAAATTCTGTTTTATGATTTCTTACAAAAATATGAGATTTCGTTTCGGTTGCTTTTTGTTTGATTTGAAGTCTTTTTGCCACTTTCCTCGGTTACATAGCTCGCTATGCGCCCTCAAAAACTGACAAAAATCCAATCCAATCAATTCAAAAATCAATCCGACATAATTTTTAGAACCCACCAATAACAAAAACACATCAAATGCGAAAATCATTCATCTGCTTACTGGTTTGCTGTCTCTTTTTTGCCTCGTGCGTAAAAAAGGAAAAGACCTATCATATAGGAGTATCGCAATGCTCTGGCGGTATTTGGCGCAACAAGGTGAACAAGGAGATGCTCGCTGCCCAGCATCTCTATGAGTGGAATGTGTCGGTGGATATCGTGGAGGCGGGTGACAATCCTGAGCGGCAAGTGCAACAAATCGACAGTCTCACTCACTCGGATATCGACCTCTTGCTTGTGGCTCCGAGCGATGCGAAACCGCTTGTGCCTGCCATTGAGCGTGCGCAAAAGGCTGGTATCCCTGTTATCTGTTTCGACCGCAAGGCAGCCACTGAGCACTACACCGCATTCATCGGTTGCGACAATGTGCAGGCAGGGCGAGATGTGGGCAATTATGTGGCTTTGAAAATGAAGGATGAGCATCACCCCATTGTTCTGGAGGTGGTTGGGTCGATGCAGACATCGCCTGCACAAGAGCGACACAAGGGTTTCAGTGAGGTGATGAAGCAGCATCCCGAACTGGATTATCAGTGGGTGGAAGGCGCATGGGCTCACGACGTTATCACCCGAGTGATGAAAGATTTTTTGAAAAGTTCCACGCCACCCGACATCATCTTCTGCCACAACGACGGCATGGCATACGACGTGAGTCAAATACTCAAAGAAGCGAAGTTGGAAAAAAGCCCTCTGATTATCGGCTTTGATGGACTGCCTGGCAAGGGCGAGGGTATGGAACGTGTGCAGAAAGGCTTATTTGCTGCCACCTATATATATCCTACGCACGGAGAGAAGATTGTACGCCTTGCCTTAGACATACTGACAGGCAAGGAATACAAGCGAAACAATATCCTGACGGGTACGATGGTTACGCCTGAAAATGTGGATATGCTTTTGCAAAGCGGTAATGAATTGATGTCACAGACGGAGAATCTTGTCACGATTAACGACAAGTTGGAAGATTCTTTCTCTTTGCTCAACACTCAGCGACGGGCGCTTCTAATCAGTATCATTGGCTTGGTTGTACTCTTCCTTTCTTTGGCTTTGGCATGGAGGGCAGCACGCGAGATGCGCCGAGCCAACCGCAAGATGCAAAGCTTGAACGAGGAACAAACCCTCTTTTATACGAATGCCAGTCATCAATTGCGCACTCCGCTCACGCTTATTGCAGGACCCGTGAAGCAGCTCATCGATAGCCATGTGCTGAAGGACAAGCAACAAGAACTGCTCGAAGTGGTGGAGAGAAATGTCACACAGTTGGAAACGGTGATTTCGAGCGTGCTCAACTTCAAGAAGAACATGAGTGGCATGACCAGCGATGACAACGCCAATGCCAACGCTAACGCCAGTGCCAATGCCGACCTGCTGAAGGAAAGCAGAGTGAATTTGCTGAAACAAGACGATATGGAAGAACTTGCCACACTGCTCGTGGTGGATGACAACGACGATATGCGCCGCTATCTCCACACGCTGCTTGCCGACCGCTTCTACGTACTCGAAGCACCCGACGGGCAGAGTGGTTTGCGATTGGCGCGTGAGAGTGTACCCGACATCGTGGTGAGCGACGTGATGATGCCTGTGATGGATGGACTGCAGTTCTGTAAGCACCTCAAGGAGGATGCCATCACCAGCCACATTCCTGTCATCCTGCTCACCGCTCGCAGTAGCGAATCGCAACAAATCGAAGGGTTTGAGCATGGAGCCGATGCCTATATCACCAAACCATTTCATGCCGACCTACTCGTTGCACGCATCTACAACCTGCTTAACAATCGAAAAAAGCTGAGTCAGTTGTTGGGCGACAAGCAAAAGGAAGAAGTGCAACTCAACACGCAGGACCGCATTTTCACCGATGCGTTGAAGGGAGCGATACGTAAAAAAATGGCGAATCCATCGCTAAAAATGGATGAATTGGGCGAAGAATTGGGATATAGTCGTGTGCAACTCTATCGCAAGGTGAAGGCACTCACGGGACTCTCTCCTGTGGAACTTTTGCGACAAATGCGCTTGCAGCAAGGCTATAACTTGATATGTACCACGAACAAGACGATTGCCGAGGTGGCGTTCGAGGTGGGATTCGCCACACCGAGCTATTTCTCCCGCTGTTTCAAGCAGCAATACGGGAAATATCCAATGGATTTGAGGGAGAATGAATGAGCGTGAAGACTGTCCACCGAGCCAATCAAGATAGAATTCGGAGGACAGTCTTCACTCTTTTTATGGTGGTAACAAAAATGACTTTCTACTTAAGGATTGTTCCATGTAACATTTTTGTGATTGAGAGAACGGTTTTTTTCATTATAGATATAAAGAGCAATGTAATTTTGCGTCAATTAAACAACTCGCAAAAACTAGTATTAACAATTTCTAAAATGAAAAAGCTCATGAAACATCTGAAAACTATCCTTCTGAGCATGCTGCTCATGATGGTTTGCTCAGCGATGAATGCGCAAAAGATTGTAGCATCGGGCACCGTCGTCGATGATTTGGGCGAGGGCGTGATGGCTGCAACTGTTGTGGAAAAGGGGACCGCCAACGGTGTCGTGACAGACATTAATGGTAAGTTCTCTCTCGAAGTGCAGAAAGGAGCCACCTTGGTGGTAAGTTTCCTCGGTTACAGTGATGTGGAGATTGCTGCTGGACAAAATCTCACCATCACTTTGAAGGAAGACGACAACGAATTATCGGAAATCGTGGTAACGGGTTATACCACACAGCGCAAAGCCGATTTGACAGGTGCTGTTTCGGTAGTGAGTGTGAGTGAACTCGCCAAGCAGAACGAGAACAACCCTATCAAGGCAATGCAGGGACGTGTACCAGGCATGAACATCTCGGCAGATGGTAATCCTTCGGGAGCAGCCACAGTCCGCATCCGTGGTATTGGAACCTTGAACAACAACGACCCTCTCTACATCATCGATGGTGTGCCAACGAAGGCTGGTATGCATGAACTGAACGGAAACGACATCGAGAGCATCCAGGTGCTGAAGGATGCCGCTTCTGCCAGCATCTACGGTAGCCGCGCTGCAAATGGTGTGATTATCATCACTACGAAGAAAGGCAAAGAAGGAAAGGTGAAGATTGACTTCGACGCCAGCCTTGCTGTTCAGACCTACGCTCACAAAATGAACGTGCTCAATGCCAAGGAATTTGGTCAGGTGATGTGGCAAGGATATGTGAACGACGGACTCGACCCTAATTCCAATGGACTTGGCTACCACTACGACTGGAAGTACAACGCTCAGGGCCAACCAGTGCTCAACGGTCTCAGCATGAGCAAATATCTCGACGCTGCAGGCACTACACCTGCTGCCGATACTGACTGGTTCGACAAGACTACTCGCACAGGCATCGTTCAGCAATACAATGCTTCTTTGAGCAATGGTGGTGAACGTGGAACCTCTTATTTCTCCTTAGGTTATTATAAGAACAAGGGTATCATCAAGCATTCCGACTTCGAACGCTTTTCTGCCCGCATGAATTCCGACTATAAATTAGTTCGCGTGAACGACCGCGACTTGGTGACTGTGGGTGAGCACTTCACGCTCAACCGCACGAACGAAGTGCAGGCTCCTGGTGGATTTTTAGAAAATGTGCTGCAGTTCAACCCATCGCTTCCTGTCTATACTGTGGATGGTGAATATGCAGGTCCTGTAGGCGGTTATCCTGACCGCGAGAACCCTGTGGCACGTTTGGAGCGCAATTCCGACAATCGTTACAACTATTGGCGCATGTTTGGTGATGCTTTTATCAATATCAATCCATTCAAGGACTTCAACGTGAAGACCACTTTCGGTCTCGACTATTCACAGAAGCAGCAGCGTATCTTCACTTATCCTATCACAGAAGGTACGGTTGCCAATCCTATCAATGGTGTGGAAGCTAAGCAGGAACACTGGACCAAGTGGATGTGGAACGCCATTGCTACCTATAATTTTGAGACAGGTTTGCATCGTGGTGACGTGATGATTGGTACGGAGTTGAATCGCGAGGACGACACCAACTTCAGTGGTAAGGCTTACGACTTTGCCGTGCTCACCACTGACTATATGTGGCCTAACGCTGCCGTGGGCGAAGCAGAGGCATACGGTTCGGGCGAAGGCTATTCCCTTGTTTCTTTCTTCGGAAAAGCAAACTACAGCTTTGCAGATCGCTATTTGCTCAGCCTTACCGTTCGTCGAGATGGTTCGAGCCGTTTCGGACGTAACCGTCGCTATGGTACCTTCCCTTCCGTCAGTGCTGGTTGGAGAATCAACGAAGAAAAGTTCCTCAACGAGGTGTCGTGGATTGACAACTTGAAGCTTCGTGCCAGCTGGGGACAGACCGGTAATCAGGAAATCTCGAACATTGCCCGCTACACTCTCTATGAAAGCAACTACGGCGAGGCTGGTTTCGGCGGACAGAGCTACGGAACGAGCTACGACATCGCAGGAACGAATGGTGGACAGACTTTGGCAAGCGGTTTCAAGCGCAATCAGTTGGGTAACGACGACTTGAAGTGGGAAACCACCACTCAAACCAACATCGGTTTCGACTTCGGATTCTTCCGCAATGCTCTCTACGGTTCCTTTGAATGGTACTACAAGAAGACAACCGACATCTTGGTACTCATGCCAGGTATCGGCGTGATGGGCGAAGGTTCTTCCGTGTGGATGAACGCAGGCGAAGTGGAGAATAAGGGTATCGAATTCAACATGGGCTACCGTGGCCATGTGGGCGATTTCCAATATGATTTCACGGGAAACATCGGCACCTATCGCAATAAGGTGACCAAGTTGCCTGAAACCATCGCAGCCAACGGCACATTCGGTGGAAACGGTGTGGAAAGCGTAGTGGGTCATGCCATGTACTCGCAAGTTGGTTATGTTTATGACGGTATTTTCAAGAGTCAAGAAGAAATCGACAACCATGCCACTCAGAATGGTGCAGGTCTGGGACGCATTCGCTGGAAGGACCTTAACAACGACGGCGTGATTACAGAAGCCGACCAAAAGTGGATTTACGACCCAACTCCTGATTTCACTTGGGGTCTGAATGTCTATCTGCAATACAAGAACCTCGACTTCACCATGTTCTGGCAAGGCGTTCAAGGCGTGGATGTGATTTCCGACCTGAAGAAAGAAACCGACCTTTGGAGCGGTTTGAACATCTCCAACCTCAACAAGGGTTCCCGTTTGCTCGACGCATGGACACCATCCAATATGGGTTCCGACATCCCTGCCATTAGTACAATGGACAACAACAACGAGAAGCGCGTGAGCAGTTACTTCGTGGAGAACGGCTCGTTTGCCAAGCTTCGCACCATTCAGTTGGGTTACAATTTCCCAGAGAGCATCAGCAAGAAACTCTTGATGCAACGTCTCCGCATGTATGTTTCAGCCCAGAACCTGCTCACCATCAAGAGCAAGAAGTTCACGGGTGTTGACCCTGAGAACGCCAATTTCGGCTATCCTATTCCTCTTAATGTTACATTCGGTATCAACGTATCATTCTAATTTTACAAAGTCATGAAAAAAATCATCTATACAGTCTGCGCCATTTGCGCAATTTGTGGACTTACCGCCTGCTCCGACTTTCTCGATGAACATGTGCCACAGGGTACGTTGAGTGATGAACAGGTAAAAGACCCTAAGAATGCTGAAGCCATGGTGGTTTCTGCCTATGCCATCTACACAACAGCAGAAGACATCAACAGTTCGTTCTCCATGTGGAACTTCGACGTGCGTTCCGACGATGCCTACAAAGGTGGTAGTGGAACCAGCGACGGCGACGTGTTCCATCAGTTGGAAGTGCAGCAGGGTGTGCTCACCACCAACTGGAATATCAACGACATGTGGGTGCGTCTTTACAACAGCATCTCCCGTGTGAATTCAGCCATTGCCTTGCTGAATGAGAGTTCAGATAGCTATGCCATGAAGCATCAACGCATGGCAGAGATGAAATTCCTTCGCGCTTACGGACATTTCCTGCTCAAGCGTCTCTACAAACATATTCCTTTCGTGGTGAATGAGAATCTCACCTACGACGAATATAATCAACTTTCGAACACCACTTCTACCAACGACGAAGGTTGGCAACTCATTATCAACGACTTGATGGAGGCTTACAACACGCTTCCTGAAACTCAAGCCGACAAGGGTCGCCCAACCAAGGCTTCAGCAGCTGCTTTCCTCGCCAAGGTATATCTCTACAAGGCATATCATCAAGACGATGAGAAAACCAATCAGGTGACATCCATCAACAAAGAAGACCTTGAGAAAGTGATTGAATTCACCAATCCAGCTCTTTACAAGAACTACGGACTTGAGGACGACATCCACAACAATTTCCGTCCTGAGGAGCAGTATGAGAACGGAAAGGAAAGTCTTTGGGCTATCCAATACTCCCGCAACGACGGTTCCACTTACGGTAATCTTAACTGGAGTTACGGTCTGATTGTTCCAAACATTCCAGGCGCTACCGACGGAGGATGCGACTTCTACAAGCCAAGCCAGAACCTCGTGAATGCCTACAAGACGGGCAACGACGGTCTGCCAATTCTCGACGGATTCAACGACAAGAACTACGACAAGGCTACCGACAATGCCGACCCACGCCTCTTCCTCACAGTGGGTATGCCTGGTCTTCCATACATGTTCAACAAGAATTTCATGATGGACGAAACCAGCATTTGGAGCCGTTCCAATGGACTCTATGGTTACTACGTGACCCTCAAGCAGAATGTGGATCCAGCGCTCATCGGCAGCTACCTCATCAAAGGTTCCTACTGGGCAAGCAGCATGAATCGCATTGTCTTCCGTTATGCAGATGTGATTTTGGAACGTGCAGAAGCTTACGCACAGTTGGGTAACACCGACGAGGCTATCAAGTTGGTCAACCAAATCCGCACTCGTGCAGCTTCGAGCACCCAGATGATTTCCAATTATCAGAATCTCTACGGCGTGAAGATGTATATCACAAACTATCGTGGTAACTACTCCAAGGAAGATGCCATCAAGATTGTGAAGATGGAGCGCCGCTTGGAACTCGGTATGGAGGGTGAGCGTTTCTTCGACCTCGTTCGCTGGGGCGATGCTTCCACAGTGCTCAACAAGTACTATGCAGAGGAAATCAACGATTGCTCCATCTACAACAGCGCACATTTCACTGCCAACAAGGATGAGTATCTGCCAATTCCTTTCGCACAGATTTCCGCTTCAAACGGTAACTATACGCAAAACATTGGAAATTGGTAATAACCAGAAGTGAATAGTAAAAGGTATCATAAGTAATCTGCGAAAACCAACTTATAAAACTTACAATCACATGAAATATAAATTAATAAATATCATCTGTGCCCTGAGCCTGCTCATCGGTTTCTCAGCATGTAGCGACGACCAAGTGAGCGATTTGAAGTTGGATGGCAACTGCAAGGTAGAGTCCATCAAACTCGACAACTTCGAGGGCATCATCGATTTCACTTCACGAAGCATCGTCGTGCGCCTGCCCGAAGTGTATGCCACCAATGCTATGAAGGTCACTCAACTCACTCTGTCGGATGGTGCTACTTGCAACGTGACAGAGGGACAAACGCTCAACATGGACGCTGCCAAGGTGCTCCACGTGATGAATGGGGACGTGTTTATTGATTGGACTCTCTCCGTCCTCCACGACCAGGCACGCATCACTCAGTTTGTCATCAACGACATCTATCAAGGTATCATCGACCAGGAAAGCAAGACCATCACCGTCTATGTGCCTCAGTCTGTCGGTGTCACCAACTTGGTTCCTACCATCACCTACAGTGCAAACGCTACTGTTACTCCTGCAACGGGTGTGGCACAGGACTTCTCGCAGCCTGTCACTTACACCGTTGTCAACAACTCAGCTAAGAGTGTTTACACCGTTCATGTCATCGCTATCGACAAGCCATCCGCTCTCTTCGTGGGTGCTGCACCAACGATGAACGACCTCGACCCTGAAGCTAAGACCGCATGTCAGTGGATGCTTGGCAACATCTCCAACTCGCTCTATGCATCGTTTGCCGATATCCAGTCTGGCTCGCTCGACCTCTCTGAGTGCAAGGTTATTTGGTGGCACTACCACGTAGATGGTGGCGTTGACGGTCACGATGTGTTCGCAGCCAAGGCAACCGAAGCACTTGCTGCCAAGAACCAGCTCCGTGAATTCTACGAGAATGGTGGTTCCTTCTTCCTCACTCGCTATGCTACCAACCTCCCATCGTTCATCGGTGTGACTGGTGATGACGAGTGGACCACTCCAAACAACTGTTGGGGTCAGGATGAAGCATCTGCAGAACTCTGTGGCGGTCCTTGGAGCTTCCGCAAGTTCGAGGGACAGGAAGGTCATCCTCTCTACGCTAACACCATCAACGGTGACAATCCTAACGAAGTATATTGCACCAATGCTGGTTATCACATCACCAACTCCACAGCTCAGTATCACATCGGTACAGACTGGGGTGGCTACGACAACTACGATGCTTGGACGGGCCGCACAGGTGGTAAGGTGCTCGGTGTTGGTGGCGACGGTGCCATCGTGGCATGGGAATACCCTGCTGGCAATGGCAAGGGCGGCATCATCTGCATCGGTTCTGGTTGCTACGACTGGTACTCCTACACCTACGAAGCTGGTTACGAGGAATACTTCCACCAGAACATTGCCATTATGACTAAGAACGCATTCAACTATTTGCAAGGAAAATAAGAGCCTCACCCCCATCCCCCTTTCTTCGGAGGGGGAGAGCTTACTCTCCAAATGAGTTTCCTTAAATAAGATGTATTAATTATTTTTTCATTAACAACTATCTCCAATCTCCTCCCTTCGGGGAGGAAGGGAGGGGACTTATCACATTATGAAAAGAACAATTTTATATACCGCATTCATGCTGTCTGTCTTTGGTTTGACAGCATGCAGCGACGACAAATACGGCGACGAGCCAAAGGACTGGGCTGGCACAACTGCATTCTTCAACTCCACCGATGAGGGCGGTTTCAGCACCTACTACAACCCAAGTGTGGGACGCTGTGGCGACCCAATGCCTTTCTACGACACAAAGGCAGGTGAATTCAAGGTGCTCTACTTGCAGGAGTACGACATCAACGGCACCTACAACTACCACCCTATCTGGGGCATCTCCACGAAGGACTGCGCAAACTACGAATCCCTGGGCGAAGTGCTTCCAACAGGTACTTCTCCACTTGAGCAGGACGCTGCACTCGGCACGGGTTGCTGCATCTACAACGAGCAGGACAATCTCTATTACCTCTACTACACGGGCCACAATCCTCAGTGTGCCAATACCGAGGTGGTGATGCGCGCCACTTCCTCCGACTTCTCCCATTGGACCAAGGACATGCTTTGGACGCTGAAGGGCACCGACTTCGGCTATTCCCCTGTGGATTTCCGCGACCCTCAAATCTTCAAGGCTGAGGACGGACTCTACCACATGGTTATCTCTTCTAACCAGAAGTTTGCTGAATTCTCCTCTTCCGACCTGAAGAATTGGAACCACGTAGGCTCCTTCAACATGGTTTGGGACCGCATGTGCGAATGTCCTGACGTGTTCAAGATGGGCAACTACTGGTACATCATCTATAGCGAAGGCTATCGTGCTTCTTGGAGCCGCAAGGTGAAGTACATGATGGCAACCACCTTCGAAGGTCTGAAGGCTTGTTTCAACGACCCAGGTGCCAACTGGCCAAAGGATGGACGCGAGGGCGTGCTCGATAGCCGTGCCTTCTATGCAGGCAAAACTGCCTCTAACGGAACCGACCGCTACATCTGGGGCTGGTGTCCATTCCGTACGGGAGCTACCATCCACGAGAAGAATGTAAACGTGGGAGCAGGAGGCGAACCAAATTGGTCGGGCGCACTCGTTTGCCACAAACTCATCCAGCATGAGGATGGCACACTCTCCGTGGGCGACATCCCTGCTATCGAAGCCAAGTACAACAAGCAGCAGACTGTCTCCGTTAAGGACGTTAAGGGAGGTTCTTTCAACGGAACAGAAGGCACACTCTCGGGCGACGATGCTTACGTGCTCTTCAATCGTCTCGATGCGCACAACCACATCAGTTTCACTGTCACTACGAGCAACAACTGGGACAAATTCGGCGTTTCCCTCGTGCGTGGCACCGACTCCGAGCAGTATTACACCATGGTTGTCAATCCTGAAAACGAGAACACCCGCAAGGTGAACTTCGAGCAGGAAGGCAAGCGCGGTAAGGGCTTCATCGAAGGTATCGACGGCTACAATTTCCCTCGTCCTTCCAACAATGTATATCGCATCGACATCTACACCGACAACTCTGTCATGGTGATGTACATCAACCACACCTACGCTTACACCAACCGCATCTACGGTATTCAGAAGAACTGCTGGAGTATCAACAACTATGGTGGCAACATCAAGGTCAGCGACCTCAAAGTATCTCAATACTAATTACATGGTAATTGCTTCTACTCCGCAATAACCTTGCGGGTACATCAAAATAGGAACTCCACTCATGGAAATCTCTAGCACGAGAACCATGAGTGGAGTTTCTATAATGAAGAATTAAGAATGAAGAATTAAGAATGTTAATTAGTTTATTGGAATGTAGTTTCCATTGGCTGAGATTCTCCTTCGATTGTACTGAACTTTTCCTTCGATTTTGCTGATGCGTTCCTTTGAATATACTGGACTTTTCCTTTGATTTTACTGAAATGGCGAGCCCTCAACGTTTACACGGCGAGCCTTCGCCATCGCAACACCGAAGGCTCGTTATCGCAACGCCGAACCTTCGGCAACTAGTTGAATCCAAAGGAAAGGTTCAGTCAATCCACAAATGTGATGAAGATAATCCCCGAAAGCGCTTCAGTAAATCCAAGCATGCGCTGCTCAAAAAGTTGAATTAAGTAACTTTCATTCTTCATTCTTCATTCTTCATTCTTCATTTAAAACGCTTCACGCCATCTTTGATAAACAATCCTTTCATGGGTTCTTCATCGAGGATTCTTCCTTGCAAATCCGTAATGATATGCCTTGTTTTTCTTGAGGAGGAGGGGGTAGGGGTGACGTTCATTTCTTCAATCCCAGCATAAACTACCCAACCTGCTGAGAGGTCTTCGAGCGTAATCACGCGCTCGTCGTTCATGCATTTCGACCATTCCGCCTTACTTGTCTTATCCACAAACTTTCCGTTCCAAGTCTGATACCAAGGCATCCACCACGACCACACAGACTCGTCGTCCACGCAGTTCTGAATGTCGGGAATAGGACCATTCTCGGAAAGGGCGATGATTTTCTTTCCGTTCGTCAGTGTTTTCAGATTGTCGAACGACACGTAGTTGCTCGAATAGTCGAAATCATTATTATAGATGTCTGCCGACACAATGTCGTAATAATCGTCGCCAGGATTCCAATCCTTGTCGTTGTCGCCTGCGTTCCACACCCAAATCACATTGTGCACTCCCTTCACATTCACCATTTCGTCGTACATCAGTCGATAGAGCTTCTTGCAAGGCTCAGCTCCTTCGCGTCCCCACCAGAACCAACCTCCGCTTGCCTCGTGGAGTGGACGGAAGATGCAAGCCATGCCAGCCTTTTGCAGTTCAAGGAAGTAGTCGGCAATCGCATCAATGTCCTTGATGATGTACTTGTAAAGCGATGAAGAGGTGTTCCATGTGCCGTCGCTCTTCAGTGCGTTACTGATTTTCATGTTGCAGTCGCTGGTGTAGAAAGCATCCGTATTCCTGCTTGGGTCGCGCCAGTGCCAAGTGAACGCTGGAAAACCACCTTTGCGATAGGTGTCCTTTGCCAAATTCATGCTGCTGCGCGTGTAGTCCTTGTTCCATGATGTGCTTTCGCTCTTGCCCGTGGCATTCATGAAGTCGAAACCGATGAGCGCGGGATATTTGCCCGATGCAGAATATACCGCTTGCACGTCCGCATGCTTTTTCACATCCGTATTCGAGGAACCCATCTCTCCCGTCATGATACCCGAGATGGTTCGTTTTCCGAAGTTTTCCAACAGAAAACCGTACATCACGCGTGCTGCATTGGTGGCATTCGCATCCACAGGCGCTTCCGCGATGTTGAATTCCAGCGTGTTCTCGTTGGGCGCGATGAGGAGGTAGTCGATGTCGAACCATGTCCAATTGGGTGTAATCACCACCGTGTTGTTGCCTTCTTTGAGGATGAATGTACCGAGTCTCACTTCCTCGTATGTGTTCAGTTGGAAAGTCGTGGTAGAACCATTCACTGTGTAGTTTACCACCTTTCCTCCGCCAATACCGTCACCAGCCACGGAGATGTTATATTTTCCTCGCTTGTCGATAGGAATGGTGAAACTGAGTGTGGCATTGCTTTCAGTCATCTTCACAGCCTTTCCTCCCGAATACTTACTGCCGCTCACGACGTCGCAATTACTGCGTTGAGCAGCCTCCGCCTCGTATTTCGTTTGAGCAGTAGCAAAAAGAGAGAATGTACTGAGAAAGGTTAGGGTGAATAGAAGTCGTTTCATAATGGGTAAGAATAAGATGCTGGTTAGGGTTTAAGGCACTTCGTGCCAGTTTCAGGTTTCAGGTTTGAAACTTTTGAAACTTGGCGTAGCCAACTTGAAACTTTGAAACTTGGCGATAGCCAAGTTATTTGTTTTCGTTTGCAAAGAAAGTGAAAAAGCCTGAATTCTCATTCCTCTATTTTCTCAAAATATGACAGAATTTCTCTTTTTCTCATTTTCCCTATCTTTCATTTTCCAAATTATCCTTAACTTTGCCGATGAAAACAAACAACGGAAATCCATCAAATCCATTAAATTCTTGATCTCATTCACTGATGAAAATTCGTCAATTAAATCTCCGTGACTTGGGTGGCATTCCCTTTGCTGATGGCAAGGGCAAGATGCCGAGTGGCTTGTTTTTGCGTGGTGGAAAACTGAGCATCTTCAAGCCAAAGGAATGTGCTGCCTTTTGCAAGAAATACAACATCGGGTGTGTACTCGACCTGCGCACACCCCTCGAAGCACAGGAATTTCCAGACCCACTGCCTGCCGATGTGGAATACGTTCAGATTCCACTCCTCAAAGATGCCACAGTGGGAATCACTCGTGAGACGGGCTCTGACCCCTTGACCATCGTACGAAATCTGCGAAAACATCCCGAGAAACTGAAGGAGATGATGCCCGATTTCCCTGTGCTTTACAAGCAAATCGTCACGGACGAATATAGCGTGACACAGTTGCAGAAGGCTGTTGCAAAACTGCGTGAGAATGCGGAGCGTGGCATTTGCACCTATTATCATTGCACGGTAGGGAAGGACAGGACAGGCATTGCTTCAATGGCTTTGCTCAAATCCTTTGGTGTGAGCGACGACGAAATCATTGCTGACTTCATGCGTACCAACCGCAATGCCTGGTGGCCTACCATCAAGAAATGCATCGCCGTGTTCCTCCTCACCCAGCGCTGGAGCTTCGTCACCCTCTGCTACCATTCTTTCCTCGCCGATAGCCGCCTCATGCAAATCGCCCTCAACAACTACAAAGGATAACCCTCCCTCTCCTGAAGCCCTCCCCCAAAGCATTCCTTTATCCCTTAGCCTCCTTGTCCCTCCGTTCCTATGTCCCTCCTGAACCTCTTCTTCGCTTTTTCAGAACCTTTTCTTTGCTTGAACTGAACTTTTCCTTTGGATTTTCTGAAAAATCGAGCCCTCAACGTTTACACGGCGGACCCACGTCAACTAGTTGAATCCAAAGAATCGCTTCTGTGAATCTCCTGAATCCTTGCATCACAAACTGAATCCAAGCTCGTTTGTGATGCAGTTTTTCATTTTCAAAAATAAATATTTTTGTCAATCTCCCCCAACGTTGCATAATTATCAGCTCCAATTTGGGAGTTTTCGCAAATTTTATTTACCTTTGCATGGTAAATTGCATACATACGTCTTCTTTCTAAACAAAACATCAAAAATTCCAGATTTTGGGCAAAAAAGGGATGGCAAAAAAAGAATATACTGTCATAGATTTGTTCGCAGGAGCAGGCGGTTTGTCTGAAGGATTTGTTCAGGCAGGCTTTATCCCTATTGCTCACGTCGAAATGGATAAAGACGCATGTAACACATTAAAAACACGATGCTGCTACCATTATTTGCGTGTTAACAACCAGTTAGATATCTATTACAAGTATTTGAAAGGTGAAATTACCCGTGATGCACTATATGCAAGTGTACCAGCTGAAGTAACCAATGCTGTTATCAATGTCGAAATATCAGACAAGACGATAAATGACACATTTGATAAGATAAAGTTACTTGCCAAAGGGCGCAAAATAGATATGATAATTGGCGGTCCTCCCTGTCAGGCATATTCTTTGTTAGGAAGACACAGAAAGACTATGGAGAACGACCCTCGCACATTACTATATGTTCAATATGGAAAGTTCCTGAAGGAATTTACTCCAAAAGGATTCGTCTTTGAGAATGTTCCAGGTTTGCTGAGTGCCAAAAAGGGAGAGCATTTCCAAAATCTTAAAGAATATTTTGACAGGTTAGGTTATAAAGTTCATTACAAGATGCTTAATGCTTCTGATTATGGTGTGTTACAGGAGAGACGTCGTATAATCATTGTTGGTTGGCAGAAGAATAATGACATGGGCTATCCTGAGATAAATAATGTCTCCACAGATGCTATCATCAATGATATCTTAGAAGATCTACCTCCATTGAAAGCTGGTGAAAAAGAATTGGTGTCTTCGTACAAGAAGGAGAATAAATCTTATTTGCGAGAAAGTGGAATTCGTGCAGATAGTGAAAAGTTCGTCACTCAAAATATTACACGCCCTGTTAACGCTAATGATGCTGCAATATATGCTTATGCTATTAAATTGTGGGATAGTAAACAAGTTCGCGTCAAATATACAGATTTGCCTATAGAGCTTCGTACTCAAAAGAACGAGGATTCATTCTTGGACAGGTTTAAAGTCGTGAATGGAAAAGGCAAAGCTCATACCGTGGTAGCTCATTTAGCAAAAGACGGACATTACTATATTCATCCTTCATTGAGCCTTTGCCGATCCATATCAGTGAGAGAAGCTGCTCGTATTCAGTCTTTCCCAGACAACTTCTATTTTGAAGGTAGCCGTTCTGCCATGTTTAAGCAGATTGGCAATGCCGTACCTGTTTTAATGGCTAAAAAAATTGCAGAATCAATATTAAGGCAATAAAGTAATAACATCAAAAGTGTTTGAGAAGAAAATATATGGCTAATAGCAATAAAAAACTTGAATTCACATTTGAAATAGGAACAATAGATCATTTAGGTGTAAAATTGTACTCTACTATTCCACCTATGATAGCAGAATTAATCTCGAATGCATGGGATGCGGATGCACACAATGTATATATGTATTTTAATGACGCATCTCCAAAATCAATAATTGTTCGAGACGATGGTTCCGGAATGGATTTTGATGAACTTAACGATAAGTTTCTGAAAATCGGGCGAAACAGACGTATTTCCACAAATACTGACAGAACAGCTGGAGAAAGACCTGTTCTTGGGAAAAAAGGATTAGGAAAACTTTCCATGTTTGGCATAGGTAAGAAAATTACCATTTCCACGATAAAAGACGGAAAGAAAAATTCTTTTGTAATGGATTACGATGCAATCAAAGCATGTAGTCAGCAAAAAACATACGAACCTGTTATATTAGAATATGAAGCTGCTACAGAAGAAGCACCAGGAACTGAAATTAAGATAGAAAACCTTGCACGTCAATCAGGATTTGATTTAAATGGAATAAGAAAAAACATTTTAAGCAGATTTTCTATTTTTTCTTCTGATTTTGTTGTACATATAAACGATGATGATAATTTGCAGATAGATACAAACGGAATAATTACAGAAAACTATCAGTTCAAATGGGATTTCCCAGGAGATTTTAGTGGAGAACAACAATCATTTCAAAGTTTATATGACTTTGGCGTTAATAATAAAATAACCGGAACCATATATACATCTGCAACACCATTATCAAAAAAACAGCAGGGAATAATACTCTTTTCAAGAGGAAAGTTAGTACAAGAGAGTATGAGTTTTAGCGAAAGAGCCAATGACAATTTCTTCCAATACATGGCAGGTTCTTTTGCCGTTGATTTTATAGATGAATCTCCCGAAGTGGACAATTGTTCTACAGATAGAAAGTCTCTTGCTTGGGATACTTATGGGAATACGGATTTGGATCTTTTGAAGCAATTATTAGAAAAGCTTGTTTCTGTGACCCAAAATAAATGGAGACTATCTAGAAGAGAAGCCAAAAAGCAAAAGATTAGAGAACGCGGGGTAGATCTTGACAAATGGATTGATGATTTGAATCCAGCAGAGAAGCCACTTGCTAGGAAACTAGTAGATGCTATATTGGAAAATGAAAGTATTAGTGAGGATGCTGTAAGTAACTATATCTCTTACATAAAAGATATGTATGGATTTACAGGATTTCAAGATTTTACAGCAAAACTTGACGAGTTAGGAGTTTTAGGAAACGAGAATGCCATTAAATTATTAACGGATTGGTCCGAAATAGAAGCCAAAGAATATGCTAAAATTTCAATGGGCAGAATCAAGACAATTGAACAATTCGATAAATATATAAGAGAAAATGCTTCAGAGAACAAAGTTATCCAAAAATTTTTAGAAGAATTCCCTTGGCTATTAGATCCTAAAATGGAAAAATTTGAAAGGGAAGTCACCTTTTCAGACTTATTAAAAAGGACATTTCCTGACGAACAAGAGCTAAAGTCTAATAGAAGAATTGATTTCTTATGTACAAAAAGTTCAGGTGTTGTTCATGTAATTGAGCTAAAACGTCCTAATATAAAACTTACGGCAAAGCAAATTCAGCAAATTGCAGAATATGTGGAGTTTACAAAAAAACACTTTCCACAATCAATAGATAAGGTAAAAGGTTATCTTATTTCCGATAATATGACTTATGAGCCAGGGGCGGAATCTGTTCGGAAGGGGCTGGAGTCTGTGGACATTTTTGTAAAATCCTATTCAGATTTATTGGCAGAAGCAAGATTGTATAACAACGAGTTGTACAATCACTATACTAAAATTGAAGATAAGAAAAAAGAGAGCAATAGATTATAAAAAACGTTTTATGTAAATAATCTTCTGAAATCGTTTATTAGGCAGAATAATAAAAAGAGCATGCATAGATTACCAAGACATCATGTTATAAGAGTTTTTGAAGGCTTTGCCGGATATGGTGGAGCTACTTTCGGGCTAAGGCGTTCTAGAGTTCGGCATAGAATTATAGGGTTTTCAGAGGTAGATGAAGATGCAATAGAGTTGTACCAGTATAATTTCCCTAATGTACGTAATTTAGGTGATATAACAAAAATTGACCCCAATGATAATCGTCAGTGTCCAGACTTTGATTTGTTCACAGGTGGTTTTCCCTGTCAACCATTCTCAACAGTAGGAAAAAGACAGGGACAAGAGGATGAAAGAGGTCGTGGAACATTATTTGGTGATATTATACGTATTTGTGAAGTAAAACAACCTCAATACATCTTATTAGAGAATGTAAAGGGACTGCTTACAGGTAAGATGCGTGCAACTTTCGATATTATTTTGGACGAGCTTCATCGGATTGGTTATGATACACGATTTGCGGTTCTTAATTCTAAAGATTATGGAATTCCACAAACTCGTGAGCGTCTATGGATATTTGGCTATTTAGGTCAACTGCCTGCAGAATTTAATATTGTTCCTCCTGAAGAACCTTTACAAGGTTATTTGGCGGATTTCCTAGATCCAGTTCCTTCTCCAGAGTTATACAAAACACAAAGGCAAATAGCTCGTATTCATGAAATACATCACAATGAAGTTTTTGATGTTACTGAGCCGCTGTGCTATGATATTTATAATCGAAAAATTAGAACTGACAGAATCTGTATGACAGTGACTCCTCCAGAGCATAATGTTATTCGAATTATTGAACCGATGCAAAATGGAGAAGAGCGATTTAGAAAACTATCATTGAATGAACATTTCCGTCTGATGGGTTTCCATTTGGATGGAGTAAATAATGAAATACTATTCCCGCCTACACAAAACTACACAAAATTAGGAAGAAGAGCAGGCAATGGTTGGGATGTGAATTTAGTAGGAATATTGTTGAATCATATTTTTTGGCAGTTATTATGAAGATTGATATTACTTCTTTGTGCTTCGGCTTTAAAATTGAAAAAGATAACGATAGCGGAACCGCTGCTTGGGCAACTTCAATAGGACAAGCTCCTAAAGGAATATGCTATATTGATACGAATCGTGATGGACTTGACGAAATAGTTTATGGGATGATGTACAAGTCTCACTCAGACTTTAAAAATCTTAAAGTTCGAGATGTAGTAGGGCTAGATAAAAAGGAAGAGCCTAGGAGTGACAGAGAACGAATGATGTTTTCTGTCTTTGAGGATGTATATGTTAATAATAAGAAAGTAAATGGGATATATACTCTAACTTATGAACGTGAAGATTCTCAGAGCCATAAAAATCGCCTTCATATATGTTATGCCAAGTATTTAACATATAATGGTCATTCTAACAAGGAAACACTCGCCGAGATGGCAAAGGTCTTAGGATGTAATGCCGATGCTTGTTGGTTTGTATCGGACATATCTATTAAGAATCAAAAAGAATTGCATTTTACGGCAATTGTTGTAAATCCAACTAAGTCGATGACTTATGCCAATTCCAAAGCAAGAAAAAAAGAATGGGAAGCATTGATTCCGGACGAATACAATATTCTACAGGGAAAAAGGAATCATCAGCATATCTTCTATGGTGCTCCTGAAACAGAATATTTACGTTCATATCTTACCTCTCTTCGTACTAAGCCATTTATGTTGTTAGCTGGAATAAGTGGAACGGGCAAGAGCCGCATTGTGAGAAAACTGGCACAAGCGACCACGACACAGAAATACAATAATGACGAAGACCGTTGGAAGGATAATCGTCCTGAGAACTTCGAGTTGATACAAGTAAAGCCTAATTGGCACAACTCGATGGATGTGGTGGGATTCTATTCAAATATCTCAAAGAAGTATGAGTTTACCCCTTTCGTGGAGTTTGTTGTGAAAGCTTGGCAGCATCAAGAAACTCCCTATTTCCTCTGCTTAGATGAAATGAACTTGGCTCCAGTGGAAGAGTACTTCGCAGAGTTCCTTAGTGCCATTGAGTCGCGCTCTACTGACGAGAACGGCAATTACATAACAGACCCTATCATCAAGCCGTTCAAGAAGTATGGCAAGGAAGTTTGCGAGGCGATGCTGAAACATCTTCTTGGCGAAGCCCATCATACAGAGACTAATCCTTTAGCCGAACAATTCACAGAAAAAGGTCTCACATTACCTCCTAACTTGATGGTAATGGGTACGGTGAATATGGACGATACGACTTTCTCCTTCTCGCGTAAGGTGCTGGATAGGGCAATGTCGGTGGAAATGAACGAGGTGGATTACGACAAGTTCCTCTCGGGCGAAAGCGAACAGATGCCTTTGCTGACAGACATGAATGAGTTGTTGGTGAACCGTCCACAGAAGGCAGCAGAAGTGACAGAGGAAATAGAATCTGACAAGGTGATTGCCTACTTGAAGGATGTGAACACGCTGATGGAAGGAACACCGTTCAAGCTCGGTTATCGTGCAGCAAACGAGGCTATGCTTTATGTCGCAGCCTGCAAGAAGTTTGCAGGGAGCAACTATGTGTTGGCAAAAGCGTTGGACGAATTTACCCTGATGAAGATTCTTTCTCGCATTGAGGGTGACGACAGTCGGTTGGGCATTGACGAAAAGGACCCGCGGATTGCTACGCTTGGCATAGAAGCAAACGAACAACATACAAGTTTGTTGACATGCCTGAAGGCTATCGTCCATAAACACATTGGAGCTTCTAGCGAGACAGAGAAGAAGATAGTTCAAATGTGTAATACGCTTGAACGCGAGCATTTTGTCTCTTATTGGGCATAAATGGCAGTGAAGGGGGACATATTCAACTTTGAGATTCGGAACGACGATGTCCGAATGCGTTTCTCGTGCGACAAAACCATCGACCGCATACGAAGGGCGATGGAGAACCTGTCTGTGGAGCGGGGTGACGAGAAACTGACGGCTGAATTTGTCACCTCACAAGCGGATGCCTGCTTTATTTTCAACGGCCATGAGAGCGAGAGCAAGCAACTGGTGCACGAGGCTCTTTTCTTCGAGAACACACAGTATCCCGTGCTTATCCAAGGGGAAGATGGAGTGAGCGAGATGTCGCTGATGTTTTCCAACGTGACAAAAGACGCACAGCTGAGCAGCGACGGAAACCTGCTCTTCGGTGCTGTCGGATTTGGTAATCAGGTGGGGAAAACAGACATCTGCCTCAACTACAAAAAAAGAGGAAGGGCGAATAGCCTACGGTTTACTACCGAAGTGCTGAGCTACAAGATGGACTACCGCACTGACATGAAGTGGATTATCCGCGACATAGAGCAGGAATACAGTATGCTGTCGTTTGCTTTTATGCGGGAGACCTACATCAACTTCCGTACACGTAGCGGTGAATCGTCAGACCTGATATGGTGGCAGATATTCCAATCATGCTTCAATGACATCACAAAAGCTTGCCGACAAATCATCAACGCTCCTAAACGGAAGTTGCACGATAGAGTGAGCTATGAACGTCAGGAGAGGCTGAGATGGGTGGAGCGTGAACTGGAAAATGAATACTATGAGTTCAAAGATGACCCGCATCACCTCTACCGTACAAATGAGCTCTGTCACACCAATGACACCATAGAGAACCGTTTCTTGAAATTTGTGATGGGGCAAACGCTTCAACGCTTCAACGTTGTGAGCCAACATATCAGGAATGCCGTTGCGAAATCCAGGATTATGGAAAGCAAGCTCGACAAGATGGGAGAAGAACTGCAACGGTTGGTGAGCCATCCTTTCTTCCGTAATATAGGAGTGTTCAAGGGATTCTCGCAGGATTCGTTAGTGATGAAGAAATCCATCAACTACCGAACCATCTACCAGAAATGGATTGAGTTGCTTTGTGGATATGAACTGGAGGAAGGTGTCAACAAACTGGAGACGAAGGACATCGCCATGTTGTATGAGATTTGGTGCTTCCTAAAAGTTAAGAACATCGTTTCCGATTTGTTGGGTGAGAAGGCTATTGCTCAATATAAGGGTAGGAAAATGACGCCGCAGTTTATCCGTGATTTGAACTGGGGCACGCATTCGGAAGTTACCTTCCTGCGGACAGAGGACAATGTGGAACTGGCATCGGTCATGTATAACGCTCCTGTAAAAGAAGATGATAGTCAAGTATCGTCTGCCATAAAAGGGACAAAGACTTTTACCACCCAACAGCGTCCAGATATCGTGTTGCGTTTGACAAAACAGCAGAAGGGGATTCAATATACCTTCCTTTTCGATGCAAAATACCGCATAAGCGATTCTCATCCTGACAATATGGACATTCCACCAAGCGACGCTATTGACCAAATGCATCGCTATCGTGATGCCATCTATTATATAGAGCCTGTCAATCAGAAACCCAAACGTGAAGTGATTGGGGGATATGTCCTCTTCCCTGGAAACTACACTCGTGAGGAGTTTGAGAAGTCGCATTATTATGAATCCATCAAAGCAATTGGCATCGGCGCATTTCCATTGAAGCCGTCGGACGGAATTATCGTTGATCCCAATAGTAGCGAGCAGGCATTGCGTGAACAGATTGCGGAATGGCTGAAGCGGAGCCGAATGAAGACCTATCTGTATAAGAATGTGGCTCCCCAACATGGATTGGAATATCAAAATCCAGACGATGTCGTTCTTGTCAATTTCGCGAAGAAGGACAAACTGACGAAGATGAAAGAGCTGGGATTGTGCTATCTTCGTACAGGCGAAGATGCTGGAGCAATTGTTTTGGAACCAAGAGCTTTGAATGCAAAGTATGTGATGTTGCATAACGGCACATCAGGGACACTATATAAGTTGAAAGGTGCTGGTCCGAGATTTATGTCTAAGGAGGCTTTGCAAAAGAAAGGGTTTGAAAACTTGGGGCATGATTATTATTTGGTATATTCTTTTGATACAAGTAAATCGCAAGACTACGCCAATATCCCCGCTCTTGGGCGAGGAAGTAGTACTGCACATCCTTGGTATGCTACTTGGGAAGAACTATTCCGAAGATAGCAGCTTTCCTCAAGGCATATCACTTTGTGAAGGAGTTTGGCGAGGGCTTTGACCGTATCTGTAGTGAGCAGGAGGCTAATGGTGCGAGTGTTCCATCCTTCAGAACTGACGAATTCATCCTGAAGATTACAGTGCCAAAGGTGACAGAAAAGTTACCAGAAAGGTTACTTGGTCAGCTGGGCTTTTTCATCGACTTTCTTCAGGTAAACTATAGCTGCCTTATATAAAACCCCAAGACCTGATAGCCAAACAGAGAAAGATTCTCGCTGTGGTTAGTTACCTGAACTTGGATTTTGTGGCAAAGGTGGTATAGAACTTTTGGATTCCGAAAGTTTATACATATTTTTGTAACAATGATTATTTGGTGCGTCCGATACTTTTTTGTTATTTTGCAAAATCAATGTTTAACTAAATATCACTAATATGAAAAAGAATGTTTTTTTTGCTTTAATAGCATTGTTCTGTGTGTCTTCTCATTCTGCATGGGCGCAATACGTGAAACTTACGGCTACGGATGGAACGGTTTCCTGGATTGAAATCAAAGGAACCATCGATGGCACGAATATTGAGATCTATAAAAGTGACTATAGTAGTGCCATTGATAAAAATACAAGTGGTGCTATCGACCTATGGAATGTGTGGTCGGAAAGTGGTGAAAGAGGAACTCATTATCGAGTGACCAGCATCGGGAATGGTGCGTTCTATCAATGTAGTGGCCTGACTTCCGTTGTCATTCCCAACAGCGTGACCAGCATAGGAAGGAGTGCGTTCGAGAGTTGTAGTGGCCTGACATCCATTACTATTCCCAACAGCGTGACCAGTATCGGGATGCGTGCGTTCTTTCGTTGTAAGGGTATGAACTCTGTTGAAATTTCTTCCAGTTTGACCAACATCGATAATCAAACGTTCTATCAATGTAGTGGTTTGACTACCGTTGTCATTCCTAACAGCGTAACCAGCATCGGTGAAAGTGCGTTCTATAGCTGTGGTATGACCTCTGTTGTCATTCCAAACAGCGTGACCAACATCGGTAATAGTGCGTTCGCTTATTGTAGCTACTTGACCTCCCTCGATATTCCTTCCAGCGTGACCAGCATCGGGTATGGTGCATTTCGGAGCTGTAGTAACTTGACCACTGCCGTTATTCCTTCCAGTGTAACGAGTATCGGAAAACGAGCGTTCTATAATAATATTAACTTGCTCTCCATTTTTTCTTATATAACAGATGTGTTTGTAACGGGAGAAGAAGCCTTTAGTGATTGTGAAAAAGCCACTTTGTATGTTCCACGCGGAACGGTGGAAGCATATAAATTAACAGCAGATTGGAATAGTATCAGTAAGATAGAAGAAAAACCTCAAGCATTTGTTGTATCGTGTAATGATAAAGGAAAGGTAAGGATGATAAACGTGGGAGTCCAATTTACTAATAATGTGGTTGATGTAATTATTAATGATGGTACGGATAACCTCTTCTATTTCGAACCTAATGATAACTGTGTGTTGAAACAGGTGCTGATTGATGGAGTGGATGTAACGCGTTCTGTTAGATACAACGAACTGAAAGCGACTGTGCATCAAGGCTCGAAGATGATTGTCATATTTGACGAGCCGAGCTACGATGTGAATGGCGATGGAACGGTGAATATTACTGACGTAGTGAATCTCGTTAATTTCATCTTAGGACAGTAATAATAGATAATCCCAAGTGACACAAAGCTACTTGGGATTAACTATATCGCCCAAAAGTTGCCAAAAGAAAAATGCTAACAACTCGATAATCAAGTTGTTAGCATTTATTGAAGTACCCAGAGCCGGACTAACAAAACATTCCTCTTATTTCTTCATTTTTCTTCTTAATGTACTATTATTCAGCTGTTTTTAATTTTTCTTTTGAGAATCTAAGAGAATAATGTTGAAGTAAAAAACTCAAAATGTTTAAGTAATGTTTAAGTAAAACTCGTATCTTTGCAGTCAAAATCAATTGTTAAACAAGTAAGATATCTATATGGCTAAAAAAAACCACGTTACCTTTGCGCTTCAAATCAATAATCGACCTAATCGATTTGGGCAATATGCTATTTATATAAGAATAACCCAAGATCGTAAATTTCGACACATCAAAACATCTGTCCAAGTATCAAACAAAGCTCTGTTCAATAAAAATGCAAGAAATGAGAATTGGATCCGGCAAACAGACTTGGAGTTTGCAAAGAAGAATGCCACTCTTGCTCATGAACTAGGTGAGGCGAAGAAAGCATATGTAGATTTGATTGAGGAAGATAAAGTCGTGACTTTGAACGCTATTGCAGAAAAGACGGTCGAAGCACCAATTAGTGGATCTTTTATGCAGTTTTTCAAGGAATTTAACGATTCTTTACATGCTGGAGGACAGATACGCTATTGGAAACAATTTAATGATGTGTATAACAAAATTATGGTTTTTATGAAAAAGTGTCGTATGAAAGACGTGCTTTTTTCTGATCTTACCCCAAAATTTATTGACCGATTCGTTAGGCATCTAAGCACTTTACCTAACCAGCGTCATCCTGACCAAGTGCTACATAAGAACACTATTCAAAACGTGCTTAAACGTTTTCGGACGCTTACAAGAAGAGCCGTAAAATTGGGATATATGAGTTATGATAAAGATCCTTTCTTGAACTATCAGTTTCACTGGATTACAACAACTAAAGATAAGCTTGACTCTGATGAAATTAATCGAATTATGGCTCTCGAACTTATAGAAGATTCACCCTTATGGCATACTCGAAACTGTTTTCTGTTTAGTTTTTACTGTGCTGGTATTAGAGCTGGAGACTTACTGCAACTTCGATGGCGCAATGTTGAAGGGAATCGTTTGGTTTACCGAATGGGAAAAAACCACAAAGAACGTAATCTTATTCTTGTTCCGCAAGCAATAACCATCCTTGAACTATATAGGAAAAGGCTGAATGAGCAAGATGTTCCTGATCATTACATTTTTCCTTTTTTGAATAATGCAAAGACTTATGCTAAGGCATTAACGCAAGAGCAAAAAGACACAATGTCTGTTGAACTGAAAGAGGCGTTATTTCGAGACATCTCCATACAAAATGCTTACCTCAACAAGAATTTGGGAGAACTTGCTAAAAAAGCCAATATAGACAAGCATATCTCTTTTCACGTGTCACGTCATTCGTTTGCCAAACTGGCCAAAGACAAAGGAACAAATTCTGCTGTTGTTCAAGGATTGTTGGCTCATTCCTCTCTTAAGACCACTGAAAACTACATGGGGCAATTCGACACCACTGTTGAAGACGAAGCAATGAGTAAAATATTTGGCTCAGATGAAGAGAATAACAAAATGGAGTCTTTGCTCGCTAACTTGACCGACAGAGAAAAAGAAATGCTTCGACACTTATTAGAGAAAAAATAAGTCTTATTCCTTACATCAATTCAAGTCCGGGGACTATTCCTCGGACTTTTTTTGTGGATAGAGATTACTAAAATCTGTTGAAAAACGCATATCGGAATGGCATCGGAACACTATCGGAATGGCATCGGAATAGCACGTAAAATGTTGATAATAAATACTTTATAAACATTTTTGCTATTCCAAAGAATCACTATAATTTTGCATCCGCAAACCAATGTCGGGGAGCATAAACATCCAAATAAATGGCTAAACAACTTACCATAATTTCGCAAGAAGAGCTCGATGAAATTCGAGAAGAATTGGCAAATCTGAAACATTTTATTTCAGATAGATTCGATGCTGTCGAGAAGCATAATGATGATGGACTGTTACTTACATCTGCACAGGCAGCTCGGAAATTGCATGTCACAACTCGAACACTTTTGAAGTGGAGAAAGGCGGGCATTGTGAAAGTCTCTCAGGTTGGTCGTCGTATCTACTACCGAAAAAGCGATATCGACCAGCTGATTGAAAACAACCGTATCGAGCACATTTAGTAAACAAGGAAGTAAAGCAATGATAAGAAACAGATCACCTTAAGCAGAATGTTGCGTAGTTAGTACGCAAGAGCTCATTGACATGTTGGAACAAGAAATAAACCCCCACTGAGCAACGGGTGGAGGAATTGCTCACCTCAAAATCATCATTTGAGGTGTCTGTCCGAACCTCAATCGATTCGGGCAGGCGAAATATGAACACATTATTAAAACTCAAAAAAAGAAAAAATATGTAAAAAACAAAGTAAATCTAGCTCCAGTAGCTGGTACCGAGTTCGAATCACGTAAGGATGCCCAGGCATCCCACGGGTTTACGAACATAGAAGACGCTCCCTCGGGCGCGTACATTATTATAATATCTATGACTTTCCAACTCGGACGACGAAAAGGAGAGTAACAGACCGACGTCTAGCAGCCCACTGCCCAGGAGAGCAGTTCAAATTCTCCACTGCCGGGAGTGCAGTTACAATTTTCCAACTGTTCAGGAAAGTTGTAGAATTCTTCCAATGTTTGTCCGAATCGATTGAGGTTCGGCAGGCGATAATTCATTTTTTTTAAAACTTTAATAATATTTTTATCATGTTAAATATAAACAATGAAGCTC